>Ga0209536_100000448_pt1 | contig 66769 bp, 64 predicted proteins | sample DeeMarSeWOR28_12_FD_187461 | JGI IMG/M metagenome (GOLD analysis project Ga0209536, IMG submission 187461) | Marine sediment microbial communities from White Oak River estuary, North Carolina - WOR-2-8_12 (SPAdes) (version 2) | ecosystem: Environmental > Aquatic > Marine > Intertidal zone >...
TCAAGATTGTGGCAAGAAATATGAATTCTTATACATAATAAAATTGATCGATTTTGAGTTTTATTACTTTTACATGAAAATTAGCTGAAATAATTAATACAGCAGTCCTGTAGTCCATGGATTTCTATTTCACCACATCAATTTTATTAACTGGCATTACAATCTTTTTGGCCAGAATAGTAGATGTCAGCCTTGGCACGTTGCGAACTATTAGTATAGTTCAGGGACGAACGTGGGTCTCTTTCTGGCTTGGATTTGGAGAAATTATTATCTGGCTCTGGGTTATTTCCACAGTCGTGCCTCAGGTTAAAGATATCCCTATTTTGGCAATTTTTTACGCCTTAGGTTTTGCCTTTGGTAACATGGTGGGAATACGAATTGAAAGACTCTTGGCTTTTGGTCACATCATAATCCGTGTTATTAGTCGGGAGCACTATTCCCAAATGACCAATGCTCTCCGTCAAGCTGGTTTTGGCGTAACCACTTTTCAAGGTGAAGGCATGAACGGGCCGGTTGTTGAGCTATACATTGTTTGCCGCAGGAGACAACTTAGGGAAGTTATAAAAATAGTGCACTTCATTGAACCAAATGCCTTTTATATCACTGAACAGGTAGGTGAAGTCAGTAAGATTTACAGACCGATCCTCACTCCGATTACTGGTTGGCGTGCCATTTTAAAAAAGAAGTAACAAAAAATTTCTTCTATATAGAAAGACTGGTTAATTATTCTTGGAGAATGTTGCCATATCCAATGACAATCTTTACTTGTTTTTAGGGACAGAAAAGTTACGATGGTGGCAAGACGCTCATACATCAGCAATTTGGATTCACCCTATCCTCATACTGACTCCTTTTCTTAGCCTCACCATTCCCATCCAGTGCTGAATCTAATTTTTTGTACTTATTGTATGAATTTCAGGTTGCAGTTGCAATCTTGTCTATTTGTTCCAAAAGGAATACACATTTAATTATATTGACAAATATCGAAAAACCTTTTTTAAAATATATATATACAGATCCATAGGCGTGTGTGACATATTAGTTTTTAAAAACCTCTACAAGGAAATAATCCAATGAGAGAGGTTTTCTGGATTTCTAATAATGAGGCTTCATTGAGATTATTACATCTCTTTGGGGCCTTTTGCATTTTGGGGCGATAAAAATATATAAACAGGGCAACAAGATAAATTTTCAGCGTAGAATGGAAAAGTTTTTCTTTGCAACGCCTTTCCTCATCATCCAAGACCTGGAAAGGGAGAGTGCAATGTTTATATGACAACCTCAGAAACAGAAAATATACCTGATTACGACAAAAAAAAGGTCGTTTCATGGGCATTATACGATTGGGGAAACTCCGCTTTTGCCACCACAGTCATGGCAGGATTTTTCCCTATCTTCTTCAAGCAGTACTGGAGCGCCGGAAGTTCAGCTGTTGAAAGCACATTTCGACTCGGTGCCGCAAATTCCATTGCCAGCCTCATCATCGTTGTCGTTGCCCCTCTCCTTGGCGCTATCGCGGATAAAGGTAATGCAAAGAAACGTTTTTTACTGTTTTTTGCCTTTATGGGGATCCTGATGACCGGAGCTCTCTTTTTCGTCAAAGAGGGAAACTGGGTCGTTGCTTCTTTAATTTATGTATTAGGGATAATTGGTTTTTCAGGCAGTATCGTCTTTTACGATTCATTGCTCGTATTTGTAGTCGGACCAAAGAAAGTAGACTTTGTATCAGCCCTGGGGTTTGCACTCGGTTATCTGGGCGGCGGGCTCCTTTTCGGATTTAATGTATTCATGACCCAGAATCCGGAAGTTTTCGGCCTCTCCGGCCCGGCAGAGGCTATTCGGTATTCGTTTATTTCGGTAGCCCTTTGGTGGGCTATCTTTTCAATACCTGTCATGGTTTTTGTGGAAGAAAATCAGGAGAGACGTAAGCCGTTAAAATTGAACATGATCAGAAAAGGTTTTAGTCAGCTTGTCCATACCTTTGACGAGATCCGGAAGCTAAAACTGGTTTTTACCTTTCTTTTAGGCTACTGGCTTTATATTGACGGCGTGGACACCATCGTTCGCATGGCCGTGGATTATGGCCTTGCGATCGGCTTCAAGGCAGAAGGGCTTGTGCTGGCGCTTCTGATTACCCAGTTAGTCGGCTTTCCATCAGCAATAGCTTTTGGGAAGATCGGCGAAAAGTTAGGTCCCAAGGCCGGTATATTCATCGGCATAGGTGTCTATATCATAATAACAATATGGGCATATTTTATAAGCAGGGAAATAGAGTTCTACATGCTTGCAGCAGGAATTGGTCTCGTACAGGGAGGGGTGCAATCCTTGAGTCGATCACTCTATGCACGCATTATTCCCAAAAACAAGTCAGCAGAGTTCTTCGGTTTTTATAACATGCTTGGCAAGTTCGCTGCTGTCATCGGTCCTGTATTTATGGGTTGGGTCGGGGTAGTTTCAGGTAATTCCCGTGCTGGAATACTCTCACTTATTGTTCTTTTTGTAGCCGGTGCAATCTTTCTCGCACGTGTGGACGTTGAAGAAGGTATCCGGATTGCAAAAGAACTTGAACAATTCCATAAGTGATGGGAGGTCAAAATGGACACCAACACGCTTACGAACTACTTCAAGCCTATACTCTATAATTTTCATGACAGGGAAGCTATTATCTACAGGACCGGTTTCCGGACGTTACGCATTTCGTATCTTGATCTTTATGATTCCGCCTACCGCATGGCAAACATGTATCAACATAAAGGTCTCAAAAAAGGAGCTGCTATCGTCATCTGGGCTCCAAACAGCCCGGAATGGGTAGCAGCTTTGCTGGCCTGTTCACTTACCGGCGTTATCGCTGTTCCCCTTGATATTCAAGTTCAGCCAGAGTTCGTTCAGCATATCGCCAGTGAAACCGGGGCGGTGGCTGGTATTAAATCTAAGTACATGTCCATCGAATCGGATATTCTGTGGTGGGATACTGAAGATATTCCCCATCTTATACGACAGACGCCGCCTATTTTTAAAGAACCGGAGATCCATGGGGACGACATCCTGGAAATCGTCTATACATCTGGCACAACTGCCGCACCTAAGGGAGTTATATTGACGAACAGGAACATCGTCGCCAACATCGCCTCACTGAGTGAAGTACTTACATACGATAAGGAATGGAGATTTCTTTCAATATTGCCTTTAAGTCATATGTTTGAGCAGACCGTCGGACTTTTTGTCCCTCTTTTCTATGGCTGCTCAATAACGTATCTCAAAACCAGAAAATCTGCGGCAATCATGCAGGCTTTGCGAGATGAAGGTATCACATGCATTATCACCGTACCACTCATGCTGCAGAAATTGAGGGAGCGCATATTGAGCGAGGTGAGTGCTCAGGATAAGGAAAAGATCTTTCAGCATATGCTTGATCTGGCAAAAAAACTGCCCAACTGGATGAGAAAATTCCTCTTCCATTCCATTCACAAGAAATTCGGGGGCAAGCTTCATATTTTTGCTGTGGGAGGCGCACCTCTTGATACAGTAGTTGAGGACTTCTGGAACAGCATAGGCATGAAGGTCTTACAAGGCTATGGTCTTACCGAAACCTCCCCGATCGTCACTTGTAACAGTCTCCTTGATCCTCGCCCAAATACTGTGGGGCGGGTACTTCCGGGCCAAGAGATAAAACTTTCTGAAGAAGGTGAGATATTCGTTAAGGGCGACAATGTCAGTCCCGGTTACTACAAGCGACCAGACCTTTATGATCAGTATTTCGTAGACGGCTGGTACAGAAGCGGCGATGTGGGCGAGATGGACACAGAAGGCTTCCTGCGGATAAAGGGCAGGACAAAAAACATGATATTGACCGCAAGCGGCATGAACGTATACCCCGAGGACATCGAGGCTGAACTCAACCGTATCCCAGGTGTGAAAGACAGCTGTGTGCTTGGCTTGGAAGAGGGTGATCAAATCATCATTCATGCTGTTTTGCTTCCTGAAAATAGCGACATAAATGCAAAAAAAATAATTGAATTAGCTAATGCTGATTTGGCAGACCACCAGAAAATACAGGCCTTTTCGGTCTGGGAAAGGCCTGATTTTCCACGAACAACGACAATGAAGATTCAGCGGCGTTATGTAATGAAGGCGCTCTGTGAAAAACAGGTTGAAGGTGATGAAGAGGCAAAAGTTTCTAGTGTCTCTGGGCCCTTACTGGAAATTATTCGCTCAGTTTCCAAGGCTCCAATAAGCGAGATAAAATCTGAGGCAACCCTTGGTCTTGACCTCCACATAGACTCCCTTTCGCGCGTGGAATTAGCCAGTATCATTGAAGAAAAATTAGGGGTGGAACTGGACGAATCCCATGTCACCGACAAAACAACAATAGCTGAGTTAGAGGATTTAATTTCTTCCCAGAAAAAAGTTGCCGGTTCCAAATTTAAACATTGGCCGCTCTCACCGTGGGCGATTACTGCAAGAAGACTTATACAGTCAGCGCTTCTCCGTCCTCTTGTCCGGTATTACATAAAATTGCGAGTAATGGGTAAAGAAAAATTCAGCAGACTTAATCATCCCTTCCTTTTGATAGCAAACCACGCCAGTCATTTGGACGCGATGGTGCTCGCGCTGGCGCTGCCATGGAAGGTACGCAGGAGAATTATGGTAGCAGCAGCAGCAGATGTATTCGAGGAATGGGATTCAAGAAATGCGTCTTTAAAAGAAAAACTCATTAGGAAATCTGCCACAGCCCTCGCCTTGTTGGGACTCAATATTTTTCCGTTTCAACGGTATGCTGGAATCAAGAAAAGCCTTGAGTACGCAGGCCTGAGCATGGATAAGGGCTGGTCAATAATGATCTTCCCGGAGGGAAAACTCTCTCATGACGGCACGGTAAAGGAATTTAAATCCGGTGTTGGGCTTCTGGTTAAGGAAATGAATGTCCCGGTGGTACCGGCGAAAATCCTAGGGCTTTACGAGATCATGGATCACCGCTTCAAATGGCCGCAGAAAAAAGGTGAAGTGATTGTACGTTTTGGAGATCCCATATCCTTTCCCCCAGACTTCACCTATGATGAGATAACCCGTCGGCTTGAGTATGAGGTAAGGTTTTTGTAGCCCCCGGCTAATAAATTCTGACGAAGTCTGGCCACCATTTTATGGAAAGGAAGCATATAATTACGTGAAGTTTTAGTTAACAAAAATTATTGGGATAGCCTCTTATAATATTAGGAAAAATTTATGATACCGGGAAAATATTTTTGGAAGCCAATTCTCCAAAAAATGGTTACAGGACAATGGAAGCGGTTTCAAATGCTTCCTTGTAAACCATCTTTCCCTGTTAATCTAAAAAAAACTGGACTGTACTTACATGTTCCTTTTTGCAAGAATCTTTGTCCATTCTGCCCTTACAATAGAATTGAATATGAGGAAGAATTGTTTCGCATTTATGAACAGGCAGTTCATGAAGAAATTGAAATGTATACTCCCCACCTAAAAGACTTAGATTATGTTTCACTTTATATCGGCGGAGGAACACCAACGGTCAATTTAGCTGGCCTGCTGAGGATATTAAAGCATCTTAAACAAAACTTCTCATTGACATGTGATATTTGTATTGAACTTCATCCGGCTAACATGGATAGCGAATGCCTAGATGCTCTGAAATGTGCAGGGGTAACAATGTTATCCATAGGTGTTGAATCCACCTCGGATCATACCTTGAAGGCAATCGGCAGAAATCATGATGGAAAAACAGCCATAGATTCACTCCGGAGAGCTGTGGATACAGGATTCGATTCTGTCAATGCTGATTTGATGTTTGCTCTTCCAGGCCAAACTATAGATGATTGGGAGCTGGATCTTAAAAGGGTTATTGCAGAAGGAGCTGACCAAATTAGTACATACCCGCTCTTCTCTTTTCCCTACTCTGATTTAGGACAATCCCAAAAAATACAAAATGTAAAAAGACCGGACAACAGGTTGGTTCGGTCTATGCTGAATTTAACGGATTTTCTCTCTGACAAATCAGGGTATAAAAGATGTGCAGTATGGAGTTGGCTGAAACCATCAAAAAAGAAATTCAGTTCCATTACAAGACACCATTATATTGGCTTCGGACCAAGTGCTGCATCAATGATAGGTACAGATTTCTATGTCAACACCTTCAATATCCGATCTTACGCAGAATCATTACCTCATAAAAGGCCAGTTGCCCTTTCAATGCCGGTAAACAGACGGCTGGAAATGGCTTACTGGCTTTATTGGAGAGTTTATGAATTAAATATATACCAAAAAGATTTTCAGTCACTTTTTGGTGATGATGCCTCTCTGGATTCAGTATTTTCAAACATATTCATACCATTTCAATTAGCCGGTTTAATTGCAAAAGAAAATGGTGGATACCAGGTTACTGAGTCTGGAGCATTCTGGATTCATCGTCTGCAAAATGAGTACAGTCTTAATTACATAAATCGGCTTTGGGGAACCTGTCGCCGAAATGATTGGCCGGAAAGGGTTGAATTGTGAATCGTTTTTCTCTGACAAACCAGATAGCTTATTACATATGGTTCGGCTTGTCATATTATGTCCGGCAATACCCTATTCCAATAATAGGGGGACTTTCCATCACGGATACCTGTAATTTAAACTGTCGCCACTGCTGGCGTAAAAATACAGGAAAGGGACCAGTTCCCTATGCAATCATTATGGATACTATGTATGGTTTTTACCGCAAGGGAGTACGCTATCTCTATATTCAAGGCGGTGAGCCTTTCACGTGGAAAGATGAGGATCATACTCTTTCAGATTTAGTTAATACCGCGAAGGAAATAGGATTCTTTCATGTAGCTATTTGCACAAACGGAACCTTTCCTTTGGATCCAACTCCGGATACCTACTGGATAAGTCTTGATGGTATAGGGAGGACACACGATAATATCCGAGGGAGCAATGCATTCCATGCTCTGCGTAGGAATATTAATGAAACCAATCATCCACATATATGTGCCAATATTACTATAAACAATGAAAATGCTGGTTGTTTGGAGGAACTAGTGCACTTTGTAGCAGAGGAGAGTCATTTGCGCGGAGTTATGGTTAATTTTCACATTCCCTATCCTGGAGTAGAAAATTTACTGTTGGATGATGAAACACGGATAAAGGTGGCAGAACAGGCAATCAATTTAAAACGAGAGGGATTTCCCGTGCTTAATACCGTTTCTGGTTTGAGAGCTATGGGACAGAACACTTGGCCTCGTCCACTTCGCCTATCAGTAGTATCTGATTGTGAGAATGAATACATTTGCTGCCGCGCTCATGGCCAGGATTCTATCTGTACCCATTGTGGTTACGCCTTATGGGCTGAATTATCTCGCATCCTTCGACCTAATATATTTGAAAGTTTGAAACTCCTCCGGCAGGTGCATAAACTGAGGACCGGTTAGATGAGAATTGGGTTAATTGTTGTTGATGATGGAATTTATACCCACCAATGGGTCCGGGACATTCTGAAACTCCCCAGGCATAACATTTGTGTCTGTGCCTGCCTAAGCCCATTTTACGCTCGCAATTTTAATCCTCACAAAAATCTAATTAACTCCATAAACTTCAGGCTGAGGTATTACGGGCTTAGGGCGAGTATCAAATTCTATTTACTCTTTTTAAAAAACCGGGCTGAAGCCTCAACCTTAAATCTAAACAGACAGAAGCGGGTAAGTTCAGTACGGGCATTGATAAGTCATGACAAAATTCCATTGGTTCCTATACAGAATCAGGATGTGAACCATCCTGATTTTCTGGATAAATTTAAACAATATAATCCTCAAGTATTACTTGGTGTATTTTCGCAAAAAGCTGAATTACCTTTGCGAACTTTAGCACCCCTTGGGTGCCTGAACATCCATTTTTCCTATCTACCTGATAACGCAGGACGGGAACCAGTTTTCTGGTCATTGTTAGAAGGAAAAGGTTATGGATTGACAATCTATCGCATGGGAGAGGTGTTTGATTCCGGGGAGATACTGGCACAGTGCAGGCTCGCAAGTGATGGTCTGTTTACTTTAGATGAAGCCATTAAAAATATATGTATGCATATTCCCGAAGTGTTGACAAATGCTCTAGACAAACTGGAGAGGGGTACGGACACCATGGTTTTGAAACCCAAAGCATTGAAGGGTTGGCCGAAACCGAGAGATACAAGAGCATTTCTTGATGCTGGTTATACATTTTGTTAGCAAAAATTTTTCATAACAAACAAATTTTACTGTCTGCTATAAAGCAAAACTCGTAAATAATTCTTACATTGTTACTGTATCCACTGGACATTTAAAGCCTCTCCATGCGAGGTGCTCTTTTATGCCCTGTCTGTTAGAAATTGAGTGGAAATACATATTTAAGGCACAAAAAAAGGACTGAAGAAAAATCTTCAGTCCTTACTCTCAGTAGTGGTGACCCCAACGGGGTTCGAACCCGTGTTGCCGGCGTGAGAGGCCGGAGTCCTAGACCACTAGACGATGGGGCCTATATTGGGCAATCTTTAGTATAAGATGACACCCTGTTTGTCAAGGATTTGTTTTTAAACATTGTCTCAGTCAACATGAGCATCATGCCCGAGGATGAAATTTTTCCCGGCTTCTTTTGCTGCAACAAGCTTCTGCTCATATTTGACCATATCACCCCGCTTATCCGGGCCGGTTACAAGAAAATCACCGCTATACTGCATACCCATTGCATCATAGCCATATTTCATCGTGAGAATTGCCCCCTCAAAAATTCTGGCACCCCTGGTTGCAGCAACCGAAATAAAAAAACCCTTACGTTCAGGATTATCAATCCATTCTCCCTTTTTCTGCAAGAGTCTTTTGCGGTTCCAAAGAGCCTGTGTCCTGTCAATGAATGCTTTGGTCTGGGCAGTAATGCCATAGAAAAAGATTGGAGAAGAGACAATAATTTTATCTGTGGTTATAATCTTTTTGTACAAAGGAATCATGTCATCCTCAACAATGCATTTGCCGGTTTTATCGCATCCTCCGCAGCTGATGCATGGCGATATCTTCAAATCGCACAGCCTGATTATCTCAGGTGAACCTCCTGCCTGTCTGACACCTTCAAGCAGTGCCAGGGTTAGTACTTCAGAGTTCCCTTTTTTGCGGGGGCTTCCCAGAAAAGCTAATACGTCCATGTTATCTTCTCCATCTTTGAAGGGTGTTAGGGCAGACGGTTGTAAAAAATGGTTATGTCACGCAAACTCTGTTCGACTTCCGTATTCAAAAAATCAGGGGCGCACCTCCAGCGCCAATTGCCTGACTGGGTGCCGGGCCTGTTCATCTGACAGTCTTCACCAAAGCCCAGAATGTCCTGTAGAGGAATGATTGCCAATGCTGCTATCGAAGACATTGCCAGTCTTGTAAATTCCCATGAAATACGGCTGTCGTCATAACTGTTTAAATATCGACGAATGCGATCTCTAGTGTCTTCTGAAAGTTTATTTCCCATAAACCAGCCCAGGGTCGTGTTATTATCGTGTGTGCCGGTATAGACGATAGTGTTTCGCTGTTCATAATTGTGAGGCAGGTAGGGATTTTTTTCATCAGATTCGAAAGCAAACTGCAAAACCCGCATACCGGGGAAGCCCAGCTGGTCTCGAATTTTTTCTACAGCAGGAGTTATAACTCCAAGATCTTCAGCAATAATGGGCAACTTATTGAGTTTGGTTTTTATATGGGTAAAAAAAGATTTTCCCGGTCCTTTGACCCATTTCCCGTTGATAGCGGTCTGTTCATGGGCAGGTATTTCCCAGAATGCTTCAAATCCCCTGAAATGATCAATTTTGACCATATCCATCATTGAAAAAATAAGCCTGAACCGTTTGAGCCACCAGTCGTTCAGTTTTTTATTGACCTTGCCCTTTGCAGTTTTCCATTTATATACCGGGTTGCCCCAGCGTTGCCCTGTCTCACTGAAGTAATCAGGAGGAACCCCGGCAACTTTTACAGGTTGCATTGTTTTTGGATCAATCTTAAAGAGTTCTTGGTTAGACCAAACATCTGCGCTGTCCAAGGCTACATAAATAGGGATATCACCGATCAGGGAGATGTTTTTTGCATGGGCGTAGTTATAAACCTTTTGCCATTGCGTAAAAAAAACAAACTGGACAAATCTATAATAAAGAAGCTTCTCAGCATGCTGAGTACTAAATTGAGCAAGGGCTTTAGTATCTCTACGGGCAAAATTGTCAGGCCATTCATACCAAGGTGCGGAATCAAATATTTCCCTGAAACTCATGAACAGGGCGTAATCTGTAAGCCAGTGATCATGTTTTTGGCAAAACAGTTTAAAATCAGAAGAATGATCTGTTCTTTTAAAATTGTTGAATGCTTTAATAAGCGCTGCATTTTTGCAAGTTGTTACTTTTTGATAATCGACGTTGTATTCTGAAAATATAAAGCCATCTTCCAGGTCTCCAGCAGAAAGATACTTGTCTTTAACCAGTAAATCGAGGTTGATGAGAAGAGGGTTGCCGGCAAAAACCGAGCGGCACATGTACGGAGAACTGTCAAACGCTGTGCTGGTTGGTCCCGTTGGGAGAAATTGCCAGCAGCTCTGGCCTGAGGCAGCAAGGAAATCAATGAATTTATAAGCATCGGGTCCCAAATCTCCTATGCCGTGTTTACCGGGGAGTGAAGTCAGGTGAAGCAGAATGCCGCTGGTTCGTTTTGTAAGCATAGAGCTTGGAAAATCCAGTCAAGGTTAAGATGAGGGATTTGATTAAATGATAGCGATTCCACCAACTGGAATATCGCAAATATTATACTATAAATTATTAGGGGCTCCTTGTTTCACAGCCCTTTTTGTCTTATTAATTTAAAATTAAACTCTAAAGTTGAAGACATGAATATAGTGAAAGGTTCTCAGGTGTGTCAAGAAATGGATTTCAAAATTAGCAAGCTGACTCTATTGCAATAAATTTGGGTAGTTATTAGTCAGTCTGGTTCAATACGGTAAATGGGAATTTTTTCATTTCAATTTTTATTATCTTAAGGTAGAATTTATAACTTTTGCGTTTTCTGTTGAAGTAAGGATTTGGTCCATGATTATGGATTTTGCCCTTATATTTTCTGAACTCTACAATACAATGCCGAAACGCAGTTATACTTGCTGGTCTATCAATTCTAATTCAAGGGAAATCCCTTGCTGTTTTCAGGGATCCTTAATTTGACCATAAATGACTGAATATATTAAAGGGGTGCTGTGTCAATGCTCGTAACCATTAAAGCTAAATTATTGGATGCAGGTAAAAGTGAAGGCTGTGTCTCATTTACACTTTTGAATGAACTCATTCCTGATGATATAAAAGAGACAAGCATTATTGAAGAGCTTTTTGATTTCCTCGCAGAGCATAACATTGAAATCGTTTCCGAGGAAAAATCAGGTCAGAAGAGAACCCTTTCCGGTGAGATATGGGATGACTATAAAAAAAGCAGTGCAGGTACGCTGGCAAGGGGGAAAGATGATATAGCAGATGCCATTTCATCCACGGATGATGATGACGAACCCCATGACCCTGAGGAGACGACTACGACCTATCTCAGAGAAATGGGACGGTTCGAACTCCTGACCCCGGAAGAGGAGGGGATATACAGCCGCACAATTCGTGAAGGTTTTGATGCCATTATTCGTGCAATTCGTGAGGATGAGTCTGGTGTTCCTGAGATGAAAATACTCAAGGACCGTATTGACCTTTGGGAAAAGAGAGACCCAACCCTCAAGCCTAAAAAACAGCAGCTCAATTACATGAAAGATTCGGTGGCACGCTGTACTGCAAAATATCCGGATATCCGCGAACTGTTTGAACTGCATACCAAGATCGAAGCATATGTGCGTTCCATTGAGGTTGCTAAAGATGAAATGATCCGGGCCAACCTGCGGTTGGTTGTCAGTATCGCAAAGCGCTACATGCATCAGGGATTAACCCTGGCTGACCTCATCCAGGAGGGCAACCTTGGACTTATGCGTGCTGTTTTCCGGTTTGATTACACAAAAGGTAATAAGTTCAGCACGTATGCCAGCTGGTGGATCAGGCAGGCGATTACCCGCGCCATCCTTGACAAGACAAGAACCATCAGGTTGCCTGTCCACTTTCTTGAACTGCGCAGTCAGTTTTTTAAAGCATTTTATTCCCTCCTCAAAGAATTAGGACGGGAACCAACACCGGTTGAAATTGCCAAGCAAACTGATCTGCCCATGGATAAGATCCTTGCTATCCTGGAGGCATCCAGGGAGCCGATCTCCCTGGAAACTCCCATTGGAGACGATGACAGCACACTGGGTGATTTTCTTGAGAACCAGGAATCTGTTTCACCCTATGAAGCTGTCCAGAACCGTGAATTGTCCACCCGGGTAAAGAAAATTCTTTGCACCTTGAGTGAAAGAGAGGAAAAGATTATCCGGCTTCGTTTCGGTATAGGCGAAAAGGCTGAATATACCCTGGAAGAGATTGGCAAGCGTTTTAATGTATCCCGTGAACGGATCAGACAGATTGAGAAAAAGGCTCTTAACCGACTGCGTCATTCAAGCCGCAGAGACAAACTAAAAAACTTTCTTGATTAAAGTCCCTGACAGCATTGCAGTTTATATGCTTGCACTCTATTTTGATACCCAATGGATTCTATTGTTAAAAACGCCGGATTAGGTGATATCCTCGAAAAAGTACATGATGGTGAACGATTAAGTGCTGCTGACGGAATAAGGCTTTTTGAAACCCCGAATCTTCTTGCTGTCGGCTATCTTGCCAATATAGTCCGGGAACGGCAAAACGGCAACAATGCCTATTTTATTTACAACCAGCATATCAACTATTCAAATATCTGCACCAACCTATGTAAATTCTGTGCTTTTGGCAAAGATAGGGATTCTGACCTTGCCTATGAAATGAGCGTCGAAGATGTCCGGGCAAAGGTCAGGGAAAGACTTTCTGAGCCAATTACCGAAATCCACATGGTTGGTGGCATCCATCCTGATCTGCCCTATTCGTATTACACGGAATTGCTCAAAGCCATAAAGGCCGAGAGACCTGATGTACATATACAGGCATTTACCTGTGTCGAGATTGCCCATTTGGCAGAAATTTCAGGGCTTGGGATTAACGGAGTACTGGAAGATTTAAAAAAAGCAGGACTTGGGTCTATTCCCGGAGGCGGCGCAGAAGTGTTCAGTCCGAGAATCCGGAAGTTGACCTGCGAAAAAAAACTTTCGGGCAGCGATTGGCTTGAGGTAGCAAAAACTGCGCACAGAGTCAATTTATTTACCAATGCAACCATGCTCTATGGTCACATTGAGACCATAGAAGAACGGGTGGAACATCTTGACATGCTGCGTCGAGCCCAGGATGAAACAGGCGGCTTTCTGGCTTTTATCCCATTGGCCTTTCATCCTCAGAATACTGAATTGGCTAAATTATCCAGGACTTCGGGTGTTGACGACTTGAAAAATATTGCCGTGGCCCGCTGCATGCTTGATAATTTCCCTCATATTAAGGCTTACTGGGTAATGATCGGCCAGAAACTGAGCCAGATAGCCCTTTCATTTGGTGCAGATGATGTTGACGGTACAGTTAAAGAAGAAATCATTACCCATATGGCAGGTGCGGAAACTGAACAGGCCATGTCACGCGAACAGCTTCTCAGGTTAATCAGGGAAGCCGGGCGTATTCCCATTGAGCGGGATACTCTGTATAACGTTATTAATTCCTATTAAACACCTCGTACTGCAGAGACTGGAGTTGGTGCATAATTGCCAAGTTATTCAACAGTGCAAGAAATACAATGCGTACTATCAAATCTATACAGCAAAAGGTCCTTAACACTGAAAGACTAACGGTACAGGAATCATTGGCCCTCTTTCGTGAAGGCAACCTCTATGACTTGGGATTTCTTGCAGATATAGCCCGCAGGAAAAAACACCCAGACCCTGTTGTGACCTATGTTATTGACCGGAATATTAATTATACCGACATATGTATTTCCGCCTGTAAATTCTGTGCCTTTTACAAAGGCCCGGAAGATGCGGAAGGCTCAGTAATTTCATTTGAGGATCTCAAAAGAAAGATCGAAGAAACCCAGGAATTAGGAGGTACGCAAATTCTTTTGCAGGGTGGGCTTCATCCTGACAAACAACTGGAATTTTATGAGGATATGCTGCAGTTCATCAAGGCGACCGGAATTCATATCCATGGGTTTTCTCCTCCAGAAATATGTCATTTTGCTAAAATTTCCGGTTTGTCGGTGGCAGGAGTCATCGACCGTCTCAGGAAAGCAGGTCTGGATTCCATACCGGGCGGTGGTGCTGAGATTCTTTCCGACCGGGTAAGGCAACTGACAGCACCGAAAAAATGCAGTGCGGATGAATGGATCGAAGTCATGAGACAGGCCCATCTTCTGGGCATAAAAACAACAGCAACCATGATGTTCGGTCATGTCGAAACTGAAGAAGAACGGCTGGAACATTTACTGCGGGTCAGGGATCTGCAGGATGAAACGGGCGGTTTTACAGCCTTTATTCCCTGGCCGTTTCAACCCGACAACACGGCTTTTTCCGACATACCAAAAGCTACGGCACATACCTACCTGAAAATGCTTGCCTGGTCCCGTATTGTTCTTGATAATGTTCCTAATATCCAAGCCTCCTGGGTCACACAGGGACCAAAGATCGCTCAAGTATCTCTTTTTTTCGGTGCTAATGACTTTGGCAGCACAATGATAGAAGAAAATGTTGTTGCTGCTGCAGGAATTAAATTCAGACTTTCTGAAGCGGCAATACGGGGCCTGATTGAAGACGCAGGTTTTGTGCCCCAGCAACGCACCATGGATTATACTTTTGTGACCTCTGGCTGAGGTCACGGGGCAAAGCCTATCAGTGATCATATTTCATGCCAAATCACGAAGAATCTAATCTGCTAAATTCATCTCAACCAATGATCCATAGAGGTCCTTGGCTTATCACTGGTTTGTTATCCGATGGGCAGGGAATTCAACATGGGATAATTCAAGATGGCGCCCTTGTTGTTGCTGACGGATTAATTAAGGCTGTCGGGACATACAGGGATATTGCCAGAGAATTTGGGCACTATCATATCCAAGAGCATGAGGACAGCGTGCTTGCCCCTGCTTTAATTAACAGCCATTGCCATCTTGAATTATCGCATCTCGATTTTGTCAATAGCTCACCTATTAAGAAACATTATAATGGAAATCTAATAGATTGGATTAAAGATCTTTTGATAGAAAGGGAACAATTTTTACAGAATAGAGCTGATGCTGAAGAATTAATCTTGCATCATGCCCGAAAAACTTTGCATCAGATGACTGCTGAAGGGGTTTTTTTTGTTGGTGATGTCGGCAATTCCCTGGTGAGCAGGATTATTGGACATGGACAACGGGCAAGGGTTTCTTTCCTGTTGGAGCTTTTGGGCCTGTCACAAGAATCTGAGACAAAGACTTTTGTCCGACTCGAGAACATATCTGCTGATGGTTCTCCTGAAATTGGCTGTACACCGCATGCTCCCTATTCGACAGCTCCAGGTTTAATCCAGGCTATAAAAAAGCGGGCTGGCCTTCATGGGCATATATTTTCCATCCATGTGGCTGAATCAGCACAGGAAGTGGAATTTATGCAATCGGGCAGCGGGGTCTTCAGAGAATTTCTGCTTGAACGAGGTGCCTGGGATGGGAGCTTTGCAATCCCCGGTAAGGGGTCTGTGCAATACCTGGATGGCCTTGGTGTAATTGACGGTAATACCCTTTGCGTCCACGCAGTGCATGTAGATCATGCTGAGATCCAGATACTGGCAAAGAACAAGGCAAAGGTGTGCTTATGTCCCGGAAGCAACCGTTTTTTAGGAGTTGGCAAAGCACCGGTGACAGAATTCTTGGCCCATGGTATTCTGCCAGCTCTGGGAACTGACAGCAAAGCGAGTAATGAAGCATTAAGCATGTGGCGTGAGATGCGTCTGCTGCGGGAAGATCACCCCGGTCTGCATCCGGAAGCAGTATTTGCCATGGCGACCCGCGGTGGGGCTGAAGCCTGGGGAATTGCATCTGAAATGGGTTCACTGGAAGCCGGGAAACGGGCAATGATTCTGAAAGTCAGCTGTAACGAGAACATGCGCTCAGCTCAGGAAATTTTTGAATATCTTACAACTGCAGGTGAGTCTGTGCAGGTAGATTTGCTGGAGCAGATATAATCATGCTGACTGATCCAATAGTTCGCATAGGCATGGTAAATTTTATCAATACTGCGCCGCTTTATGATGTCTGGCTCCGGACGGTCAATAGACCTGATTGGATTGTGGTTGAAGCGGCTCCATCTGTCCTGAACCGAATGCTTCATGCCGACAAGCTAGATATGGGACTTGTCTCTTCACAGGAATATGCAGCCCATCCAGAAAGCTATCTGCTCCTGGATGATATATCGATCAGTGCTTCAGGACCAGTGGGCTCTGTTTTTCTGTTTTCGCGTTGTAAACCGGATGACCTTGCAGGCAGGCTGGTGTTATTAAGCGGACAATCCCAAACCTCGGTCAGCCTTGTAAAGATCATCCTGGAGCATTTTTATGGTGTGCTTCCGAGGTATGAGGTGGGATCTGTATTGGAAGCTCAGGATAACAAAGATGTTTCTGCAGTATTAGCCATTGGTGATGAGGCCCTGATTCTGGCGCAAAAAATGATTTATCCGCATAAAATTGATCTTGGGAAGATCTGGCATGACAAGACTTCCTTGCCTTTTGTCTTTGCAGTCTGGGCTATGCGGGCGGAATTCTGCCGCCGCAACCCTGAGATTGTTCGAGACATTCATCGGGAACTTTTGCGCTGCAGGCAAATAGGCAGAAACGATCTGCGGAATATCAGTAAAAGGGTAGGGCCGAGGGTTTCAATGGATGCTGATGCCTGTTATGAATATCTGCTTGGTATCCAACATGATCTGGGCCCGGAAAAAAAACAAGGCCTCAGACGTTTTATTGAGCATCTGATTGAAAGAGGAGAGGGCGTGCCCGAAGCTCTGCCCTTAAAGATATTTTCCTAGAGCAAAGGATTTATTGTGGCAGTTGAATCAGTCCAGTCTGCTGAAGAAAAAAAGCAATTTGTCCGCGATAAATTTGCTTCAATCAGCAATAAATATGATTTTCTAAATTCCCTGCTAAGCCTGAAAATGGACAGCTATTGGCGTTGGGTCACAACCCGGGAATTAAAGGAATTCCCTGAGGGGGCGGTTCTGGATCTGTGTGCCGGAACGCTTCCCCTGGCACTTGAGTTGACTCGACAGGCACCAAACCGCACCGTTGTGGCTGTGGACTTTTGTGAAGATATGCTGCGCAGCGGCTTGAAGAGTCTTTCAACAGATGAACGCAGAAGCAGAATTGGTGCAGTCTGTGGAGACGGAGAGGATATTCCGGCTGCCGATGAAAAGTTTTGGGGTGTAACGGTTGCATTCGGGGTAAGGAACCTGGCCCGCACGCAACAGGGCCTTGCTGAAATGTACCGGGTATTAAAACCGACGGGTAAGCTGCTCATACTGGAGTTTTCAAGACCCCGGAATGCATTTTTCAAACCGGTATATAATTTTTATTTGAACAGGATCCTACCGAAAGTAGCCGGCATGGTATCGGGGGACAAGGAAGCGTATGAATATCTTGCCAGTTCCATCGCTAAATTTTATGAACCTGAAGAGTTGTTGGCTATGATTAAAGCGGCCGGATTTTCAAAACAATACTGCATACCCTTGACCATGGGGATTGTAACCATCTACATAGGTGTAAAATGAAAAAAAGAATTATCCTGGCCATAACCGGTGCAAGCGGCAGTCTCTATGCTGTCCAGTTTTTAAAAATCATGCAGGAGTCTGATGTTGAAGTGCACGCTGTCATATCCAATGCTGGCCGGTTGGTGCTCCAGCATGAACTTGGTATGACACCTGATGACTTGCAGGAATATGTGGCACAATGGTATGCGGTAAATGATTTCGCTGCCCCGATATCCAGTGGTTCAAGCAATTTTGACGCCATGCTCGTCCTTCCTTGCACTATGGGTTCACTTGGGGCAATTGCCAACGGTATTGCAAAGAATCTTATCCATCGGGCAGCCGATGTGATACTGAAGGAAAAGAAACCGCTGTTGTTAGCTATTCGTGAAACTCCATTGAACCGCATTCATCTTGAAAATATGCTTAAGGCGCATGATGCCGGGGCAATTCTTTGTCCGCCGATGCCTTCCTTTTATCATCATCCTGAAAGTCTTGAAGCGATGGCAATCTTTTTTGCAGGGCGTCTGGCAGACCTCGTCGGCATTGAAGTGGCAGGTCTGAAACGATGGCAAGGCATATAAAAGCTTTTGTTATTTATTGATAAAATGCTGAAGAAAATTACCATACTGCTTGAAATGATAAAGTTTGAGCACACAGTTTTTGCACTGCCGTTTGCTTTCATGGGTGCTTTTCTGTCCGCCCGGGGTGTGCCTGCCATGGCGACCTGTGGTTGGATAATTCTCGCCATGGTGGGTGCCAGGACCTGCGCCATGGGTTTTAACCGCATTGTTGACCGGGAGTATGATAAACTCAATCCAAGAACTGCCTCCAGAGCCCTGCCTGCCCAAGTTGTCAAACTCTCAGAAGCATTGACCATGGTAATTCTGGCCGCCGTACTTTTTTTCTTTGCCTGTTATAACCTCAATCAGCTTACGTTTATACTGTCACCATTTGCCCTTGGATTGACCCTGTTTTATTCATTGACGAAACGTTTCACCTGGCTCTGTCATCTTGTGCTGGGCCTGGCTCTCGCTTTTTCGCCACTGGGCGGTTGGGTTGCCGTGTCCGGTTCCCTGCAAAATTACCCCTATGCACTTTCTCTCGGCGTGTTATTCTGGGTCGCAGGGTTTGACACGGTCTATGCCTGCCTCGATGCGGAATTTGACGCCAGCATCGGCCTGTTTTCCCTGCCCTCACGATTCGGCCGTCAGAAGGCCTTCAGAATTGCTGTACTATTTCACGTTATTGCCTTTATTCTTTTTGTCGTGACCGGTATAGCCTCCAGGTTGAATTTTTTCTATTATGCGGGAATTGTCTTGACCGGAGCAGCGCTTTTCTACCAGCATATTGTTGTCAATCCCCGTGATCTGTCACGAATAAAGCTTTCTTTTTTTACAATGAATGGAATCATAAGCCTTACGCTCTTTGTCGCTACATGGCTTTCCCTGGTGGTATAAGAAAGTGAAAAGATCAGGCACAACAAAAAAAAGGAAGACATGGAAAACGATCCTGAGATTTGTTGTCAGTTTTGGCCTGATGGGGATTATTCTCTACCTTTTCCGGGAGCAGCTTCCAGCAGTTGTTAATAACCTCAAATCGGTTCAGCCGCTCTATTTTGCTATGGCGGTTGTATTGTTTTTTCTGGGTATTCTGGCTGTTGCTTTCCGGCTTCGTTTTGTCATCCAGGTCCATGGCACGAAACTTTCTGTTGCGGCAGCCTATTATGTCAACCTGGTGGCCCTGTTCTTCAATAATGTCCTGCCATCTTCAGTTGGCGGCGAGATGATGAAGGCATATTATCTGTATAAGGAATCAAAGGGCAGTGTTTCTGTATTCAGTGCCGTGGTGGTTGATAGGCTTTTTGGGCTTATAACAATGCTGCTCATCAGCATTTCCACCATATTTTTCTTTGACAGCGCCCAAGGCTCTCATAAAATCATGGGAAGTATCGTCATGCTGACAGCAACCACGGTGACATTAGGCCTCTTTATTTTTAATAAAAAAATCGTTGATATACTCTGTCAACTCCATATCCCTCTGCTGCCGGCAATATTTATTGAAAAAATAAGAGAAATTTACCGGGCAATGTATGAATATAGAGAACACAGGGGAATTTTTGGCAGATGTATGGCTCTCACTTTAGTGGGGCAGACAACATATATAATTGCCAACTATCTACTGGCCAGGAGTCTTGCCATTGATATTCCGCTACCCTTTTTTTTCTTTTTCGTGCCAATTTTATTGCTCATGGGTGCAGCGCCCTCGGTGAATGGAATTGGGGTCAGGGAGGCAATATTTCTTTTTTACCTCACCGAGTTTACTACACCTGAAAAGGCGCTGTCCCTGTCGCTGCTCACCACTTTTTTTATGATACTGGTGGGCATGATTTCGGGAGTCATTTATGCCTTCAAAGGGGGAATTTCCTCGGGAGAACAGGAAATTTCTCCCGGGTGATTTTTTCCTTATTTATTCTACCATCTCAAGGAAAAATCGGGTATAGTGGCCAGCCCAAATTTAAAAAATACTGAAAGAGTCGCATTTATAAAATTCGCCAAGTGGCATAAATTAGTAACGCGCGCAATACCTGTCACAAAGAGTTTTATTGCGAGGCTGGGAATGTTAATAACAAACCTTTCATGAAAATATAGACTTTTGGAGGATAATAATGAAACTGATATTATTGGGAGCCCCGGGAGCAGGTAAGGGGACTGTGGCCAAAATGCTGACAGCAATTGACGGCTCAGTCCAGATTTCAACAGGAGATATCCTGCGCGGCGCTGTGCAGGCGGGCACTGAACTTGGCAAAGAAGCAGAAGCGTATATGAAGCGTGGAGATCTCGTTCCTGACGATTTGATCATGGGTATAATGGAAAGCAGATTGCAGGAGCCTGACTGCAGGAATGGATTCCTGCTTGATGGCTTTCCCAGAACCATCCCTCAAGCTGAAGCGCTCAAGGTTCTTTTACAAAAATTAGATATTTCACTGGATATGGCGGTGAATATTGAAGTGCCGCGTGAGGTGATCCTGGACAGACTGTGTACCCGGAGAACATGTGAAAATCCCAAATGCCAGGCAATTTATAATGTTAAAAGCAGCCCGCCAAAACAAGAGGGTATATGTGACAAGTGCGGCAGTGCTATTATCCAGCGTGATGATGAAACAGAAGAGGCCATTTTGCACCGTCTGGCAACATACAATGAAAAAACAGCACCGCTCATAGGCTTTTATGAAAAGGAGGGACTTTTGAAAACAGTTACCGGTACCTCAAGCGATGTTGTGGTAAATGAACTGAAGTCTGCACTGGGGATTTAATCTCCCAATACAAACAAGTGAGATAGAAAATGTCAGAATTGCCGTTGATTAAAACTGAATTTACCGGTTTAAATCTCATCCATCGTGGCAAGGTCCGAGACCTGTATGAAGTCGACGATAAACTCCTGATGGTTGCCACCGATCGTATTTCAGCATTTGATGTGGTCATGGACAATCCGGTTCCCAATAAGGGCAAGGTACTCACAAGGTTGTCCCTGTTCTGGTTTGAGTTTTTAGCCGATATTTTGCCGAACCACCTGATTACAGCAGATGTTGCAAAATATCCTGCTACCTGTATGCCTTATGCAGACGAGTTGCGCGGCAGAAGCATGCTGGTCAAGAAAGCCAAGCCCTTGCCTGTTGAGTGTATTGTCCGTGGGTACCTCTCAGGATCTTTCTGGAATGCATATAAACGTGATACAAACGTCTGTGGCTTTCAACTGCCTTCGGGAATGGTTGAGTCTGACAAGTTCCCCCGACCACTGTTTACCCCCTCAACAAAAGCAGATCTTGGGGAACATGACGAAAATATTTCCATCGCCAGAATGGAGGAACTCGTCGGTGTTGCAGAGACAGCACGAATTGTTGATGTCAGCATAAAACTGTACCAGAAGGCAGCGGATTATGCCTTGAGCAGGGGCATTATCATTGCAGATACAAAATTTGAGCTCGGTTGGTTTGAAGGGGAACTGATTCTTATTGACGAGGTACTCACCCCGGATTCATCAAGGTTCTGGCCCCTTGATGAATATAGGCCGGGTAAAGGGCAGCCGAGTTTTGACAAGCAGTTTTTAAGAGACTACCTGTCTTCTCTCGATTGGGATAAAAAGCCGCCACCACCGGAACTCCCGGATGAAATTCTTAAAAAGACCGGGGACAGATACGCGGAAGCGGTTGCAAAAATTATTGGTTCTTAGCTCGCGGCTGTAAGGTTTTCCCGCTGTATTTTTCCTGATGAGCAAATAAAGGCAGGAAAACCTTTTTTGCCTGCTCCATGAAAAGCGGGTTTGCCAGGTTCAAATTTGTATGGCAGAGCTGGTTGTAAGGATCATTTTTTTCGCCATGTTTATTGAAGTCGTTCCCTTCCCATTCAATAATGGCTTTACGCAATGCCGTCTGTTCATTTTTGCTTTTATGGATTTCCTTTGCAAAAACAAAGGATGCTCGGGGAAAAAAATAAAGCGGCTCTGTTATCCCCTGCCAGTAAAGGTCGAGAAGCACCTCGAGAAGTGAGGTGCTTGAGGCTGCAGGCCTGTATGAATAAATACCATCTTTCCCTGCATAAATGGTGTCCAAGCCTTTTTCTTGTGTTGCAGAATCGTGTAAACTGTTCACAACAAGGTGGCTGATCCAGCTATGAATGACATCTTTTACTTTTATGTTGGCATAACGATACTGCACCAAACCACCTGTTCTCACATTCTTTAAATGACCCGTGATGGTATAATCCCGTATTTTGAGGTGAACATGCTGCTGTTTTAATTCCTGCCCGGAAAGAAGCCCTGTTAGCGTTTTATGGAATGATTGCAGTTCCGACACCAGCTGCATAAAGTAACTTTGACCTATGGAGCCATGAGGGAGTTCTCCGGATGCTTGCTTGATCTGATACAGTTTGTCGCAATCCTGACCGCGCAAAAGGTAGTCCAGAATTTCATGCTCCAGTTTGTATAGTGCCAGTCCTTTCAGGTCAAAGGGCTCGCTTGTATCCAACGCCGGGTTTTCTTCAATTGGGGCAATACCAACCATTTTGATTAGAAAATAACGGGCAGGATGAGAAAAGAACCTGACAAGTTCATGGAGCTCAATCTGCTTTAATTCATCCGGTGGGGTTGGCAGCGGTCCACGAAAGACTGGCGATGTCTTCTGTTGTTCAGATGTCAGAGCCATTGCCGCTTCATAGTTTTCCAGCGAATAACTGAAAAGTCCTTTCTTCTGGCTATCTTTATCTGTCTTGAAGTAGTCAGGATGAAACGGTTGTAAATGGTGTTTTATGGTCAGGTTAGCACTTAAGGGGGTAAAAGTATTATCCTGGACATCCTGGTGGGTATACACCTGGTCAATATAATCCATGAGTTCACTGACAAGGACAGAAGGGGGTCGTTTGGAACCATCCTGTATAGATTGTCCAACATAACTTATTGAGAGTTTTTTGCGGGCGGAAAGGATAGTTTCAAGAAAAAGATAGCGGTCATCATACCGTTTCGATCTGTCGCCGCGTTGTGGTTTAAGGGCCATTAGGTCAAAGCTTTTTTTGCGGCCTGAACGGGGATACGCCCCATCATTCATGCCTAAGAGGCAGATAATCCTGAACGGGATGGCCCGCATGGGGAGCATTGAACAGAAGGTCACCCCACCTGCAAGAAAACCCGTTCCAGGTGCAATGGGAGAAAATCGTTCATCAAGGGAATTTGTCAGAAATGATTGGATTACCTCAAGAGTTACCACTTTATTGAATAATGTCCGGTCTTGCAATTCGATTAGCCTGGTAAGTAAACGCTGCAGGACTCTATCGTCTGTATCAGTTTTTTCATCGGCAAGCATTAACCTGTCTTTCAAGCGTAGCAGTATTTCCGACCATTCAGCAAGGGTATGCGGTTTTTGCAGTATTTCTGTCTGGTTGAAAAGGGTTTCGGTAAAATTGAGAAAATTGCCAAGGAGGTTCATATCGTTTCCTTCCATATGATCATAGGGAAGGATTTTTTTAAAAAGAATTTGACCATTTCCGGGCATGGCATATCCCAGAAGCAAGCGGTCAAGCCCGGCGCGCCAAGTGTTTTGTCTGTGGGACGGCAGTTTAAGGCTTTTTTTGTGGTCCTGGTCAATACCCCAGCATATATGGGTTTCACGAATCCAGTATTCAATTGTGGGAAGATCATTATCATTTATGGCAAAACGCTTTTTAACTGCCTCAGATTTAAGAATTGCAACAATATCTATGCTGCTGAATCGACTTTGAGGCAAGCGAAGAATTTCGAGAAATGTATCAATATACCTGCTTGTCTCCCTGATTGACTGATCGGAAATAGTATAGGGAATTTTTTTGCCTGCTGCTGCCACTCCACCAAAAACAGCTCGTATTAAAGGGGCATATTCACTGATTTCAGGTGCCATTACAAGTACATCCCGAGGCTCGATTAGTTCTTCGTTATCTGCATTGTCGAAGATTTCCAGGAGTTGATCATAGAGGATTTCAACTTCCCGCATGGGGCTGTGACAGGAGTGAAAAATGAGTGAAGTATCAGTGTCGGTTATTTTCTTTTCAGCAAGGTTGGGTTTGAATAATGTCTCACTATTTTCACGTAAATAGAGAATATCCTGCTGGATATTTGACAGGAGGCCATCATCTTCCGGATCCTTGAAAAATTCGAGGTCTTCGGCGGAAAGTTCCTGCAGCATTGCCAGGAAATCTCTGCCAAGATGTCCCATGGAAGCGAGCAGGCTGTTTCCCTGGTTAAGGTGCAGTGCGTTCTCGCTCGCTGATTCGCGGCGGCTTATTTTTACAATATCCCGGTCAGCTGTGATATCAAACCAGTATTCCTTGCAGGGATTCATGATAAAAAAATGCAGATCCATATGGTGTGCCAGTGCACTAAGAACTCTGAGATGATAGGGTGGCAGGGATGATATGCCGAAAATTGAGACTCTGGGCGGCAGTTGCTCGTGGTTGAAAGACGGGTGGAAAATTTTTTTCTCAAACAAATGTAAAAGCCTGGCCCGGTGATAGAACGGGAAATTTTGTTGATTGCGAAGACGGACTGCAAGACGGCGCCAAATCAGTGATTGCCAGCCAGCACTTTCTTCTGGAACCAGTTCTTGCTTATCCTCCCAGTCAAGAATCATTTGGGGTCTGAAAAGTGTATATTGATCAAAGAGGTCAGCAAGTTCATAGGACAGCTGGTAAAGCTTCAGGTCGTCCCCAGAATCGAGATATGAGATCAGCTTTATTAAATGGGAGTCATGCACCACGTCGGGGAGAATGTCCATTATATGCCAGAGGATATATTCCTTATCAAAGGGTAATACATCTGGTATATCCGGCAGTGCAATTTTGTAAATCTTGCTGATAAAGCTATTGGGGAAGGGACAATCGCAGTTTGCCCAAATTTTTAATCTGTTTGCAGTTTCCATGGCAAGCCAGCGCGCCATTCCCCTGCTTTGTATGAGGACTGTCTCTTTTTCGAAAGGTGGAAGTGGGTTGGAATGAAGCAGTTCGGAAAAAATGTCGGCGAGCGTTTCAAGCCTGTTACTGGAATAGATTTGAATGCCCGGCATGGTTGATATTTAGACCATATTGGTTCTCTTGCCTGATGAAATGCCGAGGAGGAAAATCAATTTCAACCAACGCAGAGTGTGCCGCACTGAACCTGGTCGCGACCATCCTCCTTGGCCTTGTAAAGAGCCTGGTCGGCAGTGGATATAAGGATCTCAGGCCCTGTATCCTTTTGCGGAACCATTGCAGCGACCCCTAAACTGATGGTTATAATGTCACAGGCTTTTGATTTGTTATGTTCGATTTGCAGTGCTCTGACAGCCTGGTGCATCTCCTCTGCCACTCTGACTGCCCCGTTTAAATCTGTATCAGGAAGAATAACGGAAAATTCCTCGCCGCCGTAGCGAGCCAGTAAATCACTTTCTCGGCGAATAGCCGAATAAAGACCGTGAGCAACCTTCTGCAGGCAACGATCACCTCCCTGGTGGCCATAATGATCATTGTAGAGCTTAAAACAGTCGATGTCTATCATTATCAGGCTGATAAATTTTTCGGTCCGTATGGCCCTGTGCCATTCTTTTCTCAAGGTCTCATCAAATATTCTTCGGTTAGCAAGACCTGTCAAGCTGTCAAGGGATGAGAGTTTTTGCAGACTGCGGTTGGCTTGAGCCAATTGCTCCTGACTTTCTTTTAGGGCCTGGAAGGCCGCGTCTCTTTCAAGTTGGTTAATATATGCCCGGGAGTGATAGCGGATTCTGGCTATGAGTTCGATGGTATCGGGTAATTTGACCAGGTAATCATTGGCGCCGAGCATGAAAGCTTCACTCTTGAAGGAAGTTTCATTACTATTAGACAAAACAATAATCGGTATTTTAGCACTGGCCTTATTGGCCCGGAAGTAGCGTACCATCATCAGGCCATCAACCTCGGGCATAACCAGGTCCTGGAGAATAACAGTCGCATTAATATCTGCGGCAAGCCTGATGGCCTTGCTTGGGTCCTGACAATAATGGAACTCGATATCTTTTTCGCTGCTGAGAGCTTGCTGAACAGCCAAAGCTACTTTTCTCTGATCATCAATGAGCAGAACAGTGATCTTGTGCTGTTGCATTGAAAATTTCGAGTTGATTGGCCTATTCATGCTATTTTATGCTGTTAAGAAGAATAGTTAGTGATTCAGCAGTGATTTCACTGGGCGGGAGGCTATCAGTGAGTTTAACGTAATGTGCTGCAGACTTGGGTATTGATAAAAAATACATCAATAAAAATATCAGGCACATGCAGACATATTCTTCCCTGTTTCAATTTATTCCTGTTCATTGATGGATTTGATAATTTAGGGGAGTGTTCTGTATAGGCAGCCATGTGGCAGGGAAGAATAAATGAATTTGTTGTACAGTGAGTAACGGGTCTTCTGACTGCAAAAATCCCAAAAACAAAACACTTTAAATTTACAGTAAAATAAAAATAAGTCAAGCGGTGTGCTTAAAAATTAGTATAGGGCGGATCCCGGAGTGCGCGGAAAGGGGATAACCTCCCGGATGTTATTCATGGCAGTGACAAATTGTAAAAGCCTCTCAAATCCGAGGCCGAAACCTGAATGGGGGACTGTGCCAAAATTTCTCAGGTCAAGATACCAGCGGTATTCTTCAAGGTCGAGATGCAGTTCCTGCATTCTGGCAACGAGAATATCATAGCGTTCTTCTCTCTGGCTACCGCCAATTATCTCACCAAGTCCTGGAAGTAAAAGGTCCATGGCGGCAACAGTTTTCTCGTCATCATTGATCCTCATGTAAAACGGTTTGATATTCTTGGGATAATCAGTAACAAAAACCGGCTGGGCAAATATATCTTCACTGAGATAGCGTTCATGCTCAGCCTGCAGGTCACTCCCCCAACGGACAGGAAATTCAAAATTTTTGTCAGCCTTTTGCAGAATTGCTATTGCTTCGGTGTAAGTTAAGCGGGCAAAAGGACTTTCGAGTAGGTTTTCCAGTTTGGCGATGAGTTTTTTATCTACAAACTTGGCGAACAGATTTAAATCCTTCATATCCTGTTCAAGGACATGACGAACTAGGTATTTCATGAATGATTCTGCCAGGGTCATGTTTTCAGCAAGATCACAAAAGGCCATTTCAGGTTCAACCATCCAGAATTCGGACAGATGTCGGCTTGTATTGGAGTTTTCTGCCCTGAATGTAGGGCCGAAGGTATAGACATTTCCCAGGGCCATAGCATAAACTTCTGCCTGTAACTGGCCGCTTACTGTCAGGTTAGCTGGTTTGCCAAAAAAATCTGATTCTGTATGTCCTGCTGGATGATCTTTCATGATATGCGACGGGGCAATGACCTTGAACATTTCTCCAGCACCTTCACAATCAATTGTAGTAATTATGGGGGTATGGACCTGAAAAAAATTTCGTTCCCGGAAAAATTGATGAACCGCAAAGCTGAGCGATGACCGGATTCTTGCAATCGCTCCCAGGCTGTTGGTGCGCGGCCTGAGATGTGCTATGCTCCGCAAGAACTCGAAGGAATGCCTTTTTTTCTGGAGAGGATAACTCTCAGGGGGAGCCCAGCCATACACCTCGATTTTCTCTGCATGCAGTTCAACTGCCTGGCCTTTGGCAGGAGATTTTTTTATAATGCCGCTAATGCCGAGAGAGCATCCCGTGTGAAGCTTTAAAACAAGATTATTGTAATTTTCCAGGTCTGCAGCAGCAATAACCTGCAGGTTAGCAAGGCAGGAGCCATCATTTACTTCCAAAAATGAAAAATTTTTTGCGTCCCGACGGGTCCTTACCCAGCCCTGCACTAAAATTTTCTGATCTTGCGGTTCTGTTGCCAGGACATTCCTGATTCTGGTGTATTGCATTGAAGATTACCTATTGTATTTGAAAGAAATCGTGTCGTTAGTCATAGTAAAATTATCATAATATAACAACGCAGGCTAGTAGGCTAGTTTGTCCGATTTTATGCAAAAGCGACTCTGCAAAAACAAGTATGCTATTTTGCCGGTCTTGTATACCAGAACCTGCATAGTGACCGGCTGCGAAGGGCAAGGGGAAAAACGGTGAACAGGACAAGCAGCAGGGCTATCTGCAGGGATGAATGCCAGTGAAATTTTCTGCTGGAAGTTATAACCGGATGGTCTTCAAGAATAGTAAACAGCATATTGTGTTTTTTGCCCCAGGCTTTCATCCGGCGTGAGAGAAAAATTTCTTCCCCAGCGTATGTTTTTTCATCAAATCCACCAGTTTCGAAAAATCCTTGTGCCAGGCAGAAGATAAAGCTGCCTGCAGCAAGCTTGTTGGTCTTTGAAAGCCAGTTCCAGAATTTGACAAGTCTGTCCGCCAAAAAAGGGAGTTGCGAATCAAAATTGAGAAGAGTACCGCCTCCGCAAGAGCTTCCACTGTTAAGCAGGAGAAGAGCCTCATGCAACAGGGGCAGGGGCAGAATGGTATCGGCATCTAAGAAGACCAGAACATTACTCTTGGCTGCCCGGGCCCCTGAGTTTCGGGCCCGGGCAATCTGGCGAAAAGGTTCATGGACGATAGTGGCGCCGAATTTCCGGGCAACTTCTGTTGTTTTATCTGAGGAGTCATTGTCTACAACAATAATCTCCCCTGGATAAGGCACACCTTCCATTGCCTCATGCAGAGCGGTAAGAGTGCCAGGCAGGAAAGACTCTTCGTTATAGGCGGGTATTATAACGGAATAGGAGACATCACTGTCCTGTGCTGTTTGTCGCTTGAGGGTTGAATGGATCATAATTACAATTGTAATAGGCAATTCTGGAAATTTTAATGCCGGAAGCGAGCAAAATATAGAGTAAGTATTATATTTTTATGTGAACAAAAAACAATAAAACAATTTTCAGGTGAGGCAACAATGAATGCATTTGAATATAAAATCACAAAACACCCGGCGGAAACCTTTAACGAATTGGTATACTATTGCACGGAAGCAGGAGAGTGCACGTTGGACCAGATACCCCATGACCAGACCGAGACTCTGCAGGATATATTAAATGCTGAGGGAGCTACCGGTTGGGAACTTATCCAGGTCTCATTCGGGCACAAAGGAATCATAGCCTTCTGGAAGAAAGAGCGGCGGTCCTGATACATGTTATAAATGGCACATTTATTCCTGGGTGATAGCATAAGCTGTGTAAAGGCGGGCTGGAAAATTGAGCTGGGCAGCTCAGTAGTTTTTGCACCTTGAAGGCGCATTGTCGGTAAATAGACGATGGTTTGAAGTATTCTTTGACCGGTCTCGGGATATACAGGCGAATGTGTGACAATCTGGATCTTTGCCTCAATAATTCACCTTGGACTCCGATACTCTTAAACACGCAACCGCGGGCGGAGTTCAAATACGTTACCCGGCATCAAAATCTTCGAGGTAATCCTTGAGTTTTTCAAGCAGACTTTCCGGGAGTTCTTCTTTATAGAGAAATGCCTGGGCTTCTTCACCCGTTATCTGCTGCTTGAGCTCAAGCGGCAGTGCCCTTAATACCGCCATTCTTTGGGGATCGGGCTTTTCCTTCCTAGGCCCGGCATGTCCATTATCCATTGGTATTCATTGTAAAGTAGTTACAAAAGATCATGCATTACAGCACATTGGCGGCAGATATTCATTTTTTCTTTCCAGTTTTTCTGGGCTTTGCATTCACAGATTGTACCATTGACCAACCAACAGAATCTGCCGGCATTATATTCATAGGCTGGACATTCTTTGCGTCGTTTCGGGGGGCATTTTTTTATGATCCAACATGGTTTGCCCAGGTCACGGGTGCCTCTTTTGCGTGATAAAAGGAAAAACACCTGTCGTTCCACGTGTGTCGGAATGGAACGCCAACCCTGTTCGTAACTGTATATGGCTTTGACTGATACGCCGAGAAGCTGTGACATTTCCTTCTGGGTTTTTTCAAGCTTCGTCCGCGCCGCCACAAACTCTTCCTTTTCCACCTTTACCTCCAGATATTATGGTCTTGCGTGTTGTATGTTTTGTACCATGCGGAATCCATTATGCCATAGAAAAGCTTTCAGGGAAAGAGGCTTTTACAATGGGGAGTTCCAACCAACTTGTCGTGTAGGCAGGAGATTTTTTCATCTGGCGAAAATGCCAGTCCTTATCCAGTCCGGCAGCAGCGGACTGGATGGTATCACGGCCCCAGCGTCTGTTGATCTTGTCCACTGCGTTCATAAGAGAGGTTTCGCCGCCTGGCACAGGTGTCTGAAAAAGGCACAGCTGTTCCCGGTTTTCAGGCACAAGACCATTCAGCAGTACCCCGGCTTTCTGGTAGCGATAGCCGGGCCTGTATATGGCTTTAAGGGATGCAAGGGCAATTTTGATCAGTGTTGCGGTGTGGGAAGAGGGTGCTGAAAGCGTAAAAGTCTTCCTGCTGCAGTATTGCGGTTCATTTTTTTTGAAACTATTGGTGCGGATAAAGACGTCAATGACAGAAGCGCGCAAACATTTATTGCGCAGTTTGTAAGCTGCCTGTGCGGTGTAGGTGGCAACGGCTTCCTGCAGATCCTCCAGTGTGTGTACCGGTTGCCCGAATGATCTGGAAGTGCAGATCGATTTTTTTGCCGGCCCTGCTTTATCCAGGGTGATGCAGGGAATACCGCGCAGCTCCATAGCCGTCCGCAGCCCGGTAACAGTCAATTGCTGTCGGATCCAGATGTCAGCGCAGTTCGCAAGTTCCAGCGCTGTATGGATGGAGTGTTTTTTCAAGCGGGCAGCATGGCGGCGCCCTATACCCCAGATATCATCAACCGGCACTGCAGTCAGCAGATATTCTAAGGGCTGCTGCTCACTAATGACGAACATGCCGGCGGCAGCGGGGTCTTTCTTGGCAAAGCGGTTGGCAATTTTTGCCAGGGTCTTGGTGGGGCCGAAACCGATGGAAACCGGTATGCCGGTGTGCTTCTGCACAGTCGTCTTGAGAAAGCGGCCCCAGTTTTCAAGGTCATCCTGTTTTCCTGCCGGCAGCCGGACGAAAGCCTCATCAATGGAATATATTTCAACATCCGGTTCCAAGTGCATGAGAACATCCATGACACGCTGGGAGATGTCACCATACAGTGCGTAATTGGAGGAGAAGACTGCGACATCGTGTTTGCGAATGAAACGTTCCTGCTTGAAATAGGGTGCGCCCATGCCGATGCCAAGGGCCTTGGCTTCTTCCGAGCGGGCAATGATACAGCCATCATTGTTGGAAAGCACCACCACAGGCCTGGCTTTCAGATCCGGACGGAAAAGGCGCTCGCAGGAGACATAAAAATTGTTGCAGTCAATAAGCCCGAACATTTCAGAGGCTGTGGATGGCATAGGTGGCAACTCCCCATATTTCCAACGGTGTCTCTTCGTCAACTTCCAAATCGGGATAATCAGGATTTTCGGCAGCCAGAAGGCAGGAAGTCTTGTTTTTTATCAGCCGCTTGACCGTCAACTCGCCATTGACCACTGCGATGACAATGCTGCCGTTGCACGGTTCGAGGGAGCGGTCGACAACGAGGATGTCATTGTCATTGATCCCGGCACCAGTCATCGAGTCCCCTGCCACTCTCACAAAAAAAGTGGCAGCCGGATTTTTGACCAGATGTTCATTGAGGTCGAGTTTGCGGTCAAGATAATCATCTGCAGGGGAGGGGAAGCCTGCGGAGACTCCGGAGAGAAAAAGCGGGCGATGCAGGGAGGTGCGGCAGGCAGCAGGAAAGATTGCCCGAATGGAGGCTCTTTTTTTGATGCGCAGAGGTTTATTCATTTTTTACCAAGAGCTTCAAGCAGTTCTGGAGTGGGGTGCCCGTCAGCCGGCAGTTTTGCGGTGCGCTGAAATTCTTTTATAGCCTGGCGGGTCTGAGAACCGACAACGCCGTCGACTGGACCGGGGTCAAAGCCTTGGGCAGCAAGGAGTTCCTGGATTTTCTCCACCTGGATGCGGCTGAGCTGTTGTTCCGAGACTGGACGGGTTGTGACAAGGCGACCTTTGCCTGCTATGCGGTCGGCAAGGTGTCCAACTGCAATGGCATAGAGATCAGAACGGTTCCACTGCAGAATGGTGCGGTAGTTATTATACACGAGAAAGGCCGGCCCTGCGTGTCCTGCGGGCAGGACAAGAGAGCCTTTCATGTTCAACGCGGGAAGATCATCGCCGGTGATCTTTCTTACCCCGAGAATCTGCCAGGCTGCCAGGGTTTTTTCCACCTCAAGCCCTGTCAGTTCAAGATTGAAAGCAGGGGGCAGCCTCACTTCACGCCCCCAGGTTTTATCCCCCTGCCATCCGGATTCGGACAGGAAGTTTGCCGCAGACGCAAACACGTCCGGCAGGTTGTACCAGATGTCCCGTCTGCCGTCACCATCCGCATCAACAGCAAAACGGACGAATGTCGAGGGCATGAACTGGGGTTGTCCCATGGCACCTGCCCAGGAACCGATCATCTCGCTTGCGGAAATATGCCCATCGTCAATAATTGAGAGTGCTGCGAGCAGTTCGGACCGGAAAAAATCGCTTCTTCTCGGATCATGGGCCAAAGTTGCCAGTGAGCCAATTACCGGGAAACTTCCCAGGTAATCGCCGAAGTTGGTTTCCAGGCCCCAGAAGGCGACGAGAAAACGGGGCTGGACGCCATACTGCCTTTCAATGCTTTCGAGGAGTTCTGCATGAAGCTCAAGGAGCATACGTCCCCGTTCAATCCGGTCTTCCGTTACACGTGCGTCAAGGTAGGCCCAGAACGTCTGGGTAAATTCCGGCTGCCTTCGATCCAGCTCAATGACCCGTGGAATAGGCTGAAGATTATCCAGGGCCGCATGCAGGGTTGTTTCGCTGATACCTTTTTCCCGGGCCTCCTGTCGCAGTCCCTCCAGCCAGATGGAAAAATCATCACTGCCTTGAGCCGGCAGGACCAGGGCGGGCAGGGTGGTTATAATAACAGCCAGGATGTATAGGTACTTTTTCAAGGTTTGGACCATTTGGTTCAAGTTTCACTTGCCGGGCAATCAAACGTAAAAATCATATATATATATACAATAAAGATTTATGTTTTCTCAAGGTTAATGGCTTGATATGTTGAATTAAGTGCATGGCGGAATCGTGCTGAATTCATGGAGTAAAGTGGTAAGATCACGGTGTAGCAGGGTGTTTGATGCCAGGAGTTCAGGGACGAATGGTGAAAACGGGGAGCCGTTAAAGTTTGAAAGTATGCCGCCGGCCTCTTCAACCAGTAAATATCCGGCAGCAGTATCCCAGGGTTTGAGTCCAATCTCCCAGAATGCGTCCAATCTGCCGCAGGCGAGGTATGCCAGGTCAAGTGCGGCTGCACCGGGTCTTCGCACCCCCTGCGTATGTGTCAGAACCGTCTTAAGCATAGCCAGAATGGTGTCGGTTCTTTCCTGGAGGTCATAGGGGAAACCCGTTGCCACCAGTGCATTTTTTAACGCAGAAACTTCAGACACCTTTATGCGCTGGTCATTCAGCCATGCGCCTCCGGTACGCGTTGCACAGAACAGTTCTTCTTGCATGGGATTGTAGATGACACCGACCTGGCTTTTCCCTTTGTCATAAAAGGCAACGGAGACTGCAAACCAGGGGAAATTATGAGCAAAGTTTGTAGTACCGTCAAGGGGGTCAATGATCCAGACAGGTCCTTCGGGTAGCGTGCCAAACGAGGCAAAAGACTCTTCCGAGATAACTTTTATTTCTGGCAAGGCACCCCGCAGAACCTTAAGAATCAATTCTTCTGCAGCCAGGTCTGCTTCAGTTACCAGATCTATGAGTCCCTTGTGGTGAATTTGATGTGGTTGATCATAGCACTCTTGCAGTACTGTTCCTGCCTTGACTGCCGCATCTGTTGCGATCTGGAGCAGATTTTGCAGATGCGGGGTGCAGCAGTGCTGCAAACAATGTTCAATTGTCGTTGTCGTGTGTCGCTTCTCTGATTTTTTCCCAGGCATTTTGCAACGATTTCCTATTTGGATAAATGATTGAAAGGGTCATTGACTCATCTTCAAAGGAGGGCGCATGTGCAACAGAAACATTTTGGGGTAATCGCATTGCAGCGATGAAGCGCCTGAACTCTTCAGCAGCCTGACTATATCGTGGCATATGTTTGCGGGAGAGCCAAAACATTAGATTTTTAGTTTTCTGCGGCGGGTTCGCATTTTGATGATGAAGGATGTCATGCACTTCATCATTATCGAGCAAAGTTGCTATACTCATATTATGACGGCCGGCCAACTCCAAGCATATGCTCAATAGTTTTTTCTGGAAGCTGAAACTCAGCCGCAGAGTTGCAATTATGTTAAAAAGGACCATTCTGTCTTGCGGGGATAATAACATAAGGTCATGAGCAACTACTTCATTTATCAGCCCTTGATGAATCGCGTCAAGAATAGGATCTTCAAATTCCAATAGGTTAAGAGTCTTTTGCAGTGAGAATGAATCAGGAGACAGACCTAAACGCGGCAGAAATTCGCGGATAATTTTTTCTTCATCGGCAATTGGCGTAATTTTTTGCAGAAAAATAGCTTTTTCAATCGGTGTCAAATCGTGTGAAAGTTGTTTTTCCGCAAGCAAAATAGAAAAAACAACAATTTCAGTAACCTGAGGGGAAATGGTTAAACAGGCACATGTGTTTCCGGGATAAAGAGAACAACACGCCAGTAATATTTTCCTGCCTGCGACAATTTTAAAATAATCAGAGTCAATTTCTTTGACAATAGGCGGGCGCAGGATCCCATACCTGGAAATCGAGCTCTTGAGTTTTTCATCAGGCACGCTATCCAGAACCGGAGAAATTGAGTACGAGACATCGTCAAAGTCAATCTGCGAGAAAGTAATTTTTTTACAATTGAGGATGGAGTTCATGTGGGTACAGGAAATAATTAAAAAGGAGGTCTTCCCATGACGGGAAACCTCCTCATATACCAATGCAAAAAAGTCGGCTTAAATAAACTAGTTGCTTTCGCCAGGTGCGCTAATCATTAATTTTTGTGCGCAATATCCCTGAAGGCTTAAAAGTGATCACCCGTCTTGGTTCAAGGATAAGCTCTTCGCCGGTCTGAGGATTTCTGCCCCGCCTGGCATTTTTGTCCTTGACGTTGAATTTTCCAAAGCCGCTGATCAAAAGCTCTTCCCCGCTGGCTAAACACCTTTTCATTGTGCTCAAAAGTGCCTCGACCGCATGGGTAGCCTGGGCTTTTGTAAGATTGTTATGACTTTTATATACCTTTTGGACAAGGTCAGCCTTTGTAAGAGTCATATGCCAGGTCCTCCTTTTTGGAATAATATATCACAACTAATCAAAATTACTGCTATTTGTCAAGAACTGAAAAAAACAGTTACTTTTATTGTTTAAGGCAGTTCTATCGTATCTACACAAAGGTATATCGACAGTTTTCGGGACTGCTGTAGGCTGCAAGAAAGTGTTCAGCTTGATGCAATTATTGTTTGTCAGGTACAATCGATGTTGTTTGTCACTTCGAAAAAATACCTGTTGTGCCAGCATAAACTGCAGTTGCACCCAGCTCTTCTTCTATGCGTAACAGCTGGTTATATTTGGCGACCCTGTCAGTTCGTGAGGGTGCACCTGTTTTAATCTGGCCGGTATTAAGGGCAACAGCCAGGTCAGCTATGGTTGTGTCCTCAGTCTCTCCTGAACGATGGGAAATGACAGCAGTGTAATGGGCACGGTGTGCCATGTCCACTGCATCAATTGTTTCAGTTACTGTGCCGATCTGGTTAAGTTTTATGAGGATTGAGTTGGCAATATTTTTTGCTATGCCTTTCGCAAGAATTTTTGTATTCGTAACAAAAATATCATCCCCCACTAATTGCACGTTTTTCCCCAATTGTCTTGAAAGTTCAGCCCAGCCGGCCCAGTCGCTTTCGTCCAGGCCATCCTCGATGGAAACCAGGGGGTATTTTTTTATCCAGTCAGCGTAAAAGGCGATAAGTTGCTTAGAGGTTTTCTTCGCTTTTTTCTCAGCGGCCAGTATATAACATTTCTCTTTGGCATTAAAGAGTTCGCTGGCAGCCACATCCAGAGCAATGGAAATATCCTTTCCAGGCTTGTAGCCTGCTTGCACAATAGCTTCAAGCAAGGATTCCATTGCCTCTTCGTTTGACCTAAGATTTGGGGCAAAACCGCCTTCATCACCCACCGCAGTCTGATGACCCGCCTTTTTCAATACCCCTTTTAAACTGTGGAACACCTCAACGCCTGAGCGTAAGGCTTCAGCAAAAGAAGGTGCACCGATTGGCAGTATCATGAATTCCTGAATGTCAACGTTGTTGTCTGCATGGGCACCACCGTTCAAAACATTCATCATGGGAACCGGGAGGACCTTGGCGTTCACGCCGCCAAGGTAACTGTATAAAGGCAGATCAAGTTCTATGGCTGAAGCCCGGGCCACAGCCATTGACACACCGAGGATTGCATTAGCTCCGAGTCTTTTCTTGTTCTCACTGTTGTCTAATTTCAGCATTGTCGCATCAATACTGACCTGTTGGGTTGATTCCAGACCAATAAGGGCAGGCCCAATGATCTCATTTACGTTGGCAACAGCCTGCTGTACCCCTTTGCCCAGGTATCTTTTCTTCCTGGTATCTCTCAACTCGAGAGCTTCCCTTTTGCCTGTAGACGCTCCGGATGGCACAAGGGCTCTACCCATGGCCCCGGAATCAAGGTAGACATCAACTTCAACGGTTGGGTTGCCCCGTGAATCAAGAATCTCCCTGCCAAGAATACCTATTATCTCGCTCATGTGTTCCTTCAAGTAGAATTACTGTAATAATGATGTTTAGCCGACAACTTCGCCCATTTTAAAGATGGGAAGATACATTGCGACAACCAAACCACCGATCATGCCACCAAGAAAAACCATCATGAAGGGCTCGATCATGGCGGTGAGGTTCTCAACTGCCTGATCAACTTCCTCATCATAGAAATCAGCAATTTTTTCCAGCATGGCATCAAGGGCACCTACTGCTTCACCAACATTGATCATCTGGACAACCATGCTTGGAAAAACACCGGTTTCCTCAAGGGGTTCGGCGATGGGGCGGCCTTCACTGATAGCATCGGCGGTGCGGGAAACAGCAGTCTCAATGACCTTATTTCCCGATGTTCTTGCCACAACATTGAGACTTTCAAGAATAGGCACACCGCTTTTCAGCATGGTACCAAGTGTGCGGGTGAATTTTGCCACTGCAACCTTGCGCACCAGGTCTCCGACAATAGGAAGTTGGAGTACCAAGGCGTCAATTTTTTTCTCACCCTTTTCAGTGGAGTAATATTTTTTGAATACAAAAATACCAACAGCAACAAAAGCTATACCGTATAAGAAATTATTTTGGACAAATTTACTGAGATTAACAACAATCTGGGTTGGGATGGGAAGAGCAGCCCCAAAATCGGCAAACATTTTCTCAAAAACCGGGACAACAAATAACAAAATAATACCCAGGATGACAATTGAAATACAGAGACAGATAATGGGATAGGTCATTGCGCCTTTGACCCGTTTTTTTAGGGTCATGCTTTTTTCCATAAAAACTGCAAGTCGGGCCAGAATGGTATCCAGAATACCGCCTATCTCCCCAGCTTCAACCATATTACAAAAAAGAGAATCAAAGACCTTTGGGTGTTTTTTTAGGGCGTCTGCAAACGTGGTGCCGGTTTCAACATCGATCCTTATCTGGAGAAGAATTTTCTTGAAAGTCGGGTTTTCCTGTTGATTGCCTAGAATTTCAAGGCCTTGGACAAGTGGAAGACCGGCATCGATCATGGTGGAAAGCTGTCTGGTAAAAATAACTACATCCTTGCCGGTAACCTTTGGCTGGAAAAATTCAATATTCTCAAAAAGATCTTTGGGTTTTTCTTTGAGTTTGGTCGGTGTGATTCTGATCTTTTTTAAATGACCGCGGGCTGCATCGATAGTAGGTGCTTCAATAATGCCTTTTCGTTTTTCACCGTACGAATTTTTCCCCTTCCAGATAAAATGTGGCATAATCCCCTCACGTCAGGTCAATTTTCAGTTAACAGGAAATAAAAACTCAGGATCCGATATTATTCCTATGTAACAAGTTTTTAATATTAAACGAAATAATTTTTTAAAACAATAGTGCAAATGATCTTGGCAGTGCAAAAAATAGGCACTGTAAGGCAGTTGACTAAATTTACATAATGAGATAAAATATATTGTTTTATATTAGTACGTAATTAGGCTTGGCTTGCCAAGTTTTTGAATGCAAAGATTAAGCCAATATATTATTGCGCACGTATATAATGCTAAAAAAGGCAGTTAAAAATTGAAGAAGAGACGTAAAATACAACTATATATTTTTTGAAGGAGTCGGAAATCATGCAGAGTTTTTTTAAGCCTATAATAGAAAAGTGTGACGGTTGTGAGAGAATAATTGCCGAAGGCAATGAAAAATTTTGTAAGACCTATGCGAATCCAGAGGCCAAATGGAGAAACGGTATTTGTAATTTCGCCACCCATGCCAAACCTGAAATACTTGTTCAAACGGTTCGGGTAAATCCGTTGAAGGCATCCAAACGGGCATCAGGGAAATAACATTTGTTCATAGATAATTATCTGGCGTAAAAGCTCCTTCCGTTTTTCCGGAAGGAGCTTTTTTGTTTGTAAAGATATATCAGGATCGCCCAACACCCGAATATGTAAAGCCAAGTGCCTTCATACTTGCCGGATCATATACATTCCGCAAATCAACAAAAACAGCTTTTTTCATGAGGGATCGTATTCTTTCAAGGTCAAGCGCCCGGTACTGATTCCATTCAGTCATCAGGACAACTATATCAGCACCTTCACAGGCCTGGTAGGGGGTTTCCTTGTATTCAATTCCGGCTGGCAAATAGTGTCTTGCCTCATCCATTCCTTGAGGGTCATGGGCTTGAATTTTTGCGCCTTTTTCAAGAAGAACAGGCAAAATGGTGAGGGCAGGGGCATCACGCATATCATCTGTTTCAGGTTTGAAGGTAAGACCCAAAATGCCAATAGTTTTTCCTGCCTCATTGCCTCCCAGGGAATCACGGATTTTTTTAATCATTCTGGCTTTTTGGGCAGCATTGACCTCAACTGCAGCTTCGACAATGCGTGCTCCTGTCCCCTGTTCCTGTGCCATTCTGATAAGTGCAAGAGTGTCTTTGGGAAAACATGATCCGCCGTATCCAGGCCCAGGATGAAGAAATTTTGAGCCAATGCGGCCGTCCAGACCTATTGCTTTAACCAACGTGATGACATCAGCACCAAGGCTTTCACATAAGCTTGCAATTTCATTGATATAGCTGATCTTTACAGCAAGAAACGCATTTGCTGCATACTTAATCAGTTCTGCGGTTTCAATATCTGCCTGGACAATAGGTGTCTCGATCAGATAGAGGGGTTTGTATATGTCCCGCAGCAGTTCTGCAGCACGGTCATTCTCCACCCCGATCACAACCCTGTCCGGCCGCATGAAGTCGTTTATTGCTGCTCCTTCCCGGAGAAATTCAGGATTAGATGCAATGTCAAATTCTGCTTTCGGATTGGTTTCCCTGATAATTCTGGCAATCTGCCGTGCCGTACCAACTGGGGCTGTGCTTTTATTCACTATAAGTTTATATTCTGTGATAAACGGAGCGATTTCCCTGGCAGCTTCATATATAAAGGAAAGATCCGCGTAACCGTCACCCCGCCTGGTTGACGGAGTGCCAACCGCTATAAATATCGTATCAGCCCATGGAATAGCCTTTTTTGCATCAGTGTCAAATTTCAAACGGTTATCCTGCATGTTTTTCTGCACAAGGTTCTGCAGCCCAGGCTCATAGATCGGGACTGTTCCTGTCTGTAGTTCCCTGATTTTGCGGCTGTCCTTGTCAATACAAATGACCTCGTGGCCAAACTCGGAAAAGCAGGTACCGGAAACAAGTCCGACATACCCTGTCCCAATGATAGTTATTTTCATTTATGTCTCCTGTTGAGAATTCTTGGTTCTGTTTGCAAGAAGTTAAGATAACTGTGTCATAAAAATCAAAGTATAATATTGCAAAGTTTAAAGAGGTCTTGCACCAAACAATGCTGTTCCTATACGTACTACAGTGGCACCTTCTTCGATAGCTACTTCAAAATCATTTGATATTCCCATGGAAAGTTCGACCGGCCCATGCTGGCCCAATAAACCTTTGGCTGAAAGTTCTTCAGACAGTTGCCGCATCTGCTTGAAAAAAGGGCGGACATTTTCAGGGTCAGCAGAATAGGGGGGCATGGTCATAAGCCCACTGATGCGCAGAAATTGACACTGCCTGAGTCCACGTAAAAGCATCTCACAATCTTGAGGTCGAATCCCTGATTTCTGTTTTTCTGCTCCAATATTAACCTGTATAAAAACCTCCAAAGATTTATCTAATGCTGCGCAATGCTTTTCAAGTATCTGCCCCAATTTGATACTATCGACAGTTTCAATAACATCAAACAGTTCAGCAGCCTTCTTTGCCTTGTTACTCTGCAGTTTTCCTATGAAATGGAAAAGTACCTCCCGTCCGGCGTTACTTTTTATGTATGGTATTTTTTCAAGGGCCTCCTGCACATAATTCTCACCAAAAACAGTATGCCCAATTTCTATCGCCGTCAAAACACGTTCAGAAGGTACGCGCTTGGAGACTGCCACCAGTTTGATATCCCCTGGTGCGCGGTTGGCACGTAAAGCAGCTCTCGCGATACGTTCTTTAATTTCTGTCAGATTTTCGAGTAACATAAATTAGCACAAAATGATTTTATCCTTCACTAACAGGAGCCCATTTTAAAAATATTCCGGGCATTTTGTGTTGTGGCTTGAGCCACAATTTCAAGGGGCAATCCCCTGAGGTCTGCGATTTTTTGGGCGGTATAGAGGATATATTCAGGCAGGTTTTTTTTGCCGCGTAAAGGCTCTGGAGCAAGAAAAGGAGCATCAGTTTCAATGATCAGCTTATCCAGGGGAACTTTTTCTGCAACCTCCTGCATCTCTGCTGCTTTGTTAAAAGTCACCACTCCTGGAATGGAAATAATGAAGCCCATATCCAGAACTCTTTGGGCAAGATGCAAATTTCCTGAAAAACAGTGCATTACCCCGCCTGCTGGGAATGGCGCTTTAGCATTAAGGATAGAGAGAATATCCTCATGGGCTTCCCTGTCATGTATCACCACTGGAAGTTGCATCATCTTCGCCAGATCAAGCTGTCGGGCATAGTGCTCGAGTTGAATATCTTTCGGGGCATATTGCTTGACATAATCAAGTCCTATTTCACCATAAGCCAGGACCTTGGGCATACCGCAGAGTTTTTCCAGTTCAGCATAGGTGGTGTCATTTAATTCCTGTACGTTATGAGGGTGAATGCCGACAGTTGCATATACCGAATCGTACTGAGTGGCTAAATGAATCGCTTTTTTCGAACTATCAAGGTCTATGCCAACGGTGATTATTGGACTAACACCAAGGGCGGCAGCCCGGGTGATTGTAGTTCTGATATCATCTTCAGAACTGATCATGTCAAGATGACAATGGGTGTCAATAATGCTGATCCCTGCTGGCAGTTGTGGCAGAACTTTTTTTTTCTTGACCATAAGGTTAATCTCCGAGCCGATTATCTAACAGATTCTGGCAAATGAGGCAATCGGCATGTTATGGGCAGACATTGCAATCCTGATCCGTGAGCTGTTTTGCAATAGAAGACAGACCCAAGGGCGCATTTTCGAGATGTGGTTGACAGGCAGTTTTTTTTCTTATACAGATGCAAACAAGTAGATTACGGCTGAATAATCTCTTTTACATTGAGGGAACAGTAAAATGACTTCACCGGTTTTGCAGGCGATCCATAAACGCCGGAGTATACGCGAATTTACCGATGCACCAATTTCCATTGATCAGTTGCAGGAAATAATTAGGGCCGGGAAGTGGGCTCCATCGGGAATGAATAATCAGCCATGGCGCTTTGTCATAATACAGGATTCCGATATTAAGGAACAGTTGGCGCAGCAAACGCATTATGGACATATTGTCAGAGGGGCCAACGCGCTTATCGCAGTATTTTTAAGTAAGGAAGACATGTATGATGCTGTTAAGGATCATCAGTCAGCCGGGGCCTGTATTCAAAATATGCTCCTGGCGGTTGAAGCCCTTGAACTTGGCGCTGTCTGGCTTGGACAGATCCTGAAAAACAAAACTGAGGTTAACAGGATCCTCGGGCTCTCGGATAATTTTGATCTCATGGCAGTTGTCGCCATTGGTTATCCTCTCCACCATAATCAGAAATCAAAACGGAAAAAACTATCCGAACTGCTTTTGAAGCAACTGTGATTTCCGATGAAAGCAGATTAATAGTTAAGCTTGATACATACTATTTATGAAAACAATATTAGCAGGAAAAAAGATCCTTTTTGGTATCACCGGAAGTATAGCTGCATATAAGGCCGCTGAGTGGGTGCGTGAACTTACTAAGGAAGAAGTCGAGGTCACCGTTGTCATGACTGAGGCTGCTACACGCTTTGTTTCCAGTCTAACATTTGCAGCCCTTTCCGGACGGAGAGTTTACACAGGCATGTTTGAATCCGATGCCGGTGAGGAGATGACACATATCAGTCTTGCCAGAGAATGTGACCTGTACATCATTGCACCTGCCACTGCCCAAACCATTGCAAAACTGTCCTACGGCTTTGCTGATGACCTGCTCTCGACACTCGTGCTGGCCAGTAAAGCAAAGGTCATTATTTTCCCTGCCATGAACAGCAATATGTACTGCCATGCAGCAACACAGGCCAATTTATGCAGGCTGCAGGAATACGGCTATGAAGTCATTACTCCTGAAGAGGGAAAGCTTGCCTGTGGAGACGAGGGCATTGGCAGGCTGATTGCCTGGGAAAGTGCCAGGGAGACAATATTATCGGTTTTTGCTGACCAGGATTTGCAGGATCAGACAGTTTTGATTACTGCCGGTCCAACTTGGGAATCCTATGACCCGGCCAGGCATCTCAGCAATCGCTCATCGGGGAAAATGGGCTATAGCCTTGCCAGAACAGCCAAACGACGGGGTGCCAAGGTAATCTTGATCAGTGGCCCCGCAGCACTTGCTCCTCCACCAGGAATTGAGATAATCAATATTGTCAGTGCGCAGCAGATGCATGATGCGGTTATGGAACAGTATGGCAGGGCAGATATAGTGGTGATGGCTGCAGCTGTTTCCGATTATCGCCCCGGGAAATCGAAGGAGCAGAAAGTAAAAAAAGGTGGCAAGCCCATTGGTCTGGAGTTGGTACCAAATCCTGACATCCTGAAAAAACTGGGGCAAAAAAAGAAAAGGGCAAAACAGCCACTGCTTGTCGGATTTGCTGCGGAAAGCATTGATCATATAGAGGAAGGGCAGCGTAAGCTAAAAGAAAAAAATCTCGACCTGATTGTCATAAATGACATCATTGGAACGGATACGGGTTTTGGAGCCGATACGAATCAGGTTACCCTTATCGACAGGGATTATCAGCTTGAGAAGCTGCCGCTTTTTTCCAAGGAGGAATGCGCCGATATGATCTGGAACAAGATTATAAAGCTGTTACAATAATGCTCAAAAAGCCCCGTTGAACGCTGCCTCGTAAACTGAAATCACATCTTCCTCTGTCGGCTTTCTCGGATTGTTTTCCACAGGCCTGGTGACCGTGAGGGCTATTCTGGCCATTTCGGCAATCCTGTCGGCTGGAATATTCAGATCTGCCAGACTGCTGGGAATTCCTACATCCGCATTAAGCTGGTGAATGGCTTCAACCGCAAGTTGCGCGGCTTCACGAAGTGGCAAACCCTCTGTTTCATATCCCATTATTTGGGCAACCGTTGCAAATTTCTCCGTGTTGCCGATAATATTATATTCAACTACATAGGGCAGTAAAACAGCATTGGCCAGCCCGTGTGCTGTATTGAACATACCGCCAAGGGGGTAGGCCATTGCATGAACCAGACCGACCCCGGCTGTGGCAAGTGCTTTACCCCCCAGCAAGCTTCCCATCAGCATGGCGGAGCGCGCTTCAAGGTTGGAGCCGTTTGCATAGGCCACTCCGAGGTTGTTACTGATCAGACTGATTGCCTCAAGGGCATACATGTCGGAGATGACATGTGCCTGGGTGGAGACAAAGGCCTCCAAGGCATGGGTAAAGGCATCAATGCCGGTAGCAGCTGTAACATGAGGCGGCAGACTGAGAGTCAAAGCCGGGTCAAGTATTGCCGCATCCGGGTAAAGAGGATCCCCATTCATGCCGCCCTTGGAATTTGTTTTTTCGTTGATGAAAACAGCTGTAAAGGTAACCTCAGCCCCGGTGCCTGCAGTGGTTGGTATCATAATTTTGGGAACACCCTGCAGTTTAATTTTGCCGAGGCCCAGGTAATCTTCGGCCTTGCCGCTATTGGTCAGCAGGATGCTTACAGCTTTGGCAATATCAAGAGCAGATCCGCCACCAAGGCCCACTACACAATCCGACTTATTTTTTTTTGCCAGTTTTACAGCCTGGTCTGCCAGTTTGAGGCCCGGTTCAGGTGTTACCTTGTCATAGACTGTATGCGGAATATTTGCCAGATCAAGAATGTCTGCGACCTTTTTGATAATTCCTGACTGTTTTAAACCTGGATCAGCAACCAGAAAAACCCGGTGGCCGTTAAGTTCAGCAATTGTGTCACTGAGCTGATTTACTGCATTGACGCCAAATAATATTTTTGTCGGCTGGTTGACGCTGAATGATTGTGTTTGTATCATTTGCAACACCTCGTAAGAATTGACAGAGTAGTGTCCTGGGCTTCAGTAGTGAAACAGGAAAAGAACGTTAAGCTTTTAAAAATTATTGATTAGTATAAAACTTTAGCGGAACTGTTGATATAAAAAAATATCTGTCTTGCAACAAAAAAATATGCACATATGTTTTTATGGATTCTCAGCTCAGTAAATCAGAAAAAAAAAGAAGAGCAAAGGGACTAGAACAACTTGTCAGCGAACTGGCTGCTCTGCCATTGGGGCAAATTAATGCCTTACCCTGCGACCGTGAAATCCGAGAGGAAATTGGTGCTGCCAAAGATCTTAAAGGCGGGGCCAGGAAAAGGCAGCTTAAATATGCTACAAAACTTCTCCGCGATAACCCCGTGGAAGAACTCTACGATTTTCTGGCCCGGGAAAAAGGCTCCATGCTGAAGGAGAAGCGTCAATTTCACGAACTTGAGCATTTTAGAAATATCCTAATGACTGAAGCCGTACAACTTTATGAGGAAAGGATGCATGACAGCGGGTATGCAAATGAAAACAACCCTGAAGAATTCTTGCATGGCAGCAAGATCATGCGTACTATTGTCAATCATTTGCCTGAGATTGACCAGGTCTCTTTAAAAACTGCTGCTCTTCAGTATGCCAGGACGCGTAACAGGAAATTCAGCCGGGAGCTGTTTCGCATTATGAAGGCTGCCGTTGAAAAAGCACACTTTTTACCTCAACAGGATAAGAAAAATGGAATATAGACAAGGGACAATCGGGAGAGTTTACAGCATCCGGTTTGATGAAGGCGATTTTTTTCTGGAAGAATTTATTGGACTTATTAAAAAGGAGAATATTCGAACCGGGTGGTTTCATGTCCTGGGCGGATTACGGGAGGCGGATGTCGTTACCGGTCCCAAAGAGCCGACCATGCCCCCTGAACCCGTATGGAGCGAGGTCCGCGGAGCCAGGGAAGTATTGGGGACCGGAAGTATTTTCTGGGATGACACTGAACCAAAAATCCACCTGCATGCCGCCATGGGCCACCATGGGGACACCCTGACAGCATGTGTGCGTAAAGGCACGAAAGTTTACCTGGTTCTCGAAGTCCTGATCATTGAACTTGCTGGCATTGAGGCTGCCCGACCCTGGTATGAAAAAGGTGGTTTTAATCGCTTGACTTACGCCTAAATCATTCTATATTACCCTTTGGCAAATTGATATAGCAAGAACATCATGGGCGTGATTTTTTGTCATTGACAATTTCTCTTATTTGTTTCAATAAGGGCCAATTTTATTACAGTACAACACATAATTTTCTGTCTCGCAAAAAAGCACAGGACGAATTTGATTGTAGTCGGTATCCACTATTTCTTCAGGGGCCTGTCGCGGATTGAGAGACTTTTTAAGAATGTATCAACGATTGCTGTTTTATTAACTTTATAAATGCAGGAGGCATCAAATATCATGGCAACGAAGGCAAAGAGTACGAGCAAGACGACAAAAAAATCCGGCAAGAAGAAAACCGTTCCTTCTACCGAGTTTTCCCTGTACGCACCAAACGTAAATGAAGTTTACCTGGCCGGTGATTTTAATAACTGGCAACCGGATGCAAAAAACTATCGTCTGCGAAAATTCAAAGGAGATATCTGGAAGAAGATGCTGCCACTCAAGCCAGGCAGGTATGAATACCAGTTTGTTGTTGACGGCCAATGGTGGTGTGACCCCAAAAACCACAACCGCGTCACGAATCAGTACTGTACAGAAAACAGTGTAATAGAAATAAAATAATCCATTTTTTCATAATTTATCCGTCATATTTGTACACACTATTTTGGCAAAACTAAAAAACCGGAATCTCTGTAAAGAGTTCCGGTTTTTTAGTCCAGCCATGAGAGCGGCTAATGACTCATTTTTATTTCACTTCGGTAATTATTTTCAGGATTTTATCACCTGCTTTCAGCGCATCGCCAACCTTGGCATGAATTTCAACCACTGTGCCGGCTACCTGACTGACAACGGGGGTTTGCATTTTCATGGCTTCAACCACGGCAAGTTTATCTCCTACTGCAACCTCTTCGTCCTCATTTACGACTATTTCACAGACATTACAGGAATAGGTGGCCCGCATATCACCGGCCTTGGCAAGGTCTTCAATTTCTTTCTTGCTTAACTGAGGGCCGGCAGCAGCAGCTGCTTCCTTGGCCTCTTCCCTGAAAGTATAATTGCGTTCCTGATGATCGACATTAAGGTATATGGACCACTCCCCTTTCTCATCTCTCTGTTTCGGACCAATCTCTATCACATGCTCCTTACCATAATGATCTCTGAACATCAGGGACTCACCAAGTTTATAACCACCACGCCGGAGAAAAATACTGGGCGGCAAAACGTAAACCTTGCCAAACTCTTCCTCGAATTTAAAGAAGTTTACAGCATCATTGGGGTGCTGAAGATAAGTGACCAGCTGCTGTTCGGTCGGAGTGTGTCCCAAACGCTCGGCAAGAATCTCACGCTCTTTGTCAATATCCATATCCTCGATTTCTTCAACACCGCCCTCTTCGTCAAGAATCTTCTGCCAGTCGGCACCAAAAACCTTTTCATATATCCAGTCGGCAGGACGGTAAAAAGGGAAGGGCCCGTATTTGCCCAACAGGAGATTTTTGAGGTCACCGGAAGGATTGCCGTAGCGATCTTTTTCCAACACATTGGTTACAGCAGTTGTCCACAGGATCTGTGAGCCGGGAGTAACAGACCACCAGTTCCCAAGCTCAATCTGAACCTTAGGCAATTCGTCATGCAGGATTGCCGGCATTTTGTCGAGGAATTTACCTTTCACAGCCTGTTCAAAACTGCTTCCCATGGCACCGCCGGGAAGCTTGTGGATCTGGACCGTGGGGGAAAACCCTTTGAACTGGGACTCGAAGTATTCATAATGATCACGTTCGTTTCGCAGGACTTCCGAGGTCTCAATAACTGCATCTTCATTGAGGCCTATAGCTGTCTTGCCGTATTCTTTAAGGGTGTGAATAACGCTTAGCAGGGGTGGTGGCCCGTAATAGCCGGTAAAAGCATGATCTGATGCATCAACGATGGTTGCCCCGTTAATGACTGCTGCGGTGATTCTGCCAATATCGTTACCATCGGTATTGTGACCGTGGTAATGGATGACAAGTTCAGGATATTTCTGCTTGATGGCGGCAACCAATTCACCAATACGCTTCGGGGTTCCGAGACCTCCATGGTTTTTAATGCAGAGAATGATATCCTCACCCGTCACATCGATTATTTCCTGAACTTTGCCCACATAAAATTCGTCAGTATGCTCTGGCCCGGTTGAGAAACAGATGGATGGCTCTAAAATCTTGTCAGCCAGCTGAACTTCCTCAAAAACAGCCTGCATATTAGGAATATGATTCATGAAGTCAAAAACTCGCCAAACATCAACATATTTAGCAAATTCCCGAACGGCAAAGCGAATGACATTCTGCGGGTACGGCCTGTACCCGAAAAGATTGACACCGCGGCAAAGTGTCTGAAACATGGTATAGGGCATTTTCTCGCGCAGGAGTTCAAGTTTCAGAAAGGGGTCAACCTGTTTGCGTAAAATATCAACATGTACGGAAGCGCCGCCTGTAATTTCCAAGGAAAAATAATTTGCATTTTCCCTTGATTCAGCAGCCAAAAGATCCGTATGCAGCAGGATCCTGTTTTTAAAATCAGACTGAGACAGATCGCGGGCCGTATTGGTCAAATAATAGCCGTCTGCCTGCCGCAAAATCTGCAGTGCTTCTCTGGGATTCATTCCATGAACAATTCTTTCCATGATCGTACCTTAATTAGTATTTACTTGGGAAATTAGATGGCGTATGTGTTTTCTTCTTTGTAATGAATTTCAGCAATCAATTTTGCCAGTTTATTAATCTCGGTATTTTGTTCCTCATAATCCAGAAGATGTGAGTGTGTTTCAAGGTATGAAGTATCAAAATCACCCTTCTGGAAATCCGGATCGTTGACAAGCTCCAGGTAGAATGGAATTGTGGTTTTCGGACCAACGATCACAAAGTTTCTCAGGCAGCGCTTAAGCCTGTCAACGGTTTCATTCCAGCTGTAACCATGGACCGTGAGCTTAACAAGCAGGGAATCGTAGACTTCGGGAATGGTGTAGCCCTGGTAGACAAAACCATCAAGCCGGACACCGTAACCACCGGGGGAACGGTAGATGCTTACGGTTTTACCGCCTTCAGGCATAAAATTATTTTTGGGGTCCTCTGCATTAATCCGCATTTCTATGGCATGTCCCCTGACCTGCACATCCGCCTGTGTGAAGAGCAGTTTTTTGCCAAAGGCCAACTTGATCTGGGTCCGGACTATGTCAATGCCGGTCACCATTTCAGTCACAGTATGCTCGACCTGGATCCTGGTGTTGATCTCCATGAAATAGTAATTCATATCCTTGTCAACCAGGAACTCCACTGTGCCGGCATTGGTATAATTCGCTGCCTGTGCAGCTTTGACCGCAGTTTCACAAATAGATTGAATAATCGATTTGTCCTGGATCATTGAAGGGGCGATTTCAACAAGTTTCTGGTTGCGCCGCTGAATAGAGCAGTCTCTTGTGCCCAAGTGAACAACATCACCAAATGAGTCAGCGATGACCTGAACCTCAACATGTTTCGGATTGATAACGACTTTTTCCAGATAGACATTATCGTTATTAAAGGCAGCTTTGGCTTCGGCACGTGCCAGAGGGATCTGTTCCTTCATTTGGCTGTCATTTTCAATCCGACGGATACCCCGACCGCCACCACCGGCGGTGGCCTTGAGCATCATGGGATAACCGTATTCAGAAGCAAAGGCAAGTGCTGCTCGCAAACCCTCATCTCCAGGTGACAGGTTGGATGTTCCTGGCACCATGGGAATATTTGCGCCTGCCATGATTTCCCGGGCAATAACCTTGTTGCCCAGGTTTGTAATGACTTCGGAGGTCGGACCAATAAAAATAAGCCCGGCATCTTCACATGCCTTAGCGAATTCAGGATTCTCAGCCAGAAAACCATATCCGGGATGAATAGCATCCGCCCCCGATTTACGGGCAGCCTTAATTACTTTAGCAATATCGAGGTAATCCTTTCTCGGTCCATCACCAAGCCAAATTGCCTCATCTGCTACCCTTACATGCAAGGCTTCGGTATCAGGTGTTTCAAAAATGGCAACAGCTTTATGTCCTAGTTCCTGAGCAGCCCTGATGACCCGGATTGCAATCTCTCCACGGTTTGCAACAAGTATCTTCTTCATCTGTTGATTCCCTTGTGTATTTGTACTGTTCATGGCCTAATATTTTATATACTCCTTACTCCAGTTGCAGCTTTCCGGTATTATCAAGTTTTAAAAGAAGAATGAACCGGAGGTATAAGGTGTTGTAACTGTGAGACGATAGACTGGCGCAGAATTATACAGTTGCAGAATTGGTAGTCTATGAAAAAATATTTCCTAGCATAATTTTTTTCAATCGGCAAGAAAAAGTGTCTTGCATTCTTGAAGGATATTCAATTCAGGTGTTTTGCCGGAAAAAAATATCATTAAAAAAAAAGTCAATAGTAAGGGTAAATGCTAAATGTTTTTTGTGAGTTCTAAAAGGGCTGCAAAATTGGGGGCAGCGTATATTTGTCTACGTATGGAGGATCCGCCTCGTATGCCTTTAAAATAACGGCCGGCATGGTTTTTAATCTTGGCGAGAATTTTATCAGGATCGGTGTGCTTTGAGATGAGCTGTAAGTGGCGCTGCAAGCCTTCCATGCGTTCAGCAAGAGTTGTCGGTGTGCCTTCCGGAGTGAACACCCAGGGATTTCCCAGGGCTCCTCTGCCGATCATGATGGCATCGCATCCTGAACTTGCAAGAAATGCCTTGGCTTCCTTATAGGTTGTGATATCACCATTGCCAATAACCGGGATAGAGACACTATTTTTCACCCGGGAAATTGTTTGCCAGTCAACCGTACCTCCAAATCCCTGGGCCCAGGTGCGACCATGAACAGCTATAGCGCTTGCCCCGTTGTCTTCTGCCATCTTTGCAAATGTGTGTGCTACTATTGCATCATGGTTCCATCCGGTCCGTATCTTGACAGTAACAGGCAAGGATGTTTTTCTGCAGACCTGTCTGATGATGGCGGCAGCCAGATCAGGGTTTTTCATAAGGGCAGCACCTGCACCTTTTTTCACAACTTTCTTGACCGGACAGCCCATGTTGATGTCAATGATATCAATATCCATATCTGTGACAATTGCAGCGGCTTCCCCCATCTTTTCCGGATCGGCTCCAAAAAGCTGCAGCGCTACAGGACGCTCTGCAGCTGCAGTCTGGGTCATGAGCAGAGTCTTTTTTTTATTGTAGACAAGACCATGGCAGCTGATCATTTCAGTGTAACAGAGTGCCGCTCCGAACTGCCGGCAAAGAAGCCGGAAAGGGAGGTCTGTATATCCAGCCAGTGGAGCGAGGATGAGAGGATTGTTGAGCCGAAGAGATTTGATCTGCAGTTGTCCAGTCACAGGGCGTTTAACATTTGTATATCAAGGGAAGGGAATGAACTCAGAAAAGGTTAAGAGCAAATTTGTATCTTTCACTGCATATTATTAACTATTTCATGAGTCCTCAGGTAGATCATTTCACCAATCTCATTTCCAATACGTAGCAGGGCATTTTGTTTGTTGTAGCGCGTTAGTTCCCCTGTCGGATCGATGATAAAAGGTTCATAGACCGTAAATTCTCGCTCTTGCCAGAGAATGGAATTGTTACGGTTGTCACGAAGTGTAAAGCGGACAGTCAGCTTCACTTTTATTTCCAGGGCCTCATCGAAGGAATCGTAAAACAGTCCTGGCAGGTCAATAGAGGATATTTCTCCAGTGAGTTTAAGGTCTGCCTGCTCTTCATTGAACACCACAGATATTCTGCTGGATTTCTTGAACCATGCATTGAAAAGCCGGAAATAGATCGATTCCAAACCAAGCTCATTGGTCCGGTTCTGCCAGGTTGTAATCAGTAATGTTTTCGATGAGGATTCCGGAGATTCATTACTGACATAGGGGTTGGTGTAGCCGCAGCTGGTGCAGACAAAGGCCAGCAACAACAGGACAAAAAAAACTAGAAGGGTGGACAGACTGGGTTGCCTGGTGACTTTGTTTGACAGAAATAAATTCATGAAGAGATCTAAGCAACCACATTTACAAGTTTTTTGGGGACAACTATTACTTTTCTAATGGGTTTTTGGCCGACGAATTTTTGTACCTTATCATCCTGGAGAGCCAGTTCTTTGAGTTCTTCATCAGCAATTTCAGGAGAAACTATCAAGCGGCTTCGCACTTTTCCATTAACCTGCAGAACCACAGTGATTTCTTCGTCCTTGGCAGATTCAGGATTAAATATTGGCCAGGAATGATTTTCCAGGAGGGATTCATGGCCTGACATTTCCCAAAGTTCAGAACAGAAATGGGGAGTCATGGGAAAGAGGAGCAGAAGAGTGGCATCAACTGCCTCCCTGATTGCTGCAGGATCAATGTCATGATCTGATTCTTCTGAGATAAGGGAGAACATCAAATTAATCAACTCCATGACAGCTGCGATGGCAGTATTGAAATGAAAGTCGTTTTCCAGGTCCTGGGTGACCTTGCGGATTGTCTGGTGAGTTTTTCTGTGGAGAGTGCGGCTTTTTTCATTAAGATCAGCGGGCAGCTTTTCTGATGCACTGGACAATATCTCTTTATTGCTTTCGACAAAACGAAACACCCTGTTTAAAAAGCGCGAGGCACCCTCAACACCCTTGTCACTCCAATCAAGATCACGTTCTGGAGGAGCAGCAAAAAGACTGAAAAGTCGGACAGTGTCAGCACCATAGTCATCAATGAGTTTGTTGGGGTCAACAACATTGCCTTTGGACTTGGACATTTTGGCCCCGTCTTTTATCACCATGCCCTGGGTCAAAAGATTTTTGAAGGGCTCGTTAGTGGACAAGTAACTGAGATCGCGCAGGATTTTGGTGAAAAATCGGGCATAGAGTAGATGCAGGATTGCATGTTCAACGCCACCGATATACTGGTCAACCGGAAGCCAGTAATCCACTTTGCTCCGGTCAAGGGGCCCCTCTGTAAAATCAGGACAGGCATAACGGGCAAAGTACCAGGATGATTCAACAAAGGTATCCATGGTGTCGGTTTCTCGTCTTGCCTCTCCACCGCAAGACGGGCATCTGGTTTTGTAAAAACTTTCAAGAAAGGGGAGAGGAGAACGACCGCTTTTGTCCGGTTTTGCATCGGGAGGCAGAACAACGGGAAGGTCATCTTCAGGTACCGGCTGCACGCCGCAGTTAGCGCAATGTATCATGGGAATGGGAGTACCCCAGTATCGCTGTCTGGAAATGCCCCAGTCCCGGAGCCGATAGGTTGTCATGGCTTTTCCAAACCTTTTTTCCTCAGCAAAGGCTGTGATAGCACTCTTGGCTTCCTCTGAACCAAGGCCGTTGAATTGTGCTGAACCGCATAATATTCCTGGTCCCTCGAAAGCTTCTTCTAGGGAAGCGGAATCCAGCTGTATGTCTTCAGGCTGAACAACAACCTTGACCGGCAACTTGTAGGCACGGGCAAATTCGAAATCGCGCTGGTCATGGGCTGGAACAGCCATTACAGCACCGGTGCCATATTCCATAAGTACAAAATTTGCGGCAAAAATGGGAATACGTTCCCCGTTATATGGGTTAGTGCAATAGTGACCGATGAAAACCCCTTCTTTTTCTAGCTCTTCATCCGGTTTTTGTTGTTTCCGGGCAGTTTTTGTTCTGGCCACAAATTGTGCGACTTCTTCTGCCTGAACCGTATGACTGCTTAATCCAACCAAGGGGTGTTCAGGCGCTATCGACATGAAAGTGGCCCCAAATATAGTGTCAGGCCGTGTCGTAAAAATCTTGAGAACATGGTCTGTGCCCTCGACAGGAAAATCGATTTCCGCGCCAATGCTTTTGCCGATCCAATTACGTTGCATGGTTAGAACTTTCTCCGGCCACCCGTTCAAGTTGTCACATTCTTCAAGCAGTTCTTCAGCATAATCGGTTATGCGGAAAAACCAGCCATGCATGTCCTGGAGCAGAATCTGGTTGTCACATCTCCAGCACAGACCGTCAATAACCTGCTCATTTGCCAGGACGGTCTGACAGGATTCACACCAGTTGACTGAGGTCATTTTTCTGTAAACCAGATCCTTTTCGTACATTTTGATGAAGAACAGCTGTTCCCAACGGTAGTATTCAGGATCACAGGTTGCCAGCTCTCTGTCCCAATCGTAACTGAAGCCCATCTTCTGGAGCTGGGTCTTCATATATTTTATATTTTCATAGGTCCATTTGGTTGGCTGTGTATCGTGCTTTAAAGCAGCATTCTCCGCCGGTAGGCCAAAGGCATCCCAGCCCATGGGATGCAGAACATTATAACCCTGCATTCTCTTAAAGCGTGCAATGACATCACCAATGGAATAATTTCGTACATGGCCCATGTGTATCCTGCCGGAAGGGTAGGGGAACATTTCGAGCAGGTAGTATTTTTTGCGGTCAGAGTTTTCGTTAACCCTGAAGGAATTTTGAGAAAGCCAGTGCTTTTGCCATTTGGCTTCAATAAGGGTAAAATTGTAGCGGCTGGAATCTTTTTGTGAGGAGGGGTCCATTGTCCTTCTTTCAACAATTAGTTTGATTCTGCATAGGAACTGGGAATTTCAAGACGGGAGTAATTTTCAAAGGTTGTGAACTTGTCGATAAAGGTGAGTTCGACGGTGCCGGTTGGTCCATTACGCTGCTTGCCGATTATAAGTTCAGCTATGCCACGCTTGGGGTTATCCTCACTCTTGTTATAAATTTCATCACGATACAGAAAACAGATTACATCGGCATCTTGCTCAATGGCTCCGGATTCACGCAGATCAGACAATTGGGGTCTTTTGTTTGGCCGGGATTCCAAGCTGCGGTTCAGTTGAGAAAGCGCCACAACAGGGAGGTCAAGTTCTTTGGCCATGGCCTTCAGTGACCGGGATATTTCACTTATTTCCTGTTCACGGCGCTCAGCATTACTCCTGCCCCGCATAAGCTGCAGGTAGTCAACCACGACTAAACCAATATTATGTTCTGCTTTTAAGCGTCGGGACTTGGCCCGCATCTCAAGTACACTAATTGCCGGGGTATCATCAATAAAGATTGGGGCCTCAGAAAGTATGCCGGTGGCCCTGGCTAGCTTAGGCCAATCAGGGTCACGAATGAAGCCGGTACGTAAATCCTGCGAATTAACCCGGCTGACAGAACACAGCATCCGCATACCAAGCTGTTCCTTTGACATTTCCAGGCTAAAGACTGCAACAGGGATTTTATTGAAAATAGAGGCATTCTGGACAATATTCATGGCCAGGGCAGTTTTGCCCATGCTTGGTCTTCCTGCCAGAATAATGAGATCGGAAGCCTGCAGACCTGCTGTTATCCTGTCAAGATCATCATAACCGGTGGGCACCCCGGTTATTAATTCTTTTTTCTCGGCAAGTTTTTCAATACGCTTGAAGGTTTCAGGGATAATCTTGCTGAGGGCCTGAAAATCCTGGCTGCTTTTGGTACGGGAAATTTCGAATATGGTTTGTTCGGCATCATCGACAAGGCTGTCTATCTCATCCTGTTCATCGTAACAGCGTGAAGCGATTTCCGTGCAGGTGTTGATGAGACGGCGTAGGATCGCCTTTGACCTGATGATCTGGGCATAGTAGGTGATATTGGCTGCAACCGGAACGATATCAGTAAGGTTGGAAAGATAGGCAGGGCCGCCTAATGCATCAAGCTGATTCCTGTCTTTCAATACATTGGTGACAGTTATGATATCCTGTGGCTCATTTTTTTCAAAAAGAGCCACCATGGCCTTGAAGATGATCTTATGCGCTTCACGGTAAAAATCTTCAGGTTCGACCAGTTCCAGAATTTTTACCAATGCACCCTGCTGCAAAAGTATGGAACCCAGTACGCATTGTTCAGCCTCTAGATTTTGAGGTGGTAAACGATGCGGATCAGAGGGTGTCTTTGGCTTTGATGCTATTCTGTCAGCGTCCATGGCCCGGTCACCCTTTTTCATTGAGATTATTCAGCCTCCAGCGGAACAACCTGAATCTTTATTTCCGAAGTCATCTGGTAACCGACCTTTATGGGTACAATAATTTCACCAAGAGTCTTAATAGGCTCGGCAAGAAGTACGTTTTTCTTGTCAACCTGGATGTTTATTTCGGCTAGTTTTTCAGAAATGTCGGCAGCAGTTACTGAGCCGAATAATTTCTCTTCCTCACCGACACGATGTTTTATGGTAATGATGGTGCCGGATATTGTTTTTGACAGAGCCTCGGCTTCCTGCCGCTGCTTTTCCCTCTTAGCTTCAATTATTGCCTTTTCCTGCTCAAGCAGATTGAGATTTGCCTTATTGGCAACAACAGCAATTTTCTTGGGAATGAGATAATTTCGCGCATAGCCTGGTTTGACTTTTACAATATCACCTTCTTCACCAAGGGACTCTACAGTTTTTTTAAGAATAAGTTCCATTTTTCTACCTCAAAAAAATGTTTCTAGCAAAAAATATTGTTTCTTATTTGGTTATATTCCCTAACCCGGGACTGACTATCATGCAGAACTATTCCGTTTGTCAGCTGTCCGGTTAAGCTTTCTAAAATCAGCCCAAACATCAACCATACCTAGGAATGATAATACGATGATGCCATAGGTTTGGATGAAGATCAATGCATAAATCGGGACACGCAGCAACCGTGGTACGGACCATCTATTTAAAAGGCTTGCAGCTATTGCTAAACCCTGGAAAAAATATACGGTACTGCAAACTATCAAGCCATTAAGGCCCAAGATACTCAATGGCTGTGGCAACAATAAAAAAATTATTCCTGAAAGAACAACGAGCCAAACAAATGCGTCAGGTAATTTCCATTCATTATATTCAGGCCAGGGAGTGAGCTCTCTCTGTTTTTTTTTAAGAAGCCAGTTCCCGAGTGCAAGGTTCAGCCAGACAGTGCTCAAAATAGCAGAGACAAAAATGGCTGGGAGAATCTTGGGGATATACACCCGTAAGAGTTCCACTGCTTTTCGAAGACTAGCCAAAGTTTCCGGGGCAAGTTCAGCAGACTCTTCGTAAAGAATGAGCCCGCTGCTCAAGCCATTGTCCAGTTCGGCCAGTAAGGTCGCATATGGGTTTGTTTGGAGCAACAAAGCGAGACCAGACCAATACAGAAGCCAGGTCAGGGCCAAAAGCAGAAAAGCCATAAAACCGGTAGCAACCGGTGACTTTCTGTTATAAACGCCATAGGCGAAAGCGATACCAACCGGGACCAGTGTCAAAGAGAAAATCAACATCGGCAGTGAGCCGAACAATAAAGCCCCACCTGCAGCAAAAAGAATTGCGTTGCGAACAGAGATTGTTCCCCTGTTTTTTCCTAAACTTACAAGACAGTAAAAAACGGGCAAAGGAACCAGGCTTGTCAGCCAGCCGATTTTTTCAGGGAAGAGTGCAGGAAGAAGCAGCACAGAAGCCAGCACGATCAGGCAAATGTTTTGAGCTTCACGATCCTTTAGTCTGCCCTGAAAATATGGTGCAGCCACCTCGTTAACCTGAATTAAAGTTGCGTTGGCCCGCTATACGGCATCAGGGCAATCTGCCTGGCCTTTTTAATTGCATCGGTTAGTTTTCTTTGGTGTCTGGCACAGTTGCCATAAATGCGCTGGGGAATTATTTTTCCTCTTTCCGTTACAAAATTCCGTAATGTTCTAACTTCCTTGTAATCAATGACCAGGCTTTTATCAGCACAAAATCGACACACTTTCTGTCGGGGAAATATTCTTTTTTTGGGTGCCATCGCAGCTTCTCCAGAATTTTTTTCTCACTAATCAGTAAGATGAATAAATAAAAAGGACAGGCAACAAAAAGAGTTAAATATCAGCCTATTCCTCATTGGCAGTTTCTGATTCTTCATCTTCAATGTTTTCATCATCGGGAACAGCTTCAGGCTCAGCATTGGCAAGCTGCTCTTTGACCTTTTCGGGATCGCAGGAATCAGATAGCTTAACAGTTAAATACTTGAGAACACGGTCATCGATTCTGAAAATACGTTCAATTTCCGCAACAGATGCAGGAACACCCGCATAATCAACATAAACGTAATATCCCTGGCTTTCCTTTTTAATGAGGTAGGCGAGTTTTTTCAGACCCCAATTGTTAATTCTGAAAATTATACCGCCATCACCTTCAATGGTGGCAGTGGCCTTACCGGTGATTGCCTCAATTTCATCTTCGGCAATATTAGGCCTGACAATAAAAATAGTTTCGTATCTGCGCATGTGTTCCTCCTCACGGACTTGAAATGGCCCTCGCTATCTATGTCTTGGCAGAGAGCGAGAAGGTTTATAAGGTATAGACTAAGCCTAAAATGAATCTGGTCTTTTACATGATACAAAGCGAATTGTCAATTTTTTTTGGCTTTAGCGCGGTCTGACTTTTCTCTGGCTTTAATTGCCAGCCACTTTTCTCTGAGTTGAGCCTCTGAATCAAATTGTTCATCTTGGAAAACATGGGGGTGCCTCCGCACCATTTTGTCACTTATTGCTTCAATGACTTCACTCATGTTAAAAAATTGTTTTTCGCTGTGGATCTGGGCCAGAAGAATAATTAAGTACAGGAGGTCACCTAACTCTTCTTTGACGTGTTGATGATCGTCTGCATCTATGGCAGCAAGGAGCTCATGGGTTTCTTCCAAAATGTAGCGTTTTAAAGATAAAGGTGACTGTTTTCTGTCCCATGGGCATCCCTTTTCTGAACGCAGTTGGTTGACTATGTTCATAAATCGCATAAGTTTTTTCCCTGCATCTTCCACTTTGTTACTCCTCTTGCCAAAAAATTGTTACCTGGATGATTACAAAGAAGATGGCTCCATTTTAAAAAATTGTCAAATAACAAGTTTTTTAGGTTGTAATGAGAAATAACAGCGTTTATATTGGCTCGCGAAAAATTCCATTGCTAAATGTTGAAGGCCTTGCCATTTTATAACCTAACCAACCTGTCACGTCAGTTGCAGTTTGTTGGTTGAATTCTTTAAAATCTGCCGCTAACCTGTTAATACAACAGACATAAATGTAATATTCAATAATGACTGTTCAGGGTTCTCAAAACCAGCAGATAGTAATAATAAAGCTGATGCAGCAGGCTTGCCTCATGATGCAATATTTACAGAAACGGGACAAGAATATCATTTGAGAACAAAAAGCCTGAAGGTAGGCTTGAGGAGTAAATGCATGAAGAAGGACGATAAGATTTTACTGGAAAAACACAAAGATATTGCCCGTATTGATCAGGATGTTAAGCGCACACATGGCTGGTATGTGCGTGTACGCTATCTGGGGAAGACATACTCCAAGTTCTTTTCAGACCGCAAATGCGGAGGCAGGTACTCGAGCCTTCTTGCTGCTCTGGCCTGGCGGGACAAAACTGAGTCGAAACTGGGCAAGCAACGGACTGATAAACATATTGTAACGATCAGCAATTCAAAGACCGGTGTTGTAGGAGTCCGTCATAATGCTAAGCTGAACAGGTATGAGGTGAGTTGGGTTACCTCCTCCGGCAAACAGGGAAAAACCTCTGTTTCCATCAACAAACACGGGAAAGCCAGGGCATTTGAAATGGCCTGCAGAATACGCAAGGAAAAAGAAGCTGAACGCTTGGCAGAAGGATAAGCTGTTTCTATACATAAATTGAACTTGACAAAAATTCAGCTTTTGTTATTAATGCATGTTTCCTAGTTTGCGGGAGAGCCAATACTTAAGCTACTCGTATACGCTTCAATAACAATGTTTTTGGTAGGTGCTGTCGTATAGTGAAAAAGAGCATCTGCCATTTTTGATTCTTAGGATACCATCATGAAAGAATATGAAAAAATGACTGTCAAAGAACTGGTTGAAGAGCTTGACAACCTTGGAGTCTCTTTTAATAAGAAATCCCGCAAAGCTGAACTGCTGGAGCTCCTGCTTGCTGAAACAAAAGATAAAAGCAAAAAATCAGCCGGCAAGGCGGATAAAAAATCAGCCGGCAAGGCGGATACTGTTAAAGAAACGCCTGCAGCCGAGAGCCCTGAACCCCCAAAAAGCGGCAAGAAAGCAACAGCAAAGCGTGGAATATCCTCTGATTCAGGTTATGCCATAATCCGCACCGGTGGCAAACAGTACCAGGTTGCAGCCGGTTCACTGCTGCGGATTGAAAAGATCGCCGGTAATGTAGGTGATACTGTTGAACTGAAAGATGTCCTTGCTGTCTTTGATGGAACTCAGGCCATGATAGGGCAACCAACAGTTGAAGGGGCGGTAGTAACAGCACGTATAATTGAGCAGGATAAGGCTAAAAAGGTTCTGGTTTTCAAAAAGAAGCGGCGCAAGGGATATCGCGTCAAGCGCGGTCACAGACAAATGTTTACGGCTCTTGAGATTTCCGGCATCTCAGTTTGAAATTAAAACAATTGATAATGCACTGAGGTTTTATCATGGCACATAAGAAAGCAGGCGGAAGTACCAGAAACGGACGGGACAGTATAGGGCAGCGGCGTGGTGTCAAAAGGTTTGGCGGCCAGATTGTCAAGGCAGGAAATATCCTTGTTCGTCAACTGGGCACCAAAATACATCCAGGCACTAATGTCGGACTTGGGCGGGATTATACCCTTTATGCCAAGGTTGACGGAGTTGTGACCTATGAAAATTTTGGCCGTAATCGTAAAAGGGTCAGCGTTTATCCCAACGAGTCCTGATCTCCCAGTCTTGCCTATTGACTCGACAGAGTTGATAACCAGGGGACAGCAGTCGTTTTGCAGTCCCATCAGAAAAGGAGCGGCATGGATAGTATAGATAAACCAACCGCTCATCATAGTTCCGTAATTGTCTGAAATATTGCGGTATAACCCAAAGCATCTGTCAGATATTTGTCATGGCTTTCATTGATGAGGCCAAATTTTTTGTGAAGGGGGGTGACGGCGGCAACGGCTGTGTCAGTTTCCGCAGGGAAAAATTTGTGCCAAAAGGGGGGCCGGACGGCGGCGACGGCGGCAACGGCGGCAGTGTTATCATTGAAGCCTCTAAACGGCTCAGCTCTCTTATTGATTTTAAGTTCCGGTCACATTTCATGGCCGAAAGAGGCATGCCCGGACAGGGTAAGAAGAAATACGGTCGCAATGGCGCCGACCATGTTGTGAAAGTGCCGGTCGGTTCAGTTGTTAAAGATGCTGATACCGGTGAAATTATTGCTGATCTTATTGAAGATGGACAGCAGGTCGTCGTGGCAAAAGGAGGAAAGGGAGGGCGTGGGAACATCCATTTTGCCAGCAGTACGAACCGGGTGCCCCGGATTGCCGGCAAAGGAAAAACAGGTGAGGAACACTGGCTGCGTATCGAGTTGAAAATTCTGGCAGATGTAGGTCTTGTTGGTCTGCCCAATGCAGGGAAATCAACCCTGCTGTCAAAACTGTCAGCGGCGCAACCGAAAATTGCCGATTATCCCTTTACCACTCTGATCCCGCATCTTGGGGTTATGCAGCTAAAGCATCATCCTGCCTACATTATTGCCGATATTCCCGGTCTCATTGAAGGAGCACATAAGGGTGCAGGATTGGGACATAAGTTCCTCCGGCATATTGAACGCACCAGGGTGCTTCTGCATATCCTTGATGCTTCCAAACCCATTGAAAAAATTATCACCGATCAAGAGACAATTGAGCAGGAGTTGAGCAAATTCAATACAGCATTATTAAGCCGCCGCAAAACTATTGTTTTGAACAAGATTGACCTGCTGGAAGATGAGAGAGATTTAAAAAAAATCATAAGAATTTTTACACAGAAGAACATATCAGTACTTGCAATATCCGCCCTAACAGGTTCAGGTATTGACGCTCTCAAGCAACACCTGGTTGAAACCCTGGAAGAGGGATTTGACGAGTAATATTTCTTTTAGTAATTTACAGCAGGTACGTATCAAATGAATAGAACTGTAAAGCCATGTTATGACATTTCAGGTGAATAAAGAGGAAGGTTTTGCTTTACGCAAAACATACCTTGACCGATCAAGACGAGTTGTTGTCAAGGTTGGCAGTGCGGTTTTAACCGGCGAAGACGGATTGCATTTGTCTGTCATGGAAAACCTTGCCCGGGAAGTATCCTTTCTGATCAAATCCGGTAAAGAGGTAATACTCGTAAGTTCAGGCGCTGTAGCAGCGGGCAAAAAAAGACTGGGTTTGCAGAGTAACAGGAATCTTGAACTCAAGGAAAAACAGGGTGCCGCAGCAGTTGGCCAGAGCAGCCTCATGCGTTTCTATGAAGATATATTTGAACGCTTCGATTATAAGGTAGCCCAGGTGCTTCTTACCCATGATGACCTCTCCAACCGGAACAGATATTTAAACGTACGCAACACCATACTTACCCTGTTGGAATGGAAGATTATTCCGGTCATTAATGAAAATGACACAGTTTCTGTTGAAGAACTGCGTTTTGGTGACAATGATACTCTTGGTGCACTGATCACGAATCTTATCGAGGCGGACCTGTTTATCTGTCTTACCGATGTTGCTGGTTTGTATACCGGTAATCCCCATGAAAATACTGAGGCAAAACCGGTCTACACGGTTGCCAAGGTTGATAAAAAAGTTGAGGCAATGGCCGGCTATGTTGTAGGTGCGCTAGGTACGGGCGGTATGCAGAGCAAAATTCAGGCAGCCCGGATGGTTTCAGCCCGGGGAGGCAGCTCTTTTATTGGTTCAGGCCGGGAAAAAGGTATTGTGCAGCAGCTTTTTGCCTGCAAACCGGTAGGGACCTTTTTCCTGCCCCAGGTGGAAAAAATGCAAAGCCGTAAACACTGGATTGCCTATGTCTTACGACCGCAGGGTCATCTGGTTCTGGATCAGGGGGCCTGCAAAGCCCTGACAAAAGGCGGTAAAAGCCTATTGCCCTCTGGTATCTTGGAGGTACGAGGCACTTTCGGAGTAGGCGCTGCTGTGCAATGCCTTGATGAAAAGGATAATCCCATAGCAAGCGGATTGAGCAATTACAGCGCCAGTGACCTGGAAAAAATAAAGGGGCTCAATACGGGGCAGATTGAAAAAACATTGGGCTATAAGGATAGTGATGAGGTAATCCATAGAGACAACCTTGTTATTCTGTAAGTAAAAAGGCAAAGATGAACTTTGCAGGATGGAGAAAGATATGTCAGTGCAGAAAACTGTTGAATCGCTTGCAATTGCAGCAAAGAAGGCGTCAAGAAAACTGACTTTTGAATCAACGACTCGTAAAAACAATGTTCTCCTGCGGATGGCTGAAGCCTTGCAGGAACAAAAGGAATTCATCCAGGCAGAGAATGAAAAAGACCTCGTAAGCGGCCGTGAAAAGGGTTTGTCAGCAGCGATGCTCGACCGCTTAGCCTTAACCGATAAAGTCATTGAGGCAATGATAGTTGGTCTGCATGAAGTGATAGCACTGCCGGATCCGGTAGGTGAAGTTGAGGAAATGATTCGACGCCCCAATGGCCTGATGGTTGGCAGAATGCGCATTCCCCTAGGGGTAATTGGCATGATTTACGAATCAAGACCCAATGTTACTGTTGATGCGGCCGCACTTTGCCTGAAAGCAGGTAATGCGATTATACTCCGCGGAGGCTCCGAGGCAATTCATTCCAATCTTGCCCTGGCAAAGGTTTTGCAGGATTCCCTGGCAGCGGAAAATATGAATCCGGCTGCGATCCAGGTTATTCCAGTTGCAGACCGTCAAGCGGTTAACGTCCTGTTGTCGCTCGAAGAGCAGGTTGACCTTATTATTCCGAGAGGAGGCGAGGGGCTCATCCGCTTTGTAGCCCAGAATTCACGAATTCCCGTCTTGAAACATTATAAGGGTGTATGTCATGTCTTTGTGGACAGGGAAGCAGATTTTAACATGGCGTCCCGTATTGTCATGAATGGCAAAACCCAGAGACCGGGTGTCTGTAATGCTCTTGAAACGCTCCTGGTTCACAGGGATATTGCGGCAGTCTTTTTGCCGCAAATAGGGGCCATGCTGAAAGATGCCGGGGTCGAGATACGTGGATGCCCCCAGACACGAGAGATTCTTGCCGGGGTAAAAGATGCCACCGAGGAAGACTGGTATGCGGAATTTCTTGATCTCATACTGGCGATCAGGGTTGTTGCTGATCTTGATGCAGCAATTGACCATATCGATACCTATGGTTCCCAACACACCGAGGTTATCGTAACCTCAAGTTATGCCAATGCCCAGCGTTTCATCAAGGAGGTTGATGCCTCTGCTGTCATGGTCAATGCCTCAACGCGTTTCAGTGATGGCGGACAGTTTGGGCTTGGAGCAGAGATCGGTATCAGTACTACCAAGCTGCACGCTTATGGACCAATGGGCTTGAAAGAATTGACAGCCAGAAAATTTATTGTATACGGTGACGGCCAGATTCGAACCTGAGATGCCGCTAAAGCGGGGATGAGCCTTCGTGCTGAAACAAGGAGAAGCCAAAAAGATCGGGTTGCTGGGGGGCACCTTTGATCCCGTTCATAACGGCCATCTGGCTGTGGCCAATCATGTCATGCAAGCTCTCAAGCTTGCGTCAATATGGTTTATACCTGCATCGCAGCCGCCCCACAAGGATGGTCATGACGACGGCCGTAAAATTTCCAGCTTTGCTCATAGGAGAGCCATGCTGGAAAGAGCCATAAGCGACTATCCAGCGTATGTCGTTTCTGATATTGAAGCAAAGCGGTCTGCACCTTCCTACTCTATCGATACCATAAAAATTCTTTTGCAGCAGAGAAGACCTCAGGCCGATCTTTATTTTATCATCGGTGCGGATGCTTTTTTAGAGATTAATACGTGGAAACAATATAGGGAGTTGCCCTCCCTGGTTAGTTTTGTGATAATTTCAAGACCAGGATATCCGCCAGACAAAGTAGGGGAGGTGATCAGCAGTAGCTTTTCCAACTATACCTACAATTCAACACAACAAATATGGAGTGCTCAACAGTGTAAGGGCTTATTCATCCTGCAGCACATGGAGCCGGTGCCCATATCTTCAACTGAGATCAGAAAGAAGGTGAGAAGGGGTGAAGATATTGCAGGTCTTGTTCCAGAAGCGGTGGAGACTTATATCAAGAAACACAATCTGTATATGTAATGCTCCCACAATTAATGACAAGGAAAACCCGATATATCTTCCCATTCTATAAATTTTCCAGCCCTAAACTGAGTTTCTATGTGGAGTAGACACCATAACTCAGTGATCAATCGATTAAGCGGTCCGGAGCAGCGGTAAGTTCCCTTCATGAATACTAAAGGCAGATTGACCATATAAACCGCCCGTTCATATTATTTGCACTCAATTCTATTTTATTTTACGGGTAACGTGTATGTTGCTGTCACATCAAAATAGGCGCCTGCTGCCGGTTCTCCTGAGAATGGCTCGACTTCCTGGCCAGTGAGTTTGACTTCCCCATCTATACCTACAAAACGCCCCGTTCCTTTAATAAATTTCCCCGAGCCACTAAAAGTCTTTAATTGAGTTGTTTCATTAATCCAAAAGTCTAAATCCCATTCAAAGACAGATGTTGAATCATCACTGTAAGTTATGAGAGCGTATCCGTCGCGGGTTCCCTTTTGGATACTGTTTTTGCCGATGGCCCTTGATAAAAAGGTTGCCACATCTCCGTCTTCATAGTTGATGTAACCATGTCTCTCGCATAAAACATTTGTCGGAGCATCCATAAAGCCAATAGGCATTGATTCAATTCTTGTCACATAGGTGAAAATTCTAAATTTCAAAGTTTCAGCTTCAGCTGTCGTAAGTGAAATTAACTGAATAATTGCCATAAAAAACACGAAAATGATAAATCGTACTATTGTGCCGTCATGTTTCTTTATATGCATTGTCTCCACCTCTTTACTTTAAATTTTCTAAATGCATGAAATAAGCAGCATGCCATCTCGAAAAGCTAACAAATTGATAGTGTCTGAATGTCACGTCGAATTATACATGAACTATATTAAGAGCAGGCAGTATTAATCAAGGAAAAGGTTTTAAAGTGATTCAAAGAGCAAAATAAACTACTTTGTCACATCAGGAATTTTTTCAGCCCCAATTCGTAATTTTTGCGTGGAATATAGATTTCATTATACTGCGGTCAATCCACATTTCAGCAAATATTGAGACTCTTAAAAGTATGATTTGTCATGCATATCTCACACTATTTGAGAAGTGCTGGAGAGGCAAATGCTTTGGCAACTTATCCAATACAGTTGACAGGTTGTAGGTAAATTTGCTACGGGATGAATAGTTTTTGGTTCAGTGAGGTCGGTTTTTATTTCAGTGCATTGTAAGAGAAAACCCATGCCGATAATAATTTTAGTAAACCCGTAAAACGGACTCTATTCACACACTCATTAAGAGATTATTATCACACAGAAATTTTATGATATCAAACGTCAAATTTTCCGCACCAGGCATTTAAGGGTTTACAATGTGTATCTTCCGCAGGTTTCGCCTAGCAGCCGCGCTTGTCATTCTTATCCTACCCGTCACCGTTGGTTGCCAACAATTTTCCGGGCAGAAAAAGACGAGTGCGCC
>Ga0209536_100000449_pt1 | contig 66691 bp, 47 predicted proteins | sample DeeMarSeWOR28_12_FD_187461 | JGI IMG/M metagenome (GOLD analysis project Ga0209536, IMG submission 187461) | Marine sediment microbial communities from White Oak River estuary, North Carolina - WOR-2-8_12 (SPAdes) (version 2) | ecosystem: Environmental > Aquatic > Marine > Intertidal zone >...
ATCTCCTTATCCCAATCGATGATCCTAAAATCTGGTCGGGTTCGCTGCATTTTATCCGTAACATCACTTATCCGCTGGGCAGTATATTTGCATTTACCGTCCATGATAATAAAGTAGCTGAATATAAAAAGGATCTGCGGGATCTGATCAATCCGCTGGATAAACAAGGGATTCTGGTCAATTCAACGGTCATCGAGGATCAGGAGTTTTTGCATGGAGCCAAACTGGTGATTCAGACCTTGCAGGGCGGTTCGTTCCGACCCAATACCTTATTCCTTACGTTAGGGCATGACAAAAAAAATGAGACGGTTATTGATGAACTTGTGACCTATGCATCAAAACATGAAATGGGATCGGTAATTCTCAGGCAGCATCCGCGCATTGCATTCGGCATGCAGCGTGATATCAATCTGTGGCTCAGAGACAAAAGTCCCAACTGGCATCTGAGTATGTTGATTGCACTCCAGCTGCAGATGAACTGGGGCGGACAGTTGAATCTGGTTACGGCTACACCACAGGTGGAGCATAAGCGGAAATTATATAATTTTCTGGAAAAACTGAGCGACCGTGCCAGACTGCCATCGGAAACAGAATTTCACGTTTTAATCGGAAAATTTGAGGATAATTTATCGTCGGCACCTGGTTCGGATATCAATATTTTCGGTGTGGGCGAGAAAACTCCCTTTGATTTTATCCGGCGGGCGCCAGAATTGACCAAATCCTCCTGCCTGTTTGTTCGTGATTCAGGCACAGAAAGCGCATTGGCCTGATTACCGGAATTTGCTCATACCGCTAATGTATAGGTCTCTTTATACCGTACAATCGTTGATTTAAATCCATTTGACTGAAGCTTTTCAGCAAGCGCACCCTGTGCATCGGGCTCACCATGGACAAGAAATATACCCTTTAATCTTTTATGATCCAGTTGTTGCACTGTCTCGATTAAATCCTGTTCGTCGGCATGAGCGCTGAATGTGTTCAGGGTAACGACCTCCGCACGGAGATCATATGTCTCACCAAATATTTTAACCTGCTGATGTTGTTCTTTTATGCGCCGCCCAAGCGTATCCTGTGCCATGAATCCGACTATGACAATTGTATTCCGTGGGTTTTCGATATTATTCGCCAGATGATGAAGAATCCGTCCTGCCTCACACATCCCGGAAGCGGATATGATCAGCGCGGGCTCCTGCAATGCGTTCAACTCCTTGCTTTCCGATACATTGGTAATATAACGTAGTTCGTTAAATCCAAACGGATTTTTATGATGGTCAAGAAATGCCTGACGGGTTTCTTCATCATAACATTCCTGATGTACTCGAAAAATGGCCGTGGCATTCGTCGCCATCGGACTGTCAACATATATCGGTAGTTTTGGAATTTTACCGGTATCGTTCAACAAATGTAAAAAATAGATCAGCTCCTGGGTGCGTTCGATGGCAAAAGCGGGAATGATAATTTTACCGCCACGATTGACCGTACGGTTGACCACGTCGGCCAGTTTTTCGGTTGCCGTTGATATCGGATCATGCTGCCGGTGCCCGTATGTGCTTTCAATAACCAGATAATCCAGGTCCGGCAGGGGCTGCGGATCGCGAAGTATCGGCAATCCTTTCCGGCCAAGATCGCCACCTAATCCGACAACCATCTCCTGCCCGTTTTTTCTTACGGTAATGACTGGTATTGCCGCGCCAAGAATATGACCGGCATCGAAAAGACGTACTTCAATATTTTCCGAAACAAAGATCGGTCGGTCATATGAAACTGTGATAAACTGTTCGAGACTTTGAATCACATCATCTTCCCCATACAGAGGTTCCTTATTGAAAATTTCACCCTTTTTACGCAGCCGTTTTTTCAGGAATTCCAAATCTTTTGCCTGAATATGGGCTGAGTCCATCATAATCAGACTGGCTAGATCACGACTCGCCGGTGTGGTGTAAATGTTTCCCTTAAATTCCTTTTTTGCCATCAAAGGAATCAGACCGGAATGATCGTAGTGTGCGTGACTCAGGATCAGGGCATCGACCTCAGCCGGATTAAACGGCCACTCTCTGTTCTTTCGTTCAGATTCTTCACGGTGTCCCTGAAATGCGCCGCAATCGACCTGAATTAACTGATCATCGTATTTGAGGAAATGCTTGGAGCCGGTGACTTCTTCAGCTGCACCCCAGGAATATAATTCAGCACGCACTATGACCTCCTGTTCATGTGTTCTGATGCGATGTGTGTTCTAAAAACCAAGTTAGAATAATATATGTATAGTTACAATATGTATCTGCCTGATACGTGGAAAAGAAAACTCGGATCACAGGGCCTGTATATACCGCGGCATATATTGATACTTTTTGTGTATGTTATACGGACTTTCGTGGCGATAAATATAATTGTTCACTATATTAGCCCGTCATGCAGGGAACCACAATTCAATTTTATCGCTTTCTTTGTCTGTTGTTTATATTATTCATCTTCACCGAACGCCTGAGCGCCACTGAGGAGTATGCCCGTGAGTCGGGCAAAAAATGTATCGCCTGCCACGAAAAATCGGAGGGCGGCGGAAAATTGAATCTCGAGGGACAGCTCTACCTGAACCGGATCCTGCGGGAACAGGCGGCTCAGCCTCCGAAAAGTATTTTTCAACCTGGTCTGAACCTGGGCATTGGATTTTTGCATATTCTTGCCGGTATTTTCTGGCTGGGATCAATGATCTATATGTTCCTGCTGGCAAAAACGCCTTACGCAGCAAAGGGACCGCTGAAAAACGAGATAAAAGCTGTCCTGATTACGATCATTCTGACCGGACTAACCGGAATGTTTCTGTTATATCAGCGTTATCAGTCACTCGAGGAACTTGGCAAGGACTGGTTGGGTGAATTATTACGCACAAAAATTATGCTATATTTGCTTATGATGGTTGTGACAGCGATTTTGTATGGTATCATCATTCCGGGATTACGTAAACGGGCTGCACCTGCGAGCGACAGGTCGGTTGGAAAGGCAATCTCGGTCAAAGATCTTCGCCTGTTCGATGGCCGTTATAATCGCCCGGCCTACGTCGGATATAAAGGCAAAATTTTCGATGTGACCGAAAGCCGCTACTGGAGTAATGGCGAGCATTTTTTTCGACACTATACCGGTCAGGACCTCACCCCTTATCTGCAGGATGCACCGCATGGTGCAGAAAATATTTTGCGCAGGCCGCTTGCCGGCGAAATCATGGATCAGCAAAAAATATATGCTCACTGGCGCATTACACTTGCTTTCTATGCTGCGGTGACATTTAATCTTATATGTGGCCTGGGTATCGTAGTTCTGATTGCCCTGCGGCACTGGTGGGAATAATGAACCAATGCTGTAAATATTACCGATGACTCCTGGCGGACAATAAAATACCTGGCAAGGTATATAAATCAATTATTTTCCATGTATTATACCGGCTTAGCGTTGCCGCCTGCACAGCGACCCGGTGAAATATCCTCGATAGTATAGAAGATCTGCAGAATTTATAGAAAGGGGCTGTATGAGTGATTCATTTGATCTGACTGACATCCTGGACAGGGAAGAAATAGAATTTTATTTCAAACGAACGTTATCAGATGAAGAATGGGAAATGGTCTGCTACAATTTGCGCAGCAAATTCTGGTCCAAGGTGCGTGCTGAAATGCGCGATGCACTAGACGATTCCCCGGAATTTTTTCTCCAGAAAAGGTAGTTCTAATTCTATTCCCTGAGATTAGCTTGCTCCCCCGGTTCGCGGGGCATGTCTATGGTACGATCACTCCTATCATATATGTATATTAAAAATGTATATCCCGGCTGATATCAGTACCAATATAACCGGGACTTTCAAATAAAATACTATAGGAAGAACCGAATGCATAAAACATTAACGAAAACGATCTGGATCGTGGTTATCCTTCTGATCCTGGTTCAATTCATTCCAGTGGAAAGAACAAATCCGCCGGTAACCGGTGAGATAAGCAGCAGGCCTGCGGTAAGGACTATTATGGAAACAAGTTGCTATGATTGTCATTCAAATCAAACAAACTGGCCCTGGTATGCACATATTGCTCCGGTGTCATTTTTTGTGGCCCATGACGTTCAAGAAGGCAGAGAGCATCTGAATTTTTCTGAATGGGAAAGCTACCCCACTGAGAAACAAAAAAATCTGATAATGGAAATACTTGAAGAGGTAGAAAGAGGGGATATGCCATTGTTCATGTATACAATCATGCACAGTGATGCGAAGTTATCCGAAGCAGAATTGGATACCCTGCGGAAATGGGCAGAGACGGATTATGGGATAAAATGAGAGTGATTTAAAAGATTCCATACAGCGATGAGCAAAGTATAATTACGTTCCGGCAGAGAAAATTCGGCCTGATTATATAATATCTGGAAATTATTATTTATCGGTAATTTGTAATTTATCAGTTGCAGTTGTTGTCCATGAGGACTGTACAATCCTATATATGAGGTACATAAGGCATGCAGGATATGCGTTATCCCATCGGGGCGTTTAAGCGTCAGCCGGCCGCAGATCATGAAGAAAGATCGCAGTTGATCGCAAATATGCGGGAATTGCCGCAGCAACTCCACCAGACAGTCGATAACCTTACGGATATCCAGCTCGATACACCGTATCGGGAAGGGGGGTGGAAGATCAGGCAGGTCATCCATCATCTGGCTGACAGTCATCTGAACGGGTATGTGCGTTTTAAATTGGCGCTGACGGAAGATCTTCCCGAAATAAAATCCTATGACCAGGATGCCTGGGCGGATACAATGGATAATTTTTTTACACCGGTATCCGTTTCGGTCGATCTGCTTAAAAATATTCACCAAAGATGGACCACACTGCTAAACAGGCTTGACGACATTGATTTCAACCGGAAATTCAAACATCCTGAAAGTGGTATCTGGACGCTGCATGAGACGCTGGTATTATATGAGTGGCATGGAAGGCATCATCTGGCGCAGATACAGGCAGCATGTAAAAATTACAAGTGGTAAAATGAATCGTCTGGGTATTTAGTATATATCCAAATATCGCTCATACAGCAGTTTGACACCCTCAGGATACCCGATAATGGTCAAACGGTCATAAGTCTCCAGAACAGTGTTTCCGCTAGGCACAATAAGTTCTCCATTGCGATGTATCAGCGCAATTAAACTGCCGTGCGGAAGTTCCAGATTTTGTATCTGAGTGCCGATCAGTGCACCTGCCCTGGAACCAGGCTGCAATGTCAATGATAGATAACGATCTTCTCTAAGCAGCAATTCTTTCAGATCCTGTTCGTTATCCAATGAGAGCCAGCGGTTTAAAAAGGTATGATCATCCACATGGCTTGCGATTTGTGCCAGAATACGCAGGTGCTGGCCTGGATTTTCCTCCGGGCTGATCAGGAAAAAAAAGGCATGAATGGGTTCATTGGCACCTTCTGGTCCGACAAAATGGCGGTCAATTTTCACCCGTACACCTGTTTTTGTTCTAACCATAACCATTTCGGCATGATTGATTCCGGGTAGGCGCAGATGCGGGAGGGCTGCACCATGCGAAACAGGGGTTGCACCAATCTGCGTACCCTCAAGAAAGGTGTTTTTAAGCACATTCGCTTCCACCTTAAAAATTTTACCCAACCGCTCGGAGGCAAGTGAGACTATTTTATCGAAAGTGGTTTCTTCCTGCACATCGATAAAACCGGCGCTGGCAACAACCGCATCAAAGGGATCCTGATCGCGCAGTCCTTTTTCTTTCAAAATACTGCGTAATTCAGTATCCAATCCTTCGTCCCGGCGCTCCCCCAATCTGGCAAAGATATGATAGATGGCGCCGTCGCGGGCCACTTTTCCGCGGGAATAATAGAAATACCAGAGGATACTCATAACAAACAGACCCAAGGTAAAAAGAGACGGGATCAGGCCCATTTCAAAAATCAGCCAGCATGGGGCGATAATACCGAATATCTGCATCCATGGATAGAGGGGGGATTTAAATCCCGGGTCGTATGAGACCAGCCGGCTTTCACGCATAACAATGACGGCGATTGAAATGAGCGCAAAGAGCAGTAACTGGAATGCGCCGGCTAATTTGGCAATTCTGGCCGGTTCAAAAAATACCAGCACCAGTAACACAATAGTAACCGTCAGGATTACCGCGTTCATGGGTGTCTTATTTTTACTTAACTTCCTCAGAAATCGGGGCATAAGATGGTCACGGCTCATGGCGAGGGGATAGCGCGAGCAGCTGAGTATTCCTGCATTAGCCACCGAGAAAAAAGCGAACACAGCTGCGATAGTCATCAGAACAGCGCCGGGTTGCCCCATGGATACTTCCGCGGCGGCCGCTACCGGGGTAAGATTATTTTTCAATACATCAGCAGGGACAAGGCCGGTAATGATAAAGGTGCCTGTTACATAGACAATGATTGCCGTTCCAAGGGAAAGAAACATTGCCCATGGTATATTTTTCTCAGGATTTTTCACCTCTTCGGAGACACTCGCAATCTTTGACAGCCCGACATAGCTGACATACACAAGTCCGGCAGTGGAGAAAATACTAGCCGTACTCTGGTCGAAAAAGCCTGAAAAATACCGGAAGTTGATCTTTGGTAGTCCTGAACCGGTGAAGATACTCAGCAGAAACAGCAGACCAAAAACGAGGACGATCTGAAAAAATCCGGACCGCCTGGCACCAAACAGATTTATCAGACCGAAAAAGATCGCAAAACCGACCGCAACAGGCAACATATCCACGTCAGGCAAATAGAGGCTTGCGTAGGCGCCGATCCCAACCAGAGCGAAAGCGGTCTTCAGAATCAATGCCAGCCAGGTACCCAATCCGCCGATCGTACCCATCATCGGTCCCATACTGCGATCCAGGAAGAAATAGACGCCACCTGCTCTGGGCATCGCGGTTGACAATTCAGCGGTGCTGAACAGGGCGGGTATAACCGGGATAGCTGCAATCAGATAGCTGAGCACCATTGCCGGACCCGCCTGGGTGTATGCCAGTCCGGGCAACAGAAAAAAACCGGAGGCGATAGTCGCACCCGTAGCAATTGTATAAATATTGAACAGAGTTAATTCTTTGTTCAGCTGCTTTGATTTTGACAGAATGGCCATAATGATCTGAAAATTACCTTTTGTATCGGTCAGGTTCAATATAAATATATTTTGTCGCAAATTGTATAATTTAGAAAAACTAATCTTTATTATGAAAACTGTTCAGGATTCATTCAGTCGTGGCATAAATAAATTTGAGAAAATTAAATCTCCGCAGAAATCGCAGCATCGAAATTGAAGTGCAATATCGATTCCTGCGATAATTCCTGCCAATTCTCATAATTATCAGATTTTAATTAAGATTTCCGGTTTTCGTCCTGCCAGATTGTTTGGCTAAAGGTATGCATTTTCGGTATTCATACGATGTCAGTGGTAAGGATCGGTATAAATCGGAATTATTATATAGGCAAATACATGATTCAAGCAGGTTGTCAGATTTTCAGGTGATATAATTTGAACCTGGATTAATTCATGAATTCCGGGATAATTCGGTATATCATGTCACTCCGGATGAGGTGATCTGGAAAAGGTAACATTTAGAGGAATTTCACGTAACACAGGTATCAGATCGGTAAAAAGTGAATCATCATGAAATAATACCCGGGAGGTTATGATAATGACCAGGAAAAAAATCATAATAATCAGTGCTGTCGTTGCGGTCTGTGCCATAGCAATTGTTATTCTCTCGACGAACGGTGACGAGGAGGAGGAAATCGCGGTAAGGACAGCCAAAGTGAACCAGCAGAAGATTGTTGAAACAGTTACGGCAACCGGACAGATCCAGCCTCAAACGCAGGTTAAAATCAGTGCCGATGTGGCTGCAAAAATCACCCAACTGGATGTAAATGAAGGGGATTGGGTTGAAAAGGGCCAGTTTCTTGTACAGTTGGACCGGGAAAGATTTTTAGCTTCTGTGGAAAGTGCCGAAGCTAATCTCCGGGCAACCGAGGCCGATGCCAATCTTGTGCGCCAGAACATGATCAAATCCGAAAAGGATTATAACCGGATCAAGGAATTATTTGAAAAAAATCTTGAATCGCAGGCCGCAATGGATCAGGCAGTTGCAGCGTATGCGGTGGAGCAGGCACGTCATCAATCGGCGCTTGAACAGGTTGACCGGGCGCGTGCGACTCTGAAACAGGCGCAGGATGACCTTTCTAAAACAACCATTCATGCACCCATGGAAGGGACAATCAGCCAGCTTAATAAGGAAGTAGGAGAGATAGCACTGGGTTCTCAATTTCAGGAAGATGTAATCATGATCATCTCTAATCTGAGCGGCATGGAAGCCCAGGTTGATGTGGATGAAAATGACATCGTTTCAATCCAATTAGGAGACAGTGCCACAATAGAAGTCGATGCCCTCTCCGGCCAGGTATTCAGAGGCGCGGTAAGCGAGATTGCCAACAGTGCAAAGATCACGGCATCGGGAACGGCTGATCAGAAAACAGAATTTGAGGTAAAAATCGCCATCGATCATCCCGGAGAATCGTTGCGGCCCGGGATGACTGCCAGTGCAGATATCGTCACTGAAATCAGGGAGAATGCTTTGGTTGTCCCGCTTCAGAGTGTTGCCGTACGCACGCCACAGCAGCTCGGAAGCACCGGAGAACAGGATTCGACCGAAACCGGACAATATACACCTGATAAAGATGGCTTTGTCCAGGTTGTTTTTGTGGTTAACGACAGCAGAGTGATTGCCCGGCAGGTCGAGACGGGTATACAAAGTGAAACGCACATTGAAATTAAAAACGGTCTGGCGGATGGTGATGAAATTGTCACCGGGAATTATCGCGCAATCAGTCAGCTGTTGCAGAATAATTCACGCGTGAAGGTTGAAGAATCGAAAGAGATCAGTTATGCTGTCCGGTAAAATCCTTAAAATACAGGGAAAAATTCTGTGAGTGTCATACAGGAAAAAATTGAAGCGCTCCGGATCGCGCTGAATGCCATCCTGGCAAACAAAACGAGGGGTATTCTGACAACCCTGGGTATTATTATCGGAATTGTGGCGGTTTCTACAACCATGACTGCCGCAAACGGCCTGGCAAATAATTTTCGGGAGAGTATCTCCGCCATCGGCTCCGATGTATTATATGTGACGAAAATACCCTGGATTGTTACCGGCAATTTTTTTGAATTGCGCAACCGGCCGAATCTCACTCTGAAAGACAGTGAAAAACTCCGGAGAAATCTGGATGGTGCCCTGGCGGTAAATCCGGTAACCGGTACCCGGAAGAATGTCCGGTACCAGTCTAATGTCCTTGAATCGGTTAACGTGCTCGGAACAACTGACAAATATACCTTTGTGACCGATGGACTGCCGGAATACGGCCGGTTTTTACTGCCATCAGATATACAGTACCGCAAAAGGGTATGTGTAATCGGGAGTGAACTCAGGGAGCGTCTTTTTAAAAATACTGATCCAATCAATAAGGAAATACGTATCGGATGGTATGATTTTCTCGTGGTCGGAATTATGGAAAAACGGGGCAGCGCCAGTTTTTTTGGAGGCCCTAATTTCGACAATCAGATCTTTCTGCCGATCACATCTTTTCAGAAATTATTTGGCGGACAAAACCGCAATTACACCATATCGGTAAAGGCACCCGATCAGGAAGAAATGGAGGATTTTAAGTACGACCTGATCGGTGAGATGCGCAAAATACGCAAACTTCGTCCGGTGGAAGAGGATAATTTTGCCATAAATACGATGGATACTCTGATCAACGCCTACAACAATGTGATGGGTGTGGTGGTCTTGATCGGACTGATCATCACCGGTATTTCTCTGTTTGTTGGCGGGATCGGTGTCATGAATATCATGTTTGTCTCGGTAACGGAACGAACGCGGGAAATAGGTATCCGAAAAGCGATCGGAGCCCGCAGAAGGTCTATTCTGACCCAGTTTCTGCTGGAATCATGTACCATTTGTCTGATCGGCGGCTTTTTGGGGGTGGGATTATCCTTTGGCGTTGCCTCCCTGATAAACGCCTATTTCCTGCCGGCCTCGGTATCACTTCCGATTGTGATCATCGCCCTCCTGATCTCCATGCTCACGGGCATAGTCGCCGGCTTTATTCCTGCATATCGGGCTTCCCGTCTTGACCCGATCATTGCATTGCGTTATGAATAGAGGGGATGTCAGATGTTTTTCTCAGAAATGTTTCGCATGTCGCTATCGGCTATCGCGGTCCATAAACTTCGTTCAGCACTCACTCTGGTCGGAATCGTGGCGGGCGTGGCTTCGATCATCGGCGTTATGACCGGAATTTCAGTGATCCAGAATACAATTGAAGGTGAGCTTACGGTTCTGGGTTCGACCGTTTTTCAGGTTCAGAAATGGGCCGCCGGTGGTCCGTTGAGTGAAGAAGAACGATTAAAAATTATGCGGCGCAGGCCGACAACCGTAGAACATGCCAATGCGATCAGAGAAAAGGTGTCAACCGTCGATCTCGTCGGATCGGAATTGTGGAGTTTCGGACACGTACTCAAATACCGGCAGATAACAACCGATGCAAACAAGACCGTATGTGGCGGCACACCTGAGTATCCGCCAAACAATACCCACTATATCGGCCACGGACGCAATCTATCATATGAGGATGTGAAAATCGGACGCCACTTTGTTGTTCTGGGAAATGCCGTAGCCAAAGAATTATTTCCCTGGACTGATCCCCTGAACAAGACTATCAAGGTCGATGGGAAGAAATTTATGGTTATCGGCGTGTTTGCTGAAAAAAAGTCTGCCCTGGGCGTCAATTATGATAATTATGTTTTGATGCCGATAACCGTGTTTCAGCGGGAATTTGGCGAGCGTGATAATTTTGGCCGTGAACGGTCGGTCAATATAACGGTGCGGGCCCTGTCACCAGCAGTCTTAGAGGATGCCATTGCCGAAACCAGAGCTGTGATGCGTCAGGAACGAGGTCTGCAACCCCATGAGGAAGATGACTTTACTATTTTTACCAACGACAGTCAGATCAAGGCCTTTAACAATACAACCGCTGGTATTAAGACCGGTGCCTTTGTTATCGGAATTATTGCCCTGGTTGTTGCCGGAATCGGGATCATGAATATCATGCTGGTGGCCGTGACGGAACGGACCCGCGAGATTGGGATCCGTAAATCGATTGGTGCCAAACGTCGGAATATCATGCTGCAATTTTTGCTGGAGGCGATACTGTTGAGTAACTTTGGGGGGATCATCGGTGTCCTGGTCGGATTCGGTCTGGGAAATATTGTCAGTTATTTTACCGGATTCGAAATATCGATTCCGATCAACTGGGCGGTAACCGGTCTCCTGTTTTGCACCGCCGTGGGACTGACCTTCGGATTGTGGCCGGCCCTAAAGGCCGCCAGGCTGAATCCGATTGAATGTCTCCGTTACGAATAGATGGCTGAATTAAACCGGGCTCACTCTATCTCTGAGTAGGCTTCACAAGGCAACTTAAGGAATACAAATCCAGTATCGGAAAACTATCTGAATGCGCATCAGTTGTTATGCGTGTTCGGTTCAGATAATGGTATTATCGTCAGATTTTCCTTTTACCACCCGAAACACTCCGTTTTATTATGGTGGATTATGTAAACTGTAAGGGATTTGGACATCGCATTTTCGCAAAGTACAAAACCGGAGATAAACCAGTGAAAGCCGGCAGGAAATCTGATTTGCCAATACTACACTTTATTAATAAGCTGGTCAGTTAATCAAAGATTATGCAGGTAAGCCAGGCTGTTTTATAAAATAATTGGTTTTATTGTTTGAAGGATCTTCCTGGTATCTGAGAGTGATTATTCGGTGAGTGCATCATATTTTTAGTAACACAGGCATTATTTCGGTGTATATTAGCACATGAATCGCGTATCTGCAGGTACATCCTTCCGGGGATATTACAGGGGAAACAGTCAATATCATGTCCGCATTTTCTGGTAAACTTTTCTTTATTGCTATTATGATCTGCGGCATTGCCTTTTATCAGGCCAATGCGCAGATACGCACCGCATATCCCAACAGCATTTCCGGTACGGTGGTCGACCAGATAACAGGAGAGCCGATAATGGCAGCCAATGTATATATCTCTAATACCACATGGGGTTCCGCAACCGACGAGGATGGCTATTACCAGATCAAATCGGTTCCCCCGGGCATTCATGAACTGGTCGTCACCATCGTTGGCTATCATTATAAATCAAAAATGATTCTTGTAGAGCAGGAAGGTGATGTGCGGCAGAACTTTTCGCTCAGGCCATTGATATATGAGACGGAATCAACCGAAGTAATTGGTGAAATACCACAGGACTGGCTGGATAATCTGGAGCTGTTCAAACAATATTTTCTGGGGCGAACAGAATTTGCCGCAGATTGTGTGATCAAGAATGCCGAAGTCCTCGAATTTAAAAATCCTTCATCCCAGAAACTTGAGGCCTATACCAATGTGCCGCTTGAAATTGAAAATTATGCATTGGGATTCAATATCAGAACCATCCTGATCGATTTCAGTCTAGACAGGTTTCTGAACCGCTGGGAATGGGCGGTAAAGCCGAGATTTAACGAAATGGAAACGGATAGCCCCGAACAGCAGAAAATATGGAATCAAAATCGCCTGGAAGCTTACCTAGGTTCACGTGATCATTTCCTGATGAGCATGATCAATCAGGATCTGGAAGAAGAAGGATTCACGGTCTACGAAGCCCAGTTCCCCGGAAAACGGAGTGCGCTCCGGGAGGCCAGGCATGCCGTACTGCCAACCGAAGAACTTATAAAAGCCGGCTCAAAAGCCGGTGAATTCATATTACATTTCAAAACCTATCTTTGCGTTGTTCACAATTTTGATAAAATATCCTGGATCCGTCTTAACTTTCCGGAAGTTAACATCGATTCCTTGGGCATCACACAACAAATCAACGCATTCGAAGTATATGGTTACTGGGCAGAATATGGAATGGCCAGTGCCTTGCCGAAATTTTATACCGTTAGGTAGTCCATGTTTAAAAAAAATTATTGTTTTCACCATCGATTTTAGCTATTTTCCTTATCATTCAATCAAATCGTTTGCTACAATAGGAGGAGAACAGATCATGCACAGGGTTTTATTTGTAGTATTGCTTATGGTTATTTTTTTGTTTAATGCGTGTAAGAAGGACAGCGATCCCGTATCACCCGAGGATCCGGACCCGAACGGTGAGGAGGCATTACTGGAGGAGTTTCGCGATGACGAAGCCCCCGGAGTGGTAAAAGTAATGAGCCGTAACGTATATGTGGGTACTGATGTGGATATAATTCTTGAAGCTGAAAATGTAAACGAAATTCCAATCTTGGTTGCAACCGCATTCCAGACACTCCAGGCAACCAATTTTGCCGAACGTGCCAATACGCTGGCCCAGGAAATCGCCAAAACCAGACCGCATCTGGTCGGATTGCAGGAAATGTCAAAAATCATGCGCCAGACACCCGGTGATTTTGGCGACGGTAATCCGGTGGCTGCCAGCGACACGATCTATAATTATTTCACTATTATGATGAATGCACTTAATGCAAAAGGGCTGAACTACCGGATTGCCGGCTGGGTGCAAAATGCCGATGTGGAACTTCCAATGGCGACCAGCTTAACCACGTATGATGACATCCGGCTGATAGATCACGATGTTATCCTTGCAAGGAATGACGTCGAGGTATCCGATCCGGTTTCCAAAAGCTATGCCAGTTTCCTTGAAGTGGCAGGAATTATTGCCGTCAAGCGGGGGTATGCGGCCGTGACGGCCAAAATTGGAGAAGACAGCTACCGGTTTGTCAACACCCACCTGGAAGCCGTTGATGACGAGCAGCTCAGGCGGGCGCAGGCTGAAGAACTGGCCGGTGATTTTGCCGGTGAAACACTCCCCGTGATAGTTGTCGGTGACTTTAATACAGCTGCACCGGGGAATCCCACCTACCAATACTTTGTCAGCCAGGGATATGTCGACACCTGGGAGCATAATACCCTGACCTACAATACCAATGGATATACCTTCGGACATCAGTCGGATCTGCGCAATGCCACACCGGCATTCGGGATCAGGATAGATTTTATTTTCCTGAAGGCTGATACTGCTCCTGACTGGGGAACCGGTTTTGTGCTCGGCGATGAATTGCGCGACCGTACAGCAACCGGGATGTGGCCTTCCGATCATGGCGGTGTTGTCATTAAATTCCAATATTAATGACTTTCGTCCATTACATATTCATCCGGATAGTCTAATTTAAATATGGGAGGCGGGTCTTGCTGGATCCGCCTCCTCTCTTTTTCCCCAGGGACCTTCTCCCAAGAGATTTCTCACCGGCAATTTGCATGATAATGGCATGCGCCCCTAAATTGCACGTTCTACAGACCATTAAAGGATATCGTATGCAAGGTAAAATTCTGGTTACGGGTGGTGCCGGTTACATCGGGAGTCATGTTGTATACAGCTTGTGTGATGCCGGATATGATGTCGTCATTTTTGATAATATGTCACTGGGGCGGCGCGAAAATATCGACCCGCGTGCGCACTTCATTGAAGGCGATATACTGTCTGTCGAGGACCTGAATGAGGCGTTTGACCGGGATATACAGGTCGTGTTTCATTTTGCGGCATGGAAGGCGGCCGGTGAATCAATGTCGGTGCCGGAAAAATACGCCCACAACAATATTTCAGGGACGATCAGCCTTCTCGACCGGATGGTCGCGTATAAGGTTCGTAATCTTGTATTTTCATCCTCAGCCGCGGTTTATGGCGATCCGCTCTTCCTGCCGGTTGATGAGAACCATCCGACCAATCCTGCCAATTATTACGGGTATACAAAGCTCGCAATCGAACATAATCTGGAATGGTTTGACCGCCTGAAAGGGATCAGGTACGCTGCCCTCAGGTACTTTAATGCGACGGGGTATGATGTAAATGGCAGGGTCCGCGGCAAAGAGAAAAATCCGGCCAATCTCTGCCCGGTGGTAATGGAAGTCGCAGCCGGAATCCGGAACGGCATGCAGGTTTATGGCGAAGATTATGATACCGCCGACGGAACCTGCATACGGGATTACATCCATGTCAGCGATCTTGCCGACGCCCATTTAAAAGCGATGGATTATCTGCTGGCGCAGAAAAAAAGTCTTGTGACAAATTTAGGTACCGGAACCGGCCATTCCGTTTTAGAAATGATCCAAACCGCCCGTGAAGTTACCGGTAGAGACATCCCATATGAAATTGTCGACCGCCGGCCGGGGGATACACAGGAACTGGTCGCCAGTTCCGACCAGGCATTTAAAGTATTGAACTGGCGGGCCCGGTATTCGGATCTCCGGACTATATTCGAAACAATGGCCCGGGTCTATCTCAATTCCTGAGTTCTGTAATGCGCGTATTGCCTGGAGAACATATACTGATCCACTATGGAGAGGTCGGGTTGAAGCGAAAAATTCAGCCTCAACTCCGACGGTTGCTGCAGCGAAACATCCAACAGACTCTGAAACATAATGGATACCGTGTTCCGGTTCGTCAAACGCGAGGATATCTCTCGATAGATCTGGAAAGTATGCTCCCTGCCGGCCGGAAAAATATCCTGGGTTTGTTACGGGAAATATTTGGAATCATATGGTATACCAGGGCGGTTCGGATCAAATATGCAATACCCGCGGATATAAATAATACAGAAATAAAACAAGATCTGGAAAAAACGGTCCTGCATCTTGCCGCGGCAAAAGCCGATGCGGAAAAGACATACTGTGTAAGGGTCAGACGTTCCGACAAGCGCTTCCCGGTAAAATCACTTGAACTTGAAAGAGAACTGGGTACCCTGATCGGAGCGAAAACACAGTTCAGGAAGGTGAATCTGGAGAATCCCGATTACACATTCTATATCGAGATTCAATCCGGGGAGATCTATGTATATTGCGAAAAATTACCCGGGAATCAGGGGCTTCCCGTTGGCAGTGCCGGCCGTGTACTGACACTGCTTTCCGGTGGGATCGATTCGCCAGTGGCGGCTTATCTTGTTGCCAGGAGGGGTTGTAAAGTGGATTTTGTTCATTTTACCGCGAGTCATGTTACCCCTGAACAGGCTCACCGGGAGAAAATTGCACGTCTTGCGGCGCAAATCAGCCGGTATACAATCCAGTCAAGGCTTTATCTGATACCCTATACTTATTTTCAGCTTGCGCTTATGAACAAAAAAAATCCGTTTGAACTGGTGCTTTTCCGGCGTTTCATGGTTCGTGTTGCTGAAAAGATATCGTTTCAATCAAAGGCAAAGGCATTGGTAACGGGCGATAACCTGTCCCAGGTGGCGTCACAAACGATATGGAATATTGCAGCTACTGTATCAGTGACAAACTTACCCGTACTACAACCACTTATTACCTATGAAAAGCAGGAGATTATCAGTCTCGCCAGAAAAATCGAGACCTATCCTATCTCGATTGAACCATATAAAGATTGTTGCGCACTGATCAGCCGCAATCCGAATGTTGCATCAAAATCAAATGAGCTCAACCGGCTGGAAGAAGAAATATTTCCCGATTATCGAAGCATCATTATGGATTCCATCAGGGATATGATAACTCTGAATTTCCAAATGGGTAAAAGAACAATGGGGTAAGCCATTGAATTACCGTATACAACAATGTCTTTTTAGAAGAAATTCTGGATAAGTAAATGGAATTGGTACTGGACCTGGCTTTTATTGTCATCGGATTTGTTCTGCTGATCAAGGGAGCAGACTTTCTGATCGAAGGGGCTGCAGCGCTGGCTGTCCGGCTTTCGGTATCGGAAATTGTTATCGGTCTCACAGTGGTATCATTCGGTACCTCCGCACCGGAGCTCATCGTCAATATTGTGGCCAGTTTGCAGAACAAATCGGATATAACGATGGGTAATGTGATCGGTTCAAATATTATAAATATTCTTCTGATCCTCGGAGTCGCCGGAATTATCAAACCAATATTGACCGAAAAAAATACAATATGGCGGGAAATTCCCTTTTCTCTGCTTGCTGTTATTGCGTTGTTTATCAGCTGCAACGACCGTCTCTTCGGTAATGGACCGGATAGTATATCACGTGGCGATGGTTTACTATTTCTGCTATTTTTTATTATTTTCATTACCTATTCCTTTGCAATCTCAGGTATAGATTTCCGTGACAAAGAGGAGGTAAAGACACTTTCACGGATAAAAATATTTGTTTTTATAACCATCGGGCTGGCCGGATTGATTGGAGGCGGGAAAATGGTGGTTGATAACGCCATCGATGTTGCCCGCCTTCTGAATGTCAGCGAAAAGGTTATCGGATTGACGATCGTAGCTATCGGAACTTCACTGCCCGAGTTATTCACCTCGGCGGTTGCTGCATATAAAGGTATGTCCGATATAGCCATCGGAAATATTGTGGGATCGAATATATTCAATATTTTCTTTATCCTTGCGATCAGCGCCATCATTTCCCCGGTGTCATTCGAACCACAGCTAAATGTTGATATCTTGATACTGATCGCCGCTTCTGTTATCCTTTTTCTGACCATGTTTATTGGCCGTGTGCGGAAACTTGATCGTGCGGAGGCAATTTTTTTTCTTGTATTTTATTCCGCCTATCTTATTTTCCTAATCATACGCCGGTAGTTATTGATCGATCGGGAGCATGGCTTCAGGATATCGTAATGATGTCCGGGCCGCAGCTTTGGTAAGTCTGGCAAAAACCGATCCGGCAATGTTTGCCGGTATGGTTCCGGCATATCTTTGGAAAGCATGATGCTCTGCCGAACTGAAAGTCGCGGTTATAAAGATCCTGGAAAATATTTCGCGACCATCCATGCCAGAACGGGTGGCAAAAGGTGAACCGGATGGGTAATACGTACTTTACAAAGGGAAAAGAATAATAAAATGGCACGGAATTCGTCAGGAACAGCTACAGCGTATAAAGTTGCAGGAATTGGGGAAATTCTCTGGGATATCTTCCCAGACGGCAGAAAATTGGGAGGAGCGCCGGCCAATTTCAGTTATGTGGCCCATGCACTTGGTTCGGAGGCTTATCCTGTCAGCGCGGTCGGTATCGATGAAGATGGGTATGAGATTCGAAAAGTACTCAAAAATTTAAAATTGTCGGATAACTATATTTTAGAGGATCAGCGCCATGAAACCGGTCAGGTTGAGGTTATCCTTTCACAGGAAGGCGTGCCCGGCTATGTGATCAAGGAAAATGTGGCCTGGGATTATCTGGAATTGACCGACGCGCTTTTAAAACTGGCTGAATCCCTGAACGCGGTGTGCTTTGGAACCCTGGCGCAACGTAATCATATATCGAGAAATACGATCCGGAATTTTATCGGGAAGGTCCCCGGCGATCATATCCGTCTGCTGGATATCAATTTAAGACTGGAATATTATGACACCGAAATTATTGAACAATCGCTTGAATTATGCAACTGGTTGAAACTGAATGATCAGGAGCTGAAAACAGTATCGGATCTGTTCGGATTTACCGGTTCCATGGATCAATGTCTGCAGAAATTACTGGATCGATTCAACCTCAAACTGATTGCCCTCACCCTGGGTGCAAAGGGCAGCCGGCTGATAACCGGGCAGATAGATCATGGATTGGGTACGGAATCAATAGCGGTAAAAGATACGGTGGGGGCCGGGGATGCGTTTTCGGCCACGCTGGTTACCGCAGCTCTTGCCGGCCATCCGCATACGATCTGTCATGTTAAATCTGCCGAAATGGCATCTTTCTTGTGTCAAAATTTTGGTGCTACACCACCGATTCCATCGAAGTACAAATTGATTTGAGATCGGTTGAACAGAGACGAGTTTCCTTATCCACAGGTTGCTGCATACAAAATAAAAAAACTCATTGTACAACAAACGATAAGATATTACATTTGCCAAATCCATCACTTGATTTTTGATAATAAGATAAACCAGCAAAAACTAACCGTGTTTTCTTTGAGATCGAAGATTAATTTTAATAGGTCTTTAGCACCTGTCCTAAGCCTGACTGTTTTTTTGAGCTGTGGCGGAGAGCAGCTCGTACATCAGGAAAAATATCACGCAGATCCAAATATGGGTGACTGGCAGGGTATATTGACTTACGCAGGTGGTTCGATCGATTCACTGGCGGTGCAGGTTATAGGGTATGAGAATCGGATGTACCGGGCAAATTTCAGCCCGCGGTTCGATACGCGGGATCAAAAGCTGGTCGTGATTGAGGGGAAAGGGGATAATCAGTCGATTCAATTTACCGGCACGGGTAATGACCTGTACTGGGAGGGCATTTTAGCCGGGGAAAAATTTTCCGGCACAGTTTCCGGCGCGAAACGAGGTACGTTTTCATTGCACAAAGTGATCCGGAATTCACCGACCCTGGGAATGAAGCCGCCGGAGGGCGCGACTGTATTATTTGATGGACAATCATTATCGGAATGGGAGCATGCCCGTGATCCGGAGGGTTATATCAATCTTAACAGATTTATCGGCGGAGAAAATCGGGTCGCATATCTGCGCACCGGAATCTGGTCTGAATCAGATCGTTCCGCAATTCTCGAGGTAGGCAGCGACGATGGCGTAAAGCTATGGTGGAACGATGCAGAAGTCTTATCAAGCAATCAGGCCCGTGGTGCGGAACCCGGTCAGGAAAAGGTGCATATTCAGATGAAATCCGGGTGGAACAGGATCCTGCTTAAGATAAATAACGGAGCTGGCGGGTGGGGAGCGTATATCAGGATGACAGATTCAGCCGGGATGCCGCTCAACGGGATCAAATCCGGTGATCCCGCGGATCCCAGTTTCACCGATATGCGGTCTTCTGGCGCAGGTCATGATTTTATTGCCCGCTGGCAGCTGGCTGGACCTTATATGCTGGAGAATGTAAAAGGTGTGGATTTGTTTGACCAATCGTTTGAACCGGAGCTGTCCGAAGCGCAGCAGACAGACTGGCGGTGGATCGATTCTGAAAAAATTGACTATCATCCCGAATGGACCATCCAGCGGAATGTGATGCGCGTAAAATCGGGAACCGGCAATTTGATTTCGCGGAGGAAGTTCAATGATGCTTTTATACATATTGAATTTCGGTCGCCCTATATGCCGTCGGCCAGGGGACAGAAACGGGGCAATAGTGGCGTGTACGTTCAGGGCCGATACGAAATACAGGTTTTAGATAGTTATGGTCTGGAAGGGGAAGATAATGAATGCGGCGGTATTTACAAGGTCAGCAAACCGCGGGTAAATATGTGTGCACCACCTATACAATGGCAAACATACGATATTGATTTCACTGCACCCAAATTCGGTCAGGAAGGAGAAAAAGTTACCGATGCCCGTATTACAGTCCGGCATAATGGCATATTGATCCATGAACATCTTAAATTGCCGGAAATTACAGGAGGTGCTCTGGACAGCAGAATTCAAGATCCCGGTGGAATAATGCTGCAGGATCATGGTGATCCGGTCGAGTATCGAAACATCTGGATCATTCCACGCTAAGAAATCAAAGGGTAAGCTTATGAAAAGACGCCAGTTTTTAAGCGGCAGTGCGGTTCTGGGCTTTGCGTCACTTTTACCGTCAGCGGTTGAGGCGCAGGTACCAAAGCCATTCAACCTGTTGTATGCCCCCCATTTCGGGATGTTCAAACATCATGCGGGAGATGACCCGGTTGCGGAATTAAAATTTGTCGCCGGGGAGGGGTTTCGCGCGTTTGAGGACAACGGCATGATGGACCGTCCGGTTAATGAACAGGAGAAAATCGCCCGGGAGATGTCCCGCTTGAATCTCAAGATGGGTGTTTTTGTTGCCCATGCGGAATTCGGAACCCAGACTTTTGTGCGGCCGCCTTCTGCGATCAGGGAAAATCTGCAGAAACGGATGCGGGAAGCCGTTGATGTGGCTAAAAGGGTCAATGCGACCTGGTGCACAGTGGTGCCCGGAGCATTCGATACCGGTTTGGAATGGGCGTATCAGACTGCAAATGTTATTGAGAATTTAAAATGGTGTTGTGAAGTCTGCGAACCTGCCGGTCTGGTAATGGTGCTCGAACCGCTCAATGCATGGCGGGATCATCCCGGACTTTTTCTGACTGAAATTCCGCAGGCCTACCAGATCTGCAGAGCAGTCGGCAGCCCATCATGTAAAATACTGGATGATCTCTATCATCAACAGATCACAGAGGGCAATCTGATCCCAAATATCGACCATGCTTGGTCCGAAATTGCCTACTTTCAGGTGGGGGATAACCCGGGGAGAAAAGAACCGACCACAGGTGAGATAAATTATCTGAATATTTTCAAGCATCTGCATGCGAAGAAGTATACCGGGATCATTGGTATGGAACATGGTAAGAGTATTGAAGGTATCGAGGGTGAAAAAGCATTGCTCGCGGCCTACCGCACAGTCGATAATTTTTAATGTCCATTGGTGTGAGGGGATGAAATGATACGAATCACTTTGCTTTTTGGATTGACAGCGTTATTAATACTGACCGGGTGTAGAGAACCATCCGAAGTCCGTACCGCGGTTTCGCCGGATAAAAAAACAGATCTGTGGAATGGTAAAGATTTTTCCGGATGGATTCGATTTATCGCCGTCGATTCCGTCGACGTGAATACGGTCTGGAATATCCAGGATGGTGTTCTGCAATGCAGCGGTATCCCAAACGGTTATATCAGAACTGAACTGGATTACTGTAATTATAAGCTGCATGTTGAATGGCGGTGGGTGGAGGAGCCTGGAAACAGCGGCATACTGCTGCATATGCAGGCGCCCGACACGGTTTGGCCCAGGTCCATAGAAGCACAGCTTATGGCCGGAAATGCCGGTGATTTTTATGTTATCGGCGGCACAAATATAAATGAGCGACAGGATCCGTCAAGCCGGAGGATAGCCAAACGAGCAGAAAGCAGTGAATTGCCCGCAGGTGAATGGAATACCTATGATATCCTGTGTTCTGAAGATACGATAACACTGATCGTCAATGATGTGGTGCAGAACATGGCAACCGGTGCAACTGTAAAAAGCGGTAAGATATGCCTTCAGAGTGAGGGAAAACCAATCCAGTTTCGGAACATATATCTCGAACCCTTACGCTGATGCCGGATTTAATCGGCTGAATGGGCCATGATCTATAAGCGCATCACTCTGATTCTGACAGGCATCGTGATTACCCTGCTGCTCGGATATCTTCTGAATTATACTTCCCGTGATGAATTTTGTAATCTCTGCCACGCGCATCCTCAGGCAACAAATACATGGCGATTCAGTACACATTTCGATAATCCGCGGGGCATAAAGGTGCATTGTGTGGAATGTCATCTACCTCCGGAAGGAATTCCAAATCTGTTGGCTAAAGTTGAAACCGGAATGCGTGACCTATTTGCATTCACTTTTACCGATATTTCAAAAATCAACTGGGATCAAAGATCCACCCGATCGGCAGCAGCCGGCCATGTGTATAAATCAGCATGTCTCTATTGTCATCAAAATCTGTTTCCGCGGGGATTATCCCGTAAAGGCGAAGAGGCACATCTGTATTATGATCAAAAACCGGATGAATTACGCTGCATAAACTGCCACCTGGAGGTCGGGCATTATCACGATAAAAAAACAGCTCCGGACAGCATGATCGTGGAAATAAAAGGTGATCAAATTTATCACCAATCGGCATCCGTTGACACTTTTATTAATTTTATGGAGACAATACCCGGAACATCGGTGGCTTTCGAGATGATTGCCATTCCAGGAGGTGATTTTATGATGGGAAGTCCGCCTGATGAGCCGTTCCGCCAGGATGATGAAGGGCCGCAGCATAGAATATCGGTCAACAGCTTCTGGATGGGTAAATTTGAGGTCAGTTGGGATGAATATCAGGCCTTTTATCATGAGCGTCATCGCCGGAAATTGCCCTCCGCCGTTACCTCCGGGCTGGTGACTCTGGATGCACGGACCGGTCCGACTCCACCTTATGGTAATCCCGATCAGGGATGGGGAAGGGGCAATCTGCCTGCGATTACCATGACCCACTATGCAGCACGGATATACTGCCAATGGCTAACAGAAAAAACCGGTAAACTATATCGCCTGCCGACAGAGACTGAATGGGAATATGCCTGTCGGGCTGGAACGCAATCCTCATATTTTTTTCCCGGTGATCCGGAAGATTTCACACGTACCACCTTTTTCAATGATCTTCTCGGACCTGATACTGCTGGCATAAACGCATACGTAAAATATGCTGAAAACAGTAACGGAAGAACACAACCGCCGGAATCGGTAAAGCCAAATCCTTTCGGCTTGTATCATATGCTGGGGAATGTTAAAGAATTCTGTCTTGATGTGTATTTACCCGATATGTATCCGCTTTACCTGTCATCTACGCAAGCAGGCCTGGAAAATGTATTGCCTGAAAAAGCGGATCTATTTGTGGTCAGGGGAGGCTCCTACGCCAGTGATGCTGCCGATTTACGTGTTGGCCGGCGTGATTATACGCGACCGAAGGCCTGGCTGCTGACCGATCCGCAGCAGCCGAAAAGCAGATGGTGGTATTCCGATTGCACCGATGTCGGTTTCCGGGTCGTGTGCGTGTACCAACCGGAGGCAAAGGATCAATGAGTAGCGTGAGATGAGAATCGTGGAGTGGGGAATGCGGAACGTGCAATGGAAAATTAGGGATGTGTATAGTGTTGGGATTACCTTCACTCCCCGTAGTTGCTATCCCGGATAAATTTTCTCCGCTAACCTTTTTACCGGTTAATAAACATTGGCTAAAATAGAGAGGATAAAATGAACAAACAATTAAACCGTCGTGAATTTATTGGTATTGGGAGTGCCGTTGCCGCTGGTATTCTGGTGGGGTGTACAAACCGTAGCGAACGAAAACTTGAGCTCCCCCCCTGGCGGGATCAGGCGCCCGACGGAGCAGTCCTGAGAGCCGGTCTTATCGGATGCGGTGGAAGGGGTACCGGTGCGGCGATTAACTTTTTGAATGCCGGACCCAATCTCTCTGTTACCGCTCTTGGCGATGTTTTTAAGGATCGGCTGGATGAATGCCGGCAAAAACTTATCGATGAAAAGAATAATGAAGTGGCTCCGGAAAATTGTTTTATCGGATTTGATGCCTTCGAAAAGGTTATCGATTCTGACGCCGATGTAATCATCCTCGCCACACCTCCGCATTTCCGCCCCGAACATTTTGCAGCCGCGGTAAATGCACGTAAACACGTGTTTATGGAAAAACCGGTCGCTGTGGATCCGGTTGGCGCACGGTCAATAATCGCCTCATCCAAAAAAGCGGAGGCACTGGGACTCTGCATTGGTACAGGTACCCAGCGCCGACATCAAAGGGATTATGTGGAAACATTTAAACAGGTATATGAAGGGGCCATCGGACCGATCGTTGCCGCCAACTGCTACTGGAATCAGAGCCAGCTCTGGTATGTCAAACCGCAGGCAGGATGGTCTGAGATGGAATTGATGATCCGCGACTGGGTCAACTGGACCTGGTTATCTGGTGACCATATTGTCGAACAGCATGTCCACAATATCGATGTGATCAATTGGTTCACCCAGTCACATCCGGTTAAGGCGGTGGCATTCGGAGCCCGGCATCGCAGGGTAACCGGTGATCAGTATGATATGTTCAGCGTGGATTTTGAGTATGATAATGGTATGCATGTTCACAGCATGTGCCGACAAATCAATGAATGCGCCAATAATGTTTCCGAATATATTCGTGGAACAGAAGGATATACCAATGCCCGGAATGTTGTCTACAATCCGGATGGAACAGTAAAGTGGGAGTATGCATATCCCACCGATGAGCAGGGAAAATCAGCAGACCAGGTAAATATTTCCCCGTATGATCAGGAACATATTGACCTGATTACCGCAATCAGAACCAACCAGCCATATGTTGAAGCAGAAGCGACAGCTGTTTCCACACTGGCGGCAATAATGGGCCGTATTTCAGCATATACAGGGAAGGAAGTTATCTGGGATGAAGTGATGAACTCAGATTTGCGTCTCGGTCCTGCAGAATACAGCATGGGTAAGGTGAATCTTAAAGCGGAAATTCCAGTTCCGGGTTCGGCTTAGTTTGCAGGCGGCAAAATGCTCTTGGTGCTTGAATTTATAGTCCGATTAAACTAATATGATCAGAATTTCAGAGCTGCACTATTATCCCATAAAATCCTGCCATGGGACCAGCCCGGATCAGGCCGAGATCGGCCTGAGGGGCATTAAAGGGGATCGTGAATTTATGCTGGTTGATGAGCGTGGTTTGTTCATTACCCAGCGTGATAATTCCCGATTGAGCCTGATCTATCCGGAGTGGCGGGAGGAAACCCTGATCCTGAAAGCGCCGGGAAGGACGCCATTTTATCACCGGCCGCATTCCCGGGGCTTAACCACCATAGTTGAAATATGGGGTGACCGGTGTTCTGCAATTGACCAGGGTGATGAAACAGCCCGGTGGTTAAATGATTTTCTTGGAATTTCCTGTCGGCTTGTGCAGATATCGGAGGAAAGTATCCGCCGAACAGATCCGGTCTACAGGCATAAGGATGAAGACCAGATCAGTTTTTCAGATGGTTTTCCATTTCTGCTCATTTCAGAGACTTCTCTTTCGGACCTTAACGGCCGGGTAGAGGTTCCGGTTCCGGTTGACCGGTTCAGACCAAATATCGTGATCACCGGCGCCGATCCTTACGCTGAAGACCGCTGGAAAAGAATCAGAATCGGAAAGATAGAATTTACCGTGGCAAAATCCTGTGAACGATGTATGGTCACGACCATCGATCAGGAGACGGGAATGACAGGTCATGAACCGCTCCGGACACTTTCCCGGTATCGCAGATTAAGCAATGGCAAAGTGGTTTTCGGGCAAAATCTGATCCACCACGGAACAGGTCATATTTGCGTGGGAGATTCGGTTGAAGTGTTGGCAGGTTAAACAGGAGTACCTGATAAGCATAACCGCGCCCGTGGTTGATCTGCCTGGTTCATTATCCGTCTCCCGCAACGGGGAAAATCCCATAAGGGGCAGCTTGTATTGGACACTGCCCAAGATTAGGTAAAGGTGCATATACCCCATCAGGATAATTCAGATAAATATTTATGGGGCTACAAAAAGCGACGGAAGGTCTGGGAAAAAAATGTTAAAAATCATTTTGCAAGTTATTCCTGAATGTTTTGACATATTTATCCGGTAAATCTTGCGAATATATAAATTCATAAAAATCGAGGTGGATGGATGAAGAAAAAAGAAAAGATTACACGCCGTGAATTTATCGGCCGCGGTGCAGCCGCAACTGCAGGAATAATGATCGTTCCGCGGTTTGTATTAGGTGGAAACGGTTATACACCGCCGAGTGATAAATTAAATATTGCTTGTGTCGGTGCAGGTGGACAGGGCGCACATGATATCCGGAATATAAGCACGGAAAACATTGTGGCTCTTTGTGATGTGGATGAGGAAAGAGCGGCAGAAACTTTCGCCGCTTACCCCAATGTGCCCAAATATAAAGATTTCAGGGTGATGCTGGAAGAAGAGGAAGATGAGATCGACGCGGTAACGGTAACAACACCCGATCATACACACACGGTAATTGCCATGGCTGCCATACAAATGGAAAAACACGTATTTGTGCAAAAACCGCTTACTTATACCGTATGGGAAGCCCGCCAGCTGGCCGAAGCGGCGCGGGAAGAGGAGGTTGTTACCCAGATGGGGAATCAGGGCCATGCGGGTGAAGGGGCCCGCTTGATCAATGAATGGATCTGGGATGGTGCCATCGGCGATGTATACGAAGTGCATTGCTGGACCAATCGCCCGATATGGCCGCAGGGGGTACCTGCCCCGGAAGAAAAGCCATCCCTGCCGCCGACCATGGATTGGGATCTCTGGATCGGTCCGGCACCCTGGCGTTATTACCATCCGGCATACGCGCCGTTCAGCTGGCGCGGCTGGCTGGATTTTGGTACGGGGGCGCTGGGTGATATGGGTGCGCACATTATGGACCAGCCATTCTGGGCGTTGAAATTAGAATATCCGGAGACCATTCAGGCGAGTTCAACACTTGTTTCCGAGGATTCTTATCCCCTGGCATCGATAGTAACTTTTACTTTTCCGGCCCGGGGTGAAATGCCGCCGGTGAAACTGATCTGGTATGATGGCGGCCTGATGCCGCCACGGCCTGATGAGCTCGAACCAGGCCGCCGGATGGGAGATGGCGGTGGCGGCGTCCTGTTCGTCGGAACGAAAGGTAAATTAATGTGCAGTACCTACGGTGAGAATCCGAGGCTGATCCCGGAAACCAGAATGAAAGAATACCAATTACCGGAAAAGACAATTCCCCGTTCGCCAGGTATCCATCAGGAATGGATCGCGGCATGCAAGGGCAACGGTAAAACAACTTCAAATTTCGACTATGCCAGCAAGCTGACCGAAACCATGTTGCTCGGTAACGTCGCTATTCGGATACAAAAATCGAATACGGTTTTACAGTATGATCCTGAAAAAATAAAAATAACGAATCTTGAAGAGGCAAATCAGTTTTTGCGCAGAGAATACCGCAAAGGCTGGTCCTGGTGAGGTAAAAAATGGCCGCCAAAGTCAGAGTAATCGTCATTGGTGTTGGAAATATGGGCGCTTCGCATGCCCGCGCATACTACAACAATCCGGGATTTGAGCTGGTCGGACTGGTAGACCGGGCGCCTGAAAAAATAAAAGATCTGGTTGGGGAACTGGGTGGTGTTGCCCGGTTTAAAAAAATTGAGGAGGCGCTGCCCGCCACCAGACCCGAAGCCGCCGCGGTTTGTACATATCCTGATACCCATAAACTGTATACACTCGCCTGTCTGGAAGCAGGTTTGCATGTTTTTGTAGAGAAACCGCTCGCCGAGACCGTGGGTGATGCGGAGCAGATTGTACAAGTCGCAAAAAACAGCAGGCGCAAAGTTGTCGTTGGATATATTTTGCGACATCATCCCGCGTGGGAAAGATTTATCGCGATCGCCCGGACACTCGGTAAACCCCTCGTCATGCGCATGAATCTGAACCAGCAAAGCAGTGGTTCAGAGTGGTCGGTTCATAAGCAGTTGATGCGCTCCATGTCTCCGATCGTTGATTGCGGAGTTCATTACGTCGATGTCATGTGTCAAATGACCCGCAGCCGGCCGGTCCGGGTTCAGGCGATCGGCGCACGCCTGAGTGACGAAATTGCTGCTGATATGTATAACTACGGCCAGCTGCAGGTGGTGTTCGAGGATGAATCCGTCGGCTGGTATGAGGCAGGTTGGGGTCCCATGATCAGTGAAACAGCCTATTTCGTGAAAGATGTGATCGGCCCTGAAGGGAGTGTGAGCATCGTAGATCCTTCGGCCGGGCAGATCCGGGATTCCGCGCATATCGACGGACATACGAAAACCAGTGGATTGCTCGTACACCATGCCCATGATGATCCGACGCAGCCGGATGTGCTGGTCGATACCAGCGACGAACCCAACCACCAGCAGTTATGTGATCGGGAACAGGCCTTTTTCCTCAATGCAATTCTTGAGGATGCGGATCTAACCGGACATTTAAACGATGCAGTCAACAGTCTCCGTATTGTGTTGGCCGCAGATGAATCCATACGCACTGGTAAAACTGTCGAGTTGTGATGAATTCTTAATACTTTGCTGCAGGAGGGTAAAAGAGTGAATACGAAAATCTATCTAAGGCTCAGTGGAATGATGTTCCTTGAATTTTTTATCTGGGGTGCCTGGTTCGTGACGCTCGGGACTTATCTCGGATCGATAAATTTTTCAGGCTCTAATATCGGATATACATATTTGATGAATAATATTGCCGCTATGGTATCCCCATTTTTTGTCGGTATGATTGCCGATCGCTTTTTCTCATCTGAACGCGTCATGGGTATTCTGCACCTCCTGGGTGGGATTGTAATCTATTTTGCTTCCGGAATTACCGAAGTTGCACCTCTGATAATCGGATTACTGCTGTATAATTTGCTCTACATGCCGACCATCGCACTGGCGAATGCCATATCATTTCATCAGATGGAGAATCCGGATACACAATTTCCAAAAGTTCGTGTCTGGGGAACGATCGGCTGGATTGTCGCGGGATTGCTGATCACATTCATCCAGTTCAATTTTTATCAGCAGGTCGAAGCGAGTTCTGTGCCAATGAAAATTGCAGCGGTGGCGTCAATAATTCTTGGTTTATATTCATTTACCCTGCCCCATACACCCCCGCAAAAATCAGGTGAAAAAGTGACTATGGGAGATATCCTGGGGGTGAAGGCGCTGAGTCTGATGAAGGAGCGTAATTTTCTCATATTTGTGATTTCTTCGCTGCTCGTTTGTATTCCGCTGGCATTTTATTACAATTTCACGAATATGTTCCTCAATGATTTGCAGATGACCGGCGTGGCCGCCAAACAATCGATGGGTCAGATGTCAGAGGTGATTTTTATGGTCCTGATGCCCTGGTTTTTTAAACGGCTCGGGGTCAAAAAAATGCTGCTCGTAGGTATGCTGGCTTGGGTGTTGCGCTATATCCTTTTTGCCATGGGTGATATGGGTGCATTGGTATGGATGTTATATCTGGGTATTCTGCTGCATGGCGTCTGCTATGATTTCTTTTTTGTCACTGGTCAGATATATGTTGATAAAAAGGCGACCAAGGATATCCGCGCAAGCGCCCAGGGATTTTTCGCATTCATCACATATGGCGTTGGCATCGGTGTGGGTTCCATAATTTCAGGTCAGATCGTAGATTTATTTACCGCAGAGGGAATGAAAGACTGGACCTCCATATGGTGGGTTCCTGCCACTCTTGCATTGATAGTCACGCTATTTTTTGTTTTGACGTTTAAAAGCGAAAACAGTAACACACAGAAGATATAATTTACAATATTTATAAATTTTTTTTCGGCCCGTAAGTCTGGGTGGGGACAATCTTCTGTCTGAACAACATGAATATTCAGATATGTGCATTTTTGATTTGTCAATACATCGTCTATAAACATCGCAGTTGACTGTGAATATAGTATTTATAAATTTTTCCTAATGTCCAAATGACCGGATTTCAGTCAGACGGCCAGATCCGTATATCAATCGTATTATTTATTATAATGATATGAACAGAAGGGCATTTTTGAAAGGGCTTGCAGCCTGTACGATCATTCCGCGACAGGTTATCGGAGGAAAGGGTTTCCTTCCGCCCAGCGATCAGCTCACCCGTGCGGTGATCGGAACCGGTGGAATGGGAATGTGGCATGTCCGATATCCTCAATCGAAATTGCTGGCGGTTTGTGATGTTGACCGGAGACATTTACAACAGGCACTTAAAGCAGCCGGACCGGGTGTTCTGGGTTATCATGACTTCCGGGAAATATTAGTACGCAAAGACATCGATATTATTCACATCGCGACGCCGCCTCACTGGCACGGTCTTATGGCGGTTGCCGCTGCAGAAGCGGGTAAAGATATCTGGTGCGAAAAACCAATGACCCGGACAATCCACGAAGGGCAGCAGCTCGTTGATGCAGTTGAACGAAACGGATCCATCTTCAGGGTCAATACTTGGTTCCGTTTCGAAAGTGTGTTTTACCGGTTTGGTACACCCGTAGCACCGATAAAAAAAATAGTGGAAAACCGGTTGCTTGGGTGGCCGCTGCGCATCACTATCAGCGGCGATACCGGATTCGACTGGAAGTTTATCTGGAGCGGCATGACGGAATTGACGCCGCAGTGGATTCCCGAAGAGCTCGATTATGATATGTGGCTCGGGCCGGCACCTTATAAATCCTACCACCCGCACCGGGTACATACCACTTTCCGTGGGTACTGGGATTACGATGGCGGAGGGCTGGGAGATATGGGGCAGCATTTTCTAGATCCGGTTCAATACATCCTCGAGAAGGATGATACCAGCCCGGTCGAAATCGAGATCGATGCCCCTCAGTCTCACCCTGATGCGGTTGGAACCTGGCGGCGAATTGCCATGCGTTATAGCGATGGTTGTGAAATAATTCTGGACGGCAAAAGCGGGAAAGGCCGGATACCTTTTATTGAGGGGCCACTTGGCAGACTTTATCCGGGACTGACATCAGATATACCCGGTCTGAAACATAAATTAAAATCTCTGCCTGATCCTCAAATTCAGAATGTCGATTTTTATGAATGCGTTCGCCGGCGCATCAAATTTGCACTTAATGAGCGGAACGGACACCGTTCGGCGACTTTGGTAAATCTTGGTAAAATAGCTTTAAAGCTGGGGCGTAACCTGAAATATGACCCAATCACTCAACGGTTTATCGGTGATCCGGCGGCAGATAAACTGATTGAACAACCTATGCGGGCACCATGGCAAATCAGCTGAAGCAGTTCACTAAATCCTTCTCTCTTCTAATATTGGTCTTACTTTATAATGGCTGTGGTAGGTCAGCTTCGGTAAAATCCGCTGCGGGATATCTGACCGTCCGGGAAATTGTCATGCTTTATCCGGCCGAAAATCCGGCCATGCAAGTGCTGCTGAATAATGCATTATATGATCGGGATGTACCGGCGATGTATAAGCTCTGTGTATTACTGGCAGATACATCAGGAGAGCTGCGCACAAAAGCACAGTATGCTATTTCAGCTATCGCGCAGGATGTCAGATCCGCCTATAAGCAGTTGATGGAGCGGGCCATATTAAAGGCGCTGGATACCTCGTTACCGGTTGAGCAGAAAAAGTTTCTGCTGGAGCAGCTGCATATGTGTGGGTCAAATACATCCATCGGTCAGCTGTCGGATTTAATGGATGACAGACAGTTATCAGAACCGGCAATACAAACCCTGCGTGCTATTGGGAGCCCCGAATGCGCAGAACGTATGCTGGAGAGATATAACTCGGTCGCGAAACCAGTGAAAATTTCGATCCTGAAAAATCTGGGCGAACTATACTACCGGCCAGCCGGGGAAAAAATATTTGCTATCACCGGGTCGGATGATGAACAGATTAAATCGGCTGCAATGCATGCATTGGCAGACCTGGGCTATGCGCCTGCCGAGGAGCTTTTCCGTGCGGGCTTGCAGGTTCGAGATATAAACTCACGGCTACAGACCGCATTCTTATATTTAAAATTTCTCGAAAAAACCGGCAATGATGATTTGAGACGAATGAGATGCCGGGAGATCATGCACGATAAAAGTTGGCCGGATAATATCCGTATACATGCCATAAAAATCCAGTTGGAGAAAAATGGCAGCCGGGTGCTGCCGGAGATCCATGACGTAATTGTCGCGGAAAATGCTGCTGTTAAAGCCGCTGCTTTTCAGTTGATGATTCCACTTAAAGATCCGGAAACAGACGCTTTCTGGCTTAACGAACTGAGAACAGGCACACCATCGGAGATCGCAGATATTATCAGGTTATTCGGGTGGCAGAATCACCATGCGATGTTTAAGACCCTGATCGGTTACCTGGACGATGATGACGAAACGGTTAGGATCGCGACGATCAGTGCCCTGTCCGCCACTGATCCTTCGACGGCGGCCCGGTTTCTTATCGGACATCTGACAAACAATCTCACAGTCATCGAAAAGGAAGCCCTGTTCAATGCATTATTACGTCTGCCGGTTGAGCATATCGAAGAATCTCTGCCTGAGATCTGGGAAAGGGGATCCGGTGATATCCGATTATTTATCGCCCGCCTTATCGCCGAGCGGCAGATAATAGCAATGAATCACTATCTCACCAGTGCCCTGACTGCCCAAAATGAGACGTTCGATCAAACTGTTCTTGAAACTCTTTCAATCACCGGAGGCAGGGGTGAATTTGAAACAATCCTGGAATTTGGTCTGAAAGTTGGTCACGGATCGCTGAAAAATTCTGCTGCCAAAACGCTTATCGCCATCCTGACGGCCGATAATGAGGGGGGCATGCTGGATAGCCTTTTGAGTAAAAAATTCGACTCAGCGGATAACGAAAATAAGCTATGGATGATGGGAATTATGCGCTATTCCGGGGATCCGGCACTATTTCACAAAATTGCCGATGTAGTAAATGGACCTGATAAAAAGTCAGCTGATGAAGCTTTCAATACACTCACCAACTGGCAAACGGATGATGTGATCGATATGCTTATCGCAATGATAGAAGACGAAGAACAGATGAGGAAGCAGGTACTCGCCTGGCGCGGTGCTTTTCGCCTGGTGCGGAAGTTGGAACCAGATACTGCAGTTCAAATTAAGTATTACCGGAAATTACTATCCCTGGCTGAACGTGATGACGAACGCCGGATGGTTTTCGGCGGTATTTCAGAGATTCCAAACCGCGCGGCAATTCAACTCCTTATCCCATATGCAGAGCATCCGGAGGTGGGAAATGAGGCGAAAGCGGCGATCATTAAAATCTTATCAGCACGAGATCAGAATCAGGATGGTGCACTTGAACTGGCTGCATTGCTTTTGCCGGAATTGTTCAAAAATGATCGGTTCCCCGGCAGTGGACCTGATAGCCGGGCGGCGGGATTCCAGCCGCTATTTAATGGAGAAGATCTGGAAGGTTGGCAGGGGCGGGCAGTGGATCCACCGGAAGAAGGGGGATTGACCGCCCAGGTGAAGTTTGATCGTCAGTTGCTGGCCGACAGTCTTATGCAGGTCCATTGGACCGTTAAGAACGGCATATTGCATTTTGACGGCGGTGGAAAGAATATTTGTACCAGAAAGATATACCGGAATTTTGAACTTTTTGTGGATTGGATGATAGAACCCGGCAGTGACAGCGGGATCTATCTCAGAGGTGTTCCGCAGGTACAGATTTGGGACATCCGGGAGCACCCGGAGGGTTCCGGAGGTCTGTATAATAATAAAGTTGCAAAGAATACACCATTGATCGCTGCGGACAAACCTCCTGGTGAATGGAACCGGTTCAGGATTCTGATGGTTGATGAGCGGGTTACGGTTTATTTAAATGATTTTCTGGTAGTTGAGAATGTGCCATTGGAAAATTACTGGGAACCGGGTATGTCTCTGTACAGCACAGGTCCGGTCGAACTGCAGGCGCATATGACGCCGGTCTATTTCAGGAATATTTTCATTCGCGAATTAGAAGGATCAGGGACTGGTCATACCGTCCGGCTGTTTAATGGCCGGGATCTTACCGGCTGGAAGCAGGTAGCTGGTCGGCCGGAAAGCTGGTTTATCCGTGATAGCCTGCTGGTGGCAAATCCTGAAGGAAGCGGCTGGCTTTCATCAAACCGTGAGTATTCTGATTTTAGGCTTGAAGTGCAGTTCAGGGTTCCCCCCGGCGGTAATAGTGGAATATTTTTACGGTCTCCACAGGAGGGGGATCCGGCATTTAGCGGTATAGAAATTCAACTTCTGGATGATTATGCCGCACAATATGCAGATCTCAAACCCTGGCAATACACGGGTAGTGCTTATGCCATTTCCGCACCAACTGTCCTGAATAGCAAACCGGCAGGAGAATGGCAGGATATCACCATACAGTATATCGGACCGCACTTGCAGGTTGTGCTGAATGATCGTATAATAAATAACATTGATTTGATTGATCATATGTACAGGGAAACGGTTCATCCGGGAATCAAGCGCAGAAAAGGGTTCATCGGATTACAGAACCATGGTTCGGAAGTGGAATTTAGAAATATCAGCATCACGGAAATCTTTGAAATGGAAAATTGATCATGTTAAAAACAGAGCGCATTTTTCAAAATTGTCTGATCCTCGTTGTGGTGATTTACGGTACGGGCACATTTGCTCAGATTGGCCAGTCAATCCATGAACATCCCGCAACGGATCAGAATTCTGGTTGGAAACTTGCTGTCCAATTGTGGACTTTTAAAAATATCACCTTTCTGGAGAGCTTGGAAAGAACAGCGTCGCTGGGATTAAGCTGGGTGGAAGCATATCCCGGACAGAAATTCTCTCCTGATGACCAGGAATTAATATTTGATCACGACCTGCCACAGGTTTACCGGGAACAGGTCAAAAAACGTCTCAGAAAACTTGGTCTGCGACTGATTAATTATGGCGTGGTTGAATTAACGGATGACGAAGAGGATTGTAAGGAAATATTTGAATTCGCCAAAGATATGGGAATCAGGACAATTATTTCTGAACCGGAAATGGATGCGCTGCCGATGATAGATTCTTTGTGTCACATATACGATATCAGGGTGGCTCTGCACAACCATCCCAAACCGAGCCGTTACTGGAATCCCGATACGGTTTTAAAAGCATGCCAGGGATTCAGTAATGCAATCGGTGTCTGTGGGGACATCGGACATTGGATGCGTTCCGGTGTACATCCTCTGGAAGCGGTAAAAAAACTTAGCGGCCGTTTAGCAACGCTCCACCTGAAGGATTTGACGAATTTTGAACGTCCATCGGCTAAAGACGTTCCGGTCGGGAAGGGATCCGCGGATATTGATCTTCTTCTGCAGGAACTTATGCGTCAGGGATTCAGCGGTGTATTTGCGCTTGAACATGAAAACAACTGGGATAACAATCTGCCCTATCTGCGCACAAGTATCGAAAATTTCAACCACATTTCCAGAAATTTTAAAGAGGTTGAATGGGTCATCATGCTGGATCGCAAATTGACACAATTTATGTTCAAAAAGGATACGTGGGTTCTGGAGGACGACAAACTGGTAGCCAAAGGCGGTGATGATATCTGGTCAAAAAATCGCTTCGGGAATTTCATTCTGGATCTGCAGTTTAGGATCGGATCTGGTGGGAACAGTGGTGTGTTTATCCGTACCGGTGATGTGAAAGAATGGCTGCATACCGCCATTGAGGTTCAAATCCTCGATTCATTTGGTAAAGAAAAGCCTGAAAAGTTCGATTGCGGAGCGATATTCGATTGCCTGGAACCATCGGTAAATGCAGTGAACAAATCCGGTGAATGGAATCGTTATACCATCACCTGTATTGATAACAAAATTTATGTGGTTTTAAATGGCCAGCAGGTGGTCGACATGGACTTGAATAAATGGACCACTGCGCATCTAAATCCGGATGGTACTGCAAATAAATTTAATCATGCATATAAGGATATGCCGAGAGAGGGCAATATCGGGCTTCAGTACCATGGCGATCCGGTCATGTTCAGAAATATAAAATTGCGTTCATTATGATCATAAATCTGAAGGTATGCGACGCCCGGTGATCCTCATGCCATATCCAAATCCTTGCGATCAAGCAGGAAAGAAAATTCTGGCCAATGCAATAAAATAAACCGGCTAATTGCATGTTAATATCGTAAAAATCAAACAGGAATATATTATGATGCAGTACGATTCTGTTAAAAACATAAATCGCCGGAAATTTGTTAAAGCCGGTGCAGCAGCAGGCGCAGGCCTGTTCCTGGCACCCGGTTTTATCCAGCATGTCAAGGCAAGCGATTCCAACGATCTGAATATTGCTTTGCTCGGCGCCGGAGAACAGGGTAATGTGCTATTGAATGCCTGCCTGAAGCTGCCCGGTATTCGTTTTAAAGCTGTGTGTGACATCTGGGAAAAATATAACTTGAAGCGTGCTTACAGCCTCCTGAAAAAATACGGTCATGATGTCCGGCCTTATATTGACTACCAGGATATGCTGGCTTCCGAAAATGAACTCGATGCCGTTCTTATCGCCACCCCCGATTTCTGGCATGCACCCCATAGCGAGGCGTGCTTAAAAAGGGGTTTGCATGTTTATTGTGAAAAGGAAATGTCTAATACACTGGAAGGTGCCAGGCAGATTGTCCGGGCTGCAAACGCCAGTGGAAAACTGGTTCAGATCGGCCATCAACGTCGCAGTAATCCAAGATATTTGCATTGTTTTGAAAAACTGATCAAAGAAGCTCAGTTACTGGGGAAGATAACTACTGTAAATGGTCAGTGGAATCGATCGGTTCAGCCTGATCTAGGCTGGCCGGAGAAATACAGCATACCGCCGGCAATTCTCCGCAAATATGGCTTCAGTTCCATGCAACAGTACCGAAACTGGCGCTGGTATAAGGGACTGGGAGGGGGGCCGGTGGTCGACCTCGGGTCGCATCAGTTAGATATTTATAACTGGTTTTTAGAGGCGCGACCCATATCCGTAATGGCCAGCGGCGGTACAGACTATTATGAAAAAAAGACCCACCAATGGTATGATACAGTCCTCGCGACTTTTGAATATGACACAAAATATGGAAAGGTGAGAGCGTTTTACCAGACAATTACCACCAACAGCAATCTTGGATACTATGAAAATTTCCTTGGGGATCAGGGAACTCTGCAGATATCAGAATCGGCCGGCCGGGCTGCAATTTACCGGGAACAGACCGCCCCTCTGTGGGATCGCTGGATTGAACTCGGACTGCTTACCGCGCCAAAAGAGCAGGCAGCCAAACAAGCAGCCGATGTAATCCTCGACGTTCGAGAGACAGTCGCCCCGCCAAAGCATGAACTACCGGTTGTATTCAATGACCCCTATCATTTGCCACACCTGCGTAATTTTTTCAATGCGATTCGTGGAACCGAAGAACTCACCTGCCCGGTCGAAATCGGTTATGAAACGGCCGTTACGGTCTTAAAGGTGAATGAGGCCGTGCGTACCGGAAAAAAACTTTATTTCAGATCTGAGGAATTTAACGCGTGACAAGATTTTTTACCGTTCTCCCAATATTCTGCATAATAGTTGCATATGCCGGAGCACAGGAGGTAAAAATCGGTGATATAGAGGATGCAAACCGAAGCCGCGCCGTACATGTGATTCGTTTGATCGATCACGACAGTTCAACGATCTGGCTCGATGAACAACCCTTGCTGCCGTTTTCAACAAAGAATACCTGTGGCGAATGCCATGATTATTCGAGAATAGCATCGGGATGGCATTTTAATGCGGGCACACAGCACATGCCGGCAGGCAGAGCCGGGCAACCGTGGATATACGGCGATCCATTCACCCTGACCCAGATCCCTATGTCTTATCGCGACTGGCCCGGATGTTACCATCCTGCTGACCTTGGTATCGCCCCATTTGATTTTGTCAGGCTGTTTGGCCGGCATGCAGCCGGAGGCGGCCCGGGTGAAAAGGATTCTCTGTGGCACAGGGATAATATAATGCGTTGGCGGGTTTCGGGTCCCTCCGAAGTTAACTGCCTGAGCTGCCATGATGCAGAGCCTGCATATGATCAGTCGGAAGGTTCCAGACAGATGCTGCGGCAGAATTTTCGCTGGGCACCCACCGCCGCAAGTGCGATAGCGATCGTCACCGGGTCAGCCATGGAGATGCCCGACAATTATGATATATATCGCGGCACGGCCCCCGACGAACCGCAAAAACAGCCCCCGCGGGTTATTTACGATCCGGTACGTTTCAATCCTCAAAATAAAGTATTTTTTGATATTACGACAAAAATCCCGGATGAAAAATGTTTTTTCTGTCATTCTGCCGGGCAGTCGGATCAAGTCAATTCCAAATCCAAAGATGTACATCTGAAAGCGGGTCTCGGTTGCGTTGATTGTCACTCAAATGGTCTCGATCACATGATTGACCGGGGTGATGAACCATTGGGAAACAGTTGCCGTAATTGTCATCTTAATACAGGGAAGTACGGTGCACCAAAACCGGAACATGCCGGATTACCACCCGTACATTTCATAAAACTGGCATGTACCACCTGTCATTCTGGTCCCGTACCGGAACAAGTTACCCGATCGTTTAAAACATCCATGGCGCATGCGCTGGGTATTCATGGAAATAATAATTCATCCGAGGCAATGCCCCATATTGAAGCGCCGGTATATACCTACGATGAATCCGGAGCTCTATCGCCGCATTATCTTATATGGCCCGCCTACTGGGCGGAAATATCCCATGACAGTCTTGTTCCATTGAATCCGCTGGATTTTCGCCCTGTGATTCACAGCGTGATAGGATTCGAGGATTCACTCGGAACCGGCAACTGGCCTATGGTCACGGATTCAATGATATACAGCGTGTTGGATACACTTGCAAGGCATGGCCATCCGGAAAGAGAACCGGTGTATGTCGGCCAGGGCAGAATCCTGAGGCGTGCCCCGGGCAAAAAATTGGTGGAAATAGAATCGGGAGCGAGCGGTCCCGTTCTCTGGCCACTGGCCCATGATGTGCGGCCGGCGCTGCAATCTCTTGGTAGTAAAGGGTGTGATACATGCCACGACGGCAACGCACCGTTATTTTTCGGCCATATAAGAATTGACGGACCATTGCCTGTGCATAATCCCAAATCGTTCCCAATGAGTGACCTGCAGCAGCAAAGCAGCCTGCAGCGAAGAATATTTGCTGCATCATTTCTTTTCCGGCCCTGGCTGAAAGGACTTATGATCGGCATAACCGCCCTGACCATACTGATCCTGTGCGCGTATTTTCTGCGTGGAATTAATGCTGTAATATATTTTCTGAGGGATGAGGAAGCATGATCTATCGGATAATAACTGCGGCTGGGCTGCTGATATTGATAGCAATGCAGGTCAATTTTTTCCGAAAATATGGTCCTGATTTCTTAATATATTTTGCGAAGCGGCTGCGGATTGTGAAGTTATCACGCCTGTTCGCATATTTGCTCGGTCTGGTCAGTTTTATGATCCTGGCGCTTAGCGCTATGGTGCCGGTAATTTGGGGAGCTGATTATCTCACTGGAATCATGCTTATTTTTCATGTAACCTTGGCGCCGGTTTTTGCGGGGATGGTCGCTGTGTTTGTGATTCTTACCGGCCATCATATGACATTCAGCCGGCAGGATCTCCAGGCTATCAGGATGCGCTCACTGCACCTCAATTCTTTTCTCTGGCAAAAAATTATTTTCTGGTTATTTAGTATATGTGCCGTCATCTCAGCAGTCTCGATCATTCTAATGCTTTTCCCTTTGTTTGGTACGGAAGGGCAGCAGGTACTGCTTGATATTCACCGGTCTGCAGCGTTGTTTCTGGTTATTCTGGCTGCTCTGCATTTTTGGCTGTTCGAATCCATAGATCGCGTTCACGATTCCTGATGGTCGTGCGATTCAATAGTGCATGATGCAGTTAATATTTAGACATCTGAAAAATATTACTTTTTACTGTATTTGCGAATCTGGCTACGTCAGGTCAATGATTTCATCGGGGGATGCAGCAATCTGTTGTAAAGACTGAACCTTCTCCCGATTTAATCGGGATCTTGGCGAAGCCACTCCTTCAGAGGAATTACAATAAAAACAATTTTTCAACATTCACTTAATATAAATACAAAAGGAAGGAACGTATCATGAAATCAATGACTTATTTTCTGATGCTGGTAATAGGTATCGTAGTTTTGAATGGCAGTCAGGGCGCAGCACAGGAAAAGCTGGTCCCAATCGATATCAAACTGCCGAAACCGATGTTTGTCGGTACACCTCAGAATATGCAGGTCAAGAACCTGGAAAAACCACTCGGTAAACCCCGGCCACCTTTTCTGGCCCCGGAAGGTACAAAAAATGTTGCCCTGAATAAACCGGTTAAAAGTACCGATGAGGAGCCCATTATCGGTGAAATAGCAATGATCACCGATGGAGATAAGGAGGCGGCTGATGGAAGTTTTGTTGAACTGGGGCCATTCAGCCAGCACATTACAATTGATCTTGGTGTGGCACATAATATTTATGCCGTGCTTGTATGGCACTATCATAAGCAACCCCGGGTGTATTTTGATATCATCGTGCAGATTTCAAATGATCCGGATTTTATCGAGACTGTCAAGACGATTTTTAATAATGATGAAGACAACTCCTCAGGTCAGGGGGTGGGTAAGGACATGCATTATGTCGAGACATCAGAAGGTAAGCTGATTGATGCCAAAGGAATTGAAGGGCGATATATAAGACTTTACAGCAATGGGAATACCAATAATGACCTGAATCATTATATTGAAGTTGAAGTATATGGTAAACCGGTCAAATGACCTGGTCAAAAAAATACAGCACTGCATTTATTGCCATATGGCTGATCGCAATCGTTCTAAGAATCCATCAGCTTGATCAACGTCCCTTTCATGTTGATGAAGCCGTTAATGGATTGATTACCGGAAACCTGCTCGAGAAAGGGTATTATGTATATGATCCAAGTGCATATCATGGACCGGTTCTTTATTATCTGACGCTACCAATAATTAAACTGGCAGGTGTACGTACCGCTTCAGAACTTACGGAGTGGATGCTTCGTCTGCTGCCTGCACTTGCCGGATCGTCACTGATCCTGTTATTGCTTCCGCTGCGAAATTTTGCCAGGCCTGCAGCCATACTTTTTAGCGCTTTTCTTCTTTCTCTCTCATCCATGCTGGTTTATTACAGCCGTTATTTTATCCATGAAATGCTGCTGGTCTTTTTTACTGTCGTCTTGTTCGTATATGGATTCATTTATCTGAAAACGGGGCGTACGTCGGCAGTCATCTGGGCTGGTCTGTCTGCAGGCTTAATGATCAGCACGAAAGAAACCTGGATAATCATAATTTTTACCATGCTGGTCGTTTTTATCACAGAATATCTGCGGCAGAAAAAGAATAGTGAATTTAAACCGGTGCATCTGTTGTATTTCGTGATCGCTCTAACGATGCCGGTCATCGTGTTCTACAGTTCATTCTTCTCAAATCCTGGTGGTTTGAGCAATATTTTTGAATTTCTTGGCCATTATATTGAACGCGCTGGTGGCGAACAGATCCATCGTTATCCCTTTGAATACTATTTGAAAGTGCTGTTTTTCTATGACGGCGAGCAGGGTGTTTTTTTTGCGGAGGCAGGCATACTGGTACTGGCTATTCTTGGAATTTGGCAAAATGGTCCTCACAAATTTCCCGGTCTGGCCGGAACAAGCGGTCTTGCATTTCTCATCCTTTTTCTGATTTTTTCAATCATCCCCTATAAAACACCCTGGAACATTGCATGCTCCTTACCCCTGTTGATCATAAGTACGTCCCTGTTGATCTTGGATCGGGAAATAAAAATCATCGCATGGCCGATAAGGGTCATGACGGTGATTGGTTGCCTGTTGTTGTGTTATCAAATGCTGATTATCAATTTCAGATTGGCGGAAGCCCCGGGTAATCCATACACCTATGCACAATCGGGAAATGACGTATTGCAAATAAGTGCAAAATTCGATGCCGTACACAATCAATTAATGCAACCGGATAGTATGGATGTCATGATCATCGCTCCCGACCATGCCTATTGGCCTTTACCGTGGTATCTCCGAAAATGGCCAAAGATCAGCTGGTGGAGCCGGATTCCGGACAATTTTTACCAGGCGGATCTGTTAATTATTACGGAATCGCTTGAACCGGAACTGAGCCGTAAATTGTATGAACAAATCCCGGTTGAGAAAAGACAGATGTTTGTCTATTTATTCAATCGACCGATGGAATTATATCCCGGTAACACTGTCCTGGGTCTGGTAAATCTGGATATCTGGGAAAAACTGAGGCCTGTTAATGAACAGCAATCAAGATAATCACCGCTTAAAAATTCAGGCGAACCGGGAAACAGAAACATTACACTGCTTCAATCATTACGCAATGGCAACCGAATATGGGATCTTTATCAGACAACAGGATAAAAAGTATGCTGAACAGGCGGCATTCGCTGCCTTCATGCTGCTTGATAAACTGGAAAGTGATCTTAGCCGGTTTAATGAAAATAGTGAGATAACCAGAATCAATAATCTCGGACCCGGACGATCATTATTCGTGGGATTTGATACAATGGCCTGTTTACAAACGGCCCTGGAAATCCGGAACATAACGGGTGGTGCGTTTGATCCCGGAGCAGGTAATCTGATCACGGCGTTTAAAACTCCCGGACAAAGTATCGGTGATAAGAGCCATCATGGATCCCTGATGGGGATCAATCTCGATCCAGCAAATAATCTGGTGCAAAAAAATGATTCCGGAGTCAATATCGACCTCGGGGCCATCGCTAAAGGGTATGTGCTAGACCGGATGGCCGAATTACTGTTCGAGTGGTCGCTGGACGATTTTTTAATCCACAGTGGGTATAGTACGGTGATCACCGCCCAGGGATCGGCAGGAAAGCTCTCTTGGAAGGTTAGTATCTCAGATCCTGACCAGAATTTGGTTTGGAAGGTAATCGAAATGCGCAATGATGTTTTAAGCGCCTCCGGGTTAAAAAAAGGTGCTCATATAATCGATCCCCGGAGCGGGGAGTGTATCTCCGGCAACCGCTCCTCGTGGGTTACGGCTGAAAATGCCGCCAGGGCCGATGCTTTATCCACTGCCTTTATTGTGTTGTCTGTGGGGGAGATAAAACAAATCTGCCTGAACTTGCCTGCTGTAAAAGCCTGCCTTCTGATGGATGGAAAATTCATTAATTTCGGTTTATGAATCCATTTGATCTCAATGTTTCTTGAAATAATACTGCCATTGCAAGTCCGGTGGCTCCCGGGGTGGGTTCGTTGCATCGCTGCCCTTTCCGAAGGGGGTATACGGGCGAATATATGTCATAGCCTGCTAGTGCAGATAAAACCAATTCAGGGGTTTACCTGTTAAATGGTAATTCAGGCTGACCGGATTGTATACGATTAAATCAATAAAACATTTAAGATAGGTAATAGTGAACAATCCTGGAAATCAGTCCGGGAAAATTAAAAGGGAAATGTAACTCATACATTTCCCTTCTTTTTGTCACATAAGAATTATCATAGATCATTCAAGATACAGATTTATCCTTCTGCTTTTATCGCCACTTCGGATCTCTGCAGTATCATGACTATCAAACGAAATCATATAATTCTCGCCCTGATATACAAGTGTACCTTCTCCCTGTCCATCTGGCGAAAAATAGTAATCTGCCACTAAAATCGGATCATCCCCCGGTGTGTAAGGTGTTTGAAATACGCGATAGCTGAGATGCGCGCTGCCATCAGCATAGTACTCCGCAGATATGAGAATATAATAGTCACCGTTTGCGGTTGTCCAATTCCCTTCCAATCCAGCATCAGTATCTGTTACTTGGATTAAGAAATTCCCATGAGCCCCATTTCCTTTGGAAATTTCGACATCAAGCAGCCCGACACCCGATTCATTCTGAGCGGTTAGATCAATATTGGCGGTGCGGATCGTTCCGTTCGAGAAGTGCACAGACTTTGTGAAACTGGCATTCAGAATTGAATCCGGCAATATCAACGATACGATTGCTTCTTTGATAATTTTATCGATATATCTTCCGTCCGGGAAATCGATCGTTTCGCTGAATGAACCCGAGAGATCATCCTCGATACTGTTAAACGATCCTGATATTATCGTTCCGTCACGGAACATCCTCGAGAACGTACCGGTGTAATTCGGATAAAATGTAACGGTATTATAGGCGGTGGTGCCGTCCTTAAAATCAAAATCTTCCCTCAATGTACCCGATTGATCAGGATTTATTTTTATACTCTGACGCATATGTGCAAGACGTCTCGTCTCATGATAATAGGAATCGATCGAAGCTTCGAATCCGGTAATGTCCTGACCCGAATGATCGGTCACCATCAATGCCGAATGTATTTTCTGGATCATAAAGTAATCTTTAAACAGCTGCAGTCTGACAACATGATCAAGATAATCATCCCTGCTGTAATCCAGTGTAAAATTCAGGTTGACTGCAATCTCAGCTGAATCATAAGTCATTGTTCGCCAACCCGCAAATTTATACCTGACTTCATAATAACGGGCCATACTGGTTGCTTCGTCAAAGTACAGCGCCTTTCGTACACCATGAACAGTATCATCAAAAAAATAATACAGACTGTCTGTTTGTGGCTTTTTCAGGCTGAATGATTCTTGCATATAGGTTATCCCTCTGATTTGCATTTCCTTTGCAAGCGTTTTCAGATTTGCTGCGCCGATCAGGCCTGATGTTTCCACATTCACAGACGATACTCCGCCCGCAGTCAGATCCTGTATATCGGATCCGGTACCGACAATGTCATTTACCTCCCAACCGAATGCTGCGAACTCATTGAGCTGAGGTTCAACGTTCAGTGTGTCGTCATTTGAAGTGGGATCTTCATTACATCCGATAAAAATTAAAAATGACAATCCGGATAATATTACTGATAATATTTTCATAATACCTCCCGTAAATTATCTGTTTACAATATGCTGTCTTCTTGATATATATGAAATGATCCCCATCACATTGATTATAAAAAGGTCAATTACTTATTAAAATCGGGTAGATAATGGTGTACTTGAATTTTTATCCCTGATTTGATTTTTTTTTGTACATTTCAGATAGTACAATATATTGAGTCCAGCATTGTATAGAATAGTACATACCATGACCAGGGAGTGAAAAGTGATTGCGAAGAAGTGTAACAGATCGATAAAGATCATACTTGTTGTGTCATTATTAATAACTCAGGCAATTTTTATCGGATCCTGTAAACAGGGGAAAATGCCCACAGGACGCTGGGATGTTGCGATTCATGAAGGTAAGAAGAGCTATCCTTCCTGGTTCGAAATTCAACAGACCGAAGATGGCCTGCAAGGGCGATTTGTCGGCCGGGTGGGGAGTGTGCGCCCCATTACTACACTTAGGTACCAGAATAACCTGCTTTTCTTTGCCCTCCCGGTGCAATGGGAAAAACATACCGGTGATATGGAATTCAGTGCGCAATTTGATGGACAGGAATTTCTTGGTACCACTTATGATGAAAAGGGCAATGCACTGCGGTTTGAAGCGGTCAGAGCACCAGAATTGAATTGTGCAGCGGAGCCCGAATGGGGTCAGGAAATAAGTTTGTTATCGGAGGAGTGGGTGGTGCGGAATCCGGATAGTACCAATGGATGGCGATTAGAGGATGGAATTTTTGAGAATATACCTCCCAGTACAGATATTATTACACGGAAAAGTTATTCCGACTTTAAACTCAGTACCGAGGTTTATCTTCCGGAAAAAAGTAACAGCGGGATATATCTCCGCGGGCGGTACGAAATACAGCTGAACAATATGCCTCCTGCGAAAACCGGAAACAAAGGCAGGATGGGGGCGGTTTATGGCTTCATTGAACCAGATACATTATTTGAAACACCGGGGGGATACTGGTATACGATGGAGATTACCATCATCGGCAGATGTGTCACAGTGAAACTCAATGATATTCAAATCATTGATCACCAGGAGATTCCGGGTATTACCGGTGGTGCGCTCGATAGCAGGGAAGGTGAGCCCGGACCGATCATGTTGCAGGGAGATCACGGTCCCGTTAAATTCAGAAATATGATCCTCATACCGGCTGAAAAATTTTCTCAGATCTGATACCCCTGTTTTTATTTATTCACACAGATTCGATTATTTTTTTAACAGTGCCGGCAATTCGTGGGTCAGCAGATCAGTCCATAACTGATAGCCGGTCTGGCTGAGGTGCAGGCTGTCCGAGACAAACAAGGCCGAGATCGGCCGCTCATTTTCCCCCAGCATGGGAGTCGCCGTGTCAACATAGTAAAGGTATGATTCATTCGCACAAAAATCTTTTATCCGGATATTCGCTTCACGCATTGCCGGCCAGACGTGCCAGCGATCCGGACTCGGTTTTATGGGAAGATAAATGATTCCAGTCTCCGGTAATTTTTCATGCACGGTTTGGGTAAACTTGACAAAATCCGAAAAAACTGTGGCCGGACCTTTCCCATCAGCAATGTCGTTATCACCACAATAAAACACGATCAAAGCCGGCCTGAATTTCAACACCAGGATGTCGATGAAATAATTGACATCCGATATATGAGATCCGCCAAAGCCACGATTGATCACGGGCAGCTCAGGAAAATGGTCATGCGTCCGCCAGAGACGTATACTGGAACTGCCAACAAACAGCACCGGCTTTGCCGGGGATGCATTTTTACTGTCCCACCTGAGAAACGTATCGATTTCTTCTCTGAATCGTTCGGGATCCGGATTTTCGCCGCCGCTCAAAAAAAGCCAGCTTAAGCAGATTAATAAGCAGAGCGTCGTTACCTGCAAATGTAGAATTCTAATTATAGTTCCCATTTATTTCTTTTTTTCATCCAGACAAAAAAATGTATTGCTTTCCTTTCTGGTCTCTTGGAGAAAGGATGAGAAAGAATCCTGCAGACTCGTGCAAATCTGTTCCTCACCCCGGTGACAGGGACGGCATTTTCTGCAGCCTGCATGGATTCTCCCCAGACTTCTTTTGTGTGCCTTTAAAAGGGATGCCGTCTTTATGATAGGACCAAAGAAATAATTTCTCCCTGCGCCGGTATTATCTGTTTCAGGTTCGTTGGATATATTCTCAACCTTACCAGCACCCCTGTATTGGTGAATATACATATTTTTTTGACCATGGCAAATGGATCGGATAGAACCTAATTGTTATATTATAGAGAAATAAATTATTTGAAAAAAGCATAGCTGCTATCCAATGAGCCAGCGAAAAAAATATTTCAGAAATCAGCAGAAGGGTATCATACCTTGAATGAAAGACCATTGTGTGTAAACTATATCTGAACGGGAAATCCGGAAGGAATATGGTGCACAACCGGGAAATTATAAAAATGATGGTCAGAAACCTGACCAGCCCGAAGTTTTAACCATCGAGGATAGCGGATTTAACGGAGAATATGAGCACCATTGGTAATATCTGTTTTAAGAGATGGAAACTGAATGTCAATGTGGCGCTTAAATATATGAATAAAATTTTCATTTATTGCAGGCTGGGTTTCCAGGAATTCAGTGTGGCTGAGCCCTGTCCAGATCAGGAATCGGACGATAATTCATGTAAGAAAGGATATGCACAACTTATCTTGAATACAAAATAAAATCCATATTAGGTTCCTGATTAATGAAGGAAAATGAACGCGTATTTGCTGTAGAATCGGATGAGAGATAAATCAGAAAAGTTGGGAAGGACAAAATGATGAAAAAGATTGTTTTCTGTTCGATGATAATAATGATTCTGACTACAATTCTCGCAGCTGATGATGGAATGTGGTTGCCGCACCAGATGGCCAAATTGAATTTAAAACAGGAAGGCCTGATTCTGGATCCGGCCGACCTGTACCGTGAGGATGGCACCGGAATCATGAGTGCAATCGTATACCTCGGCGGCGGTACCGGGGAGTTTGTCAGTAAGGAAGGTCTCATTTTGACCAATCATCATGTGGCGTACCGCGCGATCCAGAATTCCTCAACACCTGAAACAGACTATCTTGAGAACGGATTTATCGCATGGAAGAAATCGGAGGAAATTCCGGCACCCGGTTATTACGCAGACGTATTGTTGTCTTATGAAGACGTTACGGAGAAGGTGCTGGGAGCGCTGTCGCAAACACTTCAGCCAGGAGAGAAATATCAGGCCTTAAAGCGCATCAAAAATACAATTGCGTCGGAGGCTGAACGTACCGGTCCTGATCTGGTCTGTAAAGTTGTACCAACATACAGTGGTAATACATATTTCCTGTTCCGTTATAAGCGGATCAAAGATATCCGGCTGGTATATGCACCACCAAAGGACTTGGGTAATTTCGGAGGTGATATCGATAACTGGATGTGGCCACGCCATACCTGTGATTTTACATTCCTGCGCGCCTATGTTTCTGATGAGAATATCGGGGTAGAGTACGATCGGAAAAATGTGCCTTATAAACCGGCTTCAGTCCTGAAAATCTCATGCAACGGATTAAAGGAAGGGGATTTCACATTTGTCATGGGATATCCGGCAAAAACTTACCGTAACTATTCAACTGCAGAATTGGAGAAGGATATTCTCGATATGAAGGAGAGTCTCTTGTTGAGAACGGATATCATCGGATATCTTGAACAGGCTGGTGCAGCAAGTAAAGAAATTGAGATCAGGTACGCCAATAAATTACGCAGCCTCAATAATGGACTGAAAAACTACGAGGCGAAACTTGAAGGATTCAAAAAAAATAATGTCATTGCTAAGAAAAAGGATAGTGAATCGGAATTGCAGAATTGGATACAAAGTGATGGGCGACGTATAAAAAAATTTGGACCAGTTCTTGAGGATCTCAGGGAAATCACCGATCGCGTCGCGGTTTTTGATCAAAAAAAACAAGCACTCACACAGCTGGTGCATCGCTATTATGGCCCTGCCTTGTTATATCAGGCATATTTAATCGGAAAAAATGCGCTGGAGCGCGTGAAACCGGATATTGAACGGGAATCTTATTATCAGGAACGAAACCGATCGTTATTTGCCTCGCGGGTATTGAATGCCGAACGGGAATACGATCTGGAAACCGATCGCCTGTATTTTGTATTTATTGTTCACCGGCTGATAAAAAACGGGCAGCTGCCTGCAGAGTTACACGCAACATTTTCTGATACAACCATGAGAGGCATTACCAATACCGTGAACCGCATGTATCAAAATACGCAATTGATTGAACCTGATGTTCGTATGCGATTTCTGAATATACCATATTCGGAATTAAAGACAATCAATGATCCTGTACTGCAGTTGGGAGTGCACATTGCCGAGGTACTGACTGCCATGACCGAGGATAGTTATGGCCTGCTGCAGGAACAGGAGGATATCCGGGCCGTTTACAAATCTGCCCTGCTTGAAAAAAATGACGGAAAACTTGCGCCGGATGCGAATGGCACATTGCGGTTTACCTGCGGTCCGGTAAAGGGATATCATCCGCGGGATGCGGTTAATTATCTGCCGTTTACAACGTTGCGCGGTGTCATTGAAAAAGACACCGGCGTTTTCCCATTTCATGTCCCTTCAAAGCTTAAACAACTCTACAACGCTGAAAATTACGGTCGATACAACGATCCGGATAGTGATGAAATTGTGACCTGCTTTCTGAATACGACCAATGTCACCGGTGGGAACTCAGGATCCCCGACACTGAATGCGAAAGGAGAACAGGTTGGAATTATTTTCGATATGACCTATGAAAGTGTTACCGGTGATTACTTCATCGTACCTGAATTACAGCGAACGATAAGCGTGGATATCCGCTACGTGCTGTTCATTACCGAAATGTTCTCAGGCGCCGGGCATATTATCAAAGAGATACAATTATAAAAAATGAATAGCTAAAAAAAAGGGGTTCAAGATAAACCCCTTTTCAAAGTATCATCAGGATTTAACGCGATAGGTTTTGAGTAGTTCTCCCGTCTCATGGTTGTAAATTTTTATTACCACGCCTTCCATTATTGAGATTTCGGATAATTTTACCTTTTTCCTGGCCAGTATTAGTTGTGCAGGTTCATCATTTACATTCACCACCAATACATCAACTGATTCGGTTTTCTCGGAGGTTCCCCAATCAGTCTCCATTACCACATCGACGTTTTCGAAGTTTGGATCGGAAATGGTTACGTAGTCTGACTCCCCGGCATTGGCAAACGCTATGAGCGCAAAGAATATAACGATGAAAAGTACGATCTGATATTTTGCATACATGGCTTCTCTCCCTCTCTAAAATGGATTAGCGGACACACACAGTTATATATACGGAAGCATAGCAGTAAAGTTACGAATTATCCTGATTATCCCTGATTTATTTTAAGAGAAACAGACCAGATATGCATTTTCATGTTGCATCTATTAATACCGTAAAGAATTTCCCATCACCTTCTTGAATTCCAGCTTATCATCAACATCCAACTCCTAAAACGGCAGCCTGGTCAATGACCGACAGATGGATGACAGGCTGGTAGAATTAGGTGAAATTTGGATCTTATTTCTTAAATTCTACACAGTTATGATTTTGGATGTTTATTCTGGTCCTGCTGAGGGGGATTAAGTTTATATAATGCCAGAAATAAGGCCGATGGCGATTACAAAAAGAAGTGCGGCAACAGTCAGTTGCACCATACGCATTGTGACTTTTTTGAGTAACCGGTTGCCAACGAAAATACCTGTGAAGGCGAATAATATCGCCGTCGAAAGCAAAAAGATATGCTCACCGGAAAGATCAATCTGAAAACGTGAGGAGTAAACAAACAGCCGGCTGACATCTACAATACAGGCGATTACAACTCCGGTGGCAATAAAACTCTCTTTGGTAAGTCCGCTCCGGATAAGGAATGCACTACGCAGCGCTCCCTGATGGCCCGAAAGTCCACCAAAGAAGCCACTGAATATTCCTCCCAGCGGAAGATATTTCCGGTCAAAGGTGTATTTCCGGTCGGCAGATTGCATTTCCATCACGGCAAACAGGACCATCAGTAAGCCGATGATTATCTTTACCGGAGTTATCGTGTAAATATTTTCCCAGAGATGATATGAGTAAATGGCAGGCAGTTTCGAGATCCAGACCAGCATCCAAGCTCCGATTAGGGCAGAAACAATAGCCGGAAGGCCGAATTTGATCACAACATCCCGGTCAGCATGCCGGCCAAGGAGAATTAATTTTAAAATATTGTTTAACAGATGGACCATTGCCGTTACGCCAATAGCTTCATCGATGGGGAAAAAAAGCGCAAAAACCGGCATTAGCATGGTTCCGAGTCCAAATCCGGAAAATAACGTAAGTGCTGACGTGACAAAGGCCGCTAAAGCAATAATAAAATATTCCAAATAGTATCCTCATTAATGTCCGGTACGCCTGAAATCAGTCACATTCTGGTTTCATTTCACCTTGTGGATAAACGATTCCTCCCCGGGTAAAATTCCAGTTTAGGGCCAAAAGAGCAGAACTGCCCGCGTGTGGAGTTCGCAACCCGGTCATGTCAGGCAGCTGAAATCATTCTGTTGCATCTTCAATCCAAAGAGATAGCAATTACCTGTCAACGTGAATAAATCTTTACCGGACAGCCGCATTACGGATGCAATAACATCGAACATATTGCACATCATGTTTATTGATGGAATTGAAACATTTCATTCAAATTTATCGTTTAGACCTAAATAGGCATCAGATTTATCAAATTACTCATTTCATAGGATAAATAATGGTCAAAAAGGTAAGAGAGCTGACCTTTTCATTAATGGTAATATTTGTAATAGCAATTGGTATATATTGGCTGATGGTCGAGTTACAGAAGGACTATTTGAATTATTATGTGACCTTGTTGGGCGATAAACTGATTGAACTGGTTCCCGAATCCTCCGAAAAACGGACTTTAATGGCACTGTTCGATAATTTTAAAGAACAGGTTGAAAACCAGGATGTCACCCCTGAGCAGGTCGAAAAGGTGGCAGCAGGTATCTTAAATATTAGTAATTTGAAAGATAGTATATCTGTGGAAGAGGCCAAAGCTGTTCTGGAATTAGCTGAGTTGTATCCAAAGTCCGATGCGAACAATCGGACTGCCCGCGTGGGGGTTAGATCTGCAACCAGAAATAACAGGGATTCAGAACTGCGCTGGAGGGAACTGGGAGAAAGATTGGAATCAATATATAAACTTGATCAAACAATGAAAACTGTTCCCGACTCGGTCAAATTCATTTATCGTTTCGACGATCGGTTGAATATCATTATTGACACGCATGTCAAGTTAGCCATGGATCAGAAAAAGCATGGAAAAATGATCACGGAGATCAGGCAATTGGAAAAAGAAAAGGCGGTCATTTGGCAGGAAAATGTTACCAGACAAATCGAAAATACCCGGATAACGCTTAAACTGCTTCAGGAGAAAGACAATCTGGCGGAAATCAGGGATTTAGATAAGATAATTCTCTTTGATCCTGAATTCAGTATTGATAGTTTATCAAAAATCCGCATCGACATAGATATCGACAGTCTTAATGTTGTCATCGATAAAGAACTCGAAAAGCATCATATAAAGGAACGGTAGCCTTAGTTTTTAAAAAGTACTACAAATCAGCCACTTGCAAATCTTGTCTTTTGAATCTGAGAGATTTATATTAGGTATTTTCATATCCCTCACAAAATTTTCAGTTAATTTCAGAAGAATTTCTGCGTAACTTTACCCTTGTTGATAAGAATTGGTCTATTTTAATATTTTATCCGGTAACTGTATTACGATATACACCATCGGGAGGTACTATGAAAATTTTAGTTACGCTGGTTGTCATAATGTATGTCTCACTTTCGATGTCTTTCGGGCAGTCTGATTTCAACACCCATTTTAATGACCAGACCTTGCGCATTGATTTTTTCCATATCGGTAATAGCGAGGAGGAATGGATTACTCTGGATCAATTGTATTGTTACGGTATATGGGCCGGGAGCCGTACAAAACTTATTGACAGTTTCAATAATGGAAAATATTACATACAGATATCTGATTCAGCAGATCATAACCTCCTTTTTTCAAGCGGATTCGACAGCTATTTTGGCGAATATCAAACCAGTTCCGAAGCGGCACGCGGTGTTAAAAGAACCTATCATGAATCAGCTCTCATACCCATGCCGCATAAAAAGGTGAGCTTCAAGCTTTTAAAAAGAGATGCACAAAACGATCTCCTTCCGATTTTTCAGAAAATAATCGATCCGAATGATGTCATGATCATTCGGGATAAAATTCTGGATGATCAGGTAAAAATATTCGCGGTGCATAAAAGCGGTGATCCTCATAAATGTCTTGATGTGGTTATGCTGGGAGAAGGGTATTCCGTTGCGCAGGCAGATAAGTATTATAATGATCTTGTATTTTTCAGCCGTTTGTTGCTGAAAAATCCACCGTATGACCGGTATGCGAATCACATAAACATTTACGGTGTACTTAAACCGTCCCAGGAGAGCGGAATCGATGAACCCAGAGCCGGCATATTTAAAAATACGGTGTTAAATTTTACGTTCAATTCACTTGGATCTGAGAGATACGTTATGACCGAAGATAACCGCACCCTGCGTGATATTGCCGCGCATGTACCCTATGATGCCATTTATGTAATGGTAAACCACAAACGCTACGGGGGCGGCGGGATTCAAAATCTTTACTGTTCATTCACAACCGATAATCAGTGGCGTGAATATCTTTTTTTACATGAATTTGGTCATTCCTTCGCCGGCCTTGCCGATGAATATTATACTTCATCAACTGCCTATAATGACTTCTATCCGACAGGTGTTGAGCCGTATTCACCAAATATTACGGCGCTGCTAGATCCGGATAGCCTGAAATGGAGGCATCTGCTTTCTGAAGGGATCGCAATTCCAACCCTGTGGGAGAAAGCAGAGTACGATGAAATGGACCTTGCATGGCAGAAAAAAAGGCGGGAGATGAATGATGAAATAGCCAGACTGAAGCGAACCGGCGCTGATCCGGAGAAAATAAAAAATGCAGAACGGGCATATGATGTCAGTGACAGTACCCATGCCCGGCGAATCCGTCATTTTCTGGACGGAAGTGATTATGTGGGAAAAGTGGGTGCATTCGAGGGCGCCGGATACGTATCAAAAGGGCTGTACCGGCCCATGCTGGATTGCATCATGTTCTCAAAAACACAGTTGCGGTTTTGTCAGGTCTGTGAACAGCGGATTGAAAAGGTGATCAATCATTATCTGGAATAGAGTTTCGTTCGATATCGATTATTTTTATCAACTTTCCCCACATGCGGATTGTATGGCTGGCCGGCAACGGATCTGCTATTACCCTGACCCGGAGACCGTCTATTCTTAAATCAGCGGGAAGATTTACAGGATCGTATCGTTCGCCATCATCGCCTTGAATGCCATAAAATCCTCCTTCAATTTCCTGGTAAACAACCGTCCCGGCAAACTGATATCTGCCGGGAGGTTTTTCCCCGGACTTATCTTTATGGGCCGTGCAGGTACATAACAATATCATACATTGAACCAGTAAAAATATCTTGAACATGTTATCTCCCTTGAAGATAAATTCTCTTACAGTCACATGATATTATTTTATAAGGATCGTTTTCCGGGTCATTACATAACGGTCTGTTCGCAAACGGTAAAAATACAATCCGGAAGAAAGCCGGTTTCCATTGAATTCAATGGCATGTTGACCTGCGGGGAATGTTTTATCTGCCAGGGTGTTTACCAGCTGCCCTTTTAAATTGAATACTTCGAGTATAATATGTGTATTTTCCGGAAGATCAAAGCGGATCGTTGTTACCGGATTAAAAGGATTTGGATAGGCAGGATACAGATAATACCGGTGTGGTATATCTGATTGACCGTATTTATCAGCTGACAAAGCAATACCAAGACTGTCGATCCATTGCGCAATTAAATCCGACCCGAAGGTATCGATCACTGAGCTCGCAAGGGGAGGCATCCGATATTCACCGGTGTGAAGCATTCGTAAATAGACTGCCGAACTATCAGGAAACCCCGGTTTGAGCCTTTTTAATCCGGCTATCCCCATTTCACCTAATTCGACGGGTTCATCGACCAGGTGTGCTGCTGCGAGGGGAATATTATAGCGAAGGTCCATACTGCTGCGACCACTGCCGCCGGCAATGTGGCAGTTGGCGCAGTTGGCATCCAGATATGCCCTGGCGCGTGTCTCTATACCGGCTGTAGCATCGGCAGGATCAGTCATTTTTGGGAGTACAGTGTAGTCCGACCCGATATCTTCCGTAAAAAGCCGGATGTAATTATAACTGCGCAACTGATTATCGACAACCAAATCATATGTATGATCGCGGTTAATCTGATCGGTCCTTACCCCCAGGACAAAACCTGCCGCCGGTGTATGACAAACGTTGCATTCCTCGCGAGTGGGATAATAGTAGAATTGGCTATAACTGGTATCGCCGTCTGTGATATCGAAAGACCTCGTCAGATTGCCTTCCAGCAACACCGCCTCATGGCTTGAATCATCCCAGACATAACTATAACCGGTCCATTGATCGCTTTCGGCATGCTTGACCAGTAATCGTGTTTCAATGATCCTGCGGCTTTCCGAATTACCTCTTTCCAGCTCGAGGAAAAAATTCTTGACGATAATAGCATTGGCAGGGAACTGCCAGGGAGTGTCTGCGGAAAATATAATTTTCGATGTATCCGGCAAAGCGAGATAGCGGGTTTTAATGGCCCCATCCGACCAGAAGGGGGCATTTACACTGTATGGTATTATACCCGGGGCAACGGTTAACGTCTTTATATCGGAAAAAAGACCGGAGGTTGATAACTTTTCCGGCACCGGATGAACCGGGGGCGTATCCGGCTTGTCAGCAAATATATAGATCCTTCCATCTATCCCCACAATATACACTTCTCCGGTTTCATCCTCACCAAAACTCGAAATGCTGGAGGGACTCTCTGCAATCAGCTTGTTCTCGCTTATACTTCCGTTTTCGTACTTTAATGCCCAGATCTTACGCGAGACGTAATCGCCATAAATATAGCTTCCATTTAGACGTGCCAGGCGCGGTCCGCGATATACAAAACCACCGGTAACCGATTTTCCGATATCATGACCATACTCAATAACCGGGAGCGTTAATCCTGTGGTATTACAGTTGGTTGAAGGAAAATAACAGTGCGATCCTTCCATTATCTTCCAACCGTAATTTTTACCACCATTGATCAAATCGATTTCCTCCCATAATCCCTGTCCCACATCCCCGAGCCATAGGTCACCGGTCAAGCGGTCAAATCCAAAACGCCAGGGATTGCGGAGACCCCAGGCCCAGATTTCCTTGCGTGCGGTGCCCCGGCTGCTGGCAAAAGGATTATCCGGCGGGATGCCATATTCGGTACTATCGGTGATAGTGTCCACGTTGATTCGTATAAGAGAACCCAGGAGGGTCGTCGTGTCCTGGCCGCTTCCCAGCGGATCCCCGCCTGATCCTCCGTCGCCAAAACCGATATACAGATAACCATCGGGGCCGAATGCAATCTGCCCGCCATTATGGTTTGTGTAAGGCTGGTATAGATTCAGCAATGAACGTTCCGATGCAGGATCCGCCGAATCGGGATTGGCTGATACGGTGAATTCTGATATCCGGCTATAGAGACTCGGGCTGCCGTAATTGTAGTAGATATAGAATTTGCCATTTACCTGGTATTGGGGGTGAAAAGCCATACTGAGTAAACCCGCTTCGCTGACAGGATTAACTTTTGAGCGAATATCCAGAAATACATTATATTGCGAAACCGACGTATCATTGATAAAAACTTTGATAACGCCTGCTTTTTCCACAACAAATATACGGTTCGATTCATCACCGGCATGCCACAGATAAACAGGCTGGGTAAAAGGTATCTGCCTGAACACTTGCTTTACCGCCATTTCCGCGAGTGTATCGCCGGTGGTTGTGATTAAAAAAGAAGTATTGGGTATGCGTTCAGTAAGCCCATAAGGCTGGGCACGGAGTGCTGTAATCAGCAAAAGGAATAGTATAATTACGTTCGATATTCGCATGATCACCCCCAAATCAATAATGTTATTCTTCTGCAATCTTAAACAAATATTACAATCCGGCCAAATAATTTTGAACGGTTATGGCATATTCAGTGCAGATGCAACAAAAGCCCGTGAGAGAGGATTCCTCCATTACATTTACGCAGAACACATCCAGATCAGCCCGGGGGATATCCGCAATTCACTGCTCATATCATTCCCGGATTATCATACTTACCTCGTTAAAAAAGCTACCGATATAAGTCTGGAAACAGAGTGTTATCTCAGGCCGAGGTATCCTAACCAATAAAATATACCTGATTTCGGGGTGTTAACAGAAATGATAAAACTTTTTGATAAAAGGACGTAATCCTTATGAATCCTGCAGAATAGCAAATACGGTCTTTCGAGTAAAAAATTCCAGCATCAAGGCAAATCTTTGCGTTGCAATATTTCAGACGCCGTTATATATTGAATTATCCGTTATTTAAAGTGCGATTACATCCCTTTATAAAATATGGGCCTTCCCCTGATATAAAAAAAGAGGTGGAGATATGATAAAATTCTCTGATATCTATTATGTCCTGATCATCTTCTTTCTTCTATCCTTAGGATGTGAGCAGGAAGAGACAAGCGGGTTGTCACCAGAGGCAGAAGAACTGGTTGCCGGATATACGAGCGGATTGATTTCTACTGAAAGTCTGATCCGAGTTCAATTTACCCGAGATGTTGCCGATTCCACCATCATAGATGAAATCCTCGATGAAAATCCATTTTATATTAAGCCTGCGATTGACGGATACGCCTTCTGGAGCTCCCCCAGAACATTAATCTTCAGACCGGAAAACCGACTACCCGGCGGGACAGACTTCCAGGTAAAACTGAACCTGCAGGATATCAAACCAGGCTTGTTTGCGGGAGATATTCTTGATTTCAGCGTTTCCACCATCCGGCAGACCATGGAAATTGAAGTATTTGGATTGTCATATATTGATCCGGCTGATCTTTCCTTACAACGGTTACAGGGCGAATTAGTGACTGCTGATGTGGCGGACGGCAATTTGGTGAGCCAGATCATAAAAGCAAATCAGGATGGGCGCGAATTAAAAATAGAATGGAAACATAATGAAGATCGCAGAAATCACAAATTCACTGTCAGCGGTATTGAACGGAAAACCTCGGCTTCGAGTCTGGCGATCAGCTGGGACGGAAATCCCATTAACGTTGATCAGAAGGGTGAAAGAACGATCGAAATAACGCCCCTGAATGAATTCGAATTAATTGATACACGTGCCGTTCGCGGTGAAACGGATTATATTGAATTACGTTTTTCGGATCCACTGCTGGTCAATCAGAGGCTTGAGGGTTTAATTGAGATCGAGAACGTGGAACGACCGGGATTCGAGATCGACCAGAATGTCATCAGAATATTTTCGACTAAATCCCTTGACGGCGATGTTGACATCATCATTACTCCCGGGATTCGTAATAGCATGGGATATCGGTTTGGCAAGCAGCTGGAAAGAACGGTAACGTTTACCGAAATAAAACCGCAGGTGAGATTTGTCGGCCAGGGGGCGATCATGCCAACCAAGCTGAATAACACCCTTCCGATCGAGGCGGTAAATTTAAAATCGGTCATCGTTGAGGCGATACGGATATATGAGGACAATATACCCCAATTCCTGCAGGTAAACAGTCTTGAGGGTGAGCGTGAAGTAAAGCGGGTCGCCAGACCCGTCTGGAAAAAGACAATTGAGCTTGATCTGACCCCTGACAGGCGCAACCGGTGGATTCGTTACGGATTGGATCTTACACCGCTTTATACAGCGCATCCCCGCGGTTTATTCAGATTAAGGATCTATTTCCGGCCGGATCATATCGACTATCAGTGTGACAGTTTACCGGCGTTTTTACCGCACGAACGGCCGGAGAACTGGGAAGCACCGGGAGATTATGAATACTGGGACGAATTCGATGATGAGGGATATAACTGGTATGAGTATTATCAACAGCGGTTTAATCCCTGCCATCCGGCATATTACCGATCATACTATGACCACGATATCAAAGTTGAACGCAATGTTCTGATCTCGGATGTTGGATTGATCGCCAAGCATGGCACCGGTTCTGATTTATTCGTTGCCGTAAATAATATCAGCTCGGCTGTGCCGATCGTGAATGCGAAAGTATCTGTTTTTAATTATCAACAGCAGGAAATTGTAAGTGGTCTCACCGGGGAAGATGGCGTGGTTAATCTGAAGGTTGAACAGAAACCATTTCTGGTTACAGCCCGATCCGGAGAGCAGGTGGGCTATCTCAAACTCGATGAAGCATCATCCCAGCCGGTTGGTCATTTTGATGTAGGTGGGGAATCAGTCAAGCAGAGCGTAAAAGGCTTTTTTTATGGGGAAAGGGGTGTCTGGCGACCGGGGGATACGATGTATCTCACTTTTATTCTACACGATCCGTCAAAAAAACTGCCGCCGGATCATCCGGTTGTTTTTCAACTCTTTAATGCCCGTGGACAATTGGTGAAAACAATCAAACGAAGCACTGCACTGAATGGTTTCTATACCCTTGAACTCAAAACAGATCCTGCTGATCCCACCGGAAACTGGCAGATTAGAGCAACCGTTGGTGCAAATGTGTTTAATAAGAATGTGCGGGTTGAATCGGTTATTCCCAATCGGTTGAAAATCGGACTTGATTTCGGGGAGGTTGATCACGGCCTTAAGGCAGGAGTTATCGAGGGGGTGTTGTCGGCGAATTGGTTGCACGGTGCAAATGCCCGTAATCTTGATGCCGATATCGAACTGACATTGATGAGCACTAAAACGTATTTTAAAGCATTTAATGCCTTTTCTTTTGATGATCCGGTCCGCCGTTTTGAACCTGAGCGATTGACCATATTTAAAGGCCAACTTGACGCCGCAGGGAAAGCCAGATTTTCTAAAAATTTATTGCTCAGGCGAAACGCGCCGGGCATGCTGAAAGCTGCATTTCAAACACGTGTATTTGAGAGAAGCGGAGCATTTAGCACCGATCGCCACACCATCGATCTTCATCCGTATGAAACCTATATTGGGCTGCGTGTTCCCGGTTCCGAAGAAAATCAGTTGCTGGTCACGGATACCACACACCGGGTTGAAATCGTGGCGGTAAACGACAAAGGAAATAGAAAATCCTTCGCGCGGGTAGAATTACGGCTGTATAAAATTAAATGGCGCTGGTGGTGGGAAAAGGGCAGCGATGCCCTGGCGGATTATATCGGGACCGAGCATTTCCAACCCATTGCGCAGGATACATTGGACCTGCCGGATGGCAGGAATTCCTGGAAGTTCAAAATTGAGTATCCGGAATGGGGCAGATATATGGTACAGGCGCGTGACCTGGAAAGTGATCATAGCAGCGGGGTGATTTTTTATGTCGACTGGCCGGGATGGGCCAGAAAGGCACGCAGGGAGGATCCGGGTGGTGCGACTGTCCTGAATGTTTCTGCCGATAAGGATGCATACCAGGTTGGAGAAGAGATTCAAATATCCGTTCCCACAGCAGCCAGGGGCAGAGGATTGGTAAGTATCGAATCGGGTTCAAGGATCCTGAAGAGTGACTGGATAACGGGTAATTCGGAAATCTTTCGCTACCGGTTCCGTGCCATCCCTGAAATGGCACCGAATATTTATGTCCATGTAACCTACATTCAGCCTGCAGGTCAGACTGACAACGATTTACCTGTAAGATTGTATGGTGTTATTCCAATATCCGTATATGATCCCGAAACAACCCTGAAACCGGTGATTGAAACGCAAAAAACATTCACGCCGGATCAGACTGAAATTATTAAAGTCAGTGAACAAAAAGGACGTTCGATGACCTATACTCTGGCCGTTGTTGACGAAGGCCTGCTCGATTTGACGCGGTTCAGAACACCAGATCCCTGGGAATATTTTTATCGCCGTGAAGCTCTTGGTGTCCGGACATGGGATCTCTATGACCAGGTCATTGGTGCCTATGGCGGCCGTTATGAACGTCTGCTAAGTCTCGGTGGCGGGGAAGAGGTCCTGGAAGAATCAGGACGACAGGCCCAGAGATTCCCACCGATGGTACGGTTTCTAGGTCCTTTCTACCTGGATAAACAATCACAAAATGAACATCTCATAGACATCCCGCAATATATCGGATCGGTGCGTATCATGGTGGTAGCCGGCCAGGGAAAGGCGTACGGTTTTGAAGAGAAAACATTGCCGGTAAGGAAACCACTTATGATCCTAAGCACACTGCCACGGGTGCTTGGGACAGGGGAGCAGGCGCAATTACCTGTCTCTGTATTTTCCATGGATGCAAATATAAAAAACGTGGATATCAGGCTGGAGGTGGACGGACCACTGAAAATTGACGGCCCATCCCGGCAGAGGCTTACCTTCGAACAAACCGGTGACCAGCTGATATTCTTTATGCTGCAGACATCGGAAAATCCAGGTATTGCCAGGCTGAATCTTATCGCTGAGTCGGGAACACATCTGGCGAGACAAACCATTGAGATCAATGTCAGATCCGTATCGCTTCCAGTAACTGAAGTCCGGTCGGCTAAAATTGAAGCTGGCCGGATGTGGTCGGAAAAGCTCGAACTTCCGGGTCTTGAGGGTACTAATAAAGTCTGGCTGGAGGTATCCCGCATACCACCCCTTGATCTCAGCCGGAGGCTGCGTTATCTGATAAATTACCCCCACGGTTGTATCGAACAGACTGTGTCGGGTGCATTTCCCCAAATTTTTCTACCAAAACTGGCCGATTTAAGTGCGGGCGAAAAGCGGCAAACTTCAGATAATGTAAAATCGGCGATAGACCGCATCCAGCGTCTGCAATCATCAGATGGCGGATTTCAATACTGGCCCGGTGCAGTTTCAAGTGATGATTGGTCCACCAGCTATACCGGCCATTTTTTACTGGAAGCTGAAAACGCCGGGTTTTCTGTACCTCAGGCAATGAAGGATAACTGGCACCGGTATCAGACAAACCGGGCACGATCCTGGACAGCCGGAACCGAAAAATCGATATTGATACAGGCGTATCGCTTGTTCACGCTTGCTCTGGCCGGCAAGCCGGAACTGGGGGCGATGAACCGTTTGCGCGAAGACAGGAATCTAACTACAGTCGGAAAGTGGAACCTTGCTGCGGCGTATCAACTATCAGGATTTGATGATGCTTCCAGCGAGCTAATTCGGGATGCAGGAACCACGGTACCCGTTTACCGGGAAATGGCGGGTACGTACGGGTCGGATATACGTGACCGGGCAATGATTCTGGCGGCTATGACCATTCTGGGTTTATATGAACAGGCGCGGCCGCTGGCGGAAAAAATATCTGAGGAATTATGTTCGGATCAATGGCTTAGCACGCAGACAATTGCGCATTCCTTGATAGCCCTGGCACACTTTTCCGGCCTGGCCGGTCCGGCTCAGGTCATGAATATTCATTTTGGCTGGCAGCGAAATGCTGTCGAAGAAATAGGCTCTGAGCTACCGGTTTTCAGAAAAGAATTGCCGGTTACAGCTAAGCAGCCCGAATTCACCCTGCGGAATCTCAGTGAGGCAACACTTTATACCAGGTTCGTGATGGAGGGAACACCAGCGGTTGGCGAAGAAAAATCGGCCGCAAATGGTTTGGCGATTGATATCCGGTATCAGGATCCTGAGGGTAAGCCGTTTGACCTGAAGCAAATCAGACAGGGAAGTGATCTGGTTATTTTGATTAGAGTCCGAAATACAGGCTCTACCGGACCTTATCGGGAACTAGCGTTATCTCATCTGATGCCGAGCGGATGGGAGATAAGGAACCCGCGAATGGAATTGGTTCCTGTAATCAAAGAATCAGAATATGACTATCGTGATTACCGGGATGACCGTGTCTATACCTATTTTGATCTGGATGCAAAAGCGGAAAAAACCTTCCGAATTTTTGTCAACAATAGCTATGCAGGCAAATATTATCTGCCCATGATCGGAGTGGAGGCGATGTATGATGCGACTATTTTTGCCCGGCAATCAGGTCGCTGGATAACCGTATATCGTCCCGACGAAACACAGTAGGAGCCAAGTTGACATATAAACACTGGTTGATATCAATCGGATCGATTTTCTTCAGTATAATTCTGCTGGCGGTAGCCGGAAAGCAGGTCAGATTTCCGGAAACTTATTCAAACGCTTTATTTGATCGGCAGCACAAACTACTCTCAGCGGCGATTGCTGATGACGAACAATGGCGGTTCGCCCCGCTGGACAGCCTGCCAAAGAAATATATACATTCGGTTATTATGGCAGAAGATCGCCGGTTTTACAGCCACCATGGTGTTGATCCGCTTGCGATTATACGCTCTGCCTGGATTAATATTACCCGTAATGAAATAGTCAGCGGTGCCAGTACGATCACTATGCAGGTTATACGCCTTGCCCGGCAAAACCAACCGAGAACATTCGGTGAGAAGATACTGGAAATGATTCTGGCTACCGGACTGGAACTGGATTACGGAAAAGACGAGATACTTGGTTTCTATGCAGCTCATGCACCATTCGGTGGAAATGTTGTCGGTCTGGAAGCTGCCGCATGGCGATATTTTGGGCGGGATCCTGACCAGCTTTCATGGGGTGAAAACGCTACTCTGGCTGTACTGCCCAATGCGCCCGCACTTATCCATCCCGGCCGCAACCGTGAGAAACTGAAACAAAAGCGAAATCAATTATTACTGAAACTTCATCAGTCAGGCTTGATCGATTCCTTAACGTACTCAATGGCATGCTATGAGGACCTGCCAAATGTTCCATATGCTTTGCCACAGGATGCACCCCATCTGCTTCAGCGGATCAAAAAAGAAAAAAACGAATATGGACGATTTTATTGCACCATCGACGGTTCAACTCAAGAGATGGTCGATGACGTCCTTGGAAGGCACCATTCACGGCTTAAGGCAAACCACATTTATGATGCAGCGGTTCTGATCATTGACAACCAGGCCAGTGAGGTTATGGCGTATGTCGGCAATATAACTGAAGACAGAATGCGGGAACAGGGCCGGTATGTCGATCTGATTATATCTCCGAGGAGTACCGGCAGTATTTTGAAACCCATATTATACGCTGCTTTGATTGAAAATGGGGAACTCTTACCGACGCAGTTGGTTGAAGATGTTCCATTTCGTCTGGGTGGTTTCGCCCCGCAAAATTACAGCCGGAGTTACAATGGCGCCGTACCGGCTGCCCGCGCTCTTGCCAGATCGCTTAACGTGCCGGCGGTGCATTTACTCCAACAATACGGGGTGAACCGGTTTCATTTTAAGCTGAAACAACTGGGGATGACAACCTTATTTCGTCCTGCTGATCAGTACGGGTTGTCCCTGATACTGGGGGGGGCGGAAGGTACGTTATGGGAGATTTGTAACATCTATGCCGGATTCGCACGTAGCTTGAACAGCTTTTTCGGAAGACCACTGTATGGGGGTGCACCGGATTATTTGGTAAAACCGGCAGAGGACAATAATGGGGTGACATATTATCATTTTGATCCTGGCACCGCATGGTTGACTCTCGATGCGTTGCTCGAAGTTTCACGGCCGGATTTGGAGCAGTTCTGGGAAAATTTCTCATCTTCTCGTCCTGTCGCATGGAAAACTGGGACCAGCTATGGACATCGGGATGCCTGGGCGATCGGAGTGACTCCCGAGTATACAGTCGGTGTCTGGGTCGGAAATGCTGATGGCGAGGGGCGACCCGGCCTGACCGGTCTGCAGGCAGCTGCACCGATTTTATTCGATATTTTTTATCTACTGCCGCCAACCTCATGGTTCGATACTCCAGAATCCGCACTGCAGGAAATATCGGTCTGCAGCAGCAGCGGCTATCGTCCGGGGCCATTCTGCGCAGGATTAAAGAAAACTCTTATTCCCATTAACAGCGAGGCCGGATCAACCTGTCCGTTTTGCCGCCGGGTACATTTGAATCCAACGCTCACATATAGGGTAAGTCAATCCTGTGAGCCGGCGGTTTCGATGCATGTGCTCAAATGGTTCGTGTTACCTCCGGCCATCGAAATGTATTATATAAAAAAGCATCCGGAATATATTCCCCTGCCTCCGGTACATGCTGACTGTCCGGAGGAGGAACAGAGTCAGTTCAGTCTTATACATCCGGCAACCGGGGGCATAATACTTGTTCCGCTGGAATTAACCGGTGAATGGGGTAAAACCGTATTGAAGGCCGCCCACCGGCGTCGCGATGCGACCTTATTCTGGCACATGGACAATGTGTACCTCGGACGCACCAGCGAACGACATGAAATGGCCGTATCTCCGCCACCGGGAGAGCATATCCTGACTGTAATCGACGACCAGGGAAATATACTGAAACAACACATCCGCATTATCAGTGCGCATCATTCGTATTGAAATATAATGGAATTCCTTACGATTCATTCTTAAATTTGTACGTAATTAAAGAGTGCTGTATGAGCTCCGGTAAAGTATCTACAAAAGAACAGGAAATTACCACCACGCGAACATCATTGGTACCCAGGTACCACGTGGTTTTATTGGATGATAACGATCATACCTATGAGTATGTCATCGAAATGCTGGTACACTTGTTCAGTCACAGCAGTTCAAAAGCATATGACATGGCATGCACCGTAGATCAGACCGGCAGGGTGATAGTTGAAACAACCCATAAGGAAAGAGCGGAATTAAAACGCGATCAAATACATAACTACGGTCCAGACTGGCGTCTGGCGCACAGCAAAGGGTCCATGTCGGCAGTCATTGAACCTGCATGAAAAACCCTCGCGATTGGGGCTCACGAGGGTCGAGAATGGGGAATAACACGAAGATAAATAGGGAATGTATTATTTATTTTCGAAGTAAAATTAACATTGATTAATCCTACCAATAAAGTGATCAATATCCGATCACTTTTTTGCGATCAGGATAAATTGAACAAGGAGTTCCATATACATGAAGTGGTTTGGTAAGTCCGGAAAAGATGAGAAGGAGCCTGTAAAAAATGGTCCTGATGAGAATCTGGAAAGTTTCGAAGAAGCACTTGAACGCACCATTCGGGAGGAAAAAACACAGGTTATCCAGAGTCGGAAGCAGGCATCAAAAGCGAAGGCGATGGTGCGGTGTCTGTTAGACTCCGGGTATACCGTTGATGAAATAAATACATTCCTTAAGAGTCAAAAAAATTACCAGCTTGAAAATGGTGAAATTAAGGAGATTTGAAAACCGATGTCTGAATCCGCCCATTTTGTCGCAATCATCGGTGGAGCCGTGGCGGGTTCCGAAGCGGCTGAAAAACTGGCTAGGC
>Ga0209536_100000451_pt1 | contig 66646 bp, 58 predicted proteins | sample DeeMarSeWOR28_12_FD_187461 | JGI IMG/M metagenome (GOLD analysis project Ga0209536, IMG submission 187461) | Marine sediment microbial communities from White Oak River estuary, North Carolina - WOR-2-8_12 (SPAdes) (version 2) | ecosystem: Environmental > Aquatic > Marine > Intertidal zone >...
CTATATGACCACTTCCTAGACGATAGCGCTAACCAGATCCATGAGCAGAACAACCAAGACCTGCTTGAATTTGCTTGCTCTCGCTTGCCTGGTTTCCCATTGTATCAGCCACCTTGGCGGATCAAGGACGTTCGCCCTCGCAGTGCTTCGGGCTCCTGGTTGCCGTTGGCAATCCTTGACCCGCCAAGGAATCCGGCTGGGGCACTTCGCGCTTTGCGCGCGAGGGTAACAACCTGTTCGGACAGTGGTGTTACAGCAAGGGCTGCGGCATCGTCCCGGCGCAACGCTCCGCTGACTCCCGACACGAGGTGCGGGTGTTCGGCTCGGTGAAGGACGCCATCGGCGCCTACCTGCACAACATCAATACCGCCGATGCCTATGCCAGCCTGCGCGAGATCCGCGCGCGTCAGCGCAAGGCCGGAAAAACCCCGAACGGCAGGGCACTGGCCGACGGCCTGCTGTATTACTCGCAACGCCGCGAATCCTACGTCCAGGAAGTCAAGGCGATGCTCGAGCAATATCATGAATTTCAGCCGCAAAGCGGATGAAAGCCCTGTGCGGCCTGCTGCTGGCATTGTGCGGTTTATCGGCAAGCCCGGCGGACGATCACGCGGTGGTGCTGGTCTACCACCACGTCAGCGAAACCACGCCGGCGCTGACCAGCGTCACCCCGGCGGTGTTCGACAGCCACCTGGATTACCTGCAGGCAAACGGCTTTAGCGTGTGGCCACTGGCGCGCATCCTGGCGGCGCTGCGCGAAGGCGAGGCGCTACCCGAAAATACCGTGGCGATCACCTTCGACGATGCCTACCAGTCGATTTACACCGAGGCGTTTCCGCGGCTGCGCCAACGCAACTGGCCGTTTACGCTGTTTGTCAGCAGTGAGGCCATCGACCGCGGCTACGACAACTACCTGAGCTGGGCGCAATTGCGCGAACTTGCCGACAGCGGTGTCGAGCTCGCCAACCACAGCCACTCTCACGCGCACCTGGTGCGGCGCCTGCAGGACGAGAGCGATGAACAATGGCGGCAACGGGTAATCGACGATATCGACACGGCGGCGCGGCGTCTGCAGCAGGAAACCGGCAGCCGCAGCCGCTTGTTCGCCTACCCTTACGGCGAATATTCCCCGGCGCTGCAGGACATAGTCAGATCCCTGGGATACCAGGGCATCGCGCAACAGTCGGGCGCCGTCGGCGCCGTTTCCGATTTCTTCGCGCTGCCGCGCTTTCCCATGGCAAGAGGTTATGCCGACCTGCAACGCTTTGCCACCAGCGTCCATGCACGCCCTTTGCCGGTAAGCGCGGTGACGGTCGATACGGCGGCGGGTGCCTATCGACCCATCGCGAGCCTGCAACTGACGCTGGCTGACGGCGGCTACCGCGCGCAACAGCTAGCCTGTTACCGCGCCACGGGTACGCCGTTGCTGACGCGCAGGATCGCCACGCAGCCGCTGACCCTGTCGATCGAGGTCGGCGGCGAACAGACGGCGGGGCGCCACAAGATCAATTGCACCGCCCCGGCCACACAGGGCGCGGGCGTGTACTACTGGTACTCGTATCAATGGCTGGTGAAAAACGCGGACGGCAGCTGGTACCACGAGTAAGCGGGTCCGGCGGTTAGCGCGGCAACGGTTCCGTTCGAATTAATGACGCACTCCCTGCTAGGTCAAGCGACGATTCACCGGATATAATCGCCGACACCAACAATCATCAGCTGTCGAGGATACGGGAATGGCGCTAAAAGTGATCGGATCGGGTTTTGGTCGCACGGGAACCATGTCGATGAAGGAGGCGCTGGGCGTGCTCGGCCTGGGTCCCTGCCACCACATGCTCGAAGTGATGGAAAACCCGCGACAGTTACCCTTCTGGAAGTCGATCGCCGCCGGCGAAGCGGTAGACTGGAACGAAGTCTTCGCGGAGTACAACTCGCAGGTAGACTGGCCCGGCGCGCATGTCTGGCCGCAGACCATCGAAGCCTTTCCCGAGGCGAAGGTCATCCACACCGAGCGCCCCGAAGACGCCTGGTGGAACAGTTTCAACCAGACCATCGGCAAGTTTTTCGCAAGCCGTCAAAATCTCGATCTGCCCCCACACATAGGTGATATTTTCGACACCATGAGCAACTGGATGATCTCGCAAACATTCGACGATTTCCGCGATCGTGATAGCGCGATCGCAGCCTACCGGCGCAACAACGAGAGAGTACGCGACGAGGTTCCGGCGAACCGGCTGCTGGTGTTTCACGTCGCCGACGGCTGGCAACCGCTGTGCGACTTTCTCGAACTACCGGTGCCCGACAGCGAGTTCCCGCACCGCCATCCGAAGAAGGAATTCTGGGAGCACTTCGGCGGCGAACCCGCATAGATCGAGGTGGCTCGCGGTCGCAGAGTTTGATATTTCAAACCATTTGATTATATTGAAACGATCGAATTCGCCGATGATCAACAGATATGAACCTGCGCGACCTGGAGTACATCGTCGCCGTTGCCGACAGCCAGCATTTCGGCAAGGCGGCAGAGCGCTGCTTCGTCAGCCAGCCGACGCTTAGCGGACAGATCAAAAAGCTCGAGGAAGAGCTCGGCGTAACCATTTTCGAGCGCAGCAACCGTAAAGTCCGGGTGACCGCGATCGGCGAGGAAATTCTGCGTCATGCACGGCAGATGCTGGAACAGGCGCAGGCCATCAGGAGCCTTTCGGCCGCACAGCGCGACCCGCTGGCCGGGCCGCTGCGCATCGGCGCCATCCCGACCATCAGCCCCTACCTGATGCCCCTGATCCTGGTGCCGCTCAGGCAACAGCACCCGCAGCTGCGCCTGGTACTATCGGAGGAAACCACCGACCGATTATTACAGCGACTGCACGACCACGAAATCGACGCGGCACTGCTGGCGACCGCGGTCGACGATTCCGACCTGGAAACCATTGCGCTATTCGACGAGCCCTTCTGGATCGCTTACCCGCGCGACCACCCGTTCTATCTGAAGGAACGCATCACGCGCTGCGATCTCGAAAATACCGAGTTGCTGTTGCTCGCCGAGGGCCATTGCCTGGCGCAACAGGTGCGCGACCTTTGCCACCTCAAGGATCACGGCGAAATGGCCGATCTGCGCGCCTCCAGCCTGGAAACCCTGTTACAACTGGTCGGCGCAGGCTTCGGCTCGACGCTGGTGCCGGCACTGGCGATGCGCGGTTCGTGGACGACCGATAGCGGCGTGGTGGCGCGCCAGCTCGAACTGCCCAATGCCAGGCGCCGAGTCAGCCTGGTATACCGCAAGAGTTTCACCCGCAAGCCGGCACTGCAGGCGCTGGTGCAGGTTATCCTGCAGCACCTGCCGAATACGGTGAGCACGATTGGCGGCAAGCCCGCCCGCAAACGGTAACTTCCGCACCCGGATCGATTCTCTTTAATGATCGTCTAAACCAATCAATCTTATCGAAACAAACGATTTTATCTATTTATAAACAGCCTCCATACTCCTGCCCATCTTCAACAACCCTAGCACTTTAAACAGGAGTAATACCATGTCACAAGATCACAGCGGCAAACCCGTACCCCAGGTAACCTTTCGCACTCGACGCGAGCATGAGTGGGTAGACCTTTCCAGCGACGACGTCTTCAAGGGAAAAACCGTAGTCGTTTTCTCCCTGCCCGGCGCGTTCACCCCTACCTGCTCGTCCACGCACGTGCCGCGCTACAACCAGCTGGCGCCGGAATTCAAGAAACACGGCGTCGACGAAATCATCTGCGTCTCGGTCAACGATGCCTTCGTCATGAACGAGTGGAAACGCGAGCAGCACGCCGACAACCTGACCTTCCTGCCCGACGGCAATGGCGATTTCAGCGACGGCATGGGTATGCTGGTAGACAAGCACGACCTCGGCTTCGGCAAGCGCTCCTGGCGCTACTCGATGCTGGTGAAAGACGGCATCGTGGACAAAATGTTCGTCGAGCCGGATCTGCCCGGCGACCCGTTCCAGGTTTCCGACGCCGACACCATGCTCGACTACATCGCGCCCAACGCCAGCAAGCCGAAAGACGTCACCATCTTCACCCGTAACGGTTGCGAGTTCTGCGTGCGCGCCAAGGGCATGCTGCGCGACGCGGGCTTCAACTTCGAGGAACTGGTGTTGAACCGCGACTTCACCGAAGCCACTCTGCGTGCCGTTTCCGGTCAGTCCACCGTTCCCCAGATCTTCATCAATGGCGAGTACATCGGCGGCTCCGAAGCCCTCGAAGCTCACCTCGAAGTCGATAAGGCAGCCTGACAGGCAGCTTCAACCCGCGGACAGACGCACAGCGTCTGTCCGCCTTAATTTGAATGAGAGACTCTAGTGATGCAGAAGCGACATTATGATTTGATCGTTATTGGTGCCGGCAGCGGCGGTCTGGCCGTCGCGGAAACCGCGGCGGCTCACGGCAAATCCGTAGCCATAATCGAATCCGCCAGACTCGGCGGAACCTGCGTCAACAACGGTTGCGTGCCCAAGAAAGTGATGTGGTACGCGGCCAACCTGGCGCACGCGGTTGACGACGCCGGCGCCTTCGGCATCGAGGCGCAGCGCGGTAAAACCGACTGGCCCCGACTCGTAGCCAAACGCGAGGACTATATCGGCAACATTCTTTCCTACTGGAATGACTACGTCGACACCAGCGGTATCGACCAGATCCACGGCCACGCCCGTTTTCTCGACAACTCGACGCTCGCGGTTGGCAGTGACAGCTTCAGCGCCGATCACATCGTCATCGCCACCGGCGGTCAGCCTGTCGTGCCACCCCTGCCCGGCGCCGAACTCGGCATTACCTCGGATGGATTCTTCGAACTCGAGCAGCAACCGCAACGCGTCGCCATCATCGGCGGCGGCTACATCGGAGTAGAGCTGGCCGGCGTAATGCGAGGCCTCGGCTCCGACGTTACGCTGTTCGCGATGGAAAACCGTGTACTCGAACGATTCGACCCGATGATCAGCGAGGTGCTGCAAGCCGAAATGCGCCGCCAGGGCATTCGGGTGGAAACCTGCTTCCAGGTCAGCAGCCTGGCGAAAAATGCCGGCGCTATCACAGTCACCTCCAACCAGGGGATCGTACTTCCTGGATACGACACGGTAATCTGGGCGGTCGGGCGTCGTGGCAACATCGCCAGTCTGAACCTGGAGTCGACGGCTGTCGAGGTCGCGCCCGGGGGCATAATCGTTGTCGACGAGTACGAAAACACCAGCGTTGCGGGAATCTACGCCATCGGCGATGTGACCGGCAAAACCGCGCTGACGCCGGTGGCAATCGCGGCTGGGCGCAAGCTCGGCGCGCGTCTGTTCGACGGCCAGGCAGAAGCCAGGGTCGACTACGATAACATTCCGAGCGTGGTTTTCGCACACCCTCCGGTAGCCACCGTGGGCCTCAGCCAGGACGAGGCGATTGCACGCTATGGTCTCGAGCAGGTATCGATTTACCAGAGCAGGTTCACGCCGATGCGTCACGCCCTGTCGAGCCACGGTCCCATCACCGCGCTGAAACTCGTTTGCGCAGGCGACGACGAAAAGGTCGTCGGCATCCACATCATCGGCGATGGCGCCGACGAAATGCTGCAGGGTTTCGCGGTGGCGCTGAAAATGGGCGCGACCAAGGCCGATTTCGACAACACCATCGCGATCCACCCCAGCAGCGCCGAAGAACTGGTGACGATGAAGAAAGCAGACCTCCTCGTCGAGCAGGCGGCCGAGGCCGACTGCGCCCGCGAGTGGCAAAAAGCCAGCTAATCGAGCGCGACCGACGCCGGTATGCACTTTACCGGCCAGGGGCCACGACCCGGCTCTCTCCAGGCCGGGGCGACCATTCCCCCTCCTCGATAACCGTGCTTGAGACGGCCTGTCCTCGGCATATCCAGGAGTTAAGGCAGCCCGTCATTAACCCGACACGGGCCACTGTACCGGCCGTCACGGTCGTCGCATCATCTATACTTATAGTTCATGCCCTAAGCGATTGATTTCTCTTGGACAAACCCATGGAAGTCTTTCGCGTTGACCTGGATCAATGCTATCTGCCCCCCCCCAGCTTCACAATGCATTCAACTATTTGTGGGGTTATTTGGGTATCAGCTGTAAGAATCGGCGGAAAATACAGACAATAAGCTGGGTAATGCCGATCCTGACGTTACTGCTGACGAATTTGCATGATGCATAAACGGCCTGTTACTAAATCCTCATCATGGCTAGATCACACGCTGACTATCAGCGATTACCAAAGAAGGGAAAAGCGAATGAAAAGTCGATCAATGAGAGTCGTTGCAAGCATTATTCTGGGCGCTCTCGGCACCTATGCCTCCAGTGCGCAGGCCTGGGATCACCCGGGCCATATGACGACAGCCGCCATCGCGTATATCGAAGTCGAACGCGAGCGCCCCGAGCTGATGGATAAAATCGGCTTGCTGTTCCTCGTCCACCCCGAGGCCGCTCCTTTCTGGGTTGCCGCGGGCGCGGCCAGGGGCAAGGAGGCGACGCGGCGCAAGTTCATAGAATGCGCGCGCTTTGCGGACGATATCAAGTTTACCGCCACCGATGAACCGAACTGGCATACGGCGCGCTGGCCGATAATTGCAAAAGACGCGCCGCCCGAAGCAGTGGCCGCGGCGGAAGCGCGCCAGGGCAAGCCCGCGGGCCAGGCCATCGATGCCCTGACGCTGAACTATGCCATGGTGGCGAATCCTGAAACCAGCCCCAAGGATCGCGCCAGGGCGCTGTGCTGGGTGTTCCACACCATGGGCGATCTGCACCAGCCCATGCATGTCAGCGATCTCTTTTCGGCTGACTTTCCAGCAGGCAACGCCTCCGGGTCGATGAGTTACGTCGAGGACCCGGTCACGGAGAAACCCATACCGCTGCACATTCTGTGGGATCAGAATGCCCTGCGCAGCCCGAAACTGGAGGATGTCGATCGTTACACCGCGGATCTCATGAAGAAACATCCACGCTCTTCGTTACCGCAGCTGAAGGATCATCCATTCAATGGCGCAGATAGCTTTACCGAGTGGGCGCGGGAAAGTTACCAGATCGCGGCAGGCTTCGCGTATGACGGTGTCGAGACTGTACCCGACCCGGACCTGGGCCAGAATACCGACAGGCTCATCAAGAACATGGTGAAATACGTCCTCGAGGGAATCGCACCGGTCGACGAGGCGCCCAATTTGCCCGCAGGCTACTGGGAGAAACTGCAGCTTACGGCTGAACAGCGTATCGCCCTGGCAGGCTACCGAATGGCAGACCTTATCCTCACGGCCGCGGATAACATCGAGGCGCAAAGAAAGTACCTGGGCGACCATAGACCCCAGTAAGCGTCGATAACAGAAGCTTTTCCGGAAATATCGATTCAGTGACAGGCCTGGACAGGAGACAGACATGCGTCGAATAGCGATTGCGATAGGTTTAGCGTTATTGGCATCGGGAGTGGCCCGGGCTCAAATCCCCGAACGGCCGGTACGCCTGGTGCTGCAGATCACCGTGGACCAGTTGCGCGGCGACCTGATCGACCGCTACTCGGCCGGCTACGGCGAGGGCGGTTTTCGACGGCTGCTCGATGAAGGTGCGTTTTATATAGACGCGCATCATCGTCATGCCAACACCGAGACCGTGGTCGGCCACGCGACCCTCGCCACGGGCACCGATCCCGCGGTGCATGGAATGATCGCCAACGTCTGGCTCGACCGCCAGACGGGCAAGCTGGTTTACAATGTCGAGGACGCTGACTACCCCTTGCTGGGAGAGGGTGGCGGCGTCGACGCAAAAACCGAGATCGATCCGACCCAAAAGCTTGCCACCACCCAGGGCCGGTCGCCGCGCGCGATCCGGACCTCTACGATTGGCGACGAGATTGCGCTGTCTATCGGCCCGGGGGCAGGGGTTTTTGGCGTCTCGGTGAAGGATCGCGGCGCCATTACCCTCGCCGGCCATGCCGGCAAAGCCTACTGGTTCTCCAAGTCCGCAGGCCGCATGGTCACCAGCAGCTTCTACCTGGACGAGTATCCCGCATGGGTGAATGCATGGAACGCCAAGGGCGTGCCGGCCTCATACGCGGGCAAATCATGGGAACTGCTGGCGAAGCCAGACGAATACCTCTTCGGTGACGCCGACGACCAGGCCTGGGAGACCGACTTCCCCGGCTATGGCCGGACCTTTCCGCATCCCTACGGCAAGGCCGACAGTAAATACTTCACCACCCTGTTGACCATCTCCCCGGCCGGCGACGAGATCGTGCTCGATTTTGCCAAGGACCTGATGGCCGCTGAGAACATTGGCAAGGACGAGGTCACGGACTACCTGTCGATCAGCTTTTCCTCGACCGATTATGTCGGTCATTTATTCGGGGCTTCGAGCCTCGAGGCCGAGGACAACCTGCACCGACTCGACCGCACCCTGGCCGATCTGCTGACCTTTGTCGATGAAACAGTCGGGCTCGAGAATACGCTGGTTGTGCTTTCGGCCGATCACGGCGCCTCGGAAGCGCCAGGTTACCTAAACTCCCTGGGTATCGACGGCAGTTATTTTAACTTCGATGATGTCGACACAACCGCAGGTATCGCGGCGCTGAAGGCGGAGTTCGGCGTGGCCCAGGAGCTAATCAATCAGTTTTTTCAGCCTTACCTGTATCTGAATGGTGAAGAGATCACGGCACGCGGCCTCGACTTTGCCATGGTGTCACGGCGAGTCGCCGAGGAGCTTCGGGAACTACCCGGCATCGCTTACGCCGTCTCGAGTCACGACCTGCGCACCGGGGCGGTAGTGGAGACCCCGGTCACCGCTGCAATCCTGGCGAATTTCAACGAGGACCGGTCCGGCGACATCTACGTGGTTTTCGAGCCGCAATGGTTCGTAGCGGACTTTGATGGTTCATCGGTAACGGCCTCGCATGGTTCGCCGTGGGCTTACGACACGCATGTGCCGGTCATCTGGATGGGACCAGGGATCGAGCCCGGCCGCATCTCGCGGCGAGTAGAAACGGTGGACGTGGCGCCGACGATCTCGGCCTATCTCGGCGTGAAGTATCCAAGCGGCTCACGCGGCAGGGTGATGACAGAAATCACGGAATAATCAAACCTTTCGGGGAAGGCGGTGTTAAGTCTATCTCGTTTATTTTCATTTGTTAGTAATGCAATGAACGACAGGAGTTTTCAATGATCAATTCAGTCATTTCCGGAATCTGGCGCGGCGGGATCGCTTCCTTGATCGCGCCGAATATTTTCGGCAACAGCCATACCCGGTCAGCCGAATCCGGCGCCTACAGGGGTGCGCCGGTTGAACTGGTCGAAGCCCCCAACGGTGTCATAGCCAACAAGAAATTGCCGGATGGTGTCGGCGACTTCAACTTTATCGACCCGACGATCGAGAATCTGGCGGAAGATGCCGCCGAGGCTGCACGCCTGCTCAACCTGTTTGATCGTTACTCGCCGGCTGAAGCGGTCGTAATTCGACCGGCGGCGCTGGAGCACGGCTTGTAATCTGATAGTTCTATGATGCGAATTAATCCATTACCGTCAACCGGAAACCTGAGGAAAAAAGATATGAATATGCGTCGATCTATAAAGGCACTCGCTGGCATATGTGTGCTGTTGTTATTGATGAGTTGTTCAAAGGAAGAGTCCTCTGCGCAAACATCCAGCGTTGAGCCAGCGAATGCAACGGCTATTGAGTTGACCGACGAGCAGGTAGAAAACATCGTGCGTCGCTCTTACCAGTACGTGGCGATGTACAACGTGAACAACAAGTTCGCGATGAAGAATGGTGGATGGAACAAGTGTGTTGCCGATACCCAGCTCAAGGATCACACCATGCGGGAGATCGCGCGGCCCAATAATGACACGCTTTACATCGGCTGCATGCTGGATTTGCGTAAGGACCCGGTGATCCTCGATATTCCGGCGTTTGATTCCAAGTATGCCTCATTGATGGTGACGGGCTATGATCACTACGTGAATGTACCGATCTCCGTGACCAAAGGGGACTTTGGAAAACCGGAGAAAGTGCTGTTTTATACCTCTCGCACAGAAGGTTTTGATGGTGGCAAGATCGAGGGAGTGGATCGCATTGTCGAAATGACCGGTGATTTTGTCTCTGCCGTGTTTCGTGTGATGCCCCATGCCAGCGATGAAGCTCGCTTTGAGAGAATCATTGGCCAATTGCAATCGGTCAAAGCCATCAGCTTGTCTGAATTTCAGGGCAAGCCGGCCAGGCCAATGGATGACGTGCAATTTCCCAGTGTGGGAAAAACTGATCCCGATTTGTATGAAAACAACTTTCTGGAAGTGATGCAGTTCGTGGTCAATCACACCAGCTTCGATCCCAATAACGAAATAGAAAAGTCTTTCCTCGCAGCGATGCAGACACTCGGCATCGAGCCGGGCAAGACTTTTGACAAGAGCAACGTCGCCAACATCGATGGCAAACGATTCAGAGCAATCACAGAGCAGATCCGAGAAATGGAATTTGCCCGCGCCATGGACCCGGCCGTTAGCGCCGAGATTGGTCAGGGCATGTTCAAGACCCGGGGGGATATATCGCTGGAAACCCTGTTGTTACAATCGGTGGTAGGTCCGATCGGCTTACCGGCAACTGAAGCTTTATATCCGCCCGTGACGACCCGGGACGGCCAAGCGATGAATGCCCAGCATGACTACCTGATCCGTATGAGCAAGGAAGAATTACCACCGGCAAAGATATTCTGGTCGTTAACCTTATATGATTCCGCCAACGGTTTTTTCATTCCGAATGAGCACAAGAAATACAGCGTCGGTGAAAATGCCGGCATGAAATTAAATGATCAAGGTGGCATAGAGATCTATATCGCCGCGCAAAAACCAGACGGTGTACCAGAGGAAAACTGGTTGCCCATTAATCGTAAAGATGAAAACCTGGATGTTATTCTAAGGCTTTATATGCCGGATTTCGAAAAATATAAAACCTGGTCGGTACCCAAGGCGGAGATGATTACTAAAAAATAACCCGACAGCCTCATCGATACGGCACAAAGAGCAGCCGTCGGACATATGCTGAGCACAACAGACTGCTGCTTTGTCGGGAGCCTAAAAGCTTGACGGTTCCGGCAGCATGAATCACCCCGGCATTTTCGAGCAAATGCAAACTGTAAAAGTCGTCACTTTGCCCGAATATCTGGGCGCGGTATCGCCAGTTCAGCGGAGGAGATAGCATTCCCACCGGTTGGAGCAACCGATGCCGATGTATTTGAAAACAAGCTGCCCGAGGTGATGCAGTTCGTCTTCAACCACACGACCTTCGACCCCGATAATCACGAGGACCAGGCGGTATTGGCGGCTTATGCGCCGCCAGGCGTCGTCCCCGGCCAAAAAGTATGGCGCAGCTAAAGTTGCGCGGATCGATGCTAGCCGCTTGCGCGACAAGGCCCAGCAGAATCAGCGACAGTGGCTGTCAAGCCTTAGTGACACGGCCAAATTCAATGAAATTGGCCCGCGGATATTCCAGCCCAAGGGCGAAACCGAACTGGAAGCTGTACTGGCCGTTTCGATCATCGGTCCGATCGGTATTCCGCAGGAGCAGGCTGTCTATCCACAGGTGGCCACGGCCGACGGCAAGCAAATGAAGCGAAGCACGACTAAGTAATTCGCATGAAAAAGGATGAACTGCCGCCGACACAGCGCAGGGGTACGTCATGTAGCACCATGACTGCAACCTGTCTCAGCTTGCTGGAATGTTAGCCTGACCCCCTGTATTTCCGCCAGGTTATTCAATCCTGCTGAAGACCTTCACAGTGACGGGATGAACACCTCCCATATGAGGTGGCGTCACAATGCGCCATTTTTGAGTTTCAACCATCAATAACCAACGAGAGGTGTTCATCCCATCACTTTCGGGGAACTGATATAACAGTCCACCAGTTCGGCTTCACATCGAGCTAAGTGAATTGTCGCCTTATAATTTGCGAAATCCGGACATTATCAACCGGGGAAGAATAGTTCGCGGTTTATCCCGCGGGCGCGGCCTTATATAATCGATCTCTTACCGGCCACGAAAATTCAAACGGAACTTATGGGCGCTGTCGAAACCAGCCTGAAAACGCACACGCCGATGATGCAGCAATACCTGCGCATCAAGGCGGAGTATCCCGATACGCTGCTGTTTTACCGCATGGGCGATTTCTACGAGCTGTTTTACGAGGACGCACGCAAGGCCGCGCGCCTGCTCGATATCACGCTGACCAAACGCGGCCAATCCTCTGGCGAACCGATTCCGATGTGCGGCGTGCCCTACCACGCGGTCGAAAACTACCTCGCCAGGCTGGTGCGCAAGAGCGAATCGATCGCCATCTGTGAGCAGATCGGCGACCCCGCCACCAGCAAGGGTCCGGTGGAGCGCAAGGTGGTGCGCGTGGTGACCCCCGGCACGCTCACTGACGAGGCGCTGCTGCAGGATCGCAGCGAAAACCTGCTGTGCTGCATTTACCGACAGAAATCGCGCTGGGGCATCGCCGCGCTCGAAATCAGCTCCGGGCGCTTCAGTCTCGGTGAACTCGACGACGACGATGCACTGAACGGCGAAGTGGTGCGCCTCAACCCGGCTGAAATAATCTACTGCGAAGACCAGCAGCCACCGCTCGAATCCGGTTACCGGCAAAAGGCGCACGCCATGCCGCCCTGGTACTTCGAGCGCGACAGCGCCACGCGCCAGCTGTGTCGGCAATATCAGGTGCGCGACCTGCAGGGCTTCGGCATCGTCGACGCCGACCTCGCGGTCAGCGCTGCCGGCTGCCTGCTGCAATACGTCAAGGACACGCTGAAGACCGAAATTCACCATCTGCAACCGCTGCGTTACGAACAGCTCAGCGAACTGCTGCTGATCGACGCCAACAGCCGCCGCAATCTCGAGCTGACGCGCTCCAGCAACGAGCAGGCACCCGGCAACAGCCTACTAGGCATCCTCGATTTCTGCAGTACCGCGATGGGTCATCGTGAATTGATCCGCTGGATCCAGAAGCCGCTGCGCGGGCAGGCGCGCGTGCGTCAGCGCCACCACGCGGTGGCCTGCCTGCTCGACAATCACGAATATGAAAATCTCGCCGAGACGCTGAATGAAATCGGCGACATCGAACGCATCCTGGCGCGCATCGCGTTGCTGTCGGCGCGCCCGCGCGATCTGTCGACACTGAGGGCGACGCTGCAACTGCTTCCCGGCCTGCAACAGCAACTGGCGCGCTTCGACAGCCCGTTGCTGCAGCAGCTGGCACAGGGCGTCAGCACCCATCCCGAGGTTGTCGCGCTGCTCGACGCGGCGATCATCACCGAACCACCGCTGTTGATCCGCGACGGCGGCGTGATCAAGACCGGTTTCGATCCCGAACTCGACGAACTGCGCGCGCTGTCCGCCAACGCCGATCAGTTCCTCGTCGACATGGAAACCCAGGAACAGCAGAAAACCGGTATCAACTCGCTGAAGGTCGCCTACAACCGCGTTCACGGGTTTTACATCGAGGTCAGCAAAACGCATGCCGATGCCGTGCCCACCGAATACGTGCGCCGGCAGACATTGAAAGCGGTGGAGCGCTACATCACGCCCGAACTGAAGGCCTTCGAGGACAAGGTGCTGAGCGCCCGCGAGCGCGCGCTTTCGCGCGAAAAGTACCTCTATGAAACGCTGCTCGCCCAGCTCGGCGACGGCCTCGCGCCGATACAGCAGTGTGCGCTGGCGCTGGCACAACTGGACGTGCTCAACTGTTTCGCTACGGCGGCAAGCCGGCGCGACTGGAGCGCGCCCGAACTCACCGATGCACGCGTGCTGCAGATAGACGCCGGCAGGCACCCGGTAGTCGAGCAGGCGCTTGATCAACCCTTCGTCGCCAATGACGTCGAGCTCGACGAGCGCAGCAGCATGCTGCTGATCACCGGGCCCAACATGGGCGGCAAGTCGACCTACATGCGCCAGACGGCGCTGATCGTGATCCTTGCCTACATGGGCAGCTACGTGCCCGCCAGACGCACGCTGCTAGGCCCCATCGACCAGGTGTTCACGCGCATCGGCGCGAGCGACGACCTTTCCGGCGGACGCTCGACCTTCATGGTGGAAATGACCGAGGCGGCGAATATCCTCAACAATGCGAGCGCCAACAGCCTGGTATTGATGGATGAAATCGGGCGCGGCACCAGCACCTTCGACGGGCTGGCGCTGGCCTGGGCCTGCGCCGACCACCTGGCGCAGAAAACCCGCGCTTTCACCCTGTTCGCGACGCATTACTTCGAACTCACCCAGTTACCCGAGCAGTACGCCAACATCAGGAACGTACACCTCGACGCGGTCGAACACGGCGACGACATCATTTTCATGCACAGCGTCAAGGCCGGCCCGGCCAACCAGAGCTACGGCCTGCAGGTGGCGCGTCTCGCCGGAATACCCGCGTCGGCGATCCAGCTGGCGCGGCAAAAACTGCGAGTACTGGAGCAGCAATCCACCGGGGCGCAGCCCGACCTGTTCAGCGAACTGGCGGTAGCGAGCGAGCCATTCGACGCACTGCGCGCCGAACTCGACGCCTGCAATGCGGACGAACTTACCCCGAGACAGGCGCTGGAAGTGATTTATCACCTTAAAAGCCTCGCCAAATCATGAAACAGTATTACGATAATCTTCTTGATTTACGCGCTCGCCGCTTTAGACTTCATCCCGATAATTCCCGGTTTCAGAGGTAAGCAATGACTTTTGTCGTTCTAGAAGACTGCATCAAGTGCAAGTACATGGATTGTGTCGACGTATGCCCGGTCGACTGCTTCCACGAGGGCCCGAACTTCCTCGTCATCGATCCGGAAGAATGCATCGACTGCACGCTGTGCGAACCCGAGTGTCCGATCGAGGCGATCGTATCCGAAGACGACATCCCGGCGGGCCAGGAAATATTTCTTGGACTGAACGAAGAGTTGTCACAGATTTGGCCGGTAATCACCGCCAGTAAACCGCCACCGGCCGATGCGGCCGAGTGGGAAGGCGTCGAAGGCAAACTCAAATACCTCGAACGTTAGCCTGCGATTCTCGCCGTTTTCGCGAGGATATCGCAAAGACCCCCTGGCGCGCTGCAGGTACAAGAGGTTCGCGTCAGCCAGCGAAATTGACGCCATTTTGACTTTGCTCGGGGCCATCTCTAGAATCGACGTGGGATTCCCCCCTGGCCTGCCGCAGGTCTAACGGTTTGAGATGACGAGCATCATGGCTGAATCCAAATATTATTCGTTTTACGCGCTCGCAAAGATCAACGATCCCGAACTGTTATACGAGGCATTTCAACAACAAATCGCTCCCGGCCACTCCGATAAAATCGAAATCGAGATTTTCGAACGCAGCGATAATCGCTGGAACCGTCTCACTCCCAGTGGCGGTACGGATCAGAATATCGACGCGAAAACGCTCGGCATTCTGCAACAGCGCTTTGGCTCGGAGGATCAGGGCGACTGGCACTACGAAGCCGAGCTCGAGGGCTGGTTCTGCAGCTACAAGCCTCTCACCACCAAGCATTTCGTGTTGCTGGTGAAATCCGGCGACCCGGACAAACTGATCGAGGAAGATTACCTCCAGTTCCTGTTTCACTTCTACTGCCACCAGTTACAGATGTTGCAGGGCACTTATCGAGACGCGCTCACCGGCCTGTATAATCGTCGCGCCTTCAACGAAAAACTACCACCATTGCTCGACCAGTCGGTCGATCATCAGCGGCGCGCGATCAACTTTTCGCCGACGATTTTCGTCATGCTCGACATCGATCACTTCAAGCGTATCAACGACAGCAAGGGGCATTTGCTCGGCGACGAGGTGTTGCTGCTACTGGCGCAACAGATGACCGATTCGTTTCGCGAAAACGACCTGTTGTTCCGTTACGGCGGCGAGGAATTTGCGATGGTGTTGATGGATATCGAAGCCGAGCAGGCGCAGGCAACCCTGGAACGCTTTCGCGAAAAAATCGCCACCTACAAGTTTCCAGAAATCGAGCAGGTGACGATCAGCATCGGCTACACGTTGTTCGACAAGCGCCTCAGCCTCAACCAGTTGATCACCCAGGCCGACACCGCGCTCTACTACTGCAAGACGACGACGCGCAACGCGGTACACGGTTACCAGGACCTGGTCGAAAAAGGACAGATTTCGGCAAAGAAAGGCGCAAAGTTCCCGCGGACCGAAACCTCCTGAGTTTCCGCAGTCATCCCGATACGTCGGACCGGCGCGGGGACGACTCGCCAGCGGAATCTTACGAGGCGTCGAGGAACGCTTTGACGACCGGGGAAAAATGCGCGTCGTCGATCAGGAAGGCATCGTGGCCGTTGGCCGAATCGATCTCCACGTAGTCAACCTCGGTGCCGGTTGTGCGCATCAGGTCGGCGATCTCCTTTTGCTGGCGGCTGGGAAACAGGATATCGGTGGTCACGCCCACCACCAGCGCCCTGCGCAAGGCCAGCTTCGCCATACCGGCTTCCAGCGAACCGCCATGCTCGGCAACATCGAACCAGTCCATGCAGCGCGAAAGGTAGAGATAGCTGTTGGGATCGAAGCTATGAATGAACTTCTGCGCGTTGTACTCGAGGTAGTTTTCTATTTCGAACTCGCGCTCGAAGCGTTTACCGGTCAGCTTATCCGGCGCTATGCGGCTGCGATCGAACTTCGAATTCCACTCGTCGGCGGCACGATACGACACCAGCCCCAGTTTACGCGCCAGCGACATGCCCATTAGCGGCTTGTTGTCGTCGTCATACTGCCCATTGTTCCAGGCGGGATCGCTGCGGATGATTTCGCGCTGCAGCGAGCGCAGCGCAATCGTCAGCGGCAGAGCACTGGTAGCCGCGGAAATCGAAATCAGGTAGTCGATCTCGCCAGGATATTGCATCGCATAGGCGATGGATGACATGCCACCCATCGACGAGCCCACGGCCGCGTGCAGCTTGTGCACGCCCAGTTCACGCATCAGGTAGTAACCGGAACTGGCGATATCCTCGACCGTCACGTCGGGGAAATCAGCCCCGTAGCGCCGGCCCGTCTCCGGGTTGATCGAACTGGGCCCGGTCGTGCCGTAACAACCGCCGAGCGAATTGGCGCAAACCACGAAAAACCGGTTGGTATCGATCGCCTTGCCCGGACCGACCATGTACTCCCACCATCCCGGGGTCGGATCCTGTGACGACGATGCGGCGTGCGCGCTCGGCGACAACCCGGTAAAAATGATGATCGCGTTATCGGCCGCGGCAGACAGTTCGCCCCAGGTTTCGTAAGCCAGCGTGAGCTCGGACAAACGCCCGCCGCGCCACATCCGGAAACCTTGCGCAGCGGGATCAGCAATCGTTACCTGGCGCGTCGCGGCGGTGGTAAAACTATAAGCGTTATTCTCGTCAGCCATTTATCGAATCGATTTAGAACCTCGGTAGAAATAGACCCGACTAAATATCGAGCATGCGCTGCAACGCGATACGCGCGTTGCCAGCGGCCTCGGCAGGCACCGAAATTCTGCTCACCACGTTGCCCTCGACCAGGTTTTCCAGCTCCCTCGCGAGATGATGTGGGCTACCGCGGCCATGAAATGTACGCCGCAAAACACGATGTGCCCGGCCCTGGAGTCGGCAGCATGGCGCGACAGCTTCAGCGAGTCGCCGGAAAAATCGGCGTGCTTGAGAATTTCATCGCGCTGGTAATGGTGGCCGAGTATGACGACCCGATTGCCGAGTGCCGCCCTGGCGCGAATGATGCGCGGCTCGCAATTCTCGTCGTCAAGCGAAGCATAGGGTTGCACATCGATTGCCGCAGCGGCCATGGTGACTCGTATTTGTCAGACGAATTAAAAAGTCTATCACCTGACGCGGCAAGTGCCAATCGCGCCAGCCCGCATATCTCATCGTTTTCCGTAGCGATATGCACATGGATGCGCAACGGTCCGGCGCCCCGGAGTAAGGCAATGCAGCAGTCCGGCGTTTCGACGCTCAGACGCTTCGGGGAATTGCCGAGTAGGAAATTGGTGAGATATTCGGGCTATTCCTCTGCCTTTACCTTGCGCAGCCGGATCGACAGCTCGCGCAACTGCCGTTCGCTGACCGCGGCGGGCGCATTGGTGAGCAGGCAGGAAGCGGTTTGCGTCTTTGGAAACGCCATGACGTCACGGATCGAACTGGCGCCGGCCATCAGCATCACCATGCGATCGAGGCCGAAGGCGATGCCGCCATGCGGCGGGCAGCCGTATTTCAGCGCCGTCAGCAGAAAACCGAACTTGTCTTCGGCCTCCTGTTCGCCGATACCAAGCAGCTTGAACACACGCTGCTGCATGTCCATCTTGTGGATACGCACCGAGCCGCCGCCGAGTTCGGTACCGTTCAGCACCATGTCGTAGGCACGCGATAGCATGCCGCCGGGATCGGCTTCGAGTTCGCCAGGATCTTCCGTGGCCGGCGCGGTAAACGGATGATGCAGGGCATTCCAGCGATCTTCGCGTTCATCACGCTCGAACATCGGGAAGTCGACCACCCACAGGAAGCGCCAGCCGTCTTCCACCAGGCCGCGATCGTGCCCGAGCTTGATGCGCAGCGCACCCAGCGACTCGTTCACGATCTGCGCCTTGTCGGCACCGAAAAAGATCAGGTCGCCGGTCGCGGCGCCAGTGCGTTCCAGAATCGTGCTAATCGCCTCATCCGGCAAAAACTTCAATATCGGCGACTGTAATCCATCGCGCCCCTGGGCGACGTCGTTGCACTTGATGTAGGCGAGACCACGCGCGCCGTAACGCCCGACATAGGCGGTGTAGTCGTCGATCTCCTTGCGCGTCAGGTCGTTACCGCCCGGCACACGCAATGCCGCCACGCGTCCCTGCGGATCGCGCGCGGGCGCGGAAAACACCTTGAATTCGACGTCTTCGAGCACGTCCGAAATAGTCTGTAATTCGAGCTTGATGCGCAGGTCTGGCTTATCCGAGCCAAATCGCTCCATCGCCTCGGCCCAGCTCATGCGTGGAAACTGCTCGTCGACCTCGGCCGACAGGACTTCGGAGAACAGGCCGCGCATCATGCTTTCCATCATCCCCATGATGCCCTCCTCGTCCATGAACGAGGTTTCGATGTCGAGCTGGGTGAATTCGGGCTGGCGGTCGGCACGCAGGTCCTCATCGCGGAAACAGCGCACGATCTGGTAATAGCGATCCATGCCCGACATCATCAGCAGCTGTTTGAACAGCTGCGGTGACTGCGGCAGCGCGAAGAACTCACCCGGGTGAGTGCGGCTCGGCACCAGGTAGTCGCGCGCGCCCTCGGGCGTCGCCCGGGTCAGCATCGGCGTCTCGATATCGAGGAACTCGTGGCTTTCCAGCCAGCCTCGCAAGTAGTGGGTGACGCGCCCGCGCAGCTGCATGCGGTATTGCATTTCCGGCTTGCGCAGATCGATATAACGGTACCTGAGCCGGTTATCGTCGTGCACATCGTCATCGTCGAGTTGAAACGGAGGGGTGTCCGAGGCGTTCAGGATTTGCAGGCTGTGCGCGAGCAACTCCACCTCCCCGGTCACCATGTCCGGATTTTCAGTGCCCTCGGGACGTACCCTCAGCAGACCTTTCACCTGGACCACGTACTCGTTGCGCAAGGTCTCGGCCTCGCTGAACATGCTGGCATCGTCAGGATCGAACACCACCTGCAACATACCCTTCTTGTCGCGCAAATCGACGAAGATGACGCCACCGTGATCGCGGCGGCGATTCACCCAGCCACAAACACTGACCTGTTCACCGATCTGTGACCGATTGAGTTCACCACAATAATGCGTCCGCATAGCGACTGATCCGAGTAGAGTTGTTGGTAAATGCCCGACGAGCGCCGGGCAGAGATTTCAGGCGGCGGCTTCTTTGCCACCCGCTTTGGGCGATTCGCTTTTCGCTGGCTTGTCCGATTTGTCGGACTTGCTGCTGCTACTGCTATCAGTGCTATCGCCCTTCGAGAGATTCTTTTGGTTCTTTGATTTGAAATCCGTTTCGTACCAGCCGGAACCGCTCAGGCGAAACCCCGGCGCCGAAATTTTCTTTTTCAAAGCGCCTTTTTCGCAGGCAGGACAAGTCAGCAACGGCGCATCGCTGATTTTTTGCAGCGCCTCGAGCTCGTGCCCACATTCTTTGCAAACGTACTCGTAGATTGGCATTTTTGCCTCCGCAAAAATAACTCGCCCAAGCAAACCCAAAGGGCTTTGACGAAGTCGACTTAATCAAAAAAGGGACAGGATTCTATAATAGTCTGCCCCATTTTCCAACAACCCTGCGGCCCGTAATCAAAATAGGCCCTCGCGTAACGCGTCATTATAGAAATAACCGATTAACCTGGCGTCGAGATCGAAAACCAGCCAGGCATTACCGTAGCGAGCAGTAAAACGCTCGAGATAGACCTCGTCCACCTGCTTGCCGTGATCGCGCAGCCACTTGTCGAAAGCAGGCCTGGCCTTATACTTGTCGAGTAAATCCATGACGCGCAACTGGCGCTGCTGTAACGCGATTTTAAGTTCCGACTTTGGCCGGTAAAGCCGCATTTGTGCATGTTCGAGCACCTTTTCCTCGAATTTCATGCGTTGCACCTCGTCGACACCTTCCCGCGTCCTGGGGAAATCGGCATAGATAATCGGTGGCTTTTCATCACTGTAACGCTGCAGATCTCTTGCCGAGGCCAATTTTCCACCGTAGTGTTCCATGGTTGCCGAAACCACGAAATCATCGATCAGGACGAGGGCAACCGGGCGCTGGGTATAAGTCACGTAGATACCATAAGTCAGCGCGCCAAACTGAATCACCAGGATGATGATCAGGTCAAACAGTATAGCCCTGCGGGTCTTGCGCAAGTCGAAAATCAGAAAGGTAATGAAGGGTCCCAGCACCAGGTCGACGGCGCCGATAAGGCGCATCCCCTGCCAACCGCCATCGATCGAGAAATAGGGTTCGGGGTACCAGTTGTAATATATTTGATACATCAGGTAGGCGAACACTAACAGGCTCATCGTCATGTGAACCCCGGTGGCTTTCAGCTTGGTTTTAAGCACGGGCGTCGAAAACATCATTCGGCTCTTGTCTGTAACGCTGTGTTAATAAGGAAAATATATGGCTCAAAAACAACAGAATTTCAAGATCGAAACCGCGTACAACTCGCTGGACGCGGTTTATCATCAGGGCAAGCTGGAGCTGCGCGGCAAAGACAAGTCGCTGCAAAGCGTGATCAACCTGGAAACGCCGCAGCGCCTTGAACTCAGTAATCTCGAGCACATGATGTCGGTGCTGTTGTTCATGCCGGCGCCGGACCGCATTCTGATGCTCGGAACCGCGGCTGGCTCACTCCTGCACTTCCTCCGCTATCACTACCCGCAGGCGCAGATTACAGCCGTAGATATCGACAAATACCTCGTCGACAAGTTACTGCATCTCGATATTCTACCTTCCGCCGACGAGCGCCTCAGCTACCATTACGCCGATGCGGCCGACTACATACAACACTGCCGGCAAGGTTACGACCTGGTGCTTGTCGATGTGTTCGACGGCGCCCAGTCACCCGCCTGGTTGCTGACCAATTCCGCTATCCGCCAGCTGCACCGGCTGGTGTGCGAACGGGGAGCCCTCGCCTTTAACCTGCTCGTCGACAGCGATCACGACTTCAGGCAGTTTTATCGTGACCTGCGCCAGCAGTTTCACCAACAGACACTATCACTGCCGGTAGCCGGACTGGAGAACAGGATTGTTTATGGCATCCGCGGCAAATTCGTGGCCCGCGACATGAACGCCAACCTGCAAACGGCGCTGGACATGTCGGGCCGGCTCGGCATCGATTTCATGCAGATTTTAGCACTGATCTACAACACCAATCCTGCCGGAGGCGGGTTGATCTAGCCTGTATAACGGCAGCGCGGACGATGTGATGCCGGAATCCGCCATGCGGTGAACCGGCGCCGCATAGATACGCCGGTTTAGGGCCGCCCCCGCTCTACTGGTTTTTCCCGCCACCTCGACACTTCGGTGACGCGGCTACCTCGCCCCCGCGCGACTGCCACTCCAGCGGCGTCAGTGTGTGCAGAGCAAGCGCGTGAATCTGTTGCATTTCCTCCCGCAGGGCGTGGTTTACCATGCGGTGACGCTTGATCAGCATCAGCTCTTCGAAGGCATCGCTGACAATGGTGACCTTGAAATGCGATTCCGCACCGGGTGCGACATTGTGCATATGGCTTTCGTTTTCGACCCGCAGGAATTCAGTTTCGAATTCACCCGCCAGTTTTTTTTCGATGATGGTTTGCATGGACATGTGGTTTTGCCTGATGTTTACGACAGCTTTTTTTGAACTTCGCGGATTGCCTCGGCCGCCTGATCCATGGTTTGCAGTCGATCATCGACGTCGACTGCCATCAATTTCTGTACCAGCAGGCTGATGCGCGGATTGACCGTATCGCGGACCTCGTGCAGGGGTTTCGCCTTGCCCTCGATGTGCTGGTACAGCAGCGACATCGGCTCGCCGACATAGGGGAGTTTACCGGCAAACAGGAAATAGGCGATGACGCCGAGCGCATAGATATCGCTGCGATGATCGGCCTCGTGCCCGCGCGCACGTTCGGGCGAGATGTAGGCCGGGGTACCGATAATCGAACCTTGCTGGGTCAGGTTGGAATCCGATTTACTCGTTGCCGAAGCGATACCGAAGTCGACAATCTTGACCAGACCCTTTTTGTTCATCAGGATATTGCTGGGTTTCAGATCGCGATGAACCACCTCCTGGTCATGCGCCGCGGCCATGCCTTTGGCGACCTGTAGCAATATCCTTAGGCCTTCATCAGCATCGAAGTGGCCTTTTTCCTTGAGATATTCGTCGATGCCCCGGCTCTCGAAAAACTCCATCGAAATCGCACTCAGGCCCTCGTGGGACAGCATGTCGTGTACGCGAATCACGTTGGGATGGCTGACCTTTCGCGAGTAGCGCACCTCACGCAGAAAGCGTTCGCGCGACGCCTCCTCGGCGGTCAGCTCCGGGTGCATGAATTTCAGTATCAGGTTCTCACCGACCATTTCGTCGGTGGCCAGCATGACCCGGCCCATTGCACCGCGGCCAATTTCACGGTCTATTCGATAGCGCCCCAGCCACAGGTCACCCTTTTTGAAATCCTCGATATTCTGGTACTCCTGCTCCACAGACCCGGTTGTAGCCGCGGCCTGGGTTTGAGTTGTTCCCTTTTCGAAGGCACCGGTGTCATCGACCCTGGTCAGGCGCGTATCGAAATAGGCCTCCTCGTCAACATCGATCGGTGACAAGCCATGTTGCGTGGTGAGACGCGCAATCACTTCACCCGCGGTATCACGCACCGTGGCCTGCAGTATCGGAACCAGTTGCATGAGTTTGTCGCGCACCGCCTGGGCATGGCGCTCGGTGGTGAGCTTGCCTATGGTTTCGAGTGCTTCGCGCTCTACCAGGGCCTCGGGCATGCGCAGACAGGCGAAGGCGATTTCCAGGCCCTTGGACTGCCCCAGTTCCGTCACCGCCTTAAGTACAGCGGTCGCCGATTCCGGGCGCTCGTCGATCACCTTTTTGAGAACAGCAATCGATTCGCGCCGCCCCGACTTGCCTATGGCTTCAATGGCATGATCGCGCACCTGCCAGTTTTCATGCAGCGCGTTTGCAAACAACTGCTTGATATCGGCCGGATCGCTGGTCCGCGCCGCCAGGCGTTGTGCCTGCTCACGGATAAAGTCATTGGCGTGGTCACTCAACCCCTGCGCCGCGGTAAAAAGCCTGTCGTTACCCAGCTTGTGCAGGCTTTTCAACGCCTGCTCCTTACCCCACCAATCCTGCAGGTCGAGCAGCTTCAGGAATTCTTCCAGGCCCTCGCTGCTCGCATGATCGACGAACAGCTTGACGAAGGTATCACGCAACTCGTCCGACTTACCGCAGGTCAGTGGCGCCAGCTTTGCAGCCACTCCCGCATCGGCACGCGCCTCGATAATATCGATTGCCATCTGGCGCGCGACCTCGGACATCGCTCCAATAGATGGCAATATCAGCGACACATCGAAATCAACCTTGAGCGCCTTCAAGGATTTCAGGGCCTCGATAATCACGGTTTTGTTACTGTCCTGGAGAAAGCCTGTGATCAATTCCGCGGCCCGCGGCTTTTCCACCGTGCCGAGATAGCGCAACAGAATGATTTTCAGCGACGGGCTGCCGATCGCTGCCGGCTCGAAGTGCAGCGAATCGAGATCGATGGGTTGCTTCGACAGGTAGACCAGCTTCAGCAGCTGTTCGGCATCGCCACGCTCGAGCCGCAGGGCGTTCATGATAATCTGTTCGGGCTTGATCTGCTCCGCCTGGAACTCGAGGATGCCGATAATCTCCGCCTTCGGCGCATCCGCTTCGTGCAATTTTTTCAGCAGCTTGGTGGGACTGATTTGCGAACTCTGGGATAGCAGCATGGCCGCGCTGTTGCGGATCTCGGTGGTATCGTTGTCGAGCCCCTTGAATAAAAGGTCTTCATTCGAGCCACCGGCATGGTCGAGACAAATGTTCGTCAATATGGCGCGGTGCGCACCGCCGGTCTGGGGAATCACTTCGAGTAACTGTTGCAGCGAATCAGCAGAGGACTCACGCAATTTCTCGATCAACGCGGTGCTCTTCGCGCTTTCAAGATCATCGCATTCCAGGAATTGCTTCAGTGTCCGCTTGAAAAATAGTGAGCCGAATACCGCCATTATTCTATTCGTATAGCTTCCGCGATTAAGCTGTCTGGTTCGTCAGACAATTATAGCGGCAAATCTCGCAAAATAGGCCAGTCCCTGGCCTATTTATCGACTATCGAAGTTAATGCGGCCTTTGTTTGGCGAAACTGAACTGCCGCGCCTCGTCCACATCGACCTCGATTCGGTCGCCGGGCCCGAATTCACCCGACAGTATCGATACCGCAATCGGGTTTTCGATAGCCTGCCGGATCTCGCGCTTCAGTGGTCGCGCACCGTAAACCGGGTCGAAGCCGAGTTCGCCAAGGACGTCGATCGCCGCATCGCTGAATGAAATCGACATATCCCGATCCTTCAGGCGAGCTCCCAGCTCCCGCAGCTGAATTTGCGCGATCGCGCGGATCTGCTCCCGCGTCAGCGGATGGAACACCACCGATTCATCGATACGATTGATGAATTCAGGCCTGAAGTGTCGCGCTACCTGCTCCATCACGGCCTGCTTGATCTCGGCATAATTCTGGTCACCGGCCATGGCCTGGATTTCCGTCGATCCGAGATTTGACGTCATCACTATGACGCAGTTACGAAAATCGACGGTGCGCCCCTGGCCGTCAGTCAGTCGACCATCATCCAGCACCTGCAACAATATGTTGAACACTTCCGGATGCGCCTTTTCGATCTCGTCCAGCAAGATTACCGAGTAAGGCCGACGCCGCACCGCCTCGGTCAGGTATCCACCCTGTTCGTAGCCGACGTAGCCCGGGGGCGCACCGACCAGGCGCGCCACGCTGTGTTTTTCCATGAACTCCGACATGTCGATACGAATCATGGCGTCTTCGGTGTCGAATAAAAAATGCGCCAGCGCCTTGGTAAGCTCGGTTTTGCCAACCCCGGTAGGACCGAGAAAGAGGAAAGACCCATTCGGACGCGCAGGGTCCGACAGTCCGGCACGGGAACGGCGAATGGCATCGGCAACGGCCTTCACCGCCTCACCCTGGCCAACCACGCGCTCGCCCAGCTTGACCTCCATCTCGAGCAGTTTTTCGCGCTCCGATTCGAGCATCTTGGAAACCGGTATGCCGGTCCAGCGCGACACAACCTCGGCGATCTCTTCTTCTCCCACCTTGTTGATCAGCAGTTTCATCTCGCCTTCGACGCTGGAGGCCAGCGCCAGCTGTTTTTCCAGCTCCGGGATACGGCCGTACTGCAACTCCGACATGCGCGCCAGGTCACCGGCGCGTTGCGCGGTTTCAAGCTCGAGGCGCACGCGCTCCAGCTCTTCCTTGATGTGCGTAGTACCCTGCAAAGCGGCCTTTTCGGCTTTCCAGATTTCCTCGAGATCGGAGTATTCGCGTTCGAGCTTGCTGATTTCATCTTCCAGCGACTGGAGCCGCTTCTTACTCGCCGCATCGCTTTCTTTCTTCAGCGCCTCGCGCTCTATCTTGAGCTGAATCAGGCGCCGTTCGAGGCGATCCATATCTTCCGGCTTCGAATCGATCTGCATGCGAATGCGACTGGCCGACTCGTCGATCAGGTCGATCGCCTTGTCGGGCAATTGCCGATCGGCGATATAGCGATACGACAGGGTCGCCGCGGCGACAATCGCCGGATCGGTGATATCGACACCGTGGTGCACCTCGTAGCGCTCTTTAAGACCGCGCAGAATCGCGATGGTATCTTCGACGCTGGGCTCCTGCACCAGCACTTTCTGGAAGCGGCGCTCGAGCGCAGCATCCTTCTCGATGTATTGACGATACTCGTCCAGCGTGGTCGCGCCGATGCAGTGCAGTTCGCCGCGCGACAGGGCCGGTTTCAGCATGTTGCCGGCGTCCATCGCGCCCTCGGCCTTGCCGGCGCCGACCATGGTGTGCAATTCGTCGATAAACAGGATGATCTGGCCTTCCTGCTTGCCGAGGTCGTTTAGCACCGCTTTCAGCCGTTCCTCGAATTCACCGCGAAACTTGGCGCCGGCGATCAACGCGCCCATGTCCAGCGACAGCACGCGCTTGTTCTTCAGGCCCTCGGGTACTTCTCCGTTGATGATGCGTTGCGCGAGGCCCTCGACGATCGCCGTCTTACCGACGCCGGGCTCGCCGATCAGTACCGGGTTGTTCTTGGTGCGTCGTTGCAGTACCTGGATAGCGCGGCGGATTTCCTCGTCGCGGCCGATGACCGGGTCGAGCTTACCCTGTTCGGCACGCTCGGTTAGGTCCACCGTATATTTTTCCAGCGCCATGCGCTGATCCTCTGCGCCGGCGTCATTTACCGCCTGGCCACCACGAATCGCATCGACCGCCGCAGCGATTTTCTGCTTGTCGGCACCGGCCGCAATCAGCGCGTCGGCGAGCGGACCCTTTTCCTGCAGCACCGCGAGCACGAACAATTCGCTGGAGATAAACTGATCCTTGCGATCCTGCGCCAGCTTGTCGGTAACGTTCAGCAACTTGCCAAGCGCGTTCGAGATATGCACTTCACCGGCGGCGCCTTCGACGCTCGCCAACTTGTCGAGCTGCTCGTCCAGCTGCGAACGCAGGCGGTTGATGTTCACCCCGGCGTGGGTGAACAATGGTCTTACCGAGCCCCCCTGCTGATCGAGCAGCGCGGCCATCAGGTGCGCCGGTTCGATGAACTGGTGGTCACGGCCGACGGCTAGCGATTGAGCGTCCGCCAGGGCTTCCTGGAATTTGCTGGTCAAGCGGTCCATACGCATTGAATGGAATCCTCATAAACATTAAAAAATTAGGGGATTAAGTATGACTGAGGTTGGCTTTTTCAAGCCGGGAGACGCTGATTTAGTTGATCCAGATCAAGCTTGCCATGCGCCCGGTAACGGTTTCGCGGCGATAGGAATAGAACAGCTCGGCATCGCGATAGCTACAATACGGGCTGCGCGCCACGCGGCTGACGCCGAGAGCGCTCAACCAGCTTGCGGCAATTCCGCCCAGGTCGCACAGCCAGTGTCCCGGCCGGTTCGCGCTGAAACAGGCTGCGGCCGCACTGTCGGCATCGACGAAGGCTGCGTAGACCTCGTCTCCCACCTCGAAACAGGCCTGCGAAATACCCGGGCCGATCCACGCCAGCAAATCCGCGCAGGGCGACTGCATCGCCGACAGGGTTGCCTGGATGATGCCCGCCTGCAGACCCCGCCAGCCCGCGTGCACGGCCGCCACTTCGCTGCCCTGACGATTGCACAACAGGATCGGCAGGCAGTCGGCAGTCATCACCACGGCGACGTAACCAGGCGCTCGCGTAACCGCGGCATCGGCGTCGCGCCGCGCATCGTTTTCCAGCGTCACCACGTCGATACTGTGCGTCTGGTTGATCCAGCTGGGTTCGGCCGGCAAAGCCAGTTGCTCGCGCAGGCGCTTGCGATTACGCATCACGTCGACTTCGCGGTCACCCACGTGCAGGCCGAGATTGAGGCTGTCGAACGGCGCTTCGCTGTGACCGCCGCGGCGGGTCGTGCAACAGGCCTTGACGCGCGCCGGGGCCGGCCAGTCCGGCGTGATGGTTTCAATCATATTCGATCAACGCCTCCAGCAGGGCGGCGAAGTCTGCCGGTTGCGGCGCTTCGAAGCTCACCATTTCGTGACTGCCGGGATGCTCGAAGCTGAGCCGTTCGGCGTGCAGTGCCTGGCGGCGAAAATCGCGGATCAGCGCCACCAGCACGGGATCGACCGCGGCCGGCAGGCGCGCGCGCCCGCCATACACTGCGTCGCCTAGCAACGGATACTGCAGGTGCGCCATATGCACGCGAATCTGGTGGGTACGACCGGTTTCGAGCTGCAGGCGGACGAGACTGTGATGGGCGAACTTGCGCGCCACCTGGAAGTGCGTGATGGCAGTCTTGCCGCTATTGGTGACCGCCATCTTCTTGCGATTCTGCGGGTGCCGCCCAATGGTGGTCTCGATGCTTCTGCCCGCGGTAACCACCCCGTGGACGATGGCAATATACTCACGCTTGACCTTGCGCGCCTGCAACTGCTCGACCAGCCAGCTGTGCGCGGCCAGGTTACGCGCCACCACCATGATGCCGGTGGTATCCTTGTCGAGTCGATGCACGATGCCGGCGCGCGGCAATTGCTGCAGGCGTGGGTCGCGTGCCAGCAAGCCATTCACCAGCGTGCCATCCCAGTGCCCGGCAGCGGGATGCACGACCAGGCCCGCCGGTTTGTTGATAACGAAGATGTCGTCGTCCTGGTGTAGAATATCGAACTCGACGGGTTCAGGCTGGTCGTTAATGACGATCTGTTCGGGCACATCCAACTCGATCATATCGCCACTGTAAACCTTTTGCCGCGGCTTGCAGACCTGCTGGTTCAGGCGCACCAGGCCCTGCTGAATCCACTGCTGGATGCGGCTGCGCGAATAGTCGGGCAGCAATTGCTGCAGGGCATGATCGAGACGGTTTCCAGCCTGATTCTTTTCAATCTGGAAACTTTGCTGAATTAATTTCATGCGCTGGTTATACTGCTTGTTCTGTTGCACGGCAAGTGATCCGGCCCCAATCAACTTTTAACGACGATGCGCTTTTTCTTAATTATCTCCCTGACGCTTTTCACGCTATCCAGCCTCGTTGGCTGCGGCCCCAAGAAGGAGGTCGACCTTACCGCCGACTGGAGCGCCGAAAAGTTTTACCTCGAAGCGCGTGCGGAACTCGACGAAGGCAATTACCTGACCGCGATCGAATACTATGAAACCCTGGAATCGCGTTTTCCGTTCGGCAAATACGCCATGCAGGCGCAAATCGATGTAGCCTATGCCTATTTCAAATTCGACGAGCCGGATTCGGCGATCACCGCGCTCGACCGTTTCATCAAGCTGCATCCGCGCCATCCAGCCGTCGACTATGCCTATTATCTGAAGGGCCTGGTTAATTTCGAACGGGGAGGCAATATCCTCGACATAATTTCAGACCGCGATCTGTCGGATTTCGACCGCGACCTCATTCTACGCGCGTACAATGACTTCAAGCTGCTGTTGCAGCGCTTTCCCGACAGCAAGTACGCCACCGATGGGCGCAAGCGCATGATTTACCTGCGCAACGAACTCGCGCGCGCCGATTTCAAGGTCGCCAGCTACTATGCCTCGCGCGATGCCTGGGTCGCGGTCACCGGTCGTACGCGCTTCATTCTGCAGAATTACCAGGGCAGCGCGGTGATCAAATCCACGCTCGAATTGCAGCTCAAGGCCTACCAGAAGCTCGGCCTGCAACAGCCAGCCGAAGATACCCAGCGCATCATCGACCTCAATTACGGCAAGTCGTCCTGATCCTGCACGAAGCCTGCCGCATTGCGATGCAACCTGCAGGCCAGGCCGGTACCGCGGTTGCTGATATTGCCACTGCCCTGCTAATATCCGGGGCCCCGATCACCGGACAGCGGCAGGACCATGCAATACAGAAAACTCGGTAGCAGCGATATCGACGTGAGCGTGATCTGCCTGGGTTCGATGACCTGGGGCACGCAAAACAGCGAAGCCGAGGGCCATGCGCAAATCGACTATGCGCTCGATCACGGTGTCAATTTCATCGACACCGCCGAGCTGTACCCAGCCAATCCGATGTCCGCCGATACCGCGGGTAGAACCGAGGAAATCATCGGTAGCTGGATCGGCACGAGTGGTCGCCGCGACGACATCATTCTCGCCACCAAGGTGGCTGGCGAGGGACACAGCTATCTCCACGAAGGCGCCGACATCAGCCCGCAAAAGATTCGTCTCGCCGTGGAAGGCAGCCTGCGCCGCCTGCAAACCGACTTCATCGACCTGTACCAGCTGCACTGGCCCAATCGCGGCACCTACCACTTCCGCAAAAACTGGGGTTTCGACCCGACAACCCAGGATACCCAGCAAACGCTGCAGCATATTTACGAGGTGCTGGAATACCTCGCGGAGCTGGTCGCCGAGGGCAAGATTCGCAGTATTGGCCTGTCCAACGAGTCCTGCTGGGGAACCGCGCAATTCCTGCGTATCGCCGCCGAAAACAACTTTCCGCGCGTGGTCTCGTTACAAAACGAATACAGCCTGCTGTATCGCACCCACGATCTCGACCTGGCCGAGTTGTCGCATCACGAAAACGTCGGCCTGCTGCCCTATTCGCCGCTGGCTGCTGGCCTGTTGACCGGCAAATATAAAAATGGTGCGCGTCCCGACGGTTCGCGCCTGACCATCAATCCCGACCTGTTCGGGCGGGTGCACGATGGCATCTGGCCGGTGGTCGACGCCTACCTCGGGGTAGCGCGGCGACACGGTCTCGACCCGGCGCAAATGGCGATCGCCTTTTGCAATCAACGCCCATTCGTCGCTTCGAGCATCATTGGCGCCACCAGCCTCGAACAGCTGGCGCATAATATCGCCGCCAGCGAACTTGAACTCGACGACAAGGTGCTCGAAGATATACAGTCTATCCACCGCCGTTACCCACTGCCTTTCTGACAAATAATATGAACCAGACCGATATCATTGCAGCAATGCGGGTTCTGCCCGAGATCGACGTCGATTTCGAAATCCGTCGTCGAATCGATTTTATCCGCTATCAGCTTGAGCTGAGCGGTCAAAAGACACTGGTGCTCGGCATCAGTGGCGGCATCGATTCCTGCACCTGCGGACGACTGGCGCAGTTGGCAGTCGACGAATTGAATCAGACCGGAGACGGTTTCCGCTTTATCGCCGTACGCCTGCCCTACGCCACCCAGGGGGACGAGGCCGATGCGCAACTGTCGATCGATTTTATTCAGCCCAGTCAGCATCTCGCGGTCAACGTGCGCAACGGCAGCGATGCGATTCACCAGTCGGTGATGCAGGCGCTGGAGGCGCAGGGACTCGGTGATATCGATGCCGGCCGAGAGGATTTCGCGCACGGCAATGTCAAGGCACGGGTGCGCATGGTGGTGCAATATGAAATCGTCGGCCTGCTCGGCGGGCTGGTGCTCGGCACCGACCACTCGGCGGAAAACGTGACCGGCTTTTACACCAAGTACGGTGACGGCGCCTGCGACCTGGTGCCGCTGTTCGGGCTCAACAAGCGCCAGGTGCGCCAACTCGCCAGGCGCCTGGGGGCGCCGGACAAAATCGTCACCAAGACGCCGACCGCCGATCTCGAGAGCCTGGCGCCCGCAAAAGCCGACGAAGCAGCGCTGGGGCTAACCTACGACCAGATCGACGACTTTCTCGAAGGTCGCGAAATCGACCCCGAGGCGGCTGCACGCCTGATCCACATCTTCGTCACTACCGCGCACAAGCGCGAACCCATCGCCTCGATATACGATCAGTAGATCACCGGGCACACCGGGTACCTGGCCCGCATATCCCACCGCTTTACCGAGCGGGACCCCGAAATCGACCGGAACGCTACGACAGCCGCGACCTGCTGGATTCGACGACACTGCACTGTATATGCGCAATTGCGCACTCGCAAACGCACTGGAACAGTGCGCAGTTAATTTGTTCAGGGCGCCGAATTTGAATCAACTTGTTGATTTTAAATTACTTTCCCAGGGTATCGAGAAACTCGCGGAATTTCACCCGGGTTTCCATCATCACGAACCATGCTAGAGTTTGTGCATCGCAGCAATCGAGCTCCTCCCATAATCCATTCCTCCTGCGATTCTGGGATTCGGGACCGGGTAAAACCGGTCCTTTTTTTTGCATGAAATTCATGCCGATATGTATAAACGCCACGCTTACACAACCATGGCATCCGGCACACCGGCTCCAGCAGAAACCCTTGCTCAGGCGTTGAGGACGGATTCGGCCTGCAGGTCTGCGTGGTAGGACGAGCGTACCATCGGCCCGCTTGCGACCTGGTCGAAACCGATCGATTCGGCGTAGGCGCCGAGCTCATCGAATTCCGCGGGCGTGACGAAACGCTCCACGGCGAGGTGATCCAGGCTGGGCTGCAGGTACTGGCCGAGCGTCAGCATGTTGACGTCGTGCGCACGCATGTCGCGCAGCACCTGCTTGACTTCATCGATTTCCTCGCCGAGCCCGAGCATCAAACCGGACTTGGTCGGCACCTGCGGATGCATCGTCTTGAACGCCTTCAGCAAGTCCAGCGACCACTGGTAATCCGAGCCGGGGCGTATCTTCTTATACAGCGAAGGCACCGATTCGAGGTTGTGGTTGAACACGTCGGGCGGTGCCTGGGTCATGATTTTCAGCGCGACGTCCATGCGCCCGCGAAAATCCGGCGTCAGGATTTCGATCTTGGTGTCGGGATTGAGCTTGCGCGTCTCGCTGATGCAGTCGACGAAATGCGCGGCGCCACCGTCGCGCAAATCGTCGCGATCGACCGAGGTGATCACCACGTAACGCAGGCCCATGGCGTGGATGGTGCGCGCGAGGTTGGCCGGCTCGCTGGTATCGAGGGCATTCGGCCGGCCGTGGCCGACATCGCAGAACGGGCAACGCCGCGTGCAGATATCGCCCATGATCATAAAGGTCGCCGTGCCCTTGGAGAAGCATTCGCCAAGGTTCGGGCAGGAGGCTTCCTCGCAAACCGTGTACAGATTGTTTTCGCGCAGGCGTGCCTTCAGCTGCTTAACGCGATCGCCGGTTGGCGCCCTGGCGCGAATCCAGGCGGGCTTGCGCTGCACCGAGATCGACGGCACCACCTTGATCGGGATACGCGCGAGCTTGGCGGCGCCCTTCAGTTTAACGCCCTGCACTACCTGATTTTTTTTCACCTAGGTTCCCTACTAGTATGCCGGCGAGTTCGTCGCCTACCTGCTCGATGCCAGCGTTGATTCCAAGGTCACGTAACTGGGTGACGGCGAGACCCTTATAGCCACAGGGGTCGATGCGGCTAAACGGTTCCAGTTCCATATCGACATTCAAACTCAGGCCATGATAACAACATCCTTTTCGAATGCGCAATCCGAGCGCCGCGATCTTGGCCTCGCCGACGTAAACCCCGGGCGCACCGCTGCGCGTATGCGCGGCGATGCGATAATGATCGAGTAATTCGATGACCGACTCTTCGATGCGCGTCACCAGCGCTTTCACGCCGAATCCCAGGCGATTCAGGTCGAGCAGGCAGTAGACCACCAGTTGTCCGGGCCCGTGATAAGTCACCTGGCCACCCCTGTCGACCTGCAGCAACGGGATCTCTCCGCGATCAAGCACGTGCTCGGCACGGCCGTTCAGTCCCTGGGTGTAAATCGGCGGGTGCCGGGTAATCCACAGTTGATCCGTCGTCGACCGATCGCGCTGCCGCGTAAACTGTTTCATCGCCTCCCAGGTTTCGCCATAGTCGGTGATGCCGAGTTGAACGATTTCGATGTGACCCGACTGCATCCTGAGCTCCGCGCCGCCCAACGTCTACAGCGACATCATCACCTGTTCGCACTGGTACAGATCGCGATAAATGTCTTCCAGTTGCTGCTGGGTGTAAACGGTAAAGGTCAGGGTCAGGGCCTGGTACTTGCCGCCCCGGCTGCTGCGCTTGCTGATTTCGATATGCTCCGCCTGTGGAATTCTGGCGCGCACCAGCGCGAGCACACTGGCTTCAAGGTCCGCGGATTGCTTGCCAAACACTTTGAGCGGGTAGCGGCTGGGGTAGTCGAGCAGGGCCAGCGCGGATTCGGTAGACTCCACCTGCCCGGCCATCAGTGGAACATCAGCTTGACGCTATCCAGCGCACGATCGATCAGGCTGCCTTCATCCACCGCCTGCATCGCAACGATGGGTTCGTTCAGGATTTCCTCACCGTCAAGCTTGATGCTCACCTGCCCCAGCGCCTGGCCAAGGTCAACCGGCGCCGAAATTTCACGATCGATTTCCATCGACGCATCGAGGTCTCGATAGCGCCCGCGCGGGATGGTGATGAAAATATCCCTGCCCACACCGAGGCTAACCTGCTCCTGGTCGCCGTACCAGATGCGCGCGGCCTTCAGCACTTCGTCGGCGCGATACAGCTTGTGTGTCTGGAAATAACGGAAACCGTAGTTCAACAGCGACTGGCTGCTTTGCGTGCGCGCCTTGTCGGAGGCGGTGCCGAGCACGACCGCGATCAGACGCATATCCTCGCGCTGGGCCGAAGACACCAGGCAATAACCCGCCGCCTCGGTATGCCCGGTCTTGACACCGTCGACCGAGTCGTCACGCCACAGCAGGCGATTGCGGTTGAACTGACGAATCTCGTTGAAAGTATATTCACGCTCCTTGTAAAGCCGGTAGGATTCAGGGAACTCGTCGATAATCGCGCGCGTCAGGGTCGCGATATCGCGCGCACTGCTGTAATGATTTTCATCCGGCCAGCCGGTTGCATTGACATAGTGTGTATTGTCCATCCCAAGCAGCCTGGCCTGGTGATTCATGTACCCGGCAAACGCCGATTCGGAACCGCCTATGTGCTCGGCGAGGGCCACACTGGCATCGTTACCGGACTGAATGATCAGCCCCTTCATCAATTCGTCGACGGAAACCTGCTTACCCACTTCGACAAACATTTTGGAGCCTTGCATACGCCAGGCTTTTTCGCTGATCGTCACCATCTCGTCCAGCGTCAGGTCGCCGTCGGCGATAGCCTTGTCCACCAGAAAGGCCGTCATCAACTTGGTGATGCTGGCTGGCTCCACCTGTTCATCCGGATTCTTCTCGGCCAGCACCTGACCGGAATCGAAATCGATCAGGAAGTAGCTGCTGGCATCGAGCTCGGGAGGATTGGGAATCGGCTTTGCCGCGGCCCAAAGGGCCATGGGCAGCAAAAGGGCCAACAGGCTAAAGAATAGCGAGACGAGTTTCATAGGGGCTTTCGGGAAGGGGTTTTCACAAGAGATACGATTGTAGCGATCACGGCAGACGCTCACAAGGTTTATTCGGCGTTGTCCTCGACCACGATGCGCGCGGTCTGGAATCCCTTGTCGCGCAGGCGCAAGAGGATGGCGTTGGCTTCATCGATATCGAACAATGGCCCGACTCGAACCCGATACATCAGCCCTGCGTCGGTTTGCAGTTGCGATATTTTCACGGCTTTTTCATTGGCATCGAGCAAATTCTGCATCAGGTTACTGGCGTTCATCTGGCTGGCGAAAGATCCCATCTGGATGAACAATGGTAAGTCATCTTCAAGATTGGTTTGCAAGGGTATGCTGCGCACCACGCTGGCCGGCTCGCTCTCACCCTGGCTGAGTACGCTGATCTCGACGTTGGCGGTGCCGGGGCCGTCAACGCCGAGCTTTTTTGCCGCGGCGTAGGACAGATCGATGATGCGTCCCGAAATAAACGGGCCACGATCATTAACCTTCACCACCGCCGAGCGCCCATTATCCAGGTTTTTGACATGGACATAGACCGGAATCGGCAGGGTTTTGTGCGCCGCCGTCATCGCGTGCATGTTGTAGGTTTCGCCACTGGAGGTCGCGCGGCCATGAAACTTGGTGCCGTACCAGGAGGCAATTCCGCGTTGCACAAACCCTTCGGAACTGTCGAGTACGTAGTAACGCTTGCCGAAAACGACATAAGACGAAGGATTTCCCCGTTCCGAGGGCGTCGTCGCCGGCACGCCGGAAGACTGCTGTTTGCCGCGGTCGCCAATCGGCACGCCGAAGGTACAGCCGCCCAGTGCGGTCAACATTAGCAGCGTGGCCGTTAATCGACTCATGTTTGCTTTTTGAACTCGTGCCGAATCAGCTTGGCCAACTGGTACACCGCCATGGCATAGAGTTCGCTGTGGTTGTAACGCGTGATGACGTAAAAATTCTGAAACCCGGCCCAGTATTCGGGATAGCCCTGCTGCTCGAGTTTGACCAGCGCAACCGGGGTTTCCGCGTCGATCTCGAAGCTCGACTCGAGCCCCTTCTGCCTGAGTTCCTGCCACTGGTACACGGGCTTGACGCCAGGCTCTATCTGGTCGATCGAATTGTTTTCCATAGCTGCCAGCGGCCGCGCGACCCGGCCACCGCGTTGCCAGCCGTGCTTGACGAAGTAGTTGGCCACGCTGCCGGCAATGTCGGCGATGCTGTCGAATAAATTGATCTGCCCATCACCATCGAAATCGATGGCGTAACCGCGATAGCTGGAGGCAATGAACTGCGGCACGCCCATGGCGCCGGCGTAGGATCCGCGCAAGGCTCGCGCATCGAAACCCTGTTCGCGGACGAGCAGCAGGAATTGCTCCAGTTCCTGGCTGAAAAACTTGGCGCGACGCGGATAATCGAAGGACAGTGTCACCAGGCTGTCGAAAACCGGGTCCTTGCCCCGGTATATGCCGTAGAAGGTCTCGACGCCGATGATGGCGACGATGATCTCTTCCGGAACTCCCATCTTGTCACTCACCTCGGCAAGCAGCTGACGGTGCTCGCGCCAGAACTCGACACCCTTGCTGATGCGCTGTTGCTTGATGAATATGGGCCGATACTGGTACCACTCCAGCTCTTTCTCAGCGGGCTTATCCAGTTGTTCAAACAGATGCTCCTGCTTGACCACCTGGCCGAACAAATCCGCCAGCTCCTGCTCGCTATAGTCGCTGTTGGCCGCCATACGTTGCACGAATGCGGCCACATCGGTGCGCCCCTGATAATCCCCGCTGGTGATTTCCAGCGCGGACACAACCGGCGCAAACATAAATCCAAGCAGAATAATTATCGTCTTCATCAAACCAGAAATCGTTTTGCCGAACGTATCGACATTATTAAACCAAATCCCATCATCAGTGTAACCATGGAGGTTCCACCGTAACTGATCAAGGGCAAGGGCACACCCACCACCGGCAGCATTCCGGCGACCATCCCGGTATTGACAAATAAATAGACAAAGAAAGTCAGGCTAAGTGCGCCTGCCAGCAGGCGACCGAAATTTTCTGTTGAATGCGCGGCAATGTACAAGCCTCGAAAGATAATCGCGAGGTAAAGCAAAAGCAATACAACGCTGCCAAAGAAGCCAAATTCTTCGCCAAAAACCGAAAAAATGAAATCGGTGGAGCGCTCCGGGATAAAATCGAGTTGCGACTGGGTCCCATTCATCCAGCCCTTGCCATAGACGCCACCCGAACCGATGGCAATTTTCGACTGAATGATGTGGTAGCCGGAACCCAGCGGATCGCTCTCCGGATCGAGCATCGTAATGATGCGCGTACGCTGATAGTCGTGCAGCGCAAACTTCCACATCAGCGGCGCCATCGCCGACAGTAAGACGCCAAGGCTGATCATGACACGCCAGCGCACACCGGCCAGGAACAGCACAAAAAAGCCGGCACTGCCGACCAGGATCGCGGTACCGAGATCGGGTTGGCGCGCGATCAGCAGCACCGGTACCGCGACCAGCACGGCCGACACCGCCAGTTCCTTGATCCCTACCGGTAATACCCGGTCGGCGAGGTAAGCGGCAACGATCATCGGCACCGCCAGCTTGAGGATTTCGGAAGGTTGAAAGCGGATAAAACCGAGATTGAGCCAGCGCTGGGCGCCCTTCCCCACCTCGCCGAAAAACATCACCGCGATGAGCATCGCGACACCGCCGATGTATAGCCAGATGGAAAGCTTGCGGATCATGCGCAGCGGTATATTGGCAATTGCCACCAGCAGCAGCAGCGCCACTATGATTCGTGTTCCCTGGCGCACCACGGCCGCCATATCGGCGCCACTGGCGCTATACAGCAACAGGCTGCCGAAACCCGCAAGCAGCAGCAGCAGCGACAATAGCACCGGATCCAGGCACAGGGCATCCAGGATGCGGCGGCTGTAGGATGGCGAATCCATGTCCCTTAATTGATTCACGATTGCTCCAGCAGGTAGGCATCCATGATACGACGCGCGATCGGCGCCGCTACCGAACTGCCGTGGCCGCCGTTTTCAACAATTATCGCGACCGCGATGCGTGGATTGTCGGCCGGCGCATAGCTGATGAACAAGGCGTGGTCGCGCAACTTCTCGATTACCTCGTCTTCTTCGTATTCTTCGTCCTGGGCGATCTCGAAGACCTGCGCGGTGCCGGTTTTTCCGGCCACCTGGTACTGTATCCCCTTACTGATGCGATGCGCGGTGCCGCGCAACCCGTGCACCACGTCGATCATCGCTTCATGGACATGTTGCCAGTTCTTTTCGCGCTGCACCTCGTAGCGGTCGACGATCTGGCTGACGGTATCCTCCAGCGTATATTGCGGGATTTTTTCGATCGTCTTGACCAGGTGCGGCCGATAACGAATTCCGTGCCGCGAGAATGCCGCGGTTGAATTGGCAAGCTGCAACGGCGTGACCAGCATCGCACCCTGTCCGATTCCCGTAATCAGGGTTTCACCGGGAAACCAGGGCATACCGTCATGACCAAGCTTCCAGTCACGCGACGGCATCAAACCATCGCGTTCGCCGGTACTGTCAACGCCGGTCTTTTCACCGAAACCGAATTTAGCCATAAACTCCGCCATGCGGTCGATGCCAACCCGATAAGCGAGATCGTAAAAATAGACGTCACAGGACTGGGTGACCGCGTCGTGCAAATCCACCCGGCCGTGACCACGCTTTTTCCAGTCGCGATAGCGGCGCTCTTCGTTGGGCAACTTGTAATAACCCATACAGTAGGTTTTCTGTTCGTTCGTGACGATTGCCGATTCCAGCCCGAGCAGGCCGTAAAAAGGTTTGGTCGTCGAACCCGGAGGATATTGACCTGACAGGGCCCGATTGAACAGCGGGCGACGATGGGAATCACGCAGCGCATGATAATTATCGAAACTGATTCCATTGACAAACAGGTTGGGGTCAAAAATCGGCATCGATACCAGGGCGAGTATTTCGCCGTTGTTGGGATCGATCGCGACCGCGGCCCCGGAGTAATCGCCGAAAGATTCCTCGGCGATTTTCTGCAGGCGCGAATCGATCGTCAGGTACAGATTATTACCCTGCACCGGTGGCGTTTCGCTGAGTACCCGCAGGGTCCGGCCCCTGGCATTGACTTCGACCTGCTGGATACCAACTTCGCCGTGCAGGTCATTTTCATAAAACTTTTCCAGCCCGAGTTTGCCGATGTGGGTGGTGCCCGCGTAATCCATTTCGCTGACCCTGCTCAGGTCACGTTCATCGACCCTCCCGACATACCCCAGCGCATGCACCGCATGTTCGCCATTGGGATAGTTGCGCGTCAGTCGGGCATTGATCTCTACACCCTCGAACCTATGCAGGTTCACCGCCAGCCGGGCCACTTCTCCATCATCGAGATTGAGGAGTAGCGGGATACTCTCAAACGGCCGGCGACGCTTCAACGACTGCTTGAAACGTTTCAGGTCCTGGTCACTTACTTCCACGTATTGCTGGATTTGCTGCAGGGTTTCGTCGAGGTCATGCACCTGTTCACGCACGATTTCAAGTCGATAGGCCGGCAGGTTATCCGCCATCACTATACCGTGACGATCAAAGATCAACCCACGTGTCGGCGGTAGCGCCTTGATGCGCACGCGGTTGCTGTCGGAAAGCGTCGAGAAGTGTTCGTGCTCGACCACCTGCAGCTGATACAGGCGCCCCAGCACCATGCTTAATAAAAGCACGGTAAACACGGCCGCCCATATCAATCTATGGCGAATCAGGCGGTTTTCGAGATAGTCGTCTTTTAACTGTTCGCGCTTCAACATGGAAACGGAAATATCCTTTCGCAGGGCGGATGTTTAGCGGTTCTGCGCACAATAGCAGAAAATTGCCTTAAAAAGACTCCAAAAAGCGTAAAGAAGTTTCAAAAAATCGATAAAAACCGATATGATGCACCCGGTTTTTTGCGCCCTTGCCACTACCGGGGCATTCATTCCTGGATCGACTCTCACTTACTTGGGGAAACACAATGGAGCTTAGTAACCTATTGCCACCCATTTTCGGCGCCTTCGGCCTGGCCGCCGCAGCCTATACCTACGCGCAGGTCAAGAAGCATCCCGAAGGTGAAGGCAAGGTTGTCGAAATCGGCAACCAGATTCACCTCGGCGCCATGGTTTTCATGAAGCGCGAATACAAGATGCTGACGATGTTCTCGGCCGTGCTGCTGGTGTTGCTGTATATCTTTCTCGGCGCCGGAACCGCCATCTGTTTTCTTATGGGCGCAGTCGCCTCCGGCAGCGCCGGCTACATTGGCATGAACACAGCCACCCGCGCCAATGTTCGCACCACCACGGCAGCCCATAACGAGGGCGCTGCCGCGGCGTTGACCGTGGCCTTCTTCGGCGGCTCGATCATGGGACTCGCGGTCGCATCGCTCGGCCTGCTCGGCCTCGGACTCGCGTATTTCTTCTTCTCCAGTGACCTCGAGTCGCTGCACTCGATCCACGGCTTCGCCATGGGCGCATCGGTGGTCGCGCTGTTCTCGCGTGTCGGTGGCGGCATTTTCACCAAGAGCGCCGACGTCGGCGCCGACCTGGTGGGCAAGATCGAAGCCGGCATTCCGGAAGACGACCCGCGCAATCCCGGGGTTATCGCCGACAACGTCGGTGACAATGTCGGCGACGTCGCCGGCATGGGTTCCGACATCTTCGAGTCCTACTGCGGTTCGATGATCGCCTCGATCGCGATCGCTTCCACCATGGCCGTGGCCGCAACCGATTTGCTGGGCGGACGCGAGGCGATGATGACACTGCCACTGGCACTGGCTTCGTTGGGCCTGATGTGCTCGATCGGCGGCATCCTGATCGTCAAGCGCAATTCCGACAAATCGCCGGAAAAGGCGCTGCGCATGGGCACCATGGGCGCCTCGGTGCTATTTATCCTGCTCGCCTTCGTGCTCATCCAGATGTTCGGACTGAGCAGCGGCATCTGGGTCGCGGTGCTGGCCGGCGCGGTTGGCGGCATCATCATCGGCCTGGTTACCGAGTACTACACCGCCGGCAAGCCGGTCGAGCACATCGCCCAGTCCGGAGAAACCGGGCCGGCGACGGTGATGATCGCCGGTCTTGCCGTGGGCATGCAGTCGGTAGCGATCCCGATCTTCACCATCTGCGGCATCATCTGGGTAGCGAGCGCGTTCGCCGGTCTCTACGGTGTCGGTATCGCCGCGGTCGGCATGCTGGCTACGGTCGGTATTACCATGGCAATCGACGCCTACGGCCCGGTCGCCGACAATGCCGGTGGCATCGCCGAGATGGCGGGACTGGGAGCGGACACCCGCAAGATCACCGATTCGCTCGACGAACTCGGCAATACCACGGCCGCGATCGGCAAGGGTTTTGCCATCGGCGCAGCCGCTCTCGCGGCGCTCGCGATCATCACCGCGTATATAGAAACGGTAGCGGTCAACATCGACAATTTCGAGCTGGTGCTGAACAACCCCATGGTATTGATCGGTATCTTTATCGGCGGCGTCATCCCCTTCGTCATCGCCGCGATAACGATGACCGCGGTCGGCGACGCAGCTTTCGAGATGATCAAGGAAATCCGCCGCCAGTTTCGTGAAATCGAAGGCCTGCTGGAAGGCACTGCGAAGCCCGATACCGCCCAGTGCGTGGACATCGCAACCACTGCCGCATTGAAGAAGATGATCATACCGGGGGTCATCGCGGTCAGCGCGCCACCACTGGTCGGTTTCATCCTCGGCCCGGAAGCGCTGGGCGGCATGCTTTCCGGCGCGCTGCTCTCCTGCGTACTGATGGCGCTGATGATGGCCAATGCCGGCGGTGCCTGGGACAATGCCAAGAAATTTATCGAAAAGGGCAACCTCGGTGGTAAAGGCACTTCCACGCACGCCGCGGCCGTGGTCGGTGACACCGTTGGCGATCCGTTCAAGGATACTTCGGGTCCATCGATGAACATCCTGATCAACGTGATGGCGATCGTCAGCCTCGTAATTGCACCGCTGCTGGGCTAGTTTTGCGATTCGGCGCGGACGGTACTGCAATCGTCCGCGCCGATCTGTGCTCACGGTAACGGTAATTTGCCGAGATTTACGTTATTCTACGCAACCTGTATTCAACCAAAAACTGGGGCCGCAAGCCGATTCTCGAAACCGGGATCTCCGCTGCAGGGGCTTTCCCCGTTCGACACGGCGAGCGTACGCGGCACCCGTCAGCAGCGAGTGAAGTTGAGCCATGACCAGTAAAAATGCCTTTTACGCCCAATCCGGCGGCGTTACCTCGGTGATCAATGCGAGCGCCTGCGGGGTTATCCAAACCTGCCGCAAGCATGCCGACAGGATCGGCACCGTGTATGCCGGCCGTAACGGCATCATCGGCGCGCTTAGCGAGGAACTGATCGACACCTCGCTGGAATCGGACGCCGACATTGCCGCGCTGATCAGCACGCCTTCGGGCGCATTCGGTTCCTGTCGTTTCAAGCTCAAGAGTCTCGAGGAAAACCGGCGCGAATACGAACGCCTGATCGAAGTGTTCAAGGCACACGACATCGGCTACTTCTTCTACAATGGTGGCGGCGATTCAGCCGACACTTGTTACAAGGTTTCACAATTGTCGGAGACCCTGGGCTTCCCGGTGCAGGCGATACACATTCCCAAGACCGTGGATAATGATTTGCCGGTTACCGACAACTGCCCCGGCTTCGGCTCGGTCGCCAAATACATTGCCGTTTCCGCGCTGGAAGCCTCTTTCGACGTCGCCTCGATGGCGAAAACTTCGACCAAGGTATTCATCCTCGAAGTCATGGGGCGTCACGCAGGCTGGATCGCCGCGGCGGGTGGCCTGATCTCGGACTATGGCGTTCCCGTGCTGTTGCTGCTGCCCGAAGTCGATTTCGACCACGACCGCTTCATCGCCGCGGTACAGGCGAAGGTCGACGAATTCGGCTACTGCACGGTGGTAGTGTCCGAGGGTGCACGCAACGCGGATGGCAGCTTTCTCGCCGAGCAGGGCACGCGTGACGCCTTTGGCCATGCGCAGCTCGGAGGTGTCGCGCCGGTGGTCGCCAACATGATCAAGCAGGCGCTCGGCCACAAGTTCCACTGGGCTGTCGCAGACTACCTGCAGCGCGCGGCGCGCCACATCGCCTCGGCGACGGATGTCGAGCAAGCCTATGCGCTCGGACGCAGCGGCGTGGAAATGGCGCTGGCCGGTAAAAATGCGATCATGCCCACCATCGATCGAATCTCGAACCAGCCCTACCAGTGGAAGATCGGCAGCACCGATCTCGCCAACGTCGCCAACGTCGAAAAAACCATGCCACTGGATTTCATCAGCAGCGATGGCTTCGGCATCACCGACAGCTGCCGCGACTATCTCTACCCGCTCATCCAGGGTGAATCCTATCCCGACTACGACGAACGCGGGATGCCGCGTTACGTGGTATTGAAAAACCAGCTGGTGGCGAAGAAACTCGACGATTTCGAACTTCTATAGCCATCATAGAAATTTACCCGGAAACATCCGGGTTACTGTTCAATCGGCCGCAGTTCGCTATAATTCCCGGCCGTTTTACAAATTGGCACAAACATGATTCTAGACCGGGTTAACAGTGGCACAAACGTTCCCAATGACATCAATGTCATTATCGAAATCCCCTCGCACAGCGATCCAATAAAATACGAGGTCGACAAGGATACCGGCGCGATGTTCGTCGACCGTTTCATGGGGACCGCGATGCACTATCCCTGCAACTACGGCTACATCCCGCAAACCCTTTCCGAAGATGGCGACCCGGCCGACGTGCTGGTGGTAACACCGATCCCGGTAATCACCGGTTCCGTGATCCGCGTGCGCCCGCTGGGCATGTTGTGCATGACCGACGAATCCGGCAAGGATGCAAAAATCATCGGCGTGCCCATCGACAAATTAACCGGCCTCTATTCGCACTTGAATAGCGTGCGAGACCTGCCCAGGTCACTGCTCGATTCGATCTCGCATTTCTTCGATCACTATAAGGATCTCGAGCCCGGCAAGTGGGTCAGCATTGACGGCTGGGTCGATGTCGACGAGGCCAAGTTGGAAATCATCGCATCCATCGCCCGATACAAAGCAGAGTCGAACTAGCCTGCAAACTGCGGTCGAAGATGCGCGGCGCCGGGCAGCTGTTCAAGCAAATTCCGACAACGATTGTGATCGATCGATTATTGAGCTTCCAGGCCTCGCCGCTTCAGTCGCGAGCTATGCGCATGACGCGCTCGGGAGCACCGATTTCGGTAACGCTGCGTAGCTCCGCAAAATCGATGTGGCAGATACAGTTTCGCCCCGATTGCTTTGCCTCGTGCAAAAACCTGTCTACCGAGTCGATAAAATCAACCTGATCTATAACGCTGGTTTTCACATAGACACTCGCACCCATGCTGACCGTCACATTGATTTCGCCAGTTTCCAGCGCAATCGGCGTGGCGGCAATTTCCTCGCGAATGCGGTCGGCAACCTTGACCGCCAGATTCAAATGGGTTTCCGGGAAAATGATCGCGATCACTTCGCCCACGTAGCGGCAGATCAGGTCAGTGGTACGCAGTTCGCCTCGACAGATATCGGCGATCTGTTTCAGCACCAGGTTACCCGCTTCATGGCCATGCTCGTCGTTCACCGCTTTGAAATGATCGATGTCTGCCAACACCAGGCTGGTGGGGATGCTGCTGCGCTTGGAGCGATCCATTTCGGTCTGCAGTAGTTGCTTGAAATGGCGGTAGTTAAACAGCCCGGTTACCGGGTCGGTGGCTACCAGTTCGGATAACTCCCTGATTTCGGCACGCAACCGGGCGATTTCATCCAGCCACTCGCAGCTCGATTCACCTACCGGGCAAACCGGCTTCTCCTGCTTTGCTTTGCTCTTGGTCATAGGTCGCTTCAGATTTCCAGTTCTTCGATTCTCTTACGGGCTTCAGGCATCGCGCCGGGACCCGCAGTCACCATGATATCGCGCGGACGCAGCGCTTCACCATGCGCCGAATAAACCTGTACCGGCGGTATCGGTTGCCGATGCTCACGATCGAGAAATATGACCGGTTCGTTGTTGCTCCCGAACACCCAACGATCCCCCCATTGAGTCAGGGCCACCAGCAACGGCATCATGTCTTTTCCCTTGCGCGTCAAAATGTATTCATGCCTTTTCGCGCCTTCCTTGATCGGCACCCGATCCAGTATCTGGCTGGCACACAGCTTTTTCAGGCGCGCAGTCAAAATGTTGCGCGCGATTCCGAGACGCCCCTGGAAATCCTCGAAACGACGAGTACCCAGGAATGCCTCACGAATGATCAGTATCGACCACCCTTCGCCAATGATGTCGAGGACATGGCCTACCGAGCGCCGCAGCGGATCGAATTTTTCAGGTTTCAACATTCTCTATATAAGCTAATCGGGGGTCGCACAGCCAGGGGTGAAATCCGTTTCAGATGGATAAATCAAAGGTCATAAGTTTTGATTCAAAACTTTAAACGCAACCCGCGGTCAGCGTCAACCGTCAATTTTCCCATCGAGCGCACCGCCACTGCCACCTGGAAAACGCGGCAAACCATCGTCGATTTGATAATAGTCTCCCGCCTCCGCCATAAAGATATGACCGATTGTCTTTAGACCGCCGCTATCATCCAGCGAACCAGCAGCAACCGATATTCGCTGCGCGCCATCACGCGCATCCCAAAACAGGCTGGCACCGCAGCGCCCGCAGAACCCGCGCCAGGTATCCGGCGGCTCATCGTGGTACCACTGCAGGGTATCTTTCGACAGCAGGGTTAGCGCGGACTGCTGCACTGCCGTATAGGCGGCGAAATGGCCGTGGGTGCGGCGGCAGTTTTCACAATGACAGCAGATAATGTCCCGGCAATCACCGTCGATACGGTAGCGAACGCCACCACACAGACAACCACCGCTGAGACTGAAAGAATCGCTATTCTTCACCTGGCGCCTCGTTGACCGGCATGATTTGATCGAAGGAATGAATCGCGTTGAATTCATCGATGACGCGTCGTGGTGCGCGCGAATCGGGTTGGCTGATGGCCAGTAAGTGACCGATGCCATACTCGCGCGCGGACTCGAGCGCGAGGAGATTGTCATCGATCAACAGGGTTTTCTCGGCACGGAACGGATGCAGCTTGTGAACCTCGTGCCAGCAGCCGGGGTCTTCCTTGGGCAAGGCAAATTCGTGCACGGTAATCAACCGATCGAACTTGTCGGCAATGCGGATCCTGTCCATTTTCAATGCAAGGCTATCGTGATGCGCGTTGGTTACCATGACGATGTCCTTTTTTGCGGCGCGCAGCGCATCGAGAAATTCGATGCAATAGGGACGCGGAACGACCTTGTGGCTGACTTCATGTTTCAATTCGACGACATCGATCTGCAGCATCTCACTCCAGTAATCGGTTGAATACCAGTTCAGACTTCCCTGAATTCGGCTCGTTTCGGTGACGATGTGATGCTGCGCCGCGGCTGGTTCCAGCCCCTTGAGTTCGGCATAGCGCAGCGGCAAATGATGCTTCCAGAAATAATTGTCGAAATGCAGATCGAGCAGGGTCCCGTCCATGTCGAGCAACACGGTTTCAATACGTTCCCAGTCAATCACGGCAGTGGAGACACCTCCAGTTAACCTGACGCAGGTCTACACCGGTATTACAGATCGCGGGCGACGCGAAAACCGACGTTGTACTGACCTTTGTTACTCTTGAATTTCTCACGATTTTCGACCCGCATCGAACTGGCCGGGCTGCGATAAGCACCACCACGCGCAACGCGTACTTCGCAGTCACCGCCTTCCCAGACAGAACCATCGTCGGGCGCATCCTTGTAGTTGCGATGGTAGCAATCGTGAACCCATTCGAATACGTTGCCGGCAGTGTCGTACAACCCGAAGGGGTTGGGCTTGTAGGTACCGACCTTGGCCGGCTTGCTGGTGCTGTAATCGCTCTTGCAGTCGAAACAGTGGGCGTTGTTGACGCCTGCTTTGGTACCCCACCAGTATGGTGACGTGGTGCCCGCACGCGCGACGTATTCCCATTCGGACTCTGACAATAACCGGTACTGCTTGTCCGTCTGCTTGCTCAGCCATCGAGTATAGGCCAGCGCATCGTCCCAGGTCACATCGACAACGGGGTGCGTCTTGACATCCCAGCCGTTACTCTTCGGTTTCTTGCGACCGGTCGCGTCGGCAAATCGATAGTATTCGGCGAGGGTAACTTCGTATACACCGACCATGAACGAGGTTATGTTGACGTTGTGGCGTGGAACCTCGTCCGCCGCGATGATGGCGGAAGCTCCGCCCATGCGGAAACTGCCTGCAGGCACCTTGATCATGGCGGGACCATATCCGCCCGACTTGAGCTTGTCGCGGAACACATCGGCCTTATCGACGTACTCGGGTTCCGGTTGAACGACGGGTTCGGGTTCGGGTTCCGGCTCGGCTTCCGGCTCTGCTTCCGGCTCGGGCTCAGCCACCGCTTCCGGTTCGGACTCCAACTGCGCTTCGATCGATTTCGTGGTCGCCTCCACCATCTCGGTGCTTTTTTCCATGGCGTCATCGATAAAACCAAGCTTCCACACAAAAAATCCACCACCACCTAACACCGCGAGCACGACCACCCAGATCAGCCATTTGAAAGAACGGCCTGGTGACGGTTCATCGGGGATCTTAACATCGGCGACACGTGGCGCGGGTTCCGCGGGCGCCTCGATATCGATGGACTCGGCGACCGACCTGTCTTCGCGTTCCTTGATATCGACCACGATCAGGGTGGTGTTGTCCTGATTGATCTTGTTGGCGTCTTCGACGGCTTTCAACAGCGCGTATACGCATTCCTTCGCCGTCGCCGACCAGGAAGAGTACTGGATGATGGCGCCGTTACCGAGGGTATCGAGACCATCGCTGGCGACGATGACGCGATCGCCGGGGCGCACCTTGATCGGCGTTTCGGAAACGTCGATGCTGCTGATTTCCTCGCCGGTCATTGCGCTCATCAGCATGTTGCGCGACATGCCGGCCTGCTCCTCGATCTCCATCCCCTGTTCTTTCATCATGTCGAGGTAGGCGCCGTAGCTGTGATCGGCGTTTTGCTTGATTAGTTCACGATCGCGAATCAGGTAGAGGTGGCTGTCGCCGACGCTTATCCAGTAAAGTTTATCGTCTTCGAGGTAAGCGCTGACCATGGTGCAACCCATGCCGCGCAGCGCCGGAGTTTCCTTGACCGATTGCCTTATCTGATCGTTCGAGCGGTTTAACGCTTCGGTAAGCGCCTCGGCAACGTTGTCAGTAGGGAAAGAACCCTGAAAAGACTTGTTGAAAGTCGCGACCACCATATTACTGGCGACATTACCCGCCGCATGTCCGCCCATACCGTCGGCCATGATAATCAGCGAACAGAGATCCCCGTTATCCGACTGGCCAAGCTGGTTGACCATGTAGGCGTCTTCCTGATAGTCACGGGCGCCATCGATCTGATCGCTTGCTATGTCAAATTCGACTTTCATTCATGTCTTAGAGTTTTGTAAAACGCGCAGTTAAGAACTATAGCAGCATAGTTAAATTTAATTCTAGTTTATCCAGCATAAGCCCATAAATTGTCTGAAAAAAATTAAGGCTCAGGTTGCCGGGTCACGCGTTGAAAATGGTCGATAACCGGATTGCTTGAGTAACCCCAACGGTAAAAACAGGTTATCGTTTATGTCGGCCCATCGCTGCCATTCCCAGCCGTAGCATTTATCGTTTTCGCTGATGATGAGCGTCCCCCTGGTGACGCATTCTGCCTCAAAACACAAAGATATAGAATGCTCATGCGCCGAAAAGACGTTGTTGGTGAACTGAGTAAAATGCAGTTCGCGCAGTGACAACCCGGTCTCCTCGAGCACTTCTCGGCGCGCTGCCTGCTGCGGTGACTCGCCTGTTTCGATCCAGCCCCCCGGCAATTGCCAGACGTAACCGCCGTTATCCAGGCGGCGACGTCCAAACAACACGCGATCACCAGCGGTTACGACCACGGCCACCGCAGTGTTCACCCGCTGCAGACTGGTTTCGATGTTTACCCCTCGTGCGACTTGGTATCCTCGAACTCTATGTTATATTGCGGGTCTACGTTTGATCAATCACAATCCTGTGGACAACCATGCGCGATACCTGGCACCTTCTGAAAACCACCGACTTCCCCGCCGTTACGCGTCGTTCGCTTGAAGTTCTACAGGTCAACCTCGGCTATCTCTGCAACCAGTCCTGCCTGCATTGCCACGTCAATGCAGGCCCCAAACGCAAGGAATTGATGCAGGACGAAAATGTTCGACACATCCTGCAGATACTGGAGCACACCGCCGCGCATACGCTGGATTTAACCGGTGGCGCGCCGGAAATGAACCCGCTGTTTCGCGAACTGGTCGTGGCGGCACGCGCGATCGGCGTCACCGTTATCGATCGCTGTAACCTGACCATCCTGCTCGAGCCCGGCTACGAGGGCACCGCCGAATTTCTTGCCGAGAACGAGGTGCAGGTCGTCGCTTCACTCCCCTGTTACATGGAAGACAATGTCGATGGACAGCGCGGTAAGGGCGTTTACCAGAAAAGCATGCAGGCCCTGCGTCAACTTAATCGGCTCGGCTACGGTGAAGAGAATGGAAAGCTTGGCCTGACGCTGGTCTACAACCCTACCGGACCTTATCTGCCGCCCCCGCAGGATAGCCTGCAGCAGGACTACAAGGCTTTTCTCGCGGAGAAATTCGGAATTCGTTTCAACCAGCTGTTCACCATCACCAACATGCCGATTGCGCGTTTCGGCAGTACGCTGCTGGCCAGGGGCGAATTCGAAGGCTACATGAACCTGCTAAAGGACGCCTTCAGTGCGACCAACATGGAAGGCCTGATGTGTATCAACCAGCTCAGTATCGACTGGCAGGGCTATGTTTACGATTGCGATTTCAACCAGATGCTCAATATGAACATTCGCAATCCGGACAATTACAAGAAACTGCACATCAGTGACCTGCTGAAAACAAGCCTGCAAGATATTCCGGTCAGAATTGCCGATCATTGTTATGGCTGTACCGCGGGTCAGGGCAGCAGTTGCGGCGGAGCTCTTGCCTGACACCGTAGCCGTTAGCATTATTATTCCGGTTCTGAACGAAGCCGATTGCCTCGATCAGAACCTGGCACGCCTATTCGCCCTGCCCTTCGTCGCTGATAACTGCGAGGTTATTGTCTGTGACGGTGGCAGTGATGATGACAGCATCGAAATCGCGCGCCGTCATGGCTGTCGCATCGCGCACAGCGTTGCCGGCCGCGCCGTGCAGATGAACCGGGGCGCCGAACTCGCAGATGGCCGGCAGCTGCTGTTCCTGCATGCCGACAGCCGCCTGCCGCCGGACCTGCACGAGTACTTCCCGTTCGACGCCGAGTGGGGCTACTTTCGTCTCCATCTCGATAACCAGGCAAGCATATTTCGCGTGATCGAAACGGCCGTCAACCTGCGCAGTCGCATCACTCGCATTGCCGGTGGCGACCAGGGATTGTTTTTCAGCCGTGCATTGTTTGCACGCGTCGGCAGGTTTCCTGCTATCCCGTTGATGGAAGACATCGCAATCTGTAAGGCGGCGCGGCGCAAGCTGCCGCCGGTCATCGTCAGCAGCGCGATGAGCAGTTCCAGTCGACGCTGGCAGGAGCGCGGAGTTCTAAGGACGATCCTGCTGATGTGGTCGTTGCGGCTGGCCTACTGGCTTGGCGTCGACCCTGCTCGCCTGCACCGTTACTACTATCCGCAACGAGGTTAGCCCGGAGATGATAGCCGTCGGAATTTTTGCCAAACCACCTCTGCCCGGATTGGTGAAGACGCGACTGATTCCCGATATCGGAGCCGTCAAGGCCGCCAGCGTTTACCGCTATTGCCTGGAATATACCCTCGCCGTGGTGCGCCAGTCCGGGCTCGATTACCAGCTCTTCATCAGCGAGGCTAGCGATGACCCGCTATTCCAGGACGAGGAATACAGCCTGCAGAGAGGCGACGACCTGGGCGCACGAATGTTAAATGCGCTTCAACAGCTGCTGCGGCGCGGCTCCGATGGCGCCTTGATAATAGGGACAGACTGCCTGGATATTACCAGCATGCACCTGCAGGCGGCAGCCCGGTCGCTGTCGGATCACGAACTGGTGCTGCTGCCGGCCATCGACGGCGGATACGCTTTGATCGGTTGCCGCGAAATCGATCCCGGGCTTTTCAGCAACCTGCGCTGGAGCACTGACCAGGTATACAGCCAGACAGTCAGCAATGCGCGGCAGTTGAACTACCGCATCGACATACTAGAACCGGTACGCGATATTGACAGTTTGCAGGACCTGGAACACTATCCCGAACTTCTCGCCCTGATCGCTTCTAGCTGATGCTTTACTCGCTGGTAAAACCGCTACTCTTTGCTCTCGATCCCGAACAGGCGCATGACATCAGCCTGGACATGCTGCAACTTCTGCACCCGCTACTGCCACGGCGGCGGGTCCACAAACCCGTGCGCGTCATGGGGCTGGACTTCCCCAATGCGGTAGGGCTGGCCGCGGGTCTCGACAAGAATGCCGATTACCTGGACGGCCTCGCCAGTCTCGGTTTCGGTTTTATCGAGGTGGGCAGCGTTACCCCGCGGCCACAGCCCGGCAACCCCATGCCACGCATATTCCGGCTGTCGCGCAAGCACAGCCTGATCAATCGCATGGGCTTCAACAATGACGGTATCGATCGCTTGCTGCAAAACGTCGGCACGCGGCCACGCGACTACGTGCTCGGTATCAACATCGGCAAGAACCTGAGTACCCCGGTAGACCAGGCCCTGTCGGATTATTGCATTGGTTTCGAGAAGGCATACCTGCAGGCGGACTACATCACGATCAATATCTCTTCGCCGAACACACCCGGATTGCGCGATTTACAGGGTGAGGAGGCGCTCGAAGCGCTGCTCGCGGGCATCGGGAAATTGCGACTTCGGCTGGAAGACGAACACCAGCTGCGCACACCGCTGGCGCTCAAACTGTCACCGGACCTCGATCCGCGGGCGATTGCCGGGATCGCCGAATTACTGCGCAAGCATGCGGTCGACTGCCTGATCGCCACCAACACCACCATCGCCCGCGATGGCGTTCAGGGAGAGCCGCATGCGACGCAAAGCGGCGGTTTGAGCGGCCGGGCGCTGCGCGATAAATCGCGCGAGGTGCTCAGCGCGTTTTACCGTGAACTGGCCGACGACATACCGATCATCTCCGTCGGCGGTATCGATACGGCTGAAGAAGCCCGCCTGCGCCTGGAACTGGGGGCAAAGCTGGTGCAGATCTACACCGGACTGATTTATCGAGGGCCGGGACTGGTCAGCGAGATCGCCCGGGCACTATAACCTGCATATTGCAGGTTAACCCGCAGCAGCTAGACGGGACGCAGGTTATTCTTCGCACTCCAGGTTGACGAGATAGCCGCCGTATTTGCGAATATTGATGACGCCACCGTCGAGTATCAGGTACTGACCCTTGATCGCATCGAGCCTGCCCTCGACCAGCGGCTGCTTGTCGAGATTGAAGCTGCTCACCTTGCTGGGATAGGAGAGCGCAGGGTAATGCAGATCGATGACGGCATCGGCACTGGCAACCACTTCGATGTCGTCGATCATCTCCTTCGTCAACCCGGGCTTTATCTGTGCCCACAGGGTTTGAAAAACTTCAAGGAGGTCGATTTCCTCGACTTCGTTTTTCAGCATGTTGCGCCAATTGGTGCGATCGCTGACGTGCTGCCTGAAGGCATGCTCGATCAATCCGGCGTGATATCGCCTGGTCACCCGCAGAATCGGCATCGCCCGCACCGCGCCCTGATCGATCCAGCGCGTCGGCAACTGGCTTTCGCGGGTAATGCCAACCTTGACGCCCGAGGTGTTCGACAGATAGACAATGTGCGGGCGCATGCAGTTGGCGAGCCCCCATTCCGGTTCGCGGCATGTTCCCAGATGATAGTGACAGTTTTCCGGCGCCATGATGCAGCGGTCGCATTGTGCAAGATTGGTAAAGCAGGGATAACAGTAACCCTGGTTGAAACTTTTCCTGGTGACGCGACCACAATGGACGCATACGATCTGTTGCAGGAATTCGATCTTGAGTTGCTGGCCGAGGCGGTCACTCAGGCTTATCTGTCGATTACCCAGTTCCAGGCTGTAACGCACCGGGTCACCAGGCTCGGCATGCATCTTGTGGAGGTTACCCTGAAGCTTCACCCATCACCTGGTCAGGCTGAAAATCGATTCCTGCAACGCGCTGAGGCCTACCTGGCGCCAGCGCGGGCGTTCGTCGATAACGCTGTTGGACTCCAGCAATTTTATTGAAAAATGCTCGCGATAGCGTTGCATGATCTCATCTGTTGGCACTGAAAAGGGTGGCCCCTGCATTTCCCGCTGGTCGTATTCCAGCGCGATCAGCAGCATATCACAGTCCTGCGGCAGGATAGCCAGCATGTGCTCATAGTATCGCTGGCGATTATTGCCCTCCATCGCGATCAAAGCCGCGCGATCGTATACCAGTCGGCAGTCCTGCAGATCACGGGCACTGAGGTCGAAGAAATCTCCCTGCAACAGCGTAATGTTCTCTGCCCTGTATATTTCAAAGCGATCGCTACCGCTGCGCTCGAAGGCAATCGCGTTCTCTTCGAAAAACGCCTCGATGGCAATTTGCGACAGCTCGATGCCGATGACCTCATGGCCCTGTTGTGCGCACCAGAGTATATCCAGCGCCTTACCGCAAAGCGGCAGGAACAGTTTACTGCCCGCAACAGGGGCCAGGCGTGGAAACCAGTTTTGCAGATGGCGATTGACGCTACCTTCGTGGAAGCCGATACGGTCTTGCTGCCAGCGATCCAGCCAGTGCTGGTTATCGACCATCGCAGATAGCTACCGGGTTGCCAGGCTCAGAGCCGGACCTTGACACAATTACGACCGTTTTTCTTGGCAACGAACAATGCCATATCGGCACGCTTGACCATCGAGGCGTAATCGCCGGTATCGTCAGTCATCGCCGCCACACCGATACTCAGCGTTGCCGTTTTCTCACCATAAGCCGTCTTGTAGCGCGCCGAGGCGACAAACTGGCGAATCATCTCGGCAAAGCGTTCGGCGGCGTTCATGTCGACCCCGGGCATGAGCACGCTGAGGCCATTCTGGCCGTAGCGGCCGAGGATTTCCTTTTGCTTGTCGACCTTGGAAAATATGTATTTGACGATCGCCGCGAACACCTTGTAGGCAACCTCGTCGCCATCCTGCTCGCGCAATTTGGACAGGCCATCCACCTCGACGATCAGCACCGACAGCGGCTCGCCTTCAACCGCGGCAGTGCGATAACGATCGACCGCGACCTTGTCGGCATTCTCGCGACTCATCAGGGTAATGGTTTTCTTCGCCGAGGCCTGTTCCTGCTTGAACTTGGTAATGACATCCCTGGGCACGAGCGTTTGATCGGTTTGGGAATAGCTCTGATCCGTCATTTCCATGTCCCTGTCTTCCGAAGCGGTGATGGGAGCGGTGATAGGAGCGACTGGCGCGGCCCCTGAGTCGGCCACCAGTTTCGGCCGGATAACAGAATTCGACACGGCTTTTTCCGGGATCATCTTGCTGGCTCGCATAGAGCGCTTGTATATCAACATCGCCTGTCCGGCAATACTCACCCCGGCGATCCTGTCGAGATTGTCGAAGGGCCGGCTGGCGCGCCGCAGGCTGATGATGCCGAGCAACTTGGAGTCGTTGAACACCGGAATGTCGAGTCGATAGGAAATGAAACGCTTCTTTTCTCTCCCCAAAAAGCCCTTGACCATCTCGTGTTCGGCACTCACTGTCGCCTGGCGAGTCTGGTTCAATTTGCCGAGTAATTCGTCCGTCCACAGGGTTCGATCGTCATTCTCGAACAATTCACCCTCGATCTGGTCGGCCACCGGTTTCGGACCCTTACCTTCGAGCGATGTCATGACATAGGATTCAAATTCGATGACCGGCTCGATGTGCTTTTTCAACAGCGTGATCAATTCCTTGAATTCGAGTATCCCGCTGAGGGAAATGTCCATATCGACCAGGGTAAACGCCCACAGCTCCTGGCGACTGGTCATGCTCTTATTGAACTCGGTCTGCAGGAACAGCAGGCGTCGAATACGTTCGGAAGCATAGCCGAGAAATCCTCCCAGCAGCACCGCGGAACCCAGCAACACCGACACCAGCGAGACCCAGAATCCGGAAATTTTAGTCAGGTACATGACGCCGATGAAGGCAATCGCCAGCAACAGATTCAGCGACAGGGTAAGCAGCACGCCCAGGCTTCCCAGGCTTCCCAGCCAGACCAGCAACAGGGCGAATTCGATGGCATGATAGGCGCTGTACTTCTGTAGAAATACCGCGCCGATTACGGATCCCATGGCCAGCAAGCCATTGACGACCAGGCGCAGCTGGACATGCGGGGAATCCTCGGAAAAGCGGTTGATCAACAGATTTGCAATGGCCACTGCAGCCGCCAGCAGGTAACCGTACATCGGAATCTGCACATCGTGGCCGAAAGCACGAAATTCGAGATAAGCAAAGGCGAGGGACAACAGGAGTAATCCGGCGAAGGCGGGCGAGCTCGAATCCTGTCCGCCTTGCCGCTGCATATCGCGGTACCCGGCCTCGAGGTTCGAATCCTGAAATTGAACTCGAGACGACTTCTTATACCTGCTGATCAGGTCATCGGACACACTAGTTACCTGGATTTAACTCAGTAATAAAAACATTTGTTCGGCGATTACCGCTTTCCGGGTCGACAATCGAATTGGTTTGCATATCTATAGCCTATTTTTGCAGTCTTTTTGCAATCCCTGCGTAGCCATGCTTTCAGCGTGACCGATAAGCCCGGCTGCCTACTTTCGCGACGAATTTGCGGAAAACAACCAACGGACAGCAGAGTATAGCGTATTTTCATAATTTTCAAAGAGTTATGCAGTTTTGTTCATATTTTTTCTACCCATTTTCCGGGTACCAATGAATATCGCACTCAAGGATTCCGGATCGCGCCAGAACGAGGCACAGCCTGACATCAATGAGGGGCTCGGCTCAGCGGCAGCGAAATCGCTGTGTCCCAGGCTGATTTCTGTTAAATTCCCGCGTTTGCGACTGAACTCGATATCCGATGATCCAGCTGATCATACAGCAGCAGTACCTGGCCTTCATCCTGATCACCTTCGCGCTGATCTTTTCGCTCACCTTCCACGAATATGGCCATGGCAAGATGGCGTCACTAATCGGTGACGACACCGCCGAGCGTGCCGGTCGCCTGACCCTGAATCCGATTCCACATATCCACCCAGTCGGCTTGCTGATGGTGATACTGATTGGTTTCGGTTTTGCCCGACCGGTTCCGGCCGATCCCCGCAAGTTCAACACGCGCTGGGGTATTTTGCTGGTAGCCGCCGCCGGGCCGGCGATGAACCTGTTACTCGCGTTCATCACGATCAACGTTTATGTGATCGGTTACCGGATGGGAATCAGCATATTTCAGACACCCGTCGCCAATTTTTTCTTCACCTACCTGGCGCAGATCAACATGCTGTTGATGCTGTTCAATCTGTTACCCATCGGGCCGCTCGATGGCAGTTACATACTGCCCTATGCGCTGCCCGCCGATATGGCACAGCGCTACCAGCGAATCAATGCTCAATATGGCACCTATATGCTGCTTGGCTTGATCGCGCTCAATTTTGCCGGCGTCCCGGTGTTCGAAAAGATCTGGATGCTTGGTGAATTCATGGTCAGGTTGATCCTGATAGCCTAGCCTGCCGGGTTAATGAAACGCGCGCGGCTTGATCAATTCGATGATCTGCGCCGCTTTTTCCGGCTGGTCGCCAGTGCGTAATGGCAGCAGCCGCGCACCCGATCTGAAATCGAACACCCGCTTCACCAGGATGGAGTGCGACTCGTGCACGCGCTGCAGGCGCCCGACTACCGCCAGAAAGGGCTGCTGATCGATCGGACGATAAAAACGGGTATAAACCTGCGGCGTAAAGGCGAGGTTGATGAACCCGGTTTCATCCTCCAGGGTGACAAACACCATGCCCTTGGCCGACCCCGGGGATTGCTTGACCAGCACCATGCCGAACGCAAACACATCGCAATCGGCGGGAAGCTGCAGCAGCTGATCGGCGGCGACGAAGCGCTCAACGCCTACCGGATAAGGCCACTGCTGTTGCTTGATCACCTCTGCAGGATGTTTGCCGAGACTGGTTCTGAAAGCCCTGAAATCCTTCTGGATTGACTCGAAGCGAGTCTCGGGTTTCCATTCGATGCCGTCATCGACCTGGTCGAGCAATGGCTTGTATGCCGCGGCTTCGGCTTTCCACAGTGCGTCGGAGCGCGAATCGCCCAGGTCGCGGAACAGGTTTGACGCCGCGAGCGCGGTAACGTCATCGCGGGGTAAGCGACAGTCCTGCACGAATTGCTCGAAACTGCTCCAGCTACCGGACTCGGCGCGGCGCTGGATGATGTGTTCAACGCTGGCCTCGGACAGGCCCTTGACCAGGCGAAACCCGAGCCGGATTGCGTATTTCTGCCCCGCCCGCCTGCGCTCGAGTCGATGATCCCAATGCGAACGGTGTAACGAAAGCGGTAGCAACTCGATGCCTTCGCGGCGTGCCGCCTGTAACAGCGCATGCGGCGAGTAAAATCCCATCGGCTGTGAATTCAGCACCGCAATGTAAAACGCTGCGGGATAATGGCATTTCAGATAACAGGAGGCATAGGCAATCAGCGAAAATGACACCGCGTGCGATTCCGGAAATCCGTATTCGGCAAAGCCCTTCATCTGGCCGAGAATCTGCTCGGCAAACTCCGCCTCGATGCCATTGTCACGCATCCCCTGCTCGAGCTTCAGCAGCAGCGGGTGCATATCGCGGTTGAAATCCTTGATGCCCCAGGAACCGATCTTCTTGCGCAACTCGTTCGCCTCACCGGCGCTGAAATTACCGACCGCAATGGCGATACGCATTGCCTGTTCCTGGAAGATGGCAATGCCGAGCGTGCGCTGCAGTATCGGCCGCAGGCGTTCATCCGGATAAGTGACTGGCTCCAGGCCCTCGCGCCGGGCCAGGTAAGGGTGAATCACGTTACCCTGGATCGGCCCCGGGCGGATGATCGCCACTTCGATGACGAGGTCGTAGAAACAGGCCGGTTTCAGGCGCGGCAGCATCGACATCTGCGCGCGCGACTCGATCTGGAAGGTACCGACCGTATCGGCTTTCTGAATCATCGCGTAGGTCGCTCGATCATCGTCCGGAATGCTGTCCAGGCGCAGGGTTTTAGCGTAGTAATGCTCGATATAGTCGAAGCACTTGCGGATTGCCGACAGCATACCGAGGCTCAGAATATCGATCTTGAAAAAACCGAGCGCCTCGATGTCTTCCTTGCACCACTGGATCACGCTACGCCCCGGCATGCTCGCCGGTTCCTGTGGCAACAGGCAATCGAGCGGCTTGTCAGCGAGCATGAAGCCACCCGAGTGGATGCCGAGGTGGCGCGGAAACCCGTGCAGCTTCTCGCTCAACTCCATCCACAGTTGCCAGCTGATGCGCGCTGCCGTCGGATTATCCGCTTCATGATCCTGCTTCAGCGCCATGACGATATTGCCGGTGCCGCTGCCGCGGTAGTAGCGGCTGGAGGCAATCTTCGACATCTGTTGCAATAATCCATCGTCGGCGCCCAGCGCCTTGCCGACCGCGCGCAGCGCACCCTTGCCGCGAAAGGTGATCACGTTGGCGACCATCGCCGCGCGCTCGCGACCGTAGCGACGGTAGATGTACTGAATGACCTCTTCACGACGTTCGTGCTCGAAGTCGACATCGATATCGGGCGGGTCGCCACGCTCCATGCTGACGAAGCGCTCGAACAGCAGGTCGAACTGCTGCGGGTTGACCGAGGTAATGCCGAGTACGAAACAGACGCTGGAATTGGCCGCCGATCCGCGTCCCTGGCACAGGATATGCTGTTGTCGCGCCCAGCTGACGATATCCCAGACGGTTAAAAAGTAATCGGCGAAATTTAGCCGCCGGATCAGCACCAGTTCGTGCTCGAGCTGCTGAACGATCTTCGCGGGCGGCTCGGGCCCGAACTTTTCCCGGGCCCCCTGCTGCACCAGCTGGCGCAGGTAGGCATGCGCATCCAGCCCGGGCGGGATCATTTCCTTTGGATAATGATATCCAAGCTGATCGAGGCTGAACTTGCAGGACTCGTTCAGGGCCTGTGACAGACCAAGGGCACGACGGTAACCCGGGATAGCGCGAAACAGGCGCCGCAGTTCCTCGCTGCGATGCAGGCAGCGCTCGGCATTGGCAAAGAAATGCGCGCGGCATTCATCGAACACCCGGTTGTTGCGAATCGCCTGTAACAGGTCACTGACGCGTTTTTGCTGGCGGTCATGAAAAAAAACATCCTGGCACAGCAGGTATTCCAGTTCGTATTTTCGCGCCTGCTCGAGTGCCGGCCTGATCCAGCGATCCTCGGACGGGTGCAGGTGACGGCTGATGGCGAGATAGTAGCGCCCGGCGAACAGTTGCTTGAGCTCGGCATGGCGCAGCGCCGGGTTGCGGCAACGCAGCGCACCGCGCATCGGCTGGATCGCGAACAAACCATCGACCGCGGAGTCGAGCAAGGTTGCGAGCGGCAGATTGGCATAATCCTTGCCATCCCGGTGCGCGTGACTCAACAGGCGATTGAGGTTGGTATAGCCCTGCTGATCCTGCGCCACCAGCACCAGCGTGTCCTGCAGGATCAAGGGTAAATCATGATCGCGTTGAAGATGTATCTCGGCGCCGTAATTCAGCTTCAGGCCACGGTGCCGACCCTGCTGCTTCAGGTATTCGAGCTCCCGGTAACAGCGCGCCAGGCCATAGGCGCCGTCGAAGTCGTTGATGCACAGCGACTGATAACCGAGCCGATCGGCGTATTCGACCAGGTCGCGCGGATGCGAAGCCCCGTGTAAAAAGCTGAAGTTGGTTTTGCACAGCCACTCGTTGAACTGATCGAACAGGGTTCGCATCAGGCTAACAATATTCGCCCTGCTTGAACCATGCCCCATCCTGGTTGCAAAACGCCCAGCAGCGACGCCCCTCCCGGTCGCGCAGAATAAAGTAGTCGCGAATCGACTGCAGCCCCTCGGGACTGAGCCACCACTGGCTCGAATTGCGCTCCAGGAAAATCTTTTCTACCGGGCTTGCACTATCCCGCGGATTATCCATCGGCAGTGGCGTTGGAAAATAAAACAGCGGCTTGTTGAGCGCACCGCAGGACCAGGGGTAATGGTCGAAGGATTCGCCGCCGACGCCACCGCCAAAGCCACCAATAGGAATCTGCTCGAACGATTGCTCCGGGTAAAATGACGCGCTCGCCTGAAAACATTCGAAGGCGATCGGCAGCTTGTTTTGCAGGCTCATGATCTGCTGGTAATCGATCTGGTCGCACTCCGTTGCAAACAGCTCCCACAGTTGTGGCGCCAGTAATACACGCTCGCAGACTTCGATCCGCCAGCACAGGAAAGGCATGTTGTCGGGCAGATCCAGGTCGTGTTCACGCGCCTGCAGCTTGCGCATCAAGTCGTCGTAGATATAACGCGCCTGGTACAGCGCAGTCGCGAAATCAGGTGCGTCGCGATGCAGCGAATAGGGATGCCGAAACGATAGCTCGACGACAATTTTCTGATCGTTGAAGAGAACGATTTCCCACAGCATGCGGTTGATATGCACGCAATCGTCGCGTCGAAACTGATCCGCGAGTCGCGCCAGGTCCTCGCGCAACAGCACTTCGATAAAAGACCACTGATTGACCGGATACTCCAGGTCTCGCCTGACGACGGGTAATTGCCCGAACGCCAGTTTGATCCATGGAAACGATTGCAGATCGCTCGAGTCGGTGAAACTCCAGCGCCAGATAAGGCCCAGCCATTTACCGAACCGGCGCGTGATCGAATTGGCATCGGCGGCGCTCATCTCCTCGGGCGTGTTGACGCCGATGCGCTCTATGAAACGCTGCATGCGCGCCTGGGCGGCATGGAACGATTGCACTTCGAAACCACGCGCGTTGATCGCAACCAGGTGCCTGGTGAGATCGGCCTGCGCGTCGAACCAGCAGGCCCAGCCCAGCGTCCGATAGATATTCCGATCGAGCCGGCTTTGCAGCAGGTAAAGCCCGTTACCCTGATGACTCAACTGGTAGTAGAGGTAAAGCAGGCATTGCCAGGGGTGTTCGCCAAACACCGCGATGTACTGCTCGCCACAATGATGGCGTAACAGCGGATCGAACATATCCGCCAGCTTGCAGCGCAGTTTTTTTTTCTGCAGCAGCCAGAATGGCCGGCAGTCTTCGAGGCGCGCCAGGGTGATGCGCTGACTCCAGCGCATCGCCGTCGGCGATAGCAGGAAGGGATCGTGTTCAGCGCTACTGTACAGCGCCACGTAAGCCGGGAAACGATCCTGCCCGCGCGGTTCCGACAGATTGATGACCTGCGTCTTCATCGCCAGACCGTGGCGCCAGTGTTAATTGTACAGTGCATGATCTTCCGCGACCGCCGCGTAAGGTAATGAAACCCTGCCGCGGTTCGCGCCCTTGACCAGCTGCAGCGAAAACGCTGTCCTGCCACTCTGCCAGGTATTGATACGCAGGCTGGCATAGGGATTGCCGCGCTTTTCGGAGAGAAAAAAATGCCGGATCAGAAACACGATCTGACCCTGCTTGCGCGCCTGCTGGCTGACGAACGCCATGTCGCCACTGCTGAACTTGCGCGGCGCGTCGATGATGATGCGCTTGAAGGTATCTTCCAGGAACAACGGGCGCAGCTCGCGCACCGGGTTTGGCGAGCAAATGAAAAACAGGCGCTGCAGATCGACGCCATGACTGATCCAGCTGGAGGCGAAAACACCGAGGCCGTGATGGTGATATATCCACACGCTGGGGGGAATTTGCTGTTTCAGCAGCTGCAGCGGAATCAGCCGGCCGTTCAGGCCCGGCGGAATTCCCCATTCGATCAGGTCGCCGGGGCGTGTGTGGCGAAACAACTCGTCGAGCGCTGCGATACCCGAGTGCAGCAACGGGCTGCCGGATCCCTGCCCATCTTTCAGCGAGCGTGCCGATTGCAGTTGCTGCTGCAGCGAGTGGTCGGTAAATTGCGCAGGGAGTGAGGCCATGATGATACGCCCGCGGCTAAACCTTGCGGATGATTCCGACCAGCTTGCCGAGAATCTCCAGCTGGGCGGCCGCCACCACGCGCACCGAATGCTCCGGGTTCGACGGCAGTAAATGAGCCTTGTCACCATCGATGTGCAGGCGTTTCAGGGTAATTTCGTCCTCGATGCGCAGCGCCAGGATATCGCCCTTGTTGGCTTCCTGCTGGCGCTTGATCATGGCAATGTCGCCGTCGGCGATCGAATCGCCCGACATGCTGTCACCGACCACGCGCAGGCCGACGATATCGCCGCCGCCGAAGAAGTCGTGGGTCACCGCGAAGGATTGCGGGGTTTCATCGTAAACCGCCGATGGCGCACCGGCCGGAATCCTGGCGACCAGGTCGAAACTGCCGGGATGCCCCTCGTCCGCGTCGGGCAGCAGGTAATCGGAAACCCGCTGCGCGCGCTGGCGCACGTAACCCTTTTTTTCCAGCGCCTTCAGGTGAAAGCGCGCCGTCGTATGCTGGAAACCGAAGTGCTGCGCAATTTCACGCAGCGACGGAAACGGTTGCCCCTGTTGCAAGGTCTTTCGGGTATAGTCGTAAACGGCCTGTTGAATGTCGGTGAGCGCTTCCATGCAGGCAATATAGTATATAACACCGTTGTATGCAACACCGTTATATATTCGTGTAGAATGACCAACCTTATGCAGCCGGACTTACCTGAAACCTATTACCTCGACAACGTGCACACCCTGTTTGCGCACGTCGGCCGGGTGTACGCCGACATACTCGATGCCGGTCCGCTCGAGTTTCTCGAGCGGTTTTCCGCGCTCGGCGCGGATGCGCAGATGCTGTGCATCCGCCTGCTCAATCGCAGCCCCGACTGCTATCGCCGCAGCAAGTTGAACTACAGTGAAATCGGTTCGCTGGACGCGGCCATCGAGGAACTGGCGCAGCAGGGTTTCATAGAGCTGAACGGCGCGCTCGAACGAACCGACCTGCTGGCGCTGTACACGCTCGCGGAACTGCGCGCGCTGCTGCAGGATTTCCCGGCGCTGGCCGATATTGGCAAGCTGCGGCGCAGCGAGTTCGAACAGGCGCTGATCGAATCCGGCGACAACGATTTTTTCGCGCGTCTAGCGCAACAGGACGACTGGCTGAAGCTGTTGCGCCGCGATGACTACCTGCTGTGCCAGATGCTGTTCTTCGGCAACCTGAACCAGTCGATGACCGACTTCGTGCTCAGCGATCTCGGCCTGAACCAGTACGAGCGTTACCGCATCGATCCCGCCAACCGTCCCTACCGCAGCCGGGTCGAGATTCAGCAACACTGGCAGCTGTACCAGGTCCAGGCGCTGCTCGAACTCACCGACCATGCATCGGCGCCGGCATTGCGCGAACTCAGCGGCCTGATCCCGAGCGCCATCGATACGCAGTCACCGGGGTTTCGCAAAAGCGAGCAGCTGCGCTATGAAATCGCGCGCCAGCTGGAACGCATCGGCGAACTCGAGGCGGCCAACCGGCTGTACCGGCAATGCCTGCTGCCGCCGAGCCGCGAACGCCGCGCGCGCATCCATAACCAGCGCGGCAGGCAGCACAAGGCGCTCGAGCTGTGTCGCCGTATCATCGCGCAACCGCTCGACGAGCAGGAACTGCAGTTCGCCTGCCAGTTCGCACTGCGCCTGTGCAAGCGCCACCATCTGCAGGCGCCGCAATCCGCCGCGCAACTGCGCATCACGCACCGGCCACAAATCGTCGACCTCGAGCTCGACTACCAGGCTTCGGTGGAAGTCGCGGTCGCCGAATACTACAGTGCGCAGGGCGCCGGCGAACGCTGCTACTACGTCGAAAACAACCTGTTCAACGGCGTGCTCGGCCTGCTGCTGTGGGAAGTGATCTTCGCACCCCTGCCCGGCGCCTTTTATAATCCTTTCCAGTACCGCCCCAGCGACTTCTACGCGCACGATTTCTGTGCGCGGCGCAGCCAGCTGCTGGCCCGAACCTGGGAGTCCATCCATAACAACGAGGATATCTGGCAAACGGTAAGCAAGCGCTGGCAGCAGAAGCAGGGATTGATGAATCCGCTGGTCAACTGGCAGGCGCTCGACCTCGACATGATCCGGCTCGCGCTCGAACGCATCGAGCACGCGCACTGGCGAACGATCTTCACGCGCATCCTGCAGGATTTGCGCAGCAACCGCACCGGCTTTCCCGACCTGGTGCACTTTCCTGCCGCCGGCGGTTATTGCCTGATCGAGGTCAAGGGCCCCGGCGACAGCCTGCAACAGAATCAGCAACGCTGGATGCAGCACTTCGAGGCGCAGCGCATTCCACATCAACTCGCGCGGGTGGCCTGGTGCCAGAACTGAAGCTCGGCATTCGCGAACTGGTCGAGTTCAGCTGCCGCGACGGCGATCTCGGCTACGACGACAGCCCCGGCGTAAAGGCAATGGAGGGATTACAGACCCACCAAAAGATCCAGCGCCGCTACAGCGCGCTCGCCACGGCCGAGGTCCGCGTCGGCCTGCAAATCCAGATCGATGATTTTGCGGTCGAGCTCGGCGGGCGTATCGACCTGCTGTTCGCCGCCGAGTCGCCACCGCGCATCGAGGAAATCAAGACGGTTTACAGCCCCGCGGACAGCGGCCACGCGGACACCGCGAAGGACAGCCTGCACTGGGCCCAGCTCAAGTGTTACGGCGCCTGCCATGCAGCCGAACACGGGCTCGACGAGATTCGCCTGAGCCTCAACCGCGTCAGCCTGTTCACGCGCGACGAGCAACGCAGCGAGCAGACGTTCACGCGCGCCGAACTGCTGCAGTTTGTCGAACAGACCCTGCGCGTTTACCTGCAATGGCACCGGCTGGTGGCCGCGCATCGACAGGCCCTGCAGCAGCAGGCGCGGGCGCTGCAGTTCCCGTTTGCCGAGTTTCGCCACCAGCAGCGCGGCTTTGCCGCCGAGGTCTACCGCGCCATCCAGAATCGCCAGCGCCTGACCGTCGAGGCACCCACCGGTTCGGGCAAGACCATGAGCACGCTGTTCCCGGCGCTCAAGGCGATCGGCGAAGAGCACTGCGACCAGGTGATTTACCTGTCGGCCAAACTGTCGGGACAACAGCAGGCGGTCAACGCGCTCGAGCTGATGCACGTCGACGCCAGCTACCTGATCGTCCAGGCCAAAGCGCGCAGTTGTCCCTGCAATGACGATGCCAACGAAGTCGATAGCGACGGGCGTTGCCGGCGCTGCATCGGTTTCTTCCAGCGCCTGCCGGCGGCGCGCGAGCAGTTGCTGCAGCGGCGCAAGCTCGACGTCGAACAGATCCAGGCGACGGCCAACGCGTTCAACCTGTGCCCGTTCGAACTCGGACTGCAGATGCTGCCTTGGGTCGACGTCGTCATCTGCGATTTCAACTACGTGTTCGACCCGCTGGTGCAACTCAGCTATTTCCGCAGCGACCAGCGGCGCAAGCTGCTACTGATCGACGAGGTGCACAACCTGGTGGATCGCGCACGCGACATGTACTCGGCCGGCATCACGCGCGCACAGATCCAGCAGGCGCGGGCGGCCGACAACAGCAGCGCCATCGGCAAGGCATTGAAATCGATACAGCTCGCGCTCGACCAGGCGACGCGCGGCCAGCCCGAGGACGAGTCGATTTCCAGCGAGTTGCCGCAGGAGATGATGCGCGCCAGCCAGCGCTTCGGCGAAAAGCTGGGTTTCGACCTTTTCGGCAACAAGCACATCGCGCGCGAAACGCTGGATTTCTCCAGGGCGATATTCCGCTTTCAGGCGATCGGCATGCTCTACGCCGGGCATCACCGCACGCTCGCCAGTAAACCGCTCAAGCAGCGCGAAATGAAACTGCTGTGCCTGAACGCCTTCGCCTACCTGCAGGAGATATACCCGCTGTTCCACGCGGTCTGCGGTTTTTCCGCCACGCTGACGCCAACCGCCTATTTCCAGCAGGCGCTCGGGCTGGCCG
>Ga0209536_100000452_pt1 | contig 66606 bp, 60 predicted proteins | sample DeeMarSeWOR28_12_FD_187461 | JGI IMG/M metagenome (GOLD analysis project Ga0209536, IMG submission 187461) | Marine sediment microbial communities from White Oak River estuary, North Carolina - WOR-2-8_12 (SPAdes) (version 2) | ecosystem: Environmental > Aquatic > Marine > Intertidal zone >...
TCGAGCGCCCGGCGCATGAAGTCGGTGTCGGTCCTCACGCGATGCGCCGTGCGCTCATTCCCACTCGATGGTGGCCGGCGGCTTGCCGGAGACGTCATAGACCACGCGCGAGACGCCCTTCACCTCGTTGACGATCCGGCGGGAGCACACGTCCAGCAACTCGTAGGGCAGGTGTGCCCAGCGCGCAGTCATGAAGTCGACCGTCTCGACGGCGCGCAGGGCGATGACCGGCTCGTGGCGGCGACCGTCGCCCGTCACGCCGACGCTCTTCACCGGCAGGAATACCGCGAACGCCTGGCTCGTCCTGTCGTACCAGCCGGCCTTGCGCAGCTCCTCGATGAAGATGTGGTCGGCGAGGCGAAGCGTCTCAGCCGCGGCCGGGGTCACCTCGCCGAGGATGCGCACTCCCAGCCCCGGGCCCGGGAAGGGGTGGCGGTACACCATCTCTGCGGGCAGGCCGAGCTCGACGCCGATGCGCCGCACCTCGTCCTTGAAGAGCTCGCGCAGCGGCTCGATGAGCCTGAGCTTCATGGTCTCGGGCAGGCCGCCGACGTTGTGGTGGCTCTTGATGACGTGCGCCTTGCCGGTCTTGCTGCCGGCCGACTCGATGACGTCGGGGTAGATGGTGCCCTGCGCGAGGAAGGACACGTCGCTCAGCTTGTGCGCCTCCTCGTCGAACACCTCGATGAACAGCCGGCCGATGATCTTGCGCTTGGCCTCCGGGTCGGTGATGCCCGCGAGCTCGCGGAAGTAGCGTTCGGCCGCGTTCACCCGGATGACCTTCACGCCCAGGTTCTTCTCGAAGACCCGCATGACCTCGTCGCCCTCGCGATGGCGCAGCAGGCCGTGGTCCACGAACACGCAGGTCAGCTGGTCGCCGATGGCCTTGTGCAGCAGCGCCGCCACCACCGACGAGTCGACGCCGCCCGACAGGCCGAGCAGGACCTTGCCGGCGCCGACCTCGGCGCGCACCCGCTCGATGGCGTCCTCGATGATGTTGCCCGCCGTCCAGCTCGCGTCGCAGCCGCAGACCTGACGAAGGAAGCGCTCGTAGATGCGCGCGCCCTGGCGCGTATGCGTGACCTCGGGGTGGAACTGCAGCGCATAGAAGCGCCGCGCCTCGTCGGCCATGCCCGCGATCGGCACGTCGCCGGTCGAAGCGATCACCTTGAAGCCCTCGGGCAGTGCGACGACCCGGTCGCCGTGGCTCATCCACACGTCGAGCAGGCCATGGCCCTCGTCGTTGACCCGGTCCTCGATGTCGGCGAGCAGTGCCGAGTGGCCGCGGGCCCGCACCTCGGCATAGCCGAACTCGTGCACGTCGCCCGGCTCGACTCGCCCCCCGAGTTGGGCGGCCATGGTCTGCATGCCGTAGCAGATGCCGAGCACCGGCACGCCGAGCTCGAAGACGGCGACCGGCGCCGTCGGCGCGCCCGCCGCGGTCACCGACTCCGGCCCGCCCGAGAGGATGATGCCGCGTGCACCGAACCGATGGACGTCGTCGTTACCGGCGTCCCAGGGGTGAATCTCGCAGTAGACCCCGAGCTCGCGCACGCGCCGGGCGATGAGCTGCGTGTACTGGGACCCGAAGTCGAGGATCAGGATGCGATGCGCATGGATGTCCGCGCCGGGTCCTTGCATGGGGCGTCCGTCAGCTGACCCGGTAGTTGGGCGCTTCCTTGGTGATGCGCACGTCGTGCACGTGGCTCTCGCGCACGCCCGCGCCGGTGATGCGCACGAACTGCGGCCGCCTGCGCATCTCGTCGATGCTGGCGCTGCCGGTATAGCCCATCGCAGCCCTCAGTCCGCCCGCGAGCTGGTGGACGATCGCGATCAGGCTGCCCTTGTAGGGCACGCGGCCCTCGACGCCCTCGGGCACGAGCTTCTCGAGTTCCTCGACGGCGTCCTGGAAGTAGCGGTCGCTCGAGCCGTGGCGCTGGGCCATCGCGCCGAGCGAACCCATGCCGCGGTAGGACTTGTACGAGGCCCCCTGGTAGAGCTCCACCTCGCCGGGCGATTCCTCGGTGCCGGCGAACAGACCGCCGATCATGACGGCGTGCGCACCGGCGGCGATGGCCTTGGCGACGTCGCCCGAGTAGCGGATTCCGCCGTCGGCAATCAGCGGCACGTCGCTCTCGGCGAGCGCAGCCGCCACGGTGGCCACGGCGGACACCTGGGGCACGCCGACGCCGGCGACCACGCGCGTCGTGCAGATGGAACCGGGGCCGATGCCGACCTTGACGCCGTCCGCACCGGCGTCGACCAGGGCGCGGGCCGCATCGGCGGTCACGATGTTTCCGCCGACGACCTCGAGGCCGGGATGATCCTGCTTGATGCGCTCGACCGTCATGAGCACGCCGCGCGAGTGCCCGTGGGAGGTATCGACGACGACCACGTCGACCCCCGCCTCGACCAGTGCGGCGACGCGCTCCGCGGTGTCGGCGCCGGTGCCGACGGCGGCCCCGACCCGCAGGCGGCCGTGCTCGTCCTTGCAGGCGCGCGGGTAGTCCTTCGCCTTCTGGATGTCCTTGACGGTAATCATGCCGCGCAGTCGCCCTTCGGCGTCGACGACGAGCACCTTCTCGATGCGGTGCTTGTGCAGCAGCAGAAGCACCTCCTCGCGCGTGGCGTTCTCGCCGACCGTGACCAGCCGTTCCCGCGGAGTCATGACGCTCGACACCGGCAGGTCGAGCTGGTCCTCGAAGCGGATGTCGCGATGCGTGATGATCCCCACCACCCTGTTGCCGTCGGCCGTCACCGGCAGGCCGGAGATGCCCTTGGCGCGCGTCAGGTCGATGACGTCGCGGATGGTCGCCTCGGGCCGGACGGTGATCGGGTCCTTGATGACGCCGCTCTCGTACTTCTTGACCCGACCGACCTCTCGGGCCTGCGCCTGCGCCGGCATGTTCTTGTGGACGATGCCGATCCCGCCTTCCTGCGCCAGCGCGATGGCGAGCCGCGCCTCCGTGACCGTGTCCATCGCCGCGGAAACGAGGGGCAGGTTCAGCCGGATGCGGCGGGTGAGCTGGCTGGAGAGGTCGACGTCGCGCGGCAGCACCTCGGAGTAGGCCGGCACCAGCAGGACGTCGTCGAAGGTGAGCGCTTCCTGGACGATGCGCATGGGGTTCCCCGGGCGGTCCGAATGAAGCGGCGCATTGTACGATGCCACGGGCTCCCTTGTGGAGGATTCGCAGTTCCCGGCGGTGCCGTCCCGCTTATCATCCGCCCATGGCCTGGCGCGCACCCTCCCTCCCCCCTGCCTCCCCCCGGGACGGCCGGGACGTCTACTCGGTATCCCGCCTCAACCGGGAGGCGCGCGGGCTGATCGAGGGCGGGCTCGGCATCGTCTGGCTCGAGGGTGAAGTGTCGAACTTCGCCCGGCCCGCCTCGGGCCACTGGTACTTCTCGCTCAAGGACGACAGCGCGCAGGTGCGCTGCGCGATGTTCCGGCAGCGCAATGCGCTGGTCGCGGTCCAGCCGCGCGACGGCATGCAGGTGCTGGTGCGCGCCCGGGTCAGCCTCTACGAACCGCGCGGGGACTTCCAGCTCATCCTCGACCACCTCGAGGAGGCCGGCGAAGGCGAGCTCAGGCGCCGCTTCGAGGCGCTCAAGCGCCGGCTGGAGGCCGAGGGCCTGTTCGCGACGGAGCGCAAGCGTCCGATCCCCGGCCTGCCGCGCTCCATCGGGGTGATCAGCTCGCCGACGGGTGCGGCGCTGCGCGACGTGCTGCACGTGCTCGGGCGCCGCTTTCCGGCCATTCCCGTCATCCTCTACCCGGTCCCGGTACAGGGCGAGGGCGCCGCACCGCGCATCGCCGCGGCGTTACGCACGGCGTCCGACCGGGCCGAGACCGACGTGCTGATCCTCGCACGGGGCGGCGGCTCCCTGGAGGATCTCTGGGCGTTCAACGAGGAGGTCGTGGCCCGGGCCATCGTAGCGTCCGCCATTCCCGTGGTGTCGGCCGTCGGGCACGAGGTGGACTTCACCATCGCCGATATGGCCGCCGACCTGCGGGCGCCGACCCCGTCCGCCGCCGCCGAAGTCGTGGTCCCGGATGCCGCGGAGTGGTTCCGCAGCCTCGAGGCCTCCCGTCGCAGGCTGACGGGCGCACTGCGCCGCCGGCTCGCGGAACGGCGCGAGACGCTGGGCTGGGCAGCCCGCCGGCTCAAGCAGCTGCACCCGGCGCTTCTGCTCGAGCGGCAGGCCCAGCGCCTCGACGAGCTCGGCGCAAGGCTGGCCGGCGCCATGCGCGGCGAGATCGAGCTGGCCTCGCACCGGCTGGCGAGGCGGCGCGCGGAGCTGGCGAGCGCGTCGCCGGCGGCCAGGCTGGCCGGGCTGGGGGGCCGGCTGGGGGTGCTGGAAGCGCGCCTCGCGCCGGCGCTGACGGCGCGGCTCGAGTCGGCGCGTTCCCGGCTGTCGGGCACGGCCCGCGCGCTGCACGCGGTGAGCCCGCTCGGCACGCTCGAGCGCGGCTATGCGATCGTCGCCCTCGTCGAGTCCGGCCGGGTGTTGACCGACGCATCGGCCGCCGCTGCGGGCGCGGAGATCGAGGCCCGCCTCGCCCGCGGGCGCCTCCGCGCCCGGGTGTTGCGCCGTCTCGACTGACCGACCGACCCGACCGGCGGCGCTCAGCGCCGCGAGTGCCGCATCAGCCGCTGCTTCTTGCGGCGCTGCCGGGGCGTGAGCGCGTTGCGCCGGCCGGCAAAGGGGTTCGCCTCGCTGCGGAACTCGAGCCGGACCGGAGTGCCGCGCAGGTCGAAGGCCTGCCGGAAGCAGTTCGCGAGGTAGCGCCGGTAGTTCTCGGGCGTGCGCTCCGCCTGGGTGCCGTGGATCACGATCACCGGGGGATTGCGCCCGCCCTGATGGGCGTAGCGCAGCTTCACGCGCCGGCCGCGGACCAGCGGCGGCTGGTGCTGCTGCATCGCGCCCTCGAGCACGCGCGTCAGCTCGGGCGTCGGCAGGTCGCGCATGGCCGCCTCGAAGGATGCGTGCACCGAGTCCATCATCTCGCCGACACCCGAGCCGTGCAGGGCCGAGATGAAGTGCACCGGCGCATAGTCCAGGAAGCGCAGGCGCTGCGCGAGCTGGTCGCGGATCTCGGTCCGCTGGCCGGGCGAGACGTGGTCCCACTTGTTGACCGCGATCACCATGGCCCGGCCGCGCTCCGCGACGATGCCGAGCAGCGTGGCATCCTGTTCGGCGACTTCCTCGCGGGCGTCGAGCACACCGATCACGACGTTGGCCCGGTCGATCGCCTGCAGCGTCTTGATCACGCTGAACTTCTCGACCGCGTCCTCCACGCGGGCGCGGCGGCGCACGCCGGCCGTGTCGATCAGCGTGTAGCGGCGCCCGTCGCGCTCGCAGGGAACGAGTATGGTGTCGCGCGTCGTGCCCGGCTCGTCGAAGGCGATGAGGCGGTCCTCGCCGAGCAGCCGGTTGACGAGCGTCGACTTGCCGACGTTCGGCCGGCCGACCACGCAGACGCGGATGCCGCCCTCGGTGTCCGGCGACGACTCCTCCGGCGCGGGTGGCGGCACGTCCTCGAGCAGTTCCTCGAGCAATTCTTCCACGCCCTGCCGGTGCGCGGCCGAGAGGGCGCGCGGCTCGCCTAGTCCGAGGGCATGAAACTCCGCCACCGCGAGGGCGTCCTCGCGCCCCTCGGACTTGTTGACGGCCACGACGCCACGCTTGCCGCTGCGACGGATCACGCCCGCGACAAACTCGTCCGAGGGCACGACGCCGGCCCGGCCGTCGACGACGAGCACGATGCGGTCGGCCTCCTCGATCGCGCGCTGGGTCTGCCGGGCCATCGGCTCCTCGATGCCCCGAGGGCTCTCCACGAGCCCGCCCGTGTCGATGACGATGAAGCGGTGAAGCCCCGCGGTGCCGAAGCCGTACTGGCGATCGCGCGTGACCCCCGGCACGTCCGCGACCAGAGCGTCCCTCGTGCCCGTGAGCGCGTTGAAGAGCGTCGACTTGCCGACGTTGGGCCGCCCGACCAGTGCGATCACAGGCAGCATGGAGGTGGCCTCTTCCCTCGGCGACCGGCGGCGCCGGATCAACCCCTCGGGCGGCTGCGGAAGGCGTACACGGTACCGCCGTCGCTCTGCACGAACACCATGCCGCTGGCGGATACCGGCGCCTGGCTGATCCGGTCGTTCCCCGCGCGCTCGCGGGCGAGCAGCGCGCCGGTCTGCCGGTCGAGCCAGTGCACGTATCCCTCGAAGTCGCCGACCACGACGGCATCGCCCACCACGGCGGGGCCGGTGAGGCCGCGGCGGATCATGGCCTCCTGGCGCCAGAGCTCGGTGCCGTCGCGCTGCCGCAGCGAGACGACGATGCCGTCGGCGGTGGAGATGAACAGCGCGAGAGAGTCGAGCGCCAGGCTGCCGTAGCTCGACATGTCACGCGCCCACCAGATCTGGCCGGAATCCCGTGCCAGCATGGCGACCCTGCCCTGGTAGCCGACGACGTACACGTCGCTGCCCGAGACGCGCACGGCCTGGTCGATGTCGACGAGCCGCTCGAGCTCGGTCCGCCCGCTGGCCGTCGCCGCGGCGGCGGACCACAGCAGGTTGCCGTCGCCAAGGTCGAGCGCTGCCACGCGGCCGTTGTCGAAGGCGCACAGCACCGTGTCCCCGGCGATCACCGGCGGCGCCGAGCCGCGCAGCGACAGCCGGGGCACCGGCTGCTCGTAGCTCCAGAGCTGCTCGCCGGTGCCGGCATCGAGGCCGACCAGGCGCCCGTCCACCGTGTGCACGACGACACGCGTGGCGGTGACGGCAGGGCGCGCCAGGATCTCGCCGCCGAGCTCGGAGCGCCAGCGCTCCGTCCCGCCGTCCGCGGCGAGCGCGACCACCACGCCGCCGGGCGAGCCGACCACGACCAGGCCGCCGCCGACCCCGGGACCGGCGCTCAGGCGCATCTTGAGGTCCGTCTTCCAGCGGGTCCGACCGGTCTCCGCGTCGACGGCCAGCACGTCGCCGTCGTGCCCGGCAAGGAAGGCCACGCCGTCGGCAATCGCCGGCGACAGTGCCAGGCGTAACGCCTTCTCGCCGCCGCCCGTGCCGACGCTCCAGGCACGGCGGACGTCCAGGGTCGGCGAAAACTTGACGAGTTCGGCCGGCGGCTCGACGTTCTTCTCCTTGTCGCAGCCCGCGAGCAGGACGGCCAGGCCAAGGAGTGCGAGTGCGCGCCTCATGATCCGGATGCCGCCGCCGGCGGCGCCGCGCCGGAGGCCAGGGCGTCCAGCTTGAGCTGCACGTAGTCGGCATCCACGAGGCCCGCCGCTGCCGCGCCGGATGCCTCCGCAATCGCGCGCTCGTAGGCCTCGCGAGCTGCGACGACCTCGCCCTTCGCAGCCAGCAGGTCGCCCTCGAGTTCCGCGATGCGCGGGTCGACCGACGGCGCCTGGGCCCCGCGCAGCGTGGCGAGCGCCGCATCCTGCTCGCCCTGCGCGCTCTGCACCCGCGCGAGCCTGAGCCGCGCCACCAGCGCCAGCTCGGCGTCCTCGGAGGTCTCCATCACCTGCCGCAGCCGAGAGGCCGCCTCGCCGAGCTCGCCTGCCTCCGCGTGCACGCGGGCCAGGACGAGCAGGGTCTGGTCCGCGTAGGCCGTGGTGCCGTACTCGTCCGAGATCCGGCCGGCGAGGTCCGTTCCCGCGGCCCGGTCGTTACGATCGAAGGCATCGAGCATGCTCGAGAACAGGGCGCCGGCCTCCTGCGACCGGCGGTCGAGGTGCGCGTTCCAGCCCTGCCAGCCGTACAGGCCGCCGAGCCCGAGCCCCACGCCCGCCACGAGCCACAGCCAGTTCTCCTTGAACCACTGCTTGAGCTGCTCGGCCTGTTCCCGCTCGTCCAGATACTCGTCGACCATCATCCTTCCCCTGGCTGCAGCCCCTGCCGCAGCAGCAAAGTACTGATACGGGCCGGGACCTCGACCCAGCCACACTGTTCCTGGGGACGCTCGTCCCGCAGCGTCTTGAGCGCGGCGCCCTGTCGTGCGACCTCGTCGTCGCCGACGATGACGGCCAGCGCCGCGCCGCTGCGGTCGGCGCGCCGCAACTGCGACTTGAAGCTCCCGCCCCCGAGGTGGCTCGTGATGCGCAGGCCCGGAAGCGCGTCCCGCCAGCCCTCGACCAACGCGAGCCCCTTGCGTTCGGCCGCGTCGCCCGCGAGCACCACGTACACGTCGGGGACCATGCCGGGCACGGTGACGCCGGACTCGCGCAGCAGGGCCGTGACCCGCTCCTGACCGAGCCCCCATCCGATGGCGGGCGTCGGCTCGCCGCCGAGCTGGGCCACGAGGCCGTCGTAGCGACCACCCGAGCACACGGCATCCTGCGCGCCGAGCGCGTCCGTGGTCCACTCGAAGACCGTCCGGGTGTAGTAGTCGAGGCCCCTGACCAGCCGCGGGTTGATGCGGAAGGGAATGCCGCAGGCGTCGAGGTGGGCCTGCAGTCCATCGAAGTGCGCCCGCGACTCGGCGTCGAGGTGGTCCGTCATCAGCGGCGCCGACTCGACCACCGGTCGCATGTCCGGGTTCTTGGTGTCGAGGATTCGCATCGGGTTGCCCCCGAGGCGGCGGACGCTGTCCTGGTCGAGCTGGTTGCGGTGAGCCTCGAAGTGCTGCACCAGCAGCTCGCGGTATCCGCGACGCGATTCCGGCGTGCCGAGCGAGTTGATCTGCAGACTCACGCGCGCGATCCCGAGCCGGCGCCAAAGGCGGGCCGACAGCAGGATCATCTCTGCATCGACGTCCGGACCCTCGTAGCCGAAGGCCTCACAGTCGAGCTGGTGGAACTGGCGGTAGCGGCCCTTCTGTGGCCGCTCGTGCCGGAACATCGGTCCCGAGGTCCAGATGCGATGCTTCTGGTTGTGCAGCATGCCGTTGGAGATCGCCGCGCGCACCAGGCCGGCGGTTGCCTCCGGCCGGAGCGTCAGGCTGTCCCCGCCCTTGTCGAGAAAGGTGTACATCTCCTTCTCGACGATGTCGGTGAACTCGCCTATGGAGCGCTTGAAAAGCTCCGTGCTCTCGACCAGCGGGACCCGGACTTCCTGGTAGCCGTACTCGTCGAAGACCTCACGGGCGCAGCGCTCGAGGAACTGCCAGTAGGGCATGTCCTCGGCCAGGATGTCGTTCATGCCCCGGACGGGCTGCAGCTGGCTGCGCTCCATGGCTCAGGACACCGGCAGGGAGACGCGCTCCACGTTGCCGTCGCCATCGACTAGCAGCGACGCGGTGTTCTGCACCATGAGGCGGCCGGGAATGCTCACCTCGGCGCCGTTGACGACAAGGCGGGCGGCGAGCACATTGCCGAGCACGACGCGCCAGGGGCCGGGGCCGGCATAGCGGCGGGACTCGCCCGGCTGCGCGAGCTCGTAGGCGAGGCGCCGGCCCGCGGCATCGTAAATCTCGAGCCAGCAGGATCCCGAGAAACTGAGCACCAGCCCTGCTGACTGCCCGTCCCGGGCAGTTGCAGGTGCCCGCACGGGCGGCGAGGCGGTCGCCTGCGACTCCTGCCGCGGTTCGACGGTCGCCTCCGTAGACTTCCCCTCGTCCGCGGCGTCGGCCGGGGCAGCAGCGGGCCCGACTTCGTCGCCCGACGGCTCGATCACGGGCACGGAAGGCTCCTGGAACGGCGCGGGAACCGGCGGGCCTGCCGCCTCGCCCTCGCCCGAAGCCTGGAAGCGCCCCCAGGCCCACCAGCCCGCGGCGGCGGCGGCCATGACCACCAACACGATCACGAGCAGCGAGAGCGCGGGCCTGAACCAGCGCGGCTCGCGCTGCACCGGTCGATGGGCGGAGGCCGGCGGGATGAGCAAGGAGGGTTGTGTCCCGGCGCCCTCGATGCGCGCGTGGGCATCCAGCACGGCCTCGGGGTCCGCGCCGACCAGGACAGCGTACTTGCGCAGGTGACCCCGCGCGAAGACCGGCGGGCCGAGGCGCTCGCAGCGGTCCTCCTCCATGGCCGAGACGTCGGCCGCACTCAGACGCAACTGCTCCGCGACCTGGCTCACCGACAGGTCGCGCGACTCGCGTGCTGACCGGAGGATCGCCCCGGCGGAGCCCGCGCCCGGATCGTTCCCGCTCACTCGGCCGCCTCGCGCTCCAGGTCGGCGAGGATCCTTGCCTCGGGCGACTCGGGGAACTGCGTGCCCAGGCGGACCGCGTATTCCTTCGCGGCGACCTCGTCGGCCAGCGCGCGCTCGATCTGGTGGCCGAGCAACAGCACGGCCGCCGTTGCGGGCGCCGCATCGAGGTAGCGCTGCAGGAACGCGCGTGCCTGCAGGTAGTTGGAGCGCTCGTAGGAGACGCCCGCCATCTGGATCAGTGCCTCGGGATAGATGGCCGGCTGGGCGAGGGCACGGCGCACGTAGGCTTCGGCCTGCTCGAGCCGGCCGGCCCGGCGCGCGCAGACACCGGCGTTGGTGAAGGCGACCTCGGGTGTGCGGTAAAGCGGATTCTCCGCGGCCTCGACGAAAGCCGCCTCGCCCTTGGCCGGCTGGCCGTTCCGGCACAGGAACGCCCCGAGCGCGTTCTGCGCATCCGGGTTGTCCGGCTCGAGCCTGAGCGCCTGGCGGTAGTGCCGCTCGGCCTTCTCGGGCTCGCGAAGCTGCTCGTAGAGCAGGCCGGCCCCGAACTGAACGCTCGGGTCACGGGGATTCTGCTCGAGCGCCTTCTCGATCTTCTCGCGCGCCGTGGCGAGCTGGCCCTGCTTCATGTACTCGACGCCGAGGCGGACGTTGATGCGGGCCGCGTCCGCGCGCGTGTCGTCCTCCTGGCGGCTTGCCGCCGCCGGCACAGCGACCGCCAGGGCACACAGGGCGACGAAGCCGAAGGTTGCACGTCGCATCATGCCTGCACCGCCACGCCAAGCAGCTTTCGACCGAGCCGGACCTGCGTTCGATCGAGGACGCGGCCTTTCAGTTGCCCGCAGGCCGCATCGATGTCGTCCCCGCGCGTCCGGCGGATGGTCGCGATCACGCCCTGACTCATGAGCAGGTCGCGAAAAGCGGCGATCACGGGCTCCGGAGAGCGCGCGTAGCGCGTTCCGGGGAACGCATTGAAGGGGATCAGGTTCACCTTGGCATCGTGCCCGCGCAGCAGGCGCGCGAGCGCGCGTGCTTGCTCCGGCCGGTCGTTGACGCCGTCCAGCATGGCGTACTCGAAGGTGACGGCGCGCCCGTTCTGACGCTCGAGGTAGTGCCAGCAGGCATCGAGCAGCTCGGCGATGGGATAGCGGCGGTTGATGGGCACGAGCTCGTTGCGCAGCGCATCGTCCGGCGCGTGCAGCGAAACGGCGAGCGCCACGTTGCAGTCCTCCGCCAGGCGGCGGATCTGCGGCACGATCCCCGACGTCGACAGCGTCACGCGTCGTCGCGAGAGATCGTAGCCGAGGTCGTCGAGCAGCACGCGGATGGCAGGCACCACGTTGCGGTAGTTGGCGAGCGGCTCGCCCATGCCCATGAACACGACGTTGGTGATGACCCGGCGCTCGCCCGGCTCCGCGCCGAGCTCGCGGTTCGCCAGCCAGACCTGGCCGACGATCTCCGCCGCCGACAGGTTGCGGTTGAAGCCCTGCTGCGCGGTGGAGCAGAAGGAGCAGTCGAGCGCACAGCCCACCTGGCTCGAAATGCACAGCGTGCCCCGCCCGGGTTCGGGGATGAACACGGTCTCGATCGCCTGCTCCGCGCCGGTCGCACCCGGCGCCCGCAGCAGCCACTTGCGCGTCCCGTCGGCCGAGGCCTCGAGCGTCACGATCTCCGGCGGCCTGACCTCGGCGACCCCGGCGAGCCTGGCCCGGAAGTCCTTGGCGAGGTCGGTCATGCGGTCGAAGTCGCTCTCGCCGTGCCGGTACATCCACTTCATGAGCTGGCGGGCGCGGAACGGCTTGGCTCCGAGACCGGACACGAAGGCCTCGAGCTCGGGCCGGGACAGCCCGAGCAGGTTCACCCTCGCGCTCGCTGGTGCGCCCACCAAGGTCGGTGCCTCAGCGCGTGCGCGGACAGATGTCCGTGCCGGCGAAGAAGAACGCGATCTCGCGGGCCGCGTTCTCGGCGCTGTCCGAGCCGTGCACGACGTTCTCCTCGATGCTCTCGGCGAGGTCGGCGCGGATCGTCCCGAGCGCCGCCTTCTTCGGATCCGTGGCCCCCATGATGTCGCGGTTGCGGGCAACGGCGTCCTCGCCCTCGAGCACCTGCACCATGACGGGACCGGACGTCATGTAGGAGCAAAGGTCCTTGAAGAACGGACGCTCGCGGTGCACCGCATAGAACGCCTCGGCCTGGGCGCGCGTCAGGTGCATCATTCGTGCGGCCACGATCGAAAGACCGGCCTTCTCGAAACGGCGGTAGACGTCGCCGACCAGGTTCCGGCCGACACCGTCCGGCTTGACGATCGAAAGGGTGCGCTCAACGCCCATGGGGTCCTCTGGATAGCTGCTGCGGGGAACGGAAAGCCGGCGGGCACCCGCCTCTCCGGCGGGGGCCGCGACCGGCCGCCTCGAACACCGTATGTTACCGGCGGGCCAGGCCCGCCGGCAAATGAAGGGTTGCGGAAGTGCCCGGCCCGGAAGGAAAAATCAGACGCTGAAGCTCTCGCCGCAGCCGCACTCCCCCTTCACGTTCGGGTTGCGGAAGCGAAATGCCTCACTGAGCCCGTGCCGCACGAAGTCGACCTCCGTTCCGTCGATCAGCGGGAGGCTCTCGGGATCGACGACCACTTTGACCCCCTGGGAGTGGAACACGTGGTCCTCCTCGCCGATCTCCTCCGCGTAGTTCACGACGTATGCGTAGCCGGAGCAACCGGTCTTGCGGATGCCGAGGCGCAGGCCGATGCCGTGCCCACGGCTCGCCAGGAAGCTGCGGACGCGGTCGGCGGCGGATTCGGTGAGCGTGACGGCCATGGCTGGTCTGGACACCTGCTGCGGGAAGTGAGTTCCCCGATTCTAATCGGCCGGCGCGGCCGCTGCAGCCAACGCCGTCACGGCGTCCTCGACCACGAGCAGCCTCCCGAGCTTTTCCGCGGGCACGCCGAGCTCCGCCGACAGCGTCGCTGCGTCGAGCCCAGGCGCCGCGCCGGGCGCCCATCCCTCGAGCCGCTCGGCCGCCAACGCGCTGGCGGCGAGCACGTGGGGACAGCCCCAGGCACGGAAGCGCGCCTCGACCACGACGCCCGCTTCGACCCGGACCTCGAAGCGCACCCACGCGCCGCGCTCGAGCGCCATGGCCTCGCCCCAGAGGACACGACCGGGCCCGGGCCCCAGTGAGCCCGCACGCGGCGCTGCCGCGAACAGCTCCCGCACCCGGGGCGAGTACGGATCTGCGCCGGTCAAGCGACGCGCTCCGTCGCCCGGGCGGGGGCAATCGAGCGCAGCCGCGCCACTGCCCTGCGGATCGCCGCGGCCGCCCGGTCGACCTCCGCGGCCGTCGTCGACCACCCGAGGCTCAGCCGGAGCGATGCCTGGCAGGCCAGGTCGGAGAGTCCGAGGGCGCGCAGCACGTAGGACGGCTCGGCCGACGCGGAACTGCAGGCCGAGCCGCTCGAGGCGAGCACGTCCCCCGCGAGCGCGAGCAACAGGCTCTCGCCTTCCACGCCCGCAAAGCCGACGTTGAGGATGCCCGGGACCCGCGGACCGTCACCGCCGTTGCGCCACGCGTGCCCGACGGGCCGGAGGGCTTCCCAGAGCCGCTCGCGCAGCCCGGCGACGCGCTCCGCTTCCTGCTCGAGTTCGGCGGCGGCGATGTCGCAGGCCAGGCCGAAGCCGAGCAGCTGGTGTGTTGCCAGGGTGCCCGGCCGCAGGCCGCGCTCCTGCCCTCCACCAAAGGTAATCGGCTGCAGCGCAGGCCGGGGCCGGTCGCGTACGTACAGCGCGCCGACTCCCTTGGGCCCGCCGAGCTTGTGTGCCGTGAACGCCACCAGGTCGGCACCGAGGTCGACGACGTCGAGCGGGATGCGGCCCGCGGTCTGGGCGGCGTCGACGTGCAGCGTGACGCCGAGCCCGCGGCAGGCCGCGGCGATGCCCGCGACGTCGTTGACCACGCCGGTCTCGTTGTTGGCGTGCATGATCGTGACCAGCACGGTGTCCTCGCGCAGCGCCCCGGCGACGAGTTCCGGCGGGATCCGGCCGCCCGCGTCCGGATGCAGCCAGGTCACCTCGAACCCTTCCCGCTCGAGCTGGCGGCATGCATCCAGCACGGCCCGGTGCTCGGTGCGGGACGTGACCACGTGCCGTCCACGGTCCCGACCGGCGCGGGCGGCGCCGAGCACCGCGAGGTTGTCGCTCTCGGTCGCCCCCGAGGTGAACAGGATCGACGAAGGCGTCGCCCCGACCAGGCGGGCGACCGCTTCCCGCGCCCTCAGCACGACGGCGCCGGCGCGGCGACCCTCGGCGTGCGCGGAGGACGGGTTGGCCTGCGCCCCGAGCGGCCCGAGGCATTCGCACATCGCCTCCGCCACGCGCGGGCGCACGGGCGTGCTGGCGGCGTGGTCGAGATACACCGGCGCGTTCTCCATCAGGCGTCCTCGACCTCGCGGGCCCCGATGCCGCGCTGGATCGCCGTGAGCACGCCGCGCAGGATCTGGACCTCCTTCTCGTCCGGCACCGCGCGCATCAACAGCCGCTCGAGCCGCGTCACGAGGTTGGCCACGTTGCGCTCGTCCTTGAAGCCGAGCTGCGCGACCACCGTGGCCAGGTGCCCGCGGAGGTTCTCGATCTGACCGGCGGTCGCCGGCGGCGCCTCCGGCTCGAGCCGCCGGACCTGCGGCGCGCCCGCCATGCGGATCTCCCAGGTGACTATCTGCACCGCCTGGGCGAGGTTGAGCGACTCGTAGCGCGGGTCCGCGGGCACGTTGAGCAACGCGTGGCAGGCGCCGAGGTCCTCGTTGGACAGGCCGTTGCGCTCGCTGCCGAACAGGATCGCCACCGGCCGGTCCTGTGACGCATCGACGGCGAGCCGGGCCGCGGACCTCGGGTCGTGCACGACCCAGTTCGCGGCACGGGGACGCGCGCTGGTGCCGAGCACGAGGCCGCAGCCGTCGATCGCCTCGCCGATGCTCCCCGCAAGCCGGGCGCGCACCAGCAGGTCGTCCGCGCCGGAGGCGCGCGCCGTCGCCTCGGCATGGGGGAAGCTGCGCGGGCGCACCAGCACCAGGTCCTCGAGGCCCATGTTCTTCATGGCGCGTGCGGTCGCGCCCACGTTGCCGGGATGGGTCGTATCGACGAGGACGATGCGGATCGGGTGGGTCATGTCGGGGGACGGAGCGCCTGCGGGCTGGTATTCTAGCCTGCCTCTAGTCGCCGCCCCGGCGGGCGCGCGGCCGTTCTTTCCGCGGAATCGCCAATGCAGCATCCACTGCTCAACATCGCCGTGCGCGCCGCCCGCCGCGCCGGGGACCTCATCGTCCGCAACGTGGAGCGCGTCGGCAGCCTGGACGTTTCGACCAAGAGCCGGAACGACTTCGTGTCCGAGGTCGACCGCCAGGCGGAAGCGGAAATCACCGCGGTCATCCGCAAGGCCTATCCGCAGCACGGCATCCTCGGCGAGGAAGGCGGACGCTCGGGCGGCGACGAGTTCGTCTGGATCGTGGATCCGCTCGACGGCACGACCAACTTCCTGCACGGCTTTCCGCAGTTCTCGGTCTCCATCGCCTGCGAGCACAGGGGCCGCATCGAGGTGGCGGTCGTCTTCGACCCGCTGCGCAGCGAGATGTTCACGGCCTCCCGCGGCTCCGGCACCCAGCTCGACGGCCGGCGGGTCCGCGTGAGCCGGCAGCGCACGCTCGAGGGCTCGCTGATCGGCACCGGCTTTCCCTACCGGGCGAACATCAAGTACGCGAAACCCTATCTCGCCATGCTCGAGGTGGTGATGGGCGCGGCCGCGGGCATCCGCCGTCCCGGCTCCGCTGCGCTCGACCTCGCCTACGTGGCGGCTGGCCGCACCGACGGCTTCTGGGAGATCGGCCTCGCACCCTGGGACACCGCTGCGGGCACGCTGCTGATCACCGAGGCGGGCGGCATGATCGGCACGCTGACGGGCGCCCGCTACGAGCAAGGCGGCAACGTCGTGGCGGGGAATCCCAAGGTCTACGCCGCGCTGCTCGAGGCAATCCGCCCCCACGTGCCCGAGGACCTCGAGTCGGCCTGAGGTCCCGTCCTCAGGCGTCGCCCTCCGCCCGCTCCCGCTGCGGCATGTGCGGTCCTCGCAGCTCGACGGGCGGGGCACGCCGCCGCATGCGGATGTTGATCATCTCGACGCACACCGAGAACGCCATCGCGAAGTACAGGTAGCCCTTCGGGATGTGCGCGTCGAAGGCATCCGCGATCAGCGCGACGCCGACCAGGATCAGGAACGACAGCGCCAGGATCTTGATCGTCGGGTGCCGGTCGATGAACTCGTTGATCGGGCCTGCCATGAACATCATCACCCCCACGGCGATGACGATGGCCGCGACCATGATCTCGACGTGCTGGGCGAGCCCCACCGCCGTGAACACGGAGTCGAGCGAGAAGACGATGTCCAGGATGCCGATCTGGACGATCACCAGCATGAAGCTCGCCTGCGCGCTCACCTTGCGCTCCTGTTCCGAGCCCTCCAGGGAGGTGTGGATCTCGCTCACGCTCTTCGCGAGCAGGAACAACCCTCCGCCGAACAGGATCAGGTCGCGGCCCGAGATCTCCTGCTCGACGAGCGCGATCGTGAACAGGGGCTCCGTCAGGCCGATGAGCCAGGTAATCGAGAACAGCAGCGCGATGCGCGTCAGCATCGCGAAGCCGAGCCCCAGCACGCGCGCCCGCGGCTGCTGTTCCTCGGGCAGTCTGGATGCGAGGATCGACAGGAAGATGATGTTGTCGATCCCGAGCACGATCTCGAGGACCGTCAGGGTGACGAAGGACAGCCAGACCGCGGGGTCGGCGAGCAGCTCCAGCATCGGTTCCTCCCGGGCCGCAGGCTGGCCCTGCAGGAGCGGGCGGCCTGCCGCCCCACGGATCGCTCCGCGGCGTCAGGGCAGCGCGTCGACCTCCTGCTTCTTCTCCGGCGGCATCAGGTCTCGCTGCGAGAGCCCGAGGTCCAGCGCTGCGGCCCCTGCCACGTAGATGGACGAGTAGGTGCCGACGACGATGCCGACGAGCAGCGCCGTGGCGAATCCGGTCAGCGCCTCGCCGCCGAGCACGAGCAGCGAAACGACCACGATCGAGGTCGTGCCGGAGGTCATCAGGGTCCGCGACAGCGTCTCGTTGATCGCCGTGTTCATCACCTCGATCGACGTCGCCTTGCGCATCGACAGCAGCCGCTCGCGGACGCGGTCGAAGACGACGACCGTGTCGTTCAGCGAGTAGCCGATCACCGCGAGGATTGCGGACAGCACCGGCAGATCGAACGTCATCTGCGTCAGCGAGAAGAAGCCGACGACCACGAAGGGGTCGTGCAGCGCCGCAAGCGTGGCGCCGACCGAGAACTTCCACTGGAAGCGCATGACGACGTACAGGCCGATGAACAGCAGGGTCATCAGCAGCGCCGTCGCGCCCTTCTCCGCGAGCTCGCGCCCGACCTGCGGGCCGATCGCCTCGGTGCGCCGGATCTCGACGGACGGGTCGACTGAGCGGATGGCCTCTGTCGCCCGGTTCGTCAGGTCCAACGACTCCCGCCCTTCCGCCGGAGGCAGGCGCACGAGGACGTCGTTCGCCGTTCCGAAACGCTGCACCTGCGCCGCGCCGAGCCCTGCAGCCGCGAGCGCCGAGCGCGTCGCCTCGAGGTCGGCCGGCCGGGAGTAGCCGGCCTCGATCACGATGCCGCCGGTGAAGTCGATGCCGAAATTGAGGCCGCGGACCGCAACCAGCACGATCGAGCCGAGGATGATCAGCGCGGAAAACGCGTACCAGACCCGGCGCTGTTCCATGAAGCGGATGCGGGTGGTCTTCCTGAAGATTTCCATGTCGCGCCCTCAGATCGCCAGCCGCTCGAGGCGGCGGCGGCGTCCGTAGACAAGCTGGATCAGCGCGCGGCTGCCCATCAGCGCCGTGAAGAGCGATGTCAGGATGCCGAGGAACAGCACCACCGCGAAGCCGCGGATCGGTCCCGTTCCGAAGGCGAACAGCATCACCGCCGCGATCAGCGTCGTGACGTTGGCGTCGATGATCGCCGACAAGGCGTGCTCGAAGCCGCCGTGGATGGCCGCCCAGGGGGAGTTGCCGTTGCGGACCTCCTCGCGGATGCGCTCGTAGATCAGGATGTTGGCGTCCACCGCCATGCCGACCGTCAGCACGATGCCCGCGATGCCGGGCAGAGTCAGGGCGGCGCCGAACAGCGACAGCAGCGCCGTGATGAGCACGACGTTGGTCACCAGGATGACGTCGGCTACCAGGCCGAACACGCGGTAGTACAGGGCCATGAACACGAACGTGATGAGCATGCCGATGACGAGCGCCCGGAAGCCGCGCTCGATGTTGTCGCGGCCCAGGCTCGGCCCGATGAGCCTCTGCTCGACGATGTAGAGCGGCGCCGCCAAGGCGCCCGCGCGCAGCAAGCGGGCGAGCTCCTGGCCCTCGGAGGCCGTGAGGCCCGTGATCTGGAAGCGGTTGGAGAAGATCCCGCGTATGGTCGCGACGCTGATGACCTCTTCGCTCGAGCGGTCGATCACGACCTTGCGGCCATCTCGCTCGACGAGCTCGCGCTCCCTCTCGATGAACACCACGGCCATGGGCTTGCCCAGGTTCTCGCGGGTGGTGCGCAGCATCTCCTCGCCGCCGCGCCCGTCGAGGACGACGTCCACGGCCGGCTCGCCCTGGGAAAGCGTCGAGGTCGCATCGATGAGCTGCTCACCGGTGGCGATGACCTCGCGCTTGAGCAGGACCGGGTTCCCCTGGCGGTCGTCGTAGAGACGCGTACCGAGCGGCGCCCGCCCGGTGCGCTTCGCCTCGAGCGGGCTGTTCGCCTGGTCGACGAGGCGGAACTCGAGGGTGGCCACCTTGCCGAGCACGCGCACTACTTCCGCCGCGTCCTGTATGCCCGGGAGCTGCACGGCAATCCGGTTCAGACCCTGGCGCTGGATGACTGGCTCGGCGACGCCGAGCGCATTGACCCGGTTGTTGAGCGCGGTGATGTTCTGCTGGATCGCGAAGTCCTGGCGCTGCCGGATCTGGTCCGGGGTGAGCTCGACCACGACCTGGCCCGGCAGGTCGCCCTGGCGAACGGCGAGCTGTGGATCGAACTTCCTGACGGCATCGACCGCGCCCGAGGTCTGCGCGGGATCCTTGATGATCAGCCTGACGGCCGGCCCGGCGGCCGCCACCTCGTCGTAGGGGATGCGCGCATCGCGCAGCACCTTGCGCAGGTCCCGCTCGAGCACCTGGGTCAGCTGCGCGACCGCACCTTCCACGTCGACCTCGTAGACCAGGTAGATGCCGCCGCGCAGGTCGAGGCCGAGGCTCATGGGCTTGAGCCCGAGGCCGGTAAGCCAGCGCGGCGCCCGCGGGGCGAAGGTGGTGGCGATGGCGAACTGCCCCTCGTACTCGCGCGCGATCAGGTCGCGCGCCTCGATCTGCCGTTCGACGTCGCCGAAGCGGATCCACAGGCGACCATCGGCGTCGAGGTAGGCATCCTCGTAGGCGATGCGCTCGCGCTCGAGCAGCTGCTCGAGCTCCTGCACCGATGCCTCGGCGAAGGCAGCGCGATCCTTGCGGGAGAGCTGCAGGGCCGCGGTCTCGCCGAACACGTTCGGCAGCGCCAGCACGATTGAGACCAGCACGACCGCGAGGACGGTCATGCTCTTCCAGAGCGGATATTGATGCATGGTGCGAAGGCCCCCGCGGGCGCGCCGTCAATTGCCCTTGAACGTACCCTTGGGCATCAGCTGGGCGACCTGGAACTTCTGGACCTTGACGCGGACGCCGTCCGCGACTTCGACCGTGAGGAAGTTGTCGCCGACCTCGGTGATGCGCCCGAGCAGGCCGCCGGTGGTGACCACCTCGTCACCCGAGGCGAGCTTGCCGACCATCTCGCGATGCTCCTTGGCGCGCTTGGTCTGCGGACGGATCAGCAGGAAATAGAAGACGACGAAGATCAGCACGAGGGGCAGCAGCTGCATCCACGCGCCGCCCGAGGCGGCGCCGGCATCCTGTGCCCAGGCGGAGGTGACGAGCAGGTCCATGGTTGTCCTCGGTCAGGTGGGCGGCGACGGTGCCTGCCCGGTCAAACAGCCGCTAATTATGCCACAGCCGGGGCACCGGGCCGGCGCCTCGCGAAAAAGTCGCGCCGGAACTCGGCAAAACGGCCCGCCGCGATGGCGGCACGGATGCGGCGCATCAGGTCGAGGTAGAAGTGCAGGTTGTGCAGCGTGGCGAGCCGGGGCCCGAGCATTTCGCCGCACTTGTCGAGGTGCCGCAGGTAGGCGCGGCTGTAGTGCCGGCAGGTATAGCAGGCGCAGGAGGCGTCGATCGGGCCGGTGTCGTCGGCGTGGCGGGCGTTGCGGATGTTGATGACGCCGTCCGCCACGAACAGGTGGCCGTTGCGGGCGTGCCGCGTCGGGATCACGCAGTCGAACATGTCGATGCCACGGAAGACCGCCTCGACGATGTCCTCGGGCCGTCCGACGCCCATCAGGTAGCGGGGCTTGCCGGCGGGCATCAGCGGGACGAGCTCCTCGAGCACCCGGTTGCGCTCTTCCTCGGGCTCGCCGACCGACAGCCCGCCGACGGCGAGGCCGTCGAAGCCGATGCGTTCGAGCCCCTCGAGCGATGCCCGCCGCAGCGTGCCGTGCATGCCGCCCTGGACGATGCCGAACAGCGTCCCCTCGCCCTCGATCGCGTCGAAAGCCGCGCGGCTTCGCGCCGACCAGCGCAGCGACAGCTCCATCGAGGCGCGCGCCTCGGTCTCTCCCGCCGGATACGGCGTGCACTCGTCGAACACCATGGCGACGTCCGAGCCGAGCGCGCGCTGCACCTCCATGGAGCGCTCGGGCGACAGGAACACCTCGGCACCGTCAACGGGTGAGCGGAACCGCACCCCCTCCTCCGTCACCTTGCGCAAGTCCGCCAGGCTGTAGACCTGGAAGCCGCCGGAGTCGGTCAGGATCGGGCGCGGCCAGTGCATGAACCCGTGCAGGGTGCCGTGGCGGCGCACGATCTCGATTCCGGGCCGGAGCATCAGGTGGAAGGTATTGCCGAGGATGACCTGAGCGCCGCAGGCATCGAGCTCCTCGGGCGTCACGCCCTTGACGCTGCCGTAGGTCCCGACCGGCATGAAGGCCGGCGTCTCCACTCGCCCGCGCGCGAAATCGAGCGTGCCGCCGCGCGCGCTGCCGTCGACCGCGTGGACGTCGAACCTCACGCGCCGCCCCTGCCGGTCGCACGCGCCCCTGGCGCCGGCGTCAGGAACATCGCGTCCCCGTAGCTGAAGAATCGGTAACTCTGCGCCACCGCGTGTCGATACGCCTCGAGGATGTTCTCGCGCCCGGCAAAGGCGCTCACCAGCATGAGCAGGGTCGACTCCGGAAGATGGAAATTGGTGATCATGGCGTCGACCACCCGGAAGGCGAAGCCCGGGTAGATGAAGATGTCGGTCTCGCCCTCGAAGGGCTGGAGCACGCCGTGATCTGCAGCAGCCGCCTCGAGGCTGCGGACCGCCGTCGTGCCGACCGCGACGATGCGGCCCCCTGCAGCGCGGGCGCTGGCGACCGTGGCCACGAGGTCCGGCGTCACGCGGATGCGCTCGGCGTGCATGCGATGCTCGCGGGGATCCTCGACCCGCACCGGCTGGAAGGTGCCCGCTCCGACGTGCAGCGTGAGGAAGGCGACCGCGATGCCCAGTCCCTCGAGGCGCACGAACGTCGCTGCGTCGAAGTGCAGCCCGGCAGTCGGGGCGGCGACCGCGCCGGCCTCCCGGGCGTACACCGTCTGGTACCGATGCCGGTCCGACTCGCCGGCGGGCCGCTCGATGTAGGGCGGCAGCGGCATCTCGCCGTGTGTCTCGAAGAAGGCGATCGGGTCGCAGTCCAGTTCGAACTCGTACAGGTCGCCGGCCCGTCCGGTCGCCACCGCCCGGTGCCCGCCCGGCAGCTCGACCGCCGAGCCCTGCCTAAACCCCTTGCTCGCCCTGGCCTGGGCGAGGAACCGACGCCCCCCGAGCGACCGCTCGAGCAGGATCTCGGCGCGGCCGCCCGTCGGCTTGCGACCGCCGACGCGCGCGGGCAGGACCCGCGTGTCGTTGAGCACGAGCAGGTCGCCGGGCCGCAGCAACGAGGGCAGGTCGCGGAAGGCGAGGTCGCGAAGCTCGCCGGTTGCGCCGTCACAGGCCAGCAGGCGGCTCGCCGAGCGTTCCGGCAGAGGCGCCTGCGCGATCAGCTCCGGCGGGAGATCGAAGGAGAAGTCGGCGCGGCGCATGGGCCGCGCACATTATCACAGCGCGACGTGGCGCCTCCCTTCAGTCCCGCCGTGGCGGTGGCGGCGGAAGAGGCGGAACCGACGCGGCCGCGCCTGCGTCGTCCGGGATACGGAGGACCACGTCTCGCCGCTTGCGGTCCCGCATCAACACGAGTTCGACCGTCTCCCCGGGCTGGTAGGACGCCAGGATCCGCAGCGCGTGGCCCGGATCCTGCGGCTCGCGACCGCCGATGGCGAGGATGACGTCGCCTTCCTGAAGCTCGCCGCCCGCGACCTCGGGCGGGCGCACGACCAGCAGGCCCTTGTCCGTTCCGAAGTAACGGCCGAGTCCCGGCGTCACCGCCAGGAACTCCGCATCGCCCCACGGACCGAGCAGGAAATGCGCGAAGTGCGCTCCGCGGAGCATGCCCGGCAGGCCGTGGGCACCCGGCGGCGGCAACCCGTGCATGCCCGGCTCGCCGAGGAACAGCAGCTCCTCCGCCGGACGCAGCTCCACGTAGACGTCCTTGCGCTCACCGCCTCGCACCAGGCCCAGCATCACCTTCTCGCCCGCCTCCAGCGCCTGCATGCCGACGATCAGGTCGCGGTTCGTCCGGAGCTTGCGGTCGCCGAGGGCGACGATCAGGTCGCCGGCCAGCACGCCGGCCTCCGCGGCCGGCCCGCCCGGGCTGACGCTCAGCACGCGCACGCCCTCGGTGCCCGGCTCGGATCGGCCGATGTTCACGCCGAGCATCGGGCGATCCGGCGCCCCCACGTGAATTCTCCGGATCTCCTGGACCAGCGGCCCGCTGATCTTGGCCGACAGGCGGGCGACCTCGCGGGCGGCTTGCTCCAGCTGCCGCTGGGCTTCGGCGAGCTCGCGCTGCGCATCCGCCCGGTCGTCTTCCGGGACCGGCGACTGGGCCCATGCCCCGGCCGTTGCGCAGGCCAGCCAGGCCGCACTCAATCCCATTGCCAGTAAACGCTTCATCTCGTCTCTCCTCGTCGGGATGCCGGGCAAGTCACTTCAGCGCGAAGCCAGCGTCCGTGCGTATTCCACCTGCACCAGCGAGTTCATCAGCGTCACGCGCTCCTTCCAGAGGCTTTCCTCCACCTCCGGCGCGTGCGGCTCCAGCGTCACCGCGGTCAGCCGGTCGTCCACCCAGGCGAGGCGCTGCTCGAGCGCGGCGACGGTGTAGGCCGAGCTCAGGCGTGTGCGGCGCGACTCGGGCAGCACCGCGAGCAGTGCCTCGAGCCGCGCGTTCTCGGCCACGAGCGCACGATCCGGAACCCAGTCGGCCGCGGATGCCGCGTCCCGCGGCGGCCGGCCGGCGACGACGATGGCAGCGGCGACCAGAGCGAGCACGCCGGCAGCCAGCGGCAGCGCACGACGGGGCGTCCAACGAGCGCTGCGCCGCCGGGCGAGCCTTTCGCGCAGGCGTGACTCGGCCTGCTCGAGGCCTCCGGTACCGGCGTGCCAGCCCGGCAGGCCTCCGAGCCGGCGGCGCAATGCGCGGATGCGCCTGAGCTCCTCGCGGCAGATCGGGCAGCCGGCGACGTGAAGGCCCGGCTGCGCCTGACCGGCGGCCATCGCGCTCAGCTCGTCGAAACCGGCGTGCATGCCTCGTCCTCCTGTCCGTCGGCTTCCGGCCGTCCAGCACCGAGCGCCCGGCGCAGCCGCGCATGCCCGCGCGAGAGCTGCGACTTCGAGAATCCAACGCTGCGCCCGAGACCGGCGGCGATCTCCCCGTGGGTATAGCCCTCCACGTCGTGCAGCCAGATGACCGCCCGCGTCAACGCCGGCAGCGCCATGAGCGCCGTCTCGAGATCGCGGCCCGACTCGACACGGCCCGATTCTCCCGGCACGGAGGGCAGGACTTCGGGTCGTGCCTCCAGCCAGTCGAGACTGCGGTGCCAGGGCGACCTCAGGTACATCAGGCTGCGACGAACGGCGATCGCGCGAACCCACATGGGCAGCGGCGCCCGGCCCTCGAAGTCGCCGATGTGCTCGAGCACGTCGGCAAACGTCTCCTGCAGGAGGTCCTCCGCCACGGCAGGGCGCCGGACGAGCCGGCGTATCAGCGTGTAGACGGCATCCGCGCAGGCGGAATGGACGACACCGAGCGCCTCGGGATGGCCGGCCCGCGCGGCCGCGACCGTCCCCTCGTCGATCTCGATGTCCGTGAAGCGTGCCATCTCCTGCTTAGATGCACGACAGGCGGAAAAGGTCGCAGGAGCCGGGGAGAAAGCCCGGCGGATCTGGTGCCGGGAGCGAGACTCGAACTCGCACGGTGTCGCCACCGGTGGATTTTGAGTCCACTGCGTCTACCAATTCCGCCATCCCGGCCGGCGGCGGAAGTATAGGCGATCGGGACGGCCAGCCGCACTTTGCGCGCGCGCACGGGGCACGGGACAATGCCTGCATGAAGTTCTGTCCCGAGTGCGGCCAGCCGGTGCAGGTGAAGGTACCCGAAGGCGATCACCTGCCGCGCCACGTGTGCAGCGCCTGCGCAGCCATCCACTACCACAATCCGAAGATCGTGGTCGGCTGCGTCCCGGAGCACGAGGGCCGGATCCTGATCTGTCGCCGGGCGATCGAGCCGCGCCTCGGGTTCTGGACGATTCCTGCGGGCTTCATGGAGAACGACGAGACCCTCCAGCAGGGAGCGGCGCGGGAGTCGCGGGAGGAAGCCCTTGCGGAGGTCGAGATCGGCTCGATGCTTGCCGTCGTGCACGTGCTGCATGCCCGGCAGGTCCACGTCATGTTCCGGGCGCGGCTGGCGACGCCCGAGTTCGGCGCCGGCGAGGAGAGCCTGGAGGTGACGCTGTGTGATCCCGGGGACATCCCCTGGCGCGACATCGCCTTCCCGAGCGTCCGCTTCGCGCTCGAGCGGTATCTGGAGGATCGTGCGCAGGGGCGGGACGGGCTGCACTTCACTTCCTTCGACCGCAGGATCTCGGTCCCCGGGTCCCGCGACTGAGCGACCGCACGACGGGACCCGGGCGCCTATGGCAGAATTCCCGGCCGGTCGGCCCGGCAGGGCCAGCGACTGCGAGGAGTGCCGAGGATGACGTTCGTCGTCACCGAAAACTGCATCAAGTGCAAGTACATGGATTGCGTGGAAGTCTGCCCGGTGGACTGCTTCCACGAGGGACCGAACTTCCTCGTCATCGACCCTGACGAGTGCATCGACTGCACCCTGTGCGAACCCGAGTGCCCCGTCGAGGCGATCTTCTCGGAAGAGGAATTGCCCCCCGGCCAGGAGGAGTTCATCCAGATCAACGCCGAGCTCGCCAAGAAGTGGCCAGTGATCACCGAGAAGGGCGAGGCGCCCGCCGACGCGGACCAGTGGAAGGGTGTCGAGGGCAAGAAGGCCATGCTGGAGCGCTGACGGCGCGCCGGCCGCGCCCAGCAGCCGCCGGAATGACAGAGGCCGCCCGTCGGGGCGGCCTCGTGCTTTTTGCGGCGGACCGACGGCCTCAGCCGCCCTTGGCGAGGCTCTTCAGGTGCTCGACGAGGCGGGGGGCCGGCATGTATCCGGCGATGTAGTCGCCGCTCTCCGTGATGATGCCCGGCGTTCCCCGGATGCCGAGCTCCTGCCCCAGCTCGAACTGTTCGGCCACCGGATTGTCGCAGCTCTTCGCCTGGACCGGCTCGCCGCGCTTGGCACGCGTGAGCGCGTCGTTCCGGTCGGCCGCGCACCACACGGAGACGGCCTTCTGCCAGGCCTCTCCGCCCGGGCCGCTGCGCGGGTACATCAGGTAGCGCACGCGCACGCCGAGCCGGTTCAGCTCGTCGATCTCGGCGTGCAGCTTGCGGCAGTAGCCGCAGTCGATGTCGGTGAAGACGTTGATCGTGTAGACGTAGCCCTTGGGCGAGAAGACGATGGCCCGGTCGTCGCGGATGGACTTGACGAGCCCGGCCCGGGCCGTCTTGCGGCGATCCTCGGTCAGGTTCGACCGCGACTCCATGTCGAAGACGTCGCCGTCTATGTAGAAGCGCCCGTCGGCGGAGACGTAGCCGATCTCGGTTCCGGAGGCGACCTCGTACAGGCCGGGAACGGGCGAGGGCCGGACGTCCTCGGCCGCGATGCCGAGGCGCTCGGCGATTCCCGCACGGGGGTCGCCGGCCGCAGCCGTTTCCGACGCCGCCGGCCAGCCGGTCAGTGAGCCGAAGCCGAGGACGGCGCAGGCTGTCCAGGTTGCTAGTCGCATGGCGTTGCCCTCGAGGGTGTCAGAGCCTGAGACCGCGGCGCCGGGCGGCAGTTCAGTCGCGAGGCGCGGAGTCTAGCAGAGCGGGCTCGTCACCCGCGCGGGTGATGTTGCGCGTGCAGGTCCTTCATGCGCTCGCGCGCCACGTGCGTGTAGATCTGAGTCGTGGACAGGTCCGAGTGACCCAGCAGCATCTGCACGACCCGCAGGTCCGCCCCGTGGTTCAGGAGGTGCGTGGCGAAGGCATGACGCAGCGTGTGGGGCGAGAGGCCACGGCTGACGCCGGCGCGCGCCGAATAGCGCTTGATGATGTGCCAGAAGGCCTGGCGCGTCATGCGGTCGCCGCGACGCGTCGGGAACAGGTAGTCGGTCTGCCGGTCGAGCAGGATCTCGCCGCGCGGCCCGGTTACGAAGTCGGCAATCCAGCGGACCGCCTCCTCGCCGAGCGGGATCAGGCGCTCGCGGTTGCCCTTGCCGACGATGCGGATCACGCCCTGGTTCACGTTGACCTGGTTGTGCCTGAGATTGACGAGCTCGGAGACGCGCAGCCCGGTGGCGTAGAGCACCTCGAGCATGGTCCGGTCGCGATGACCGAGCGGGTCGGACACGACCGGGGCCGCGAGCAGCGCCTCGACCTCGGCCTCGCTCAAGGACTTGGGCAGGGAACGCCCGATCTTGGGCATGGCGATCTGGGCAGTCGGGTCCTCTGCCAGCACGCCTTCACGAACGAGATGGCGGAAGAAGCGCCGGAAACTCGAGAGTTGACGCGCCGTCGACCTCGGGCGCGCCCCGGTCTCCACGCGCCAGGCGATGAACGCCAGCAGATCGTTGCGGGTCGTGCGGGTGATCGACGTGTCCCGACGCGACAACCAGCGCGCGAGGGCCGTCAGGTCCGCCCGGTAGGCGGCAAGCGTATTGGGGGACAGTCCGCGCTCCATCCAGACCGCGTCGAGGAACCGGCCGATGGAAGGCTCGACCGGGTCGTCTGCGGCCTCCGCCTCGGCCAGCGTGGCCGCGCGTACGGAGGTGGAGGACTTCATGGCTGAGCTCATGAACTGCGCTCGTCTGTCGTTGGAACCGTCGGGGGCCGCCGGTGGCGCCGGCCTCTCCCTTCCTACAGAATGCAGCCGCAGTATGTGTCTCGCCCTAATGGGCAGGCGTGACAAGGCTCACAAGTTCAGGCGAGCGTTAACATAACCGGAACCAGTTCACACATTATGCCCACCGCGGAATTCGCCGGCTGATGCTTCGCGACCTGCTGCGCCTCGCCTGGGGCGGCTATTGCTACGCGCTGTTCGCCGTCCTCGTCGCCTTCGCCATCCTGCTCGCCATGTTGCTGCCTTCGGTGCGGCTGCGCCGTGACGGCTCGCGCGCAATGGCCGGGCTGTTGTTCAGGTTGTCCGGCCTTCCGGTCCGCGTGACGGGCCTCGACCGGCTGCCCGCTGCCCCGAGCGTCGTCGTTGCGAACCACTCGAGCTACGTGGACGGCCCGCTGCTGTACGCGGCGCTGCCCTCGCGCTTCGGCTTCGTCATCAAGAAGGAGGCGGCGGGCGTGCCCCTGGGTGGCTGGCTGCTGCGGCGGCTAGGCCACGAGTTCGTCGACCGGCACAACCGGGCGGAGAGCGCACGCGATGCGCGCCGCATCCTGCGCGCGGCCGTCGGCGGCGGCTCCGTCGTGTTCTTCCCGGAAGGAACTTTCACAGAGGAGCCGGGCCTTGCTCGCTTTCGAAGCGGCGCGTTCGTGACGGCCGCCAGGGCCGGCATGCCGGTCGTACCGGTCGTCATCCACGGCGCACGCCACGTGCTGCGCGCGGAGACCTGGCTGCCGCGCCGTGGGCCGCTGACGGTGGAGATCCTCGAGCCGCTGGCACGGCCGGAGCCGGGTGAGCGCGACGCGGTCTCGAGGATGCGCGACGAGGCCCGGCAGCGGATCCTCGAGCGACTGGGGGAGCCGGACCTGGAGGGAACTGCCGAGCAGTGAGCGCTGAACGGCAGGAGGGCTAGCAGCTTCCTGCTGCTCAATGCTCACCGCTCACACATTCCGCCGATACTGCCCGCCCACGGCATACAGGGCGTGCGAGATCCGCCCCAGCGAGGCCGCCTTGACGGTCTCGAGCAGTTCCTCGAAGACGTTGCCGCCCGAGGCCGCGACCTGCTGCAGCCGCTCGAGCGCGGCCGGCTGGCCGCCGGCGCGCGCTTCGTTGTAGGCCCGCACCGCCGCGACCTGCGCCTGCTTCTCCTCCTCCGTCGAGCGGATCAGTTCCACCTGGCGGATCTCGCTCTCGTCGGCCCTCTCGGGCAGGAAGGTGTTCACGCCGACGATCGGCAGGCTGCCGTCGTGCTTCTTCTGCTCGTAGTAGAGCGACTCCTCCTGGATCTTGCCGCGCTGGTACATCGACTCCATCGCGCCGAGAACGCCGCCGCGCTCGGAGAGGCCGTCGAACTCCCGGTACACGGCCTCCTCCACCAGGTCGGTCAGCTGCTCGAGCGCGAACGATCCCTGCCAGGGGTTCTGGTTCTTGTTTAGCCCGAGCTCGCGCGCAATGATCAGCTGGATCGCGACGGCGCGACGGACGCTTTCCTCGGTCGGCGTCGTCAGGGCCTCGTCGTAGGCGTTGGTGTGCAGGCTGTTGCAGCTGTCGAACAGGGCGTACATCGCCTGCAGCGTCGTGCGGATGTCGTTGAACTGGATCTCCTGAGCGTGCAGCGAGCGGCCGGAGGTCTGGATGTGGTACTTCAGCATCTGGCTTCGCGGGCCGGCGCCGTAGCGGTCGCGCATGGCCCGCGCCCAGATGCGGCGCGCCACGCGGCCGATCACTGCGTACTCCGGGTCCATGCCGTTGGAGAAGAAGAACGACAGGTTCGGCGCGAACTCGTCGATCTTCATGCCGCGCGCGAGGTAGTACTCGACGATCGTGAAGCCGTTGGCGAGCGTGAAGGCGAGCTGCGTGACCGGATTGGCGCCCGCCTCGGCGATGTGGTAGCCGGAGATCGACACCGAGTAGAAGTTGCGGACGTCGTGGTCGATGAACGACTGCTGCACGTCTCCCATCATCCGCAGCGCGAACTCGGTCGAGAAGATGCAGGTGTTCTGCGCCTGGTCCTCCTTGAGGATGTCGGCCTGCACCGTGCCACGCACGCTCGCCAGCGCCTCCGCCTTGAGCCGGGCATAGGTCTCCGCGTCGACGAGCTGATCGCCCGTGACGCCGAGCAGGCCAAGGCCGGAACCGTCGTTGCCCGGCGGCAGCTCGCCCCGGTAGCGAGGCCGCTCGCGGCCCTTCCAGATCTCGTCGATCTTCCGCTCGGCTTCCGCCCAGCGGCCGTTCTCCTTCAGGAAGCGCTCGACCCGCTGGTCGACGGCCGTGTTCATGAACATCGCCAGGATCATCGGCGCCGGGCCGTTGATGGTCATCGACACCGAGGTCGTCGGCGCGCACAGGTCGAAGCCCGAGTAGAGCTTCTTCATGTCGTCCAGCGTCGCGATCGACACGCCCGAGTTGCCGATGCGTCCGTAGATGTCCGGCCGCTCGTCCGGGTCCTCGCCGTACAGCGTGGTCGAGTCGAAGGCCGTCGACAGCCGGGCGGACTTGTGCCCGGCCGCCAGGTAGTGAAATCGCCGGTTGGTACGCTCCGGCGCGCCCTCCCCCGCGAACATTCGGGTGGGATCCTCGTCCTCCCGGCGGTAGGGGTAGATGCCGGCCGTGTAGGGATAGGAACCGGGCAGGTTCTCCGTCAGCAGGTAGCCGAGCAACTCGCCCCAGTCGCGGTAGCGCGGCACGGCGATCTTCGGCACGCGCTGGTGCGACAAGGTCTCCGTGTAGTTGCTGCCGCGGACTTCTTTGCCACGAACCTCGTACCGGTACTCCTCTTCGATTGCCCCGCGCGCCCGTGCGGGCCAGGCCTTGAGCAGGCGGATCCCCTCGGCGCCCACCGCGTCGAGCGCCTCGTTGTAGCGACGTCGCAGCGTGGCGATGCCGGTAGCGTCCCGGTCGGCGAGGTCTGCATCGGCGTAGCGGTCCAGCGGAGGCGGCAGCTTCGGGTCGCCGAGCGTCTCGAGCGCGCGATGGAGGCCGTGCGCGCGGCTCGCTGCCTCGGAGGCCTCACCTGCGAATCGGTGCGCACGCCGCCCGTTGCCGGCGATCTCGGCGAGGTACCGGATCCTCCCGCCCGGAATGACGGCCTGCCGCGTCGGCGTTCCGAGCGGTGCCAGGCCTTCCGGATCCCAGCTCCGCAGGCCGCCCCACTTCTCCTGCAGGCGCTTGCAGATCGCCTCGAACAGGCTGTTCACGCCCGGGTCGTTGAACTGGCTGGCAATGGTCGGGTAGACGGGCAGCTGCTCCGGCGACGTCCCGAACAGCTTGCGGTTGCGCGCGAACTGCTTGCGGATGTCGCGCAGGGCGTCCTCGGCGCCGCGCTTCTCGAACTTGTTGAGCACCACCAGGTCTGCGAAATCGAGCATGTCGATCTTCTCGAGCTGGCTTGCCGCGCCGTAGTCGCTGGTCATGACGTAGAGCGAGAGGTCCACGACGTCGACGATCTCGGTGTCGCTCTGGCCGATTCCGGCCGTCTCGACCACGATCAGGTCGAACCCCGCCGCCTTGAGCAGCGCGATGGTGTCCCTGAGCACGGCGCTGGTCGCGAGGTGCGCGCGGCGCGTCGCCAGCGAGCGCATGAACACCTGCTCGTTGGCCAGCGCATTCATGCGGATGCGGTCGCCGAGCAAGGCGCCTCCGGAGCGGCGGCGCGTCGGGTCCATGGCGACGACCGCCACCTTCCGGTCCGGGAAGAACCGGACGATCCGGCTCAGCAGCTCGTCGGTCAGCGACGACTTGCCCGCTCCTCCCGTCCCGGTGATTCCGACCACCGGCGGCCGGTTCAGCGTCCGCGCCGAGGCCGTACGGATCTCGGCGACGCGGGCCTCGTCCCCCGACTCGAGCAGAGAGATCGTTCTCGCGAGCTGGATCGGGTCGTCGGCGCTCGGCGCGCGCAGCTCGAAAGGCGGGCGGCGCCAGGCGCGCACCCGCGCGAACACGTCGTCGATCATGCCGTCGAGGCCGAGTTTCAGGCCGTCGTCCGGGGTGTAGACCTTCTCGACCCCATAGGCCTCGAGCTCCTCCACTTCGTGGGGTGCGATCGTCCCTCCGCCGCCGACGACGACGCGGATGTGCTCGCCGCCGTTCTCGCGGAGCATGTCGACCATGTACCGGAAGTATTCGTTGTGCCCGCCCTGGTAGCTGCTGACGGCGATACCGTCGGCATCCTCCTGGATGGCGGCACGTACGATGTCGGCGACGCTGCGGTTGTGGCCGAGGTGGATGACCTCGGCGCCGTGCGACTGCAGGATCCGCCGGATGATGTTGATCGCGGCATCGTGCCCGTCGAACAGCGACGCGGCACTCACGAAGCGGAGCGGAACCGCCGAGCCGGCGGTCTCCGGCTCACGACCCGAAGTGCTGCCTGGTGCCATGCCCATAGACCACCTCGCTCGACGGGCTTGAGCCCAACAGGTTTCCGGTCGAAAACTTACTGTTGAGTAAAAAATGTCGGCTAAGTATGATTGCGGATGCATGCCAGCGTCAACCGTCAGTGAAGTCAGCGCGTGACCCCGGTTACGCAGAAGGCGCGAGCACGTTCCCGGTCCTCGGCCTGGCCTTCACGGCAGCACCGCAACCGCGAGCTCAAGCGCGACGTGGTGGTGCAGGCCGCGGCCCGGGCGTTCGACCTGAACGGCTTCCACAACACCTCGCTCGACGACATCGCGCGGACCCTCGGCGTCACCAAGCCGACCATCTATTACTACGTCGAGAACAAGGAGCAGCTGCTGTTCGAATGCTTCCTGGCGGGGCTCGGGCCGATCCGCCAGGGCATCGCGGCGGTCGAGTCCTCCGCGGCGCCCGGCCGCGAGCGCCTGAACGAGGTCGTCCGGCACTATGCGCGGGCCATTGCGTCGCAGTTCGGGTGGTGCATGGTCCGGGCCGAGGACCAGGACCTCGGACCGGAGCTGCGTGCGCGCATCCAGTCGCTCAAGGCGGAGATCGATCGCGGCATGCGCCGGCTGCTGGCTGCGGGGATCGAGGACGGCTCGATCGAGCCCTGCGATCCCAAGATGACGGCCTTTGCCATGGCCGGCGCGCTCAACTGGATCGCGCACTGGTATCGTGAGAACGACCCGATGACGCCCGAGGAGCTCGCCGAAGCATTCGTCGAGGTATTCGCCAGGGGCCTGCTGCCCCGCCGCGACGGGCAGCGGGTCGGCAGACCCCGAGCCGGCTGAGACCGGGTCCGGGTCGACCTTCGTCGTGGAGACTTTCGTTTTTTTGCAGGGCAAAATGCGCGGCCACGTGGGTGGAGCCGGGCACGAGGCCCGATCGCAGGGGGAGACATCGTCATGAGCAAGGATTCGATCGTCATCGTCTCGGCCCGGCGTACGCCGGTCGGGGCCTTCCAGGGTGTCTTCGGCTCGGTGCCGGCCACCGAGCTCGGGTCGGCAGCCATCCGGGCCGCCGTCGAATCGAGCGGCCTGCAGCCGACCGACATCCAGGAGGTCGTGATGGGCTGCGTGCTCTCGGCCGGCCTCAGGCAGGGCCCGGCCCGTCAGGCGGCCCTCGGCGCCGGCATCCCGCCGGGAACGCCGACGACGACCGTCAACAAGCTGTGCGGCTCCGCCATGAAGGCCATCATGATGGCGGCGGACAGCCTGCGAACCGGCGACGTCGACATCGCCGTCGCCGGCGGCCTCGAGTCCATGACCAACGCGCCATACCTGCTTCCGAAGGCGCGAGGCGGCTACCGTATGGGCCACGGCGAGGTCCTCGACCACATGTTCTACGACGGCCTGCAGAGCGCCTACGACGGCAAGGCCATGGGTCACTTCGCCGACGCGACGGCGGCCAAGTACGGCTTCACGCGCGAACAGCAGGATGCGTTCGCGACCGAGTCGGTGCAGCGTTCGGTTCGCGCGATCGAGTCCGGGGCGTTCCGCGAGGAGATCGTCCCGGTGACGGTCAAGACGCGCAAGGGTGAATCCATCGTCGAGCAGGACGAGACGCCCTTCACCTGCGACATCAAGAAGATTCCCTCGATGAGGCCCGCCTTCAACAAGGACGGCACCGTGACCGCGGCGAGTTCCTCGTCCATCTCCGACGGCGCCTCGGCGCTGGTGCTCATGCGGGAGTCCGCGGCGGCAGAACGCGGCATCAAGCCGCTGGCCCGGCTGCTCGCCTACGCGAGCAACTCGCACGAGCCGGAGTGGTTCACCACCGCGCCGGTAGGCTCGATCAAAAAGGTGCTGGCGAAAGCCGGCTGGAAGGCCGGCGACGTCGACCTTTACGAGGTCAACGAGGCCTTCGCGGTCGTCACGATGGCCGCCATGCACGACTGTGGTCTCGACCACGCAAAGGTCAACGTCAACGGCGGCGCATGCGCGCTCGGCCACCCGATCGGCGCAACCGGCGCCCGCATCACCACCACGCTGCTGCACGCGCTCAAGGCGCGCGGCCTGAAGCGCGGCCTGGCGTCGCTGTGCATCGGCGGCGGCGAGGCGACCGCGCTGGCGGTGGAGATGCTCTGAGGCGGTGACTCGTGAGTCTCGTGAGTCGTGAGTGGTGAGTCGGAAGATGAGAATCAGGCGACCGCCGATCTAGTCTCCTGACGACTCACGGCTCACGATCCCGCCCCCACGACCGTCTCCATCGGCAGGCCCGCCTGCTCGAAGCCGCGTCGGAAGTCCTCGATGTGGCGCCGCATCCAGGCGGAGGCGGCCTCACCGTCCTGGTCCCCGATGGCGGCGAGCAGGGCGCGCTGCGCCACCACGATGCGCCGCCGCGCCTGCGGCAGCCGGTCGATGATGATGGCCAGGCTCGGCTCGACCAGCTGCACCAGCGGCTCGTTCGCCAGCAGGAAGACGGGATTGCCGGAGGCGCGGCCCAGCGCGCGGAAGAATCGCCCGACCAGCGCGACGGCCTCTATCGCGGGCAGCGCCGGCTGGCCGAATCCCCGGACCAGATCGTCGAGCTCCACCAGCGCCGCCTCGTCACGGCGTTCGGCCGCTGCCGCGGCGATCGCCGGCTCGACGACGCGCAGGGCCTCCCACACGTCGCCGAAGCGCGCGTCGTGCAGGGTCAGCGCCTCCCGCAATCCACCCCCGACTGCCGCGACCGTCGGCCGGCTCACGTAGAGCTTCTTGCCCCCCCCGCGCCTCCGCAGCAGCCCCGCGGACTCCAGGTTCCGCAAGGCCTCCCGCACGGTCGATCGGTTGACCGCGAACTGTCGGGCGAGCTCGGTCTCCGTCGGCAGGGCGTCCCCGTCCTTGAGCCGCCGGTCGAGGATCCGCGAGCGGAGGGCGGCGGACAGCCTGCGATAGGCCGGCGCGTGTTCGAGCGGCTGGAACTCGGGCATTGGTTGCAGTTTCCCCTTCCGGGCTTGATTGTCTGATTGTCCGACAATTATGATGCCACCTCAAGCGGGAGTCCCGGGGAGTCGCCAACCCATGTTCGACCTCGACTTCGACTTCGGCCTGGGTGAACAGGTGGACGAACTTCGCGCCGCAGTCCGCGAGTTCGCACAGCGACGCATCGCCCCGCTGGCGGATGAGATCGACCGCAGCAACCGGTTCCCGCGCGAGCTCTGGCCGGAACTCGGCGAGATGGGCCTGCTCGGCATCACCGTCGAGGAGGAATTCGGCGGGCTGGGCCTGGGCTACCTCGAGCACGTCGTGGCCATGGAGGAAATCAGCCGCGCATCCGGGGCCATCGGCCTGTCCTACGGCGCGCACTCCAACCTGTGCGTGAACCAGATCCGGCGCTGGGGCAGCGTGGAGCAGAAACGGCGCCATCTCCCGAAGCTCGTGAACGGCGAGCATCTCGGGGCGCTGGCCATGAGCGAGACGGGAGCCGGCTCGGACGTGGTCTCCATGCGCACCCGAGCCGAGCGTCGCGACGGCGGCTTCGTGCTGAACGGCGGCAAGATGTGGATCACCAACGGCGCCGAGGCCGAGGTGCTCGTGGTCTATGCGTCCCTCGACCCGGGCCGGGGGCCCGAAGGGATCACCGCCTTCATCGTCGAGCGGGGCATGGCCGGCTTTTCCTCCACGCAGAAGCTCGACAAGCTCGGCATGCGCGGCTCGGACACCTGCGAGCTCGTGTTCGACGAATGCTTCGTGCCCGAAAGCCACGTCCTCGGCGAGGCCGGTGGCGGCGCGTCCGTGCTGATGAGCGGCCTCGACTACGAGCGCGTCGTCCTGTCGGGCGGGCCCCTCGGGCTGATGCGGGCGGCGCTCGACCTGATCGTGCCCTACCTGCACGAGCGCAGGCAGTTCGGCCGCCCGATCGGCGAGTTCCAGCTCATGCAGGCGAAGCTCGCCGACCTGTACAGCGCGTTCAACGCTTCGCGGGCCTATGCCTACGCGGTGGCCCGCGCCTGCGACGCGGGGCACACGACGCGCTTCGACGCGGCAGCCTGCCTGATGCTCGCCGCCGAGAATGGCGTGCGCGCCGGGCTCGAGTCCATCCAGGCGCTCGGCGGCAACGGCTACATCAACGACTTCCCGGCGGGACGCCTGCTGCGCGACGCCAAGCTCTACGACATCGGCGCCGGCACCAACGAGATCCGCCGGATGCTGGTCGGCCGCGAGTTGCTGCGCGCGAGCGCGTGACCACCGCAGGAGGGTACCGAGCATGACGAGGCTGTGCTCCCGCTCCGATACCCGCTCGGCCGACTTCCGCGAGAATGCCGCGCACATGCGCGGTCTGGTCGACGACCTGCGCGGCCGCCTGCGCGGGGCCATGCAGGGCGGTGGCGAAGCCGCGCGCCGCAAGCACACCGCGCGCGGCAAGCTGCTCGCGCGGGATCGCATCGGGACCCTGCTCGATCCGGCAAGCCCGTTCCTCGAGATCGCGCCGCTCGCGGCCGAGGGCCTTTACGGCGGCGATGCGCCGTCGGCAGGCATCGTCTGCGGCATCGGCCAGGTCTGCGGGCGACCCGTCGTCGTGGTGGCGAACGACGCGACGGTCAAGGGCGGCACCTACTTCCCGATGACGGTGCGCAAGCACCTGCGGGCGCAGGAGATTGCGCTGGAGAATCGCCTGCCCTGCGTCTACCTCGTCGACTCGGGTGGCGCCTTCCTGCCGATGCAGGACGAGGTCTTCCCCGACCGCGATCACTTCGGGCGCATCTTCTACAACCAGGCGCGCATGTCCGCCGAGGGCGTGGCGCAGATCGCCGTCGTGATGGGATCCTGCACGGCCGGAGGTGCCTACGTCCCGGCGATGTGCGACGAGAGCATCATCGTGCGTAACCAGGGCACGATCTTCCTCGGCGGCCCTCCACTCGTGAAGGCCGCGACGGGCGAGGTCGTCGATGCGGAGTCTCTCGGTGGCGGCGATGTGCACGCGCGCACCTCGGGCGTCGTCGACCACCTGGCCGACAACGACGCCCACGCCCTCGCGCTCGCGCGCGCGGCCGTCCGGTCGCTCGACCCGGAGCCGGATCCCTGGCTCGCGCAGGACGCGCTCGAGGATCCTGCGGTCGAGGCCGGAGCGCTGTACGGGGTCGTGCCGCGGGACCTGCGGCAGCCCTACGACGTGCGCGAGGTGATCGCCCGGCTCGTCGACGGCTCGGAGTTCCACGAGTTCAAGGCGCTCTACGGCAAGACGCTGGTCTGCGGCTTTGCCCGGTTGTGGGGCTATCCCGTCGCCGTCGTGGCCAACAACGGGATCCTGTTCTCCGAATCGGCGCTCAAGGGGGCACACTTCGTGCAGCTGGCCAACCGGCGGCGGACTCCGCTCGTGTTCCTGCAGAACATCACCGGCTTCATGGTGGGGCGGCGCTACGAGAACTCGGGGATCGCACGCGACGGCGCGAAGATGGTGACCGCCGTCGCCTGCGCCACCGTGCCGAAGCTCACGGTCGTGATCGGCGGCTCGTTCGGGGCGGGCAATTACGCGATGTGCGGGCGCGCCTACGGGGGCCGCTTCCTCTGGAGCTGGCCGAACGCCCGGATCTCCGTCATGGGCGGGGAGCAGGCGGCCAACGTACTGGCGACCGTGCGCCGCGACGGCCTCGAGGCGCGCGGAGAGCGCTGGCCCGAGCACGAAGAGGAAGCCTTCAAGGACGGCATCCGGGAGCAGTACGAAACGCAGGGCAACCCGTATTACGCGACCGCGCGGCTGTGGGACGACGGCGTCATCGACCCGCTCGACACGCGTCGCGTGCTCGCACTCGCGCTGGCCACGGCGGCGCGCGGCCCAGCGCCCGGTCCGGAGCGCTACGGCGTCTTCCGGATGTGAGGCGCGCCATGGAACCGGAACTCCCGCTGGTACGGACCGTCCTCGACGCACGTGGCGCCGCCACGCTGACCCTGAACCGTCCCCACCGTCACAACGCGCTCTCGGCTGCGCTCATCGACGCGCTCCACTCATCGCTCGAGACGGCGGAACGCGACCCGCGGGTGCGGCTCGTCGTGCTGACCGGAGAGGGCCCCACTTTCTGCGCGGGCGCCGACATCGGCGAGATGCGCGCCTCGGCGGAGGTCGCCCTCGAGGACAACGAGCGCGAGGCAGCGAGGCTGGCTGCGCTCCTTGCACGCCTCGATCGCCTGAGCCGACCGACCGTCGCCCGCGTCCAGGGCAACGCCTTCGGCGGCGCGCTCGGGCTCATTGCCGCCTGCGACATCGCCGTCGCCGCGTCCGGCGCCGTCTTCGCGCTCACGGAAGTGCGGCTCGGCATCGTGCCCGCGATGATTTCCCCCTACCTCGTCCGGGCGATCGGCGCACGCCAGGCGCGCCGCTACTTCCTCACCGGCGAGCGGATCGATGCGACGCGGGCCGAGCGGATCGGCCTGCTGCACGCCGCCGTGCCGGAGGCCGAGCTCGACGGCGCCATCGAGGCGCTGGTCGGCGAGCTGCTCCGCGGCGGGCCTGCGGCACAGGCCGAGGCCAAGCGGCTCGTGCGCTACGTGAGCGGACGCAACGAGGCCGTCGACGGGGACGTCGCCGAGGAAACGGCCCGCTGGATCGCACGCCTGCGTGCGGGCGCGGAAGGCCGCGAAGGCCTCGCCGCCTTCCTCGAGAAGCGCAGTCCTGCCTGGAGGGACTCCTGATGTTCCGGCGAGTGCTCGTCGCCAATCGCGGCGAGATCGCCTGCCGGGTCATGGCCACCTGCCGCCGCCTCGGCATCCACTCCATCGCCGTCCACTCGGAGGCCGACCGCCACGCCCGCCACGTTCGCCTCGCCGACGAGGCGCACCTCGTGGGCCCTGCCCCGGCGAGCGAGTCCTACCTCGACATCGACCGCGTGCTCGACGCGGCGCGACGCTCCGGCGCCGAGGCCGTCCACCCCGGCTACGGCTTTCTCTCGGAAAACACCGAGTTCGCCGCCGCCTGCGAGGCCGCGGGCATCGTCTTCATCGGGCCGTCCGCGGACGCGATCAGGCGGATGGGCCTGAAGCACGAGGCCAAGGCGCTCGCGGAGTCGGCCGGCGTGCCGGTGGTGCCGGGCTACCACGGCGCCGACGCCTCTCCGGAGCGGCTGGCGCGCGAGGCCGAGCGGGTCGGCTACCCCGTCCTCGTCAAGGCGGTGGCGGGCGGCGGCGGCAAGGGCATGCGCGTGGTGCGCAACCGCGGCGAACTGGCCGAGGCGATCGAGACCGCGGCCGGCGAGGCGCGGGCATCGTTCCGCGACGGACGGATCCTGCTCGAGCGCTTCGTCGAGCGGCCCCGCCACATCGAGGTCCAGGTGTTCGGCGACCAGCACGGCGCGCACGTCCACCTCTTCGAGCGCGAATGCTCCATCCAGCGTCGCTATCAGAAGATCATCGAGGAGTCCCCGTCGCCGTTCGTCACTCCCGAACTGCGCGAGCGCATGACGGACGCGGCGCTGCGTGTTGCGGCGGCGGTCGGCTACGTCAACGCGGGCACCGTGGAATTCGTGGTCGGGGAGGACCGCGGGTTCTACTTCCTGGAGATGAACACGCGCCTGCAGGTCGAGCACCCGGTGACGGAGGCGGTGACGGGCCAGGACCTCGTGGAGTGGCAGCTGCGCATCGCGGCCGGCGAGGCGCTGCCGCTCGAGCAGGAGCGGATCGAACCCCGCGGGCACGCCGTCGAGGCGCGCCTCTACAGCGAGGACCCGCAGCGAGGCTTCCTCCCCTCGACGGGCCGCATCGCGCACTTCGCGTTCCCGCCGGAGGACGCAGGCTGGCGCGTGGACCGCGGCGTCGAGGACGGCGACCTCGTGAGCGTGCACTACGACCCAATGATCGCCAAGGTGATTGCGTCGGACGGGAACCGCCAGGCGGCCGTGTCGCGCCTGCGGCAGGCGCTCGCCCGCACGGCCGTCATCGGGCCCAGGACCAATCTCGCGCTGCTCCGACGGATCGTCGCACACCCAGACTTCGAGGCAGGCAGCATGGACACCGGCTACCTCGACCGGCAGCTCGGCGCGTTCCTGTCCGACCCGCCGCGACCCGGTCCCGCTGTACTGCTGGCCGCGGCCGACTACGCGCTGCGCTCGATGGCCGACGCGGCCCGCGAGGCGTCCTCGCCCGACTCGCCCTGGGGTCGGGGCGATGCCTGGCAGGTGGCGGGGCTCGGGCAGGTCACGCTTGGTCTCGCGACGCCCGGCTTCCGGCGCCTGCGGGTGCGCCGAGTGGACGAGGAGCTAGAGCTCGCGGGAGAAGACGGGGAGTCCGTGCGTGCATGCGTCACCGACGCCGAGCACGACATCGTCGAGGTCCGGGGCGAGGACCTCCAGGCGGAGGTCGTCCGCGTAGGCTTCGGACCGCGGCTGCTGGTCAGCGACGCGCACACGCACGAGATCGAGCTCGTCCATCCCTGGCCGTTCGAGCAGGTGGCGGACGAGGCGGAAACGCATCCGACCTCGCCCTTGCCCGGCCGCGTGATCTCGCTGGCGATCTCCGAAGGGCAGCGGGTCGAGGCGGGGACGCGCCTCGCCGTCGTCGAGGGCATGAAGATGCAGCACGTCCTGCGCGCCGCCCGCGCCGGCCGGGTGATCCGGGTCCTGGTGGCCGAGGGCGACCTCATCGAGGCGGAGACGGTCATCTGCGAGATCGGCGCGGACTGACGCCGATGGTCGGTGCGCGACGAACGGGATTGGTGATTGGTGCTCATGACGATTGTGTTGCACCGCAATACGCGCTAACGTTCTGATCGCGCTGGGGTGGGCGTCGCCTCTTTTTGCGACCGCACAAGCTGGCGCGCCGACGCGCACGCGCCCGGAAGGCGCCTCGTCCGACAGGGATGCCGACGCGCGGCTGTACCCGGCGGTCACTCAGGGGAATCAAGACATGCAAATCAAGGACAAGGTGGTCGCGATCACCGGCGGCGGCAAGGGGATCGGGCGCGCCATGGCCCTGGCCTTCGCGGACAAGGGCGGACACGTGGCGCTCCTGGACCTCAGCCAGTCCGACCTCGACGAGACCTGCTCGCTCGTCGCGGCGAAGGGCGTCACCGCCCGCAGCTACCTGTGCAACGTGACCCGGGAGGACGAGGTGATCGGCGCGCTCGATGCTGTCGTGGGCGACTTCGGCCGGCTCGACGTCATGATCAACAACGCGGGCATCACCAAGGACGGCCTGATGGTCAAGGCGAAGGACGGCCAGGTCGTCGGCAAGATGACGCTCGACCAGTGGAACGCGGTGATCGCCGTGAACCTCACCGGCGTGTTCCTATGCGGGCGCGAGGCCGCCGAACGCATGATCAAGCTCGGCAACGGCGGCGTGATCATCAACATCTCCTCGATCTCGCGGCTCGGCAACATGGGGCAGACCAACTACTCGGCGACCAAGGCCGGCGTCGCGGCCATGACCGTGGTCTGGGCCAAGGAGCTGGCACGGCACGGCATCCGGGCCGGGGCCATCGCGCCGGGCTACTGCGCCACCGACATCCTGCTGGCCATGAAGCCGGAAGTGCTCGACAAGGTCACCGCGCCGGTCCCGCTGAAGCGTCTCGGGCAGCCCGGGGAAGTCGCCCACACGGCCGTGTACATTGCGGAGAACGACTTCTTCACCGGCGGCGTGATCGACGTCGACGGCGGCCTGCGGCTGTAGGCGGCGAACGCGTCCTGAGGGGGAAAAAGGATCATGGATCTCGGCACCTGTCGCGCGGTCGTCACCGGCGGCGCGTCCGGACTCGGGCTCGCCGTCGCACGACGCGTCGTCGCGGCGGGCGGCCGCGCCACGCTGCTCGACGTGCAGCGCGAGGCCGGCGAAGCGGCACAGCGGGAGCTCGGCGAGGGTGCGGCCTTTGCGACCTGCGACGTGACCGACGAAGCGGCCGTCGAGTCCGCCGTCCGCGCGGCGCACCGGTCCATGGGCGGCCTGACGCTGGCCGTCGCCTGCGCAGGGATCGCCACGCCGGGCAAGCTCCTCGGCCGCGAGGGGCCGATGAACGCGGCCTTCTTCGAGCGGGTGCTCAGGATCAACGTCGCCGGCACGTTCAACCTCGGCCGGGCCGCGGCCGACCTGATGCAGCACAACGATCCCGATGCCGGCGGCGAACGAGGCGTCATCGTGCACACCTCCTCCGTTGCGGCCTACGAGGGCCAGATCGGCCAGGTGGCCTACTCCGCCTCGAAGGCCGCGGTGGTGGGCATGGTGCTGCCCATGGCGCGCGAACTCGCCCGCTTCGGCATCCGGGTCATGGCCATCGCCCCCGGCCTCTTCGCCACTCCGATGCTGACCGGACTGCCGCAGGAGGTCCAGGACTCCCTCGGTGGGCAGGTACCGTTTCCCTCGCGCCTCGGACGGCCGGCGGAGTTCGCCGAGCTGGTGGCCGCGATCTACGGCAATCCCATGCTGAACGGCAGCGCGATCCGCCTCGACGGCGCCATCCGCATGCAGCCCCGCTAGCCTCGCGGGGTGGTCCGGGCACGTGGCCTTATAATCGGCCGTCTTTCCCCCGACAGCCGAGGATCGATGACAGTGCAACCCAGGATCCGGGCCGGCTGGCTGGCCGGCCTATGTGCGGTACTCGTGGCAGGGTGCGCGACTGCGCCGCGGCCGGCGCCGGAGCCCGCCGTCGAGGTACCTCCACCCCCCGCGGGTGTCCGCGTCCCGGTCGAGTACTACAAGCTCGACAACGGCCTCAGGGTCGTGCTGTCGCACGACTCGAGCGCTCCGACCGTCACGGTAGCGGTCTACTACCACATCGGGTTTCGCATCGAGCCGAAGGGCCGGACGGGGTTCGCCCACCTGTTCGAGCACCTGATGTTCCAGGGCTCCGGAAACCTCGGGAAGATGGAGTTCATCCGGCTGGTGGAGGGCAGCGGCGGCGTGCTCAACGGCTCGACCCGGCTCGACTTCACCAACTACTTCCAGATCGTGCCGGCGCACGCGCTCGAGCCCATCCTCTGGGCCGAGGCGGACCGGATGCGCTCGCTGGCGATCACGCAGGAGAATCTCGTCAACCAGCAGGAGGTCGTCAAGAACGAGGTCAAGGTCAACGTGCTGAACCGGCCGTACGGCGGCTTCCCGTGGCTGTCCATGCCGCAGGTGGCGAACGAGAACTGGTACAACGCCCACAACTTCTACGGCGACCTCGAGGACATCGACGCCGCCACGCTCGAGGAGGCGCAGGCCTTCTTCGACACCTACTACGCACCCAACAACGCCGCGCTGGTCGTCGCCGGTGACTTCGACCCCGCACGGGTCCGGAACTGGATCGAACGCTACTTCGGCAACATCGCCGCCCGCCCACAGCCGGCGCGCCCGGACATTTCCGAGCGCTCGCAGCTCGAGCCCCGGCGCGTCGCGCAGGTCGACGCCCTCGCCCCCCGCCCGGGGCTCGCCATGGCCTGGCACGTGCCGGAGCGCGGCACGCCCGAGCACTACGCGTTCGGCCTGATCGACGAGATGCTGCTGCAGGGTGAGGACAGCGCGCTGTGGCAGCGGCTGGTGCAGGAGCGCGGCTACTCCGGCTCGGTCGCGGGCGGGGTCAACCTGCTGGGCAACCTGTTCAACTACGACGGGCCGATGCTGTGGACTGCCTACCTGATCCACGACGCGGGCACGGATCCCGACGCGATCCTAGCCGACGTCGAGGAAGTGATCGACCGGCTTCGGCGCGAGCCACCCTCGCCCGAGGAGTTCGAGCGGGCGCTGACCAAGATCCGGGTCTCGCTGTATTCGCTGGCAGGCTCGAGCACACGTGTCGGGCTGGTCGACATGCTCGCCTGTTTCGCGCTGTTCGACGACGACCCGGCGCGCATCAACCGCATCGAGCAGGAGTTTCGGGCGGTGACGCCCGAACTCATCCAGCAGGTCGCGCGCGACTATCTGCGGCCGTCGAACCGGACCGTGCTGGTCCTGGAGCCCGGCGCAGGCCGGCAGCCCGGGGAGGTGCAGCCATGACACGGATCCGCTTCGCCTGCCTCGTGCTCGCCATCGCCGGCCTGCCCGCGATGGCCCGGGACGCGCCGCCGCCGCCGGGACAACCGCGCGACTTCGAGCTCGCCGGCAGCGACCGCATCGCGCTCGGCAACGGACTCGAGATCACCTTCATCGACTACGGCACGGTGCCCATGGTCACGGTCATCGCCGTCGTCGGCACGGGCAACATCGACGACGGCGAGAAGACCTGGATCGCCGACGTGGCCACCGAGATGCTCAAGGAGGGCACGACGACGCGTTCCGCGCCCGAGCTGGCGCGGCGCGCAGCCGACCTCGGCGGGCAGCTCTCCGTGGGAGCCGGTGCCGAGCAGACCTCCGTGGGCCTGTCGGTGCTGTCCGAAAACGCCGCGGCTGCCGCGGAGCTCGTGGCCGACGTGCTCCGCAACCCGGCCTTCCCGGCGTCCGAGCTGCCGCGCATTGTCGCCGATCTGCAACGCAGCGTCAGCGTCGCGCGCACGAGCCCGGACTCGATCGCCGCCGAGGCGCTCGCCGGGCTCGTCTACGGCAACCACCCTTTCGGTCGCCTCCTCCCTACCGAGGAACAGCTCGCGACCTACACGCTCGAGGACGTCCGCCGCTTCTACACGGAGAATTTCGGCGCCCGCAGGACACACGTCTACGTCGCCGGCCGCTACGATCGCCCGGCGCTCGAGAAGTCGCTGCGCGAGGCTCTCGAGGACTGGGCTGCGGGACCCCCGCGGACGGATGACCCGCCGCAGGCGAGCAGTGCCTTCCGCGTCCGGCTCATCGATCGCCCTGGAGCCCCGCAGTCCTCGATCCGCATCGCCGTCGAGGCGCCGGCGCCCGGGGATGACGATTACCTGCCCTTCACCATCATGAACACCCTGCTCGGCGGGGCGTTTTCCTCGCGCAACACGGCAGTGCTGCGCGAGGAGAAGGGCTACGCCTACTCGCCCAACTCGTCGATTACCGCACGGCGGCACGCGGCCCTCTGGGAAATGGAAGCCGACGTGACGACCGAGCACACCGCGGACGCGCTCGCGACGATGCTCGGCGAGATCGAGCGCATGAAGACCGAGCCGCCGACGGACGAGGAGCTCGGCGCGATCAAGAACTACCGCGCCGGCCTGTTCGTGATCAGCAACTCCTCGCCCAACGGCTTGCTCGGGCAGCTTGCGTTCATGGACCTGCACGGACTGCCGGAGGTGTTCCTCACCCGTTGGGTGGAGAACGTCTACGCGCTGACTCCGGAACAGCTCAGCCAGGCGGCACGCGACTGGCTCGACGTCGGCAGGGCGACCCTCGTCATCGTGGGCGACCTCGGGCAAGTCGGCGAGAGCGTGCGGGCCTTGCCCGAGCTTGCGGACGCGACTTTCGTCGAGGGGCCGGACGCAGGATGACCGGGGAGCCGATCTGGAAGCCCTCCGCGCTGCGCGTGGCGGATGCGAACCTGACGCGCTTCATGCGACTGGCACGCACCCGCGGCGCGCCCGACGGCGAGTACGCCGCGCTGTGGGAGTGGTCGGTGAGCAGCCCCGAGGCGTTCTGGCAGTCGCTGGTCGACTTCACCGGCGTGCTGGCCGACCGGGGCACGGGACCGGTGCTCGAGGACGGCAAGGCGATGCCGGGCGCCCGCTGGTTCCCCGGGATGCGTCTCAACTTCGCCGAGAACCTGCTGCGGCGCTCGGGCGAGGAAGCAGCCGTCGTGTTTGTGAACGAGCGCGGCGAGCGGCGAGAGCTGTCGTGGGACGGCCTCACGTCGGAAGTCGCCCGCGTCCGGGCCGGACTGCACGACGCGGGCGTGGGTCCGGGCGACCGCGTGGCGGGCTTCATGCCCAACCTGCCGGAGACGGTCATCGCGATGCTGGCCACGGCGAGCGTCGGCGCCACGTGGTCGTCCTGCTCGCCGGATTTCGGCGCCCAAGGCGTGCTCGACCGCTTCGGCCAGATCGCCCCGAAGATCCTGTTCGCGGTGGACGGCTACTACTACGCCGGCAAGACGCTGGACTCGCTCGGCCGGGTGCGCGAGCTGCTCGGACAGATCCGCTCCATCGAGCAGGTCGTCCTGGTGCCCTACGTGGAGGAGGACCCGGATCTCGCCGGCCTCGGCCGAGCCACGCCCTTCGGCGACTTCGGCAACGACTGTGCGCTTCCCGCCTACGCGCGCCTGCCCTTCGATCACCCGCTCTACATCATGTACTCCTCGGGAACGACCGGCGTGCCCAAGTGCATCGTGCACGGTGCCGGGGGGACGCTGCTCCAGCACCTCAAGGAGCACCAGCTGCACACGGACGTGAAGACGGCAGACCGCCTGTTCTTCTTCACGACCTGCGGCTGGATGATGTGGAACTGGCTGGTGAGCGGCCTCGGCTCGGGCGCTGCCGTCGTGCTCTACGAGGGCTCGCCCTTTCACCCGGATCCGGGCGTGCTGTGGCGCATGGCCGCCGACGAGGGCGTGACGATCTTCGGCACCAGCCCCAAGTACCTGTCGGCGCTCGAGAAGAGCGGCTACCGGCCCGCACAGGAGGTCAGCCTGGCGCGGTTGCGCACGATGCTGTCGACCGGCTCGCCGCTCGCGCCCGAGCAGTTCGACTTTGTCCGGCAGGCCGTCGGCGAGCAGGTGCAGCTTGCCTCGATCTCGGGCGGTACGGACATCCTCTCCTGCTTCGCACTCGGCAACCCGCTGCTGCCGGTATACCGGGGCGAGCTGCAGTGCCGGGGCCTCGGCATGAAGGTCGAGGTGTGGAACGAGGCCGGAGAGAGCGTCGTCGGCGAGAAGGGCGAGCTCGTCTGCACCGCGCCCTTCCCGAGCATGCCGGTCGGCTTCTGGGAGGACCCCGACGGGGCGAAGTACCGGGCCGCCTACTTCGAGCGCTTTCCGGGCGTGTGGCACCACGGCGACTACGCCTTGCTCACCGAGCGCGGCGGACTCGTCATCCTCGGCCGCTCGGATGCCGTGCTGAACCCGGGCGGCGTGCGCATCGGGACGGCGGAGATCTACCGGCAGGTCGAGCAGCTCGAGGAGGTGCTCGAGAGCCTGGTGATCGGTCAGGACTGGGACAACGACGTGCGCGTCGTGCTCTTCGTGCGGCTGCGGGACGGACTGACGCTCGACGAGGCGCTGGTGAATCGCATCCGCGACACCATCCGGGCCAACACCACGCCCCGCCACGTGCCGGCCAAGGTCCTGCAGGTGCCCGCCATACCGCGCACGCTCAGCGGCAAGATCGTCGAGCTCGCGGTGCGCAACGTCGTCCACGGACGGCCGGTGAAGAACACCGACGCGCTCGCCAACCCCGAGGCGCTCGAGTTCTTCCGCGACCTGCCCGGGCTGCGCGACTGAGACGCCCATGACTCGCCGACGGACCGGCCTGCCGGCGCTGTACAGGGCCGAGCTGGATCGTCACGGCTACCGGCCGGATCCCGCCCAGCTGGCCGCCCTCGAGCGCCTCGAGGCCGTGCGCGAGGAACTCGACCGGCGGCGCAGCGGCGGCCTCATCGGCATTCTCCGCGCCCGGTTCGGCAGCAACGCCGAGCCCGTCCGGGGGGTCTACCTCTGGGGCGGCGTCGGGCGGGGGAAGACGTTCCTGATGGACCTGTTCCACCGCAGCCTGCCGGTGCCGTCGCTGCGCAGGCACTTCCACCGCCTCATGCACGACGTGCATCAGCGGCTGCGCGAGTTGAAGGACTGGCCCGACCCGCTGGACGCCGTCGCCGCGGGCATCGCCTCCGGCAACCAGGTGATCTGCCTCGACGAGCTGTTCGTGAGCGACATCGCGGATGCCATGATCCTCGCGGGGCTGTTCGAAGGACTGATCCGTCGCGGATCGACGCTCGTCTTCACGTCCAACTCGCCTCCCGACGAGCTGTACCGCGACGGCTTGCAGCGGCAGCGGTTCCTCCCGGCGATCGGGCTGATCGAGCGGCACACCGACGTCGTCCACGTCGATGCAGGCGCGGATTATCGCCTGAGACAGCTCGAGCGGGCGCCGCTCGTCGTCAGCACGCGGACCTACAACGCGGATGCGCTGCTGGGGCAGCGGTTCGAGGCCATCGCCGGTGACCCGGGCGAGGCCGGCGGAGTCATCGAGATCGACGGCAGGACCATCGAGGTGCGCCGGCGCACCGCCGACGTCATCTGGTTCGATTTCCGGGCGCTGTGCGCGGGGCCGCGATCCCAGACCGACTACATCGAGATCGCGCGGCTGTACCAGACGGTCGTGATATCCGGCATTCCCTGTTTCGACCCGACGCGGGACGACGAGGCACGTCGCTTCATCGCCCTCGTGGACGAGTTCTACGACCGGGGAGTCAAGCTGCTCGCGTCGGCGGACGGTCCGCTCGCCTCGCTGTATCGGGGCGAGCGGCTCGCCTTCGAGTTCGCGCGCACTTCGAGCCGGCTGACGGAGATGCAGACGCACGCCTACCTGGAGCGTCCTCACCGTCCCTAGGCAGCGGTTACCCACTGGCTCTCGTCACCGGTCCTCCTTGACGCCCGGGCTTGACCGCGCGAGGCTTTCGGTCATCGCCCACATCGGAGCACGAACCCGTGGATAGAGCCTTGACCTGGACCTGTGCCGTGCTCCTCGCCTTGGGTCTCGTCGCCTGTGGACGGAGCGACCCGGAGCCCGAGACGGGCGCCAGCGACGAGGGCATGCTCGACTCCGTCATCGGCATCGGCAACCTGCGGATCTCGTCGGATGCGGTGACCATCCGCCAGGCCGGCGAACCGGATGCGCGGATCCTGTCGGCCGGCCGACTGCTGATCGGAGGGGAAGAGTTGCCCGTGACCGAGGCGCAGGGCGCGTATCTGCGCGAGTATCACGGCGCCGCCATGTTGCTGCGCGAGCACGGCAAGGAAACCGGCATCGCCGGTGCGAAAGTCGGGTTGGCGGCCGTGGGCGCGGTCATCGGCGGATTGGTCAAGGGTGAGCCCGACAGCATCGGCCCGAAAGTCGAGGCCGAAGCCGAGAAAGTGAAGCAGGCCGCGCTCAAACTGTGCGGGGACATCGCGACGATGCGCCGGGCTCAGGATTCGCTTGCCGAAGACCTCGAGGCCTTCCGCCCCTATGCGACGCTCGACGAGTCGGACGAGATCGACTGCCGCGACGACGTCTACTCGAGCGACCCGCCCGACGAACCGGCCGGCGCTCCGCCGCCGGGCGAGGAAGCGCCTTCGGAAAAGCCGCAGCTCATCTGACGACCGCTCCTGGCAGGCAATCGCCATCCGTCGGCTCGAATCGCAAGTTGCGCCGCGCCCTCCGGCACGGGAGGGGGCGCCGCGCGCCCTCCGCCCGCCAAGGGGCGGAGTCCAGGCCTAGATGACGCCGCGCCGCTCCTGGTCCAGCTCGATCGACTCGAACAGGGCCTTGAAGTTGCCCTCGCCGAAGCCCTCGTTGCCCTTGCGCTGGATGATCTCGAAGAAGATCGGTCCGATCACGTTCTGCGTGAAGATCTGCAGCAGGATCCCGTCCTTCGCCGAGCCGTCGATCAGTATGCGGCGGCTGCGCAGTTCCTCCAGGTCCTCCTCGTGGCCCTCAACGCGGGCGTCAACACCCTCGTAGTAGGTGTCGGGGGTGTCCTGGAACTGCACACCGTTGCCGCGCAGCGCATCAACCGTGGAGTAGATGTCGTCGGTGGCCAGCGCGATGTGCTGGATCCCCTCCCCGCGGTACTCCCGCAGGTATTCCTCGATCTGGCTCTTGTCGTCCTGCGACTCGTTGATCGGAATGCGGATCTTGCCGCAGGGGCTCGTCATGGCGCGGCTGAACAGGCCGGTCTTCTTGCCCTCGATATCGAAGTAGCGGATCTCGCGGAAGTTGAACAGCCGCTCGTAGAAGCCCGCCCAGACGTCCATGTTGCCGCGCTGGACGTTGTGGGTCAGGTGGTCGATCACGGTGAGCCCCGCCGGGCGGATACCGGCCGGCGGCGCGACGGGAACGAAGTCGACGTCGTAGATCGTCGACGGGCCGTAGCGGTCGACCAGGTAGACCAGGCTGCCGCCGATGCCGCGGATGCTGGGGATGTTGAGCTCCATGGGCCCGGCGGTGTCCGGTCCCGGCTCGGCGCCGAGCTCGAGCGCGCGCCTGTAGGCGTAGGCGGCGTCCTTGACTCGGAACGCCATGGCGCAGGCGGACGGGCCGTGCTGGGCGGCGAACTGCTGCCCGAAGCCGCTCGGCTCGGCATTGATGATGAAGTTGACGTCGCCCTGCCGGTGCAGGGTCACGTTCTTGCGCCGGTGCCGCGCAATGACCGGCAAACCCATACGCTCGAAGAGCGTCCTGAGATGGTCGGGATCCGGTGCGGTGTACTCCACGAACTCGAAGCCGTCGGTTCCCATCGGGTTGTCGAACAGATCTGCCATGCGGACCATCCTCCGGCGCGTTCCCGGCGAATTAGTTACAATTGTAACCATACTTACCATGCCGCACGGCGGCCCGGCAAGGAGCAGACATGAACTCCTCCCAGCGCCAGGACCAGCTCGAGCTCGAGCGGTTCCTGCCCTACCGACTGTCGGTGCTCGCCAACACGGTCTCGGCCGCCATCGCCTCCGCCTACTCGGAGCGGCACGACCTGAGCATCCCGGAGTGGCGCGTCATGGCCGTGCTCGCGCGCGAGCCGGGCCTGTCGGCGGCCGAGGTGACCCTGCGCACGGCAATGGACAAGGTCGCGGTGAGCCGAGCGGTCGCGAGACTGCTGGCCGGCGGTCGGCTGCGAAGGCGACGCACGAGCCACGACCGGCGGCGATCGAGCCTGGAGCTCACCGCTTCGGGCCGCGACGTCTACCGGCGCATCGTGCCCTGGGCGCTCGAGTACGAGCGCAGGTTGCTGACGGCCCTGTCCCCTGCAGAGACGACTGCTCTCGACGCCGCGCTGCGCAAGCTGATGGACTTCACCAAAGCGCCGGACGGCGACCAGCTATCCGCGGGTGTACCGTCGCGACCCCGGCGCAGCATGCGCAGCCCGAACGCCGGCCGACGGGGTCAGGAAGTATAATTCGCCGGCTGCCGAACGAGCCGCCGCCACGGCCTGTACCCGACCCGGCCGCGGCGCTCGCCGTCACGGTACGACACCTCAGGAATCCTTCCCATGCTCGGTAACGTCCCGGCGGAACGACTCAGGATCATCGAGGGGATCGCGGCGCGCGCCCGCGGACAGTGCCGGAGAAAGGCGCCGCTCGCGGTAGACGACCTCGTGCGCGCCTACTACCACGGCGTGGCCGAGCAGGACCTGTCCGCCCACGATCCACGCGACCTGGCCGGGGCCACCCTGGCGCACCTCGAATTCGCGAAGGCGCGGCGCCGCGGCAAGGCGCTGGTGCGCGTGTTCAATCCCGACCCGGTCAGGGACGGGTTCGCCTCGCCGCACACCGTCGTGATGCTCGCGACGGACGACATGCCCTTCCTGGTCGACTCCGTGTCGATCGTGTTCACGCAGGGTGGGCTCAACGTCCACTTCATTGCCCATCCCGTCCTCAGCGTGACCCGCGACGGCCACGGCCACCTCCGCGCGCTGTATCTCGACGACGCCCCGGCCGGCGCCCAGGCAGAGTCCTGGCAGCTGATCGAGGTCGATCGAGTGGAGGAGCCGGAGCAGCTCGAGGCGCTCCGCAACCGTCTGTCGCAGTCCCTGGGCGACGTCCGTTGCGCGACCGAGGACTGGCAGGAGATGCGCCAGCAGGCGCGCGAGATCGCCGCCAACCTCGAGCTCAGCCCGCACCCGGTCGGCAGCGGCGAGCTACTCGAAGCGAAGGCGCTGCTCGAGTGGATGGAAGACCACCACTTCACGATGCTCGGCTACCGCGAGTACCGGTTGCGCCGAGGGAGGTCTCAGGACGTCCTCGAACCCCTGCCCGAGACCGGGCTCGGCCTGCTGCGGCCGGGGCGAGCGGGCCCCGGGGCCCGGGGGACGGTCACGCTTTCCGGCGACATCCGCAAGTTCGCCCGCTCGAAGGAACTACTGGTCCTGACGAAGGCGAACTCGATCTCCACGGTGCACCGCGCCACCCACCTCGACTACGTCAGCGTCAAGACCTTCGACCGCCGCGGCGAGGTGGTCGGGGAGCGGCGTTTCATCGGCCTGTGGACCTCGACCGCCTACAGCAGCACGCCGCGGGACATCCCGGTGCTGCGCCACAAGGTCCAGCAGGTGATCGCGCACTTCGGACTGGCGCCGTCGAGCCACGACGGCAAGGCCGTGATGCACGCCCTCGAGGTCTACCCGCGCGACGAGCTGTTCCAGGCGAGCGTGCCCGAGCTGATCCGCATCGTCCGCGGCATCGTCAATCTCTACGAGCGCGCCGAGGTCCGCATGTTCACCCGGCGCGACGCGTTCCGTCGCTTCTATTCCTGCCTGCTGTACGTGCCCCGCGATCGCTACAACACCGAGGTGCGCCGCAGGATAGAGGACATCGTCCGAGAGGTGCTCGGCGGCATCGACCTCGAGTCACAGGTCCAGCTTTCCGAGTCGGTGCTGGCGCGCGTGTTCCTGCTGGTGCGCACCGAACGCACGGACACCCGCAAGGTCGACATGGAGGCCCTCGAGGCGCGCATTCGCGAGGCCGTGCGGACCTGGTGCGATCGTCTTGCCCAGGCGCTCGTGGAGCAGCATGGCGAAGGCCCCGGGAAGCTGCTGCTCGAGCGCTTCGGCCGTGCACTCCCGGCGGCGTACCAGGAGGACCTGCCCCCGGCCGTCGCCGTGACCGACATCGCCCGTCTGCAGGAGCTCGAGCGCAGTCCCAGGGCGCTGGTCATGGGCATGTACCGCGGCGACGACCAGCCGGCCCACAAGATGCAGTTCAAGCTCTACCGGCGCGGCAATCCGATCCCGATCTCGGACGTCCTCCCCACCATCGAGAACCTCGGGCTAAAGCTCATCAGCGAGCGTCCCTACGAGCTCGAACTCGACGGCGAGTCGTGGTGGATCCAGGACTTCGAGCTCGAGCACCCGCAGCGGGTGAGCATCGACCTCGATTCGGACGGACCGCGCTTCCGCGAGACCTTCGAAAAGGTCTGGCTCGGCCACAAGGACAATGACGGCTTCAACCGGCTGGTGCTGGCCGCCGACCTGGACTGGCGCGAGGTCTCGATCCTGCGCACCTACGCCCGCTGGTACGTGCAGCTCGGCCTGCCGCTGTCACAGGCCTACATGGAGGAGGCGCTCGCCTCCAATCCGGCTGCGGCCCGGCACCTCGTCGGCCTGTTTCACGCCCGTTTCGATCCCGCCATGACGCGCGCCAGGCGGGCGCAGTCGGAGCGCAGCCATCGCGAGGCGCTGGCGGAGATCCTCGAGGGCATCAACCGGGTCGACGACGACCGGATCGTGCGCGCCTTCCTCGCCGCCATCGACGCCACGCTGCGGACCAACTTCTACCGCCGCGGAGCGGACGGCGAACACCGCGGGTACGTGTCCCTCAAGCTCGATCCGCGCGCCGTGCCGGACGCGCCGCTGCCGAGGCCCATGTTCGAGATCTTCACGCACTCGCCACGCTTCGAGGGCGTGCACCTGCGGATGGGCAAGGTGGCCCGTGGCGGCATCCGCTGGTCGGACCGTCGCGAGGACTTCCGCACCGAGATCCTGGGCCTGATGAAGGCACAGAACGTCAAGAACACGGTGATCGTGCCCGTGGGCTCCAAGGGGGGGTTCGTGCCGCGCCGGCTGCCGGCCGCGCGGGAGGAAGCGCAGCGCGAAGGGACCGAGTGCTACCGCCTGTTCATCCGCTCGCTGCTCGACGTGACCGACAACCTCGTGGACGGCAAGGTCGTGCCCCCCGAGGGGGTCGTCCGGGCGGACGGGAACGACCCGTATCTCGTGGTGGCCGCCGACAAGGGGACTGCCACCTTCTCGGACATCGCCAACGAAATCGCGGCGTCTTACGACTTCTGGCTCGGGGACGCCTTCGCGTCCGGCGGGTCGGCGGGTTACGACCACAAGAAGATGGGCATCACGGCGCGCGGCGGCTGGGAGTGCGTCAAGCGGCACTTCCGGGAGATGGGCGTCGACATCCAGCGGGAGGACTTCACCGTCGTCGGCATCGGCGACATGTCGGGCGACGTGTTCGGCAACGGCATGCTGCTGTCGAGACACATTCGCCTGGTTGCCGCCTTCAACCACCAGCACATCTTCCTGGACCCCGAGCCGGATGCGTCCCGCAGCTACAAGGAGCGGGAGCGCCTGTTCCGGTTGCCGCGCTCCTCCTGGGAGGACTACGACCGCAAGCTCATCTCCCGCGGCGGCGGCATCTATCCTCGCAACGCCAAGACCGTGCCCCTTTCGGCCCGTGCGCAGCAGCTGCTGGACATGGAGACCTCCAACCCGAGCCCGCGTGAGGTCGTCCGTGCCATCCTCCGGCTGCCCGTGGACCTGCTGTGGAACGGCGGCATCGGCACCTACGTGAAGGCTGCCGAGGAAAGCCAGGCCGAGATCGGCGACAGGACGAACGACGCGGTGCGCGTCGACGGCCGCGAGCTGCGCTGCAAGGTCGTGGGGGAAGGCGGCAATCTCGGGCTGTCGCAGCGCGGCCGGATCGAGTACGCACTCAACGGGGGACGCGTCAACACCGACTTCATCGACAACTCCGGCGGGGTCAACTGCTCCGACCTGGAAGTGAACATCAAGATCCTGCTGAACGCCGCCATGCGCGCCAGGAAGCGGCTGCGTCGCGGTGACCGCGACCGGCTCCTGGCCAGCATGACCGAGGAGGTGGCGGGGCTCGTGCTGCGCGGCAACTACCTGCAGAGCCAGGCGATCTCGACGCTCGAAGCCAGTGCGGTCGAGCGCATTGCCGAGCACGCCCACGTCATCCGGGCGCTCGAGCGCTCGGCCGGGCTCAACCGCACGCTCGAGGCGCTGCCGACCGACGACGAGCTGTCCGACCGGCGCCGCCTCGGCCAGGGACTCAGCCGCCCCGAGCTGGCGATGGTCCTCTCCTACTCGAAGCTGTGGCTCTACGACCGCCTGATCGAGTCCGACGTGCCGGAGGATCCCTACCTCGGCCGGGAGCTCACGCGCTACTTCCCCGAGCCGGTGCAGCGCCGCTTCGCGGCACAGATCCCGGAGCACCCGCTGCGGCGGGAGATCATCGTCACCGCCACCAGCAACAGCATGGTCAACCGCATGGGGCCGGTGTTCGCGATCCGTGCCCAGGAGGACACGGGGGCCGGCATCGGCCGCATCGCCCGTGCCTACAGCATCGCGCGGGAGATCACCGACATGCGCGACCTGTGGGCCGACATCGAGCGGCTGGACAACCGGGTGCCGGCAGAGCTGCAGCGACGCATGCTCTACGCCAGCAGCCGGCTGCTCCGCTACCTGACCTACTGGGTGCTCGCCAACGTCGAGGGCAGCCTCGACATCGACCGGGCGGTGTCCGCCCTGCGGCCCGGACTGAAGGAGCTGCTGCGGCAGCTGCCCGCATTCCTCCTGGGCATCGAGGCCGAGCGCTACTCGCACGAACTCGGCCGGCTGCGCAAGGAGGGCGCGCCCGAGGACCTCGCCCGGCGCGTCGCGAGCCTCGGTTCGGCGCAGTCCGCCGTGGACATCGTGGACGTATCTCGCACCCGCGGGATCTCCGTGGAACACGCCGCGCAGGTCTACTTCGGGCTCGGTCAGGAGACGGGCCTGGACTGGATCCACGGCGAGATCGAGATGCTTTCGGTCGAAGGCCACTGGCAGGCGGTGGCGCGCGGGACGTTGCGCGAGCAGTGCTACTCGCTGCACCGGCAACTGTGCGACGCGGCCGTCGCCGGCCGCCGCGAGCGCGACCCGGGCGCGTCGATCTCCGCCTGGCTGGACGCGCATCGCCTCGCCGTCGACAACGTACGGCGCACGGTGCAGGAGATGAAGTCCATCGAGTCGGTGGACTTCGCGACGCTTTCCGTGGCCATCCAGGCCGTGCGGCGATTGCGGGATCCCGAGGCGCGCGGAGCCGCCCGATCGGTGTGATATACAGGAGCCCGTTGCCCCAGGAGCCATCATCGTGCCCGGAAAGCTCGTCCTCGTTCGCCATGGCCAGAGTCTCTGGAACCTCGAGAACCTCTTCACGGGCTGGACCGACGTCGACCTGACCGAGCAGGGTCGGCGCGAGGCCCTGGAAGCTGGTCGACTGCTCAACGAGGAAGGATTCCGTTTCGATCTCGCGTTCACCTCCGTGCTGAAGCGCGCGATCCGCACGCTGTGGATCGTCCTCGACGAGATGGATCTGATGTGGATCCCGGTCGAGCGCAGCTGGCGGCTTAACGAGCGCCACTACGGCGCTCTCCAGGGCCTCGACAAGGCGGCGACCGTCGAGAAGCACGGTGCCGAGCAGGTCAAGATCTGGCGCCGCAGCTACGACATCCCGCCGCCGCCCCTCGCCCGGGACGACGAGCGGCACCCGCGCTTCGATCCGCGCTACGCCGCGCTCGAGGCAGCCGAGATCCCTGCGACCGAGTCGCTCAAGGACACGCTGGCGCGCGTGCTGCCGTACTGGGAGTCGCGCATCGCGCCGGAGCTGCGCGCGGATCGCGACGTGCTCGTGGTCGCCCACGGCAACAGCCTGCGTGCCCTGGTCAAGATGCTCGACGGGATGTCCGACCGGGAGATCGTCGAGTTCAACATCCCGACCGGCGTGCCGCTCCTTTACGAGTTCGACGCCAGCTTGCGTCCCGCGAAGCCGCGGCGCTTCCTGGGTGACCCGGAGGCCATCCGCGCGGCTGCGGAGGCCGTAGCCCGCCAGGCGGAAAAGCGCTAGGCGACCGACCGGAAGAAGTCGCGGAGGATCCTCGCCGTCCGGGAGAGTGCCACGGGGCGGGGCTCGCACCGGCCTTGCGGCAGGCCGCGACACCACTTCGCGACGCCCTGGTAACGGGGATCCCCATCGACCTCGAAAGCCAGCACGGGCCCGGCCGGCCGCATCGCCGGGTCGGTCGGGTCGCAGGAGAGGGCAGCGCGGCAGGCATCGCCGTAGCGCTCCGGCTGCATGAGCGTCGCCAGCAGCCGATGGTGGAGGCGCCAGGCGTCGAGGTCGGGCTCGGCCCGACGGGCGGCACGCTGCGTACCGTCGAACCACGGAAACTGCAACTGCTCGTCGCGCAGCCGGTGCCAGGTCGAGAGGAAGTGCGCCCCGTCCCGCGCAGGCAGGATGGCTGGCGCGTAGCGGCCGGCGATCGCACCGCGCGAATCCGCGTCCAGCACGGGCATCCCGTCGAGGGCGAGGCCCGTGACGCGATCGCCGGCGGCCGCGACGAGCGCGAGGGCGAGCGGCCCTGACAGCCCGAGCGCCAGGATCGCGAACTGGTGGATTCCTTCGGCGTCCATCAAGGCCAGCAGCGCGCGCGCGAAGTCGTCCGCGGCGGCGGGGGCCGGCAGCGGGTCCGACGCGGCGCATCCAGGAAGGTCCGGCGCAACGATCCGCAAGCCGTCCAGTGCTGCGGCGAGGTCCTGCACGTCGAGCCCCGAACCCGGCGGGTCGTGCAGCAGCAGTACCGCGGCAGCGCCGCCGCCGGATTCGTGCAGATGCACCTGGCCGTGGTCCAGGCCGACGTAGCGTCGCCGCGCCTTTCGATCGGAGGCAACGGGGGCCGGCACCGGGCCCGGACGTCCGACCGGCTGCCGGAACAGCGCGCGCAGCTGCTCACGCCAGACCGCATCGTCAGCCGGCAGGCGTTGCACCGTTGCACGGGGCGGCAGGCAACGCTCGACCGTGTCGAGGTAACCGTAGAGCACGTCGTTGGCCCGCGCCATGAAGGTCGTCGGCGTCTCCAGGTGCGGCAGCACCTCCAGTGCCCGGTAGCGCATGGCCGCCGCGTAGGCCGACGAGTAGTTCGGGCCCGCCATGAACAGGTCCATGGCGTAGGCGTGCATCGCCTCGAGGGAGGGCTCGTCCATCGGGATGCGGGCCCCGACCTCCCGGCGGAACCAGGGGAAGAACCGGTGCAGATCACGGATCTTCGTCCACTGCCGACCGATGTAGGCGCCCTCGGCGTCGATGTCGAAGGGGCTCATGTAGGCCGAGATGAATGCTTCCGGGACCTGCTCAGGCGGCAGCGAGATGCCGTCGATGACCAGGTGCCCGATCAGGGCCGTGTGCCTCAGCGCGCAGGAGAGCGCGACTTTCGAGCTGGTGTGGTAGGCGTAGACCGTGGCACCCGACAGGCCCAGCGTCCCGATCGCGCCGGCCAGCGCGTCGCCGAAGTCGTCGATCGCCGGGGCAGGATCGGCAGGCAGCGGGTCGGACTGGCCGTATCCGGGCGTGTCGAGCGCGTAGACCGAGAACTCGTCGGAGAACTCGCGCAGCAGCGGCAGGTGCAGCACCGAGGAACGCGGGCTGTCGTGCAGCAGCACCACGGGAGGACCCTCCCCGGCGCGCCGGTAGTGCACGAGCCGGTCGCCGCAGACGGCGTAGCCGCGCCGGATGCTACGTCGATCCTGGCCGGCCAACGACCCGTCCTCGTCGTTCGCCGGACTCAGCGTCGGAAGTCGGGCTTGCGCTTGCCCAGGAAGGCCTGGATACCCTCCGCCGCTTCGGCCGAGGTTGCCTGCCGGGCGATCGTCCGGCTCTCGTCCTCCAGCTGCGCCTCCAGCGAGGCCTCGCTGCGCAGGAGCCGCTTGGCGTGGCCGAAGGCGCGGATCGGGCCGGCCGCGAGGCGATCGGCGAGCCTGCCCGCTTCATTGCGCAGGCTCGCGTCCGGCACCACGTGGTTGACGAGCCCCCACTCCAGCGCCTCCGCGGCCGACAGCGGACGATTGGTCAGCACGAGCTCCATGGCGCGCTTGGCTCCCAGCAGGCGCGGGAGGAAATAGGAGGTGCTCCCGTCCGGGGTCAGGCCGACGCCGGTGTAGGCCAGGGAGAACTTCGCACTCTCCGCCGCGACGGCCAGATCGGCCATGGCGACGAGCCCGACCCCTGCCCCCGCGGCCGTGCCGTTCACGGCCGCGATCACCGGCGCATCCAGGCGGGTGAATGCAACGATCGCCGCGTGCAGGTCGACGGTCAGCTCCCGCAGGTAAGCCTCGACGGCATCGCCTTCGTTCATCATCATGGCCGACAGGTCGCCGCCGAAGCTGAAGGCCTTGCCCGCACCGGTGACGACGACCGCACGCACGCCGTGCGTGCCGCGGCAGCGGGTGGCGGCGTCGAGCAGGTCGCGGCCGAACTGCAGGTTGATGGAGTTGCCCGCCTCCGGGCGATTGAGCGTGATCCAGGCGACGTCGCCGGCCAGCTCGAACTTCACGGTCGATTCCATTTCGTCCCCTTCGCCTTCCTCACCCGCGCGGCGCCGGTGCCGGCGACCGGTCGCGCAGCTCGCGCAGCTTGTCTTCGAGATAGGCCAGCACCCGCCGGTCGCGCTCGTCCTCCTTGTGGACCAGGAAGCTGATCGCCATGCCCTCGAGCACGTAGCGCGTCAGGTCGAGGGCGACGTCGAAAGTCGAGTCCTCGGTCTGCCACTCGGTGAAAACCTCGCGCGCCGTCCGGTGCCACTCCTCCTCGAAGGCTTCCTGCGCGGGTCGCAGGATGTCGGCGAGCTCCGGATCGGTGCGCGCCGCCACCACCAGCTCGAAGAAGGCCACGAACAGCGGGTGGCGCACGTGCCGCCAGTAGGCATCGAGGTTGGCGCGAACGCGATCGCCATCCGAGGTGGAGCGCTGGACCGCCCGCCGGAAGGCCTTCAGCCGCTTGGCGTGCAGGTACTCGACGGCCGCCCGGACGATGTCGATCTTCGAGGGAAAGTGGTGCAGCATGGCGCCGCGCGACAGCCCCGCCTTCTCTGCGATGGCCGTCGTCGTCGTGCGCGCGTAACCGAGCTCCACGAAGCACTTGATCGCGGCCTCGATGATCAGGTTGCGCGTGGCCGCGCTCTTTTGCGCCTGCCAGCCGGCCGGCTCGGCCTGGTCCTGGTCTGGATCGCTCGCCATGGCTCCCGACTCGTGTCGCCCAAGGGCTCCCGGCGACGGCCGGCGTCCGCCGCCGACGGTCGGGTTCTGCCCCGTCGGATCAAGCATGTAGGCCCTGCCAAAAAAAGTCAAAGATGATTGAAACAGGCAGATCTGACTGCTAACTTGCGGCTCCCCGGCCGCGCCGGCTCAACCGAAACGGAGTGCTGATCATGGGACGTCTGGATGGCAAGGTGGCGATCGTGACGGGCGGTGCGCAAGGCCTCGGCCGCGCAGATTGCGAGGCGCTGATCGCCGAGGGCGCCCGGGTACTGGTCACGGACATCAATGCCGAAGCGGGCGAGCGGCTCGTCCGGGAACTGAACGCCCGCCGTGACGGCTGCGCGAAGTTCCTCCGGCACGACGTGACGGACGAGGCACAGTGGGTCGTGGCCATCGACTCGGCGGTCGCGACTTTCGGCGGTCTTCACATCCTGGTCAACAATGCCGGCATCGTCATCCCCGCCACGCCCGAGGACACGACGCTCGAACAGTACCGCAAGCACAACGCCATCATGAACGAGGGCACCTTCCTCGGCTGCAAGCACGCTATCCCGGCCATGGCGAAGTCGGGCGGCGGGTCGATCATCAACGTATCGTCCGTCGCCTCGCACCTGGGGTATCCGGTGTTCTTCGCCTACACGGCCGCGAAGGGCGCGGTCCGTGCGATGACGAAGTCGATTGCGGTCTGGTGCCAGATGCAGAAGTACGGGATCCGCTGCAACTCGATTCATCCCGGCGCTACCGACACCCCCATGCTCGATGCCGCCAACAAGCAACTGGGACTCACCGAGGAGTTCTACACGAACTCGGGCCCGGGACTCGCGAAGCCCGAGGACATCGCCAACGTCGTCGTCTTCCTCGCCTCCGACGAGTCGCGCTTCGTCAACGGCGCCGAGATCCTGATCGACAACGCTGCCGTGATCCAGTAAGCCGGCTAGGTCACTCGTCCGGCGCGATCTCGACCTTGAGGCCGGAAAGGCTTTCCTCGAACTGCACCTGGCAGGACAGCCTGGATCGGGCCGGATCGTAGCCGCTCAGTTCCTGCAGCAGTTCCTTCTCGTCCGGCTGGGGTGCGGGGAGACGCTGCATCCAGTCTCCCTCGACGTAGATGTGGCAGGTCGCGCACGAGCACATGCCGCCGCAGATCGCGGCCACGCCCCACTCCACTTCCCTGAGCGTCTCCATGACGCTGATGCCTGTCCGGCCCTCGATGCTGTGCTCGATGCCATCCCGGTCCACGACCTTCAATTCCGCCATTTCACCCCAGTCCTCATCACCGAGCCCGATCAGACACCGTCCGTCGCAGTGATCCTGCGCCGCAGGGCGCGCCATCTTGCGGGACCCTCCCCGCGACGCGCAACCACCGTTTGCAGCGCAGTATAACCGCAGGCAAAAAAACAGTCATGACTGTTTGTTGTCCGGCTGCACGTTACCTATAATCAGGACATCGCCGCGAGCCGAGGTACGCCAGCGCGTGCTCGGCCGGACGGCCGAACCACCAGGAGAGATGCGATGGATCTGGGCTTGCGCGGAAAGAAGGCGATCGTCACGGGTGCGACCAAGGGGATCGGCCGGGCCATCGTCGACCTGCTCGCCGCCGAGGGCTGCGACGTCGCACTGTGCGCCCGCAGCGAGGACGAGGTCGAAGCCGCGGTCCGCGAGGTGAAGGCCGCGGGCGTCGAGGTCGTGGGCGGCGCGGTGAACGTGCGCAACGCCGACGAATACAAGGCCTGGCTCGAGAAGGCGGCGGAGGAACTCGGCGGCTGCGACATCTTCGTGCCGAACGTCAGCGCCGGCGGCGGCATGGACTCCGAGAAGAACTGGTGGAAGAACTTCGAGATCGACGTGCTGCACACGGTGCGCGGCTGCGAGACCCTGATGCCGCAGCTGGAGAAATCCGGCCACGGCAGCATCGTGATCATCAGCTCAACCAACGCGCTCGAGACCTTCTACGTGCCCATGGCGTACAACGCCATGAAGGCGGCCCTGATCACCTATGCCAAGCAGCTGTCGCAGTTCGTCGGCAAGCGCAACGTCCGGGTCAACAGCGTCTGCCCGGGCCCGATCTACTTCGAGGGCGGTGCCTGGGAGATGATCAAGTCCACCAACGCCAAGATGTACGAGGCCACGTTGCGCGCCATGCCCAACGGCCGCTTCGGCGGGCCGGACGAAGTGGCGCGGGTGGTCGCCTTCCTGGCCAGCCCGGCGGCCTCGATCGTCAGCGGCGCCAACGTGGTCGCGGACAACGGCTTCACCAAGCGCGTCCAGTACTGAGTTGCTCCCGCCGCGCGTCAATGTATTCCTGGTCGTGGGCGGCCGGTACCACGACATGGACTTCGCGCGGCTCGAGCTGCTCAAGCTGCTCGGCGAGCACGAGCGTATCCGCACGCGGGTCGCGGAGGACTACCGCGACCTCGACGCGATCCTCGCGGCCGACCTGCTCGTCACCTACACCGTCGACGTGGTGCCAGACGAGTCGTCGGCCGCGCGGCTACGCGACTGGGTCGCTTCCGGCAGGCGCTGGCTGGCACTGCACGGCACCAACTCCATCCTGAAGTGGTCCAAGCAGCACAAGGCCTGGGGGGCGACACGAAGCTCGCCCGTCTTCATGGACACCATCGGCAGCCAGTTCCTGGCCCACCCGCCGATCGCGCCCTATCGCGTCGAGGTGACCCGGCCCGACCACCCGCTGGTCGCTGGAATCGAGCCCTTCGACGCAGACGACGAGCTCTACCTCTCGGAGTTGCACCCGCCGTTCGAGACGCTGCTGCACACCCGCTGGACCGGCGACGTGCCGCTGTTCGTGGACCAGGACTGGCGAGCGGACGAGCCGCGCCCGGTGATGTACCTGAAGCGTATCGGGGACGGCGAGGTCCTCTACCTCACGCTCGGCCATGCGCGCGGGCACTACGACATGCAGCCGCTGATGGCGGAGTACCCGGACGTCGAGCGCGGCAGCTGGAAGACGCCCGCGTTCTACGAGCTACTCAGGCGCGGCCTTCGCTGGGCCGCGCGGATGACGGAGGCCTGAGATGGCGACCGACCCGGAGGACCTCGACCGCGAAGCCCTGCTCGAGCGCTCTCGTGCCCCGGCCTTCAAGCCGGTTAAACGCGTCGCGCCGGAGCAGAGTCCGGAGACGCCGGCGGAGAAGGCGCCCGATCCCGATCTCGGGCACGACCTGATCCGGAAGGAGCGCTATACCTCGCCCGAGTTCATGCGACTCGAGTGGGACCGGATCTGGACGAAGGTATGGCTGCTCGGCGGGCTCGAGTCCGACATCCCCGAGCCGGGCGACTACATCTGCACGGAGATCGGCAAGGAGAGCGTGCTGATCGTCCGCCAGAAAGACGGCGGAGTGCGGGCCTTCTACAACGTCTGCCTGCACCGGGGGAACCGGCTGCGCCCGGCGGGCATCTCGAGCGCCGACAGCTTCAAGTGCCAGTACCACCACTGGGAGTACGACCTGGACGGCAGCTTCCTGCGGATTCCCGACCTCGACACCTTCCCGCAGGGTGCGCCGCCCTGCCGCGGCCTCAGCGAGATCCCCTGCGACACCTGGGGCAGCTTCGTCTGGTTCAGCCTGAACCCCGGGGTCGAGCCGCTGCGCGAGTTCCTCGACCCGATGCCGCAGCACCTCGATCCGTACAATTTCCACAGGATGGCACTCACGCGCGACGTCACCGTCGAGTGGGACTGCAACTGGAAGACCTCGGTGGACGCCTTCAACGAGAGCTACCATGTCCAGGGCATCCATCCGCAGCTGCTCTACTACCTGCACGACCTCGACATCCAGATCGACTGCTACGAGCGTCACAACCGCTACCTGATTCCCTTCGGCACGGTCAGCCCCCGGGTGCGGAAGCCGCCGACGATCCCGGACCCGATCAAGGTGATCATGAAGGGCGCGGGCATCGACCCGGCCGACTACGACGAGCCACTCGCCCAGATCCGGCGCGACGTGCAGAAGCACAAGCGGCGGCACGGCGCCGGGCAGGGCAAGGACTACTCGCGGCTGAACGACGATCAGCTCACCGACGACTACCACTACCTGATCTTTCCCAACGTGACGCTCAACGTGCACGCGGACGACCTGATGCTGTTCCGGCAGCGGCCGCACCCTACCGATCCCAACCGGATGCTCTACGACGTCTGGACCTTCGAGCTAGTGCCGGACGGCGAAGAACCGCCGCGCCGGCCGCGTCACCAGACCTTCCGGCACGGCGACAAGTCGATCGGGCTGGTGCTCGACCAGGACGCGCAGAACCTGCCGGGAGTGCAGGCCGGCATGAATTCGGATGCCTTCAAGGGTCTGTGGATCGGCTCGCAGGAACTGCGCATCCGCCACTTTCACAAGGTGATCGACGACTACGTCTACGGGCCGGGTAAGAAGCCGCCGGGCGCGACCTGACCGTGCACGGCCGCACCGCCGTGCCGTCGCCCCCCGTGATCCGGCCCGTGTCGCTCCTTGCGCGGAAAAGCGGTCCTGCGAATGGCCCGATAGACGCACACGCAAAACACCCGACCGTCTCGCGACGAAGTCGGTATGGGCTCGTGACCCGCGCGGAGTCTACGCGGGAGCGATTCCAGCCGACCGGAAGGCCTCTACCGACGCCTTTCTCAGGTGCTCGACCGGCTCGACACTCTCGTGGCCGCAGGCCGCGCAGCGGTACTTCGGCAGGTCGACTTTCACGCTGAAGGCACTCAATCCGCCGATCTCCAGTTCGCTTTCGGTCACAAAGTGATCGCCGCTGGCCTCATCGAGCGCCTGACCGCAACTCGGGCAGCAGTAATGCTTGCGGAACAAGCCCTTCTGCGCCGCCTCGTCGATCGGCGCAAAACTGTCGTCCGCGAGCAGCGTCTCCATCATTCGCACCGCGAATTCGGGCGCGACGAGGCGCTTGTGGCCGCCGTCGCACTGCATCACGGGCATCCCCCGGATCCTCAGCCTGACGCCGTGCTCCTCGCCCTCGAAGCTGTCAAGCGGTCGGATCGTCATCTCGCCTTTGCACTCCTTGCAGCGCATGGTGTTCAGTTGCATGGCGTCCTCCTCTGCGCCTTCAGGGAGAGCCCTGATCCTATGACGCTGGCCGGGGAATCTCCAGCATCTTGCGCCGCACAAGCCGGTTGACTGCGCCAGCCCCGCCGTGTTGTTCTGGTCCGCATGTCTATTGCGGACTCGACGGGCCGCCGAATCGAGGCAGTCGGCTCGCTTCGCGGTGAGATGCCGCGTCGCTGGGCGACCGGATTTCTCATCGCTTCGTATGGCATCGGTACCCCGGTCGTAGCGGCCCTGGAGTACCGGTTCGGCTCGGTCTCGACTGGCTTGGGTCTGCCGCAGGACGTGATCTTCCTTGCTGCGGCCGTTCAGCTCTGCGCATCGGTCGCGCTGCTGCTCCGGAATGCCGTGAACCTCGGAACCGCGCTGCTCACGGTCATTTCCCTTGGAACGGCAGCGGCAAGCTTCCGCGCCGGCTGGTTCCTGGCCGGCGTTGCGGCGGTCGCGTACACGCTCATCCAGGTCTGGCTCGGGCTATTGTCATGTGGTGGCCTGCAGGCGACGCGCTCGTGCGGGGACGCTTAGCGGCGGTCGAGCACGGGATCTGGCCCGGTCTTGAAAAAGACAACTCTGCTTGTAACCGTCAAAGTTGACCGTTTTTTGCCGGTGCCGTAGAGTCGCATCTACGGCCCGGCACGGCCGCATCCCCGCCCTGGAGAGGAGCCTTCACGTGCAGCTCTCGCGAGACCAGTTGCTCCGCGCCTACCGCCAGATGAAGACCATCCGCGAGTTCGAGGAGCGGCTTCACGTGGAGATCCAGACCGGCGAGATTCCCGGTTTCACGCATCTGTACTCGGGGCAGGAGGCAGTCGCCGTGGGGGTCTGTGAGCACCTCTCGGACCAGGACTGGATCGCCAGCACCCACCGCGGGCACGGCCACTGCATCGCCAAGGGCTGCGACGTCCCCGGCATGATGCTCGAGATCTACGGCCGCCGGGACGGGCTCTGCAAAGGCAAGGGCGGCTCGATGCACATCGCCGACATGGACAAGGGCATGCTCGGCGCCAACGCCATCGTCGGCGGCGGACCACCGATCGCGGTCGGCGCGGCGGTCGCCTGCAAGGCCCGCAAGGACGGCCACGTGGCCGTCGCGTTCGGCGGCGACGGCAGCTGCAACCAGGGCACGGTGTTCGAGGCGATGAACATGGCCGTAGTGCTCGAGGCCCCGGTGATCTTCGTGTTCGAGGACAACGGCTACTCGGAGCACACGGGCGCCTCCTACGCCGTCGGCTCGAAAGACATCGCCGGCCGGGCGCGCGGCTTCGGCATGCCGGCCGAGGTCTGCGACGGCGCGGATTTCTTCTCGGTGTACGAGACCATGGGACGCGCAGTCGAGCGCGCACGGGCCGGGGGCGGCCCGAGCACCATTGAGGCCAAGATCACGCGCTTTTTCGGCCACTTCGAGGGCGACCCGATGCTCTACCGGGCGAAGGACGAGGTGGCGCGCCAGCGCGAGACCATGGACTGCCTGAAGCACTTCCGCTCGCGGGTCGCGGCCGAGGGCTGGCTCGCGGAGTCCGACCTCGACGCGATCGATGCCGAGGTCCTGGCCATGATCGACGAGTCCGTGGCGACCGCACGCGCCGCCGCTCCGCCGACCGAGGCCGACATGCTGACCGACGTCTACGTCAGCTACTGAAGCGCAGGGGCGGTAAGGACATGCGACAGCTCTCCATGCGCGATGCGATCAACGAGGC
>Ga0209536_100000453_pt1 | contig 66603 bp, 47 predicted proteins | sample DeeMarSeWOR28_12_FD_187461 | JGI IMG/M metagenome (GOLD analysis project Ga0209536, IMG submission 187461) | Marine sediment microbial communities from White Oak River estuary, North Carolina - WOR-2-8_12 (SPAdes) (version 2) | ecosystem: Environmental > Aquatic > Marine > Intertidal zone >...
CTAATTCCTAATTCCTAATTCCTAATTCCTAATTCCTAATTCCTAATTCCTAATTCCTAATTCCTAATTCCTAATTCCTAAATCCTAATTTTTAACCTTTACCCATTTCTGTTCCTTATGGCTTCGGACAACCGCTTCCACAATCCGGTTGGCACGCAATCCGTCCATGAATGTAGGAAAATTTGGCGGATCTTTGGCCGGCGATTTTCCCTCCCGGATATAGTTATACACATTGTTGAACAAATTTTTCGGGCCGTCCGGATAACCTTCCGGATGCCCCCCGGGATAATGGGCATACGGGCGGGCATTTCGATGCAGCAGTGAGGGATCTTTAATCATGATCTCATTGGCTTTTTCCCTGTATCCGATCCACAGTTCATTAGGATTTTCCTGATTCCAGGATACAGATTTACGGCTTCCGTCAATTTCGAATGAAAAGTGGTTTTTTCGCCCGGCACTGACCTGCGAGACGGTAAGCACCCCCCCGCCGCCATTGTCAAACTCCAGCATAACACTGGCAATATCTTCTGTGTTTACCGGAATATTTTTTGCCTTGCGCTGCCCTTTTTCTTCCTTGCCCTTAAATGTCTCCACTGCATGATCCGGTTTTTTACGCTGCTTATGGATAGTGATCAAACGGGCAAAAACGCTGCTGATCTGTAATCCTGTCAGGAATTGCATCATATCACACCAGTGCGATCCGATATCCGCCATGGCGCGGGAGGTTCCGCTAAGTTCAGTTTCCAGACGCCAGTTATAGTCTGTATCGTAAAACAGCCAGTCCTGCAGATAGTGCCCGTGAATATAGTAAATCTCACCAAGATCACCATCGGATATAAGTGATCTGACATGCTGCAGGATCGGATAAAAACGGTAATTAAAATTTATAGCGGTAATAATGTTGTGTGCACCGGCAAGTTTTACCAGCTCTGCAGCCTCTTTGCTGTTCAAAGTCAGCGGTTTTTCCGAAATGACATGTTTACCGGCCAGGATCATAGCTTTATTGATCGGATAATGGAGATAATTCGGGGTACAATTATGTACGACTTGTATATCCCCCATCATCCTGAGATCCTGCCAGCTGGTCATTACGGCCGGTATATTGAAATCCCCGGCAATCTCTTTGGCACGCGGCTGATCATCGGAAATGATCGCTGCAATATGTACCCCGGGAATACGGCGCAGCGCTTCGATATGGGCAGTCCCCATAAACCCGGAGCCGATAACAGCACAATTGATCGTTTGCATCTTCCGTTCCTTATTGATGATACAATGTAAAGCTACCAGCCGGATTCATACAAAGCAATAGCTGGAGATGTCCCTGTTACGAAGGTTCAGATTTCAATCTGGTTCCGATTTTCAGGACGGGCCTTCAAATGTATCAAACTGATACACTTCAAATTGCTAATCTGATCTATTCTTACACCACGGGACACATGGAAATTGCTTCAAATTCTCTAATCTATCGGTGTTTCTGCTGAACCAGCCAGATCTATTCATACACCGCACCGCCGGGGCGGGACGACATATTACTTCGATTCAATGCATTGGATTACTGTTCTGTCAAAAGGTGTAAACACATAATTAAGACAATACAATTTAAGTAATCTCTGTTTTTCCGTGTAAATCCGTTGTGAAATTTTAAGGATATCAACAAATACCCGAGATCCTTAATAGGTAATTGTATCGCGCCACTGGGCGGGCGTGAACAGAATGAAAAATGCATAAATTTCCAGCCGGCCGAGTAACATTACCGCCGAATAAATCAGTTTGGCCAGATCCGGTATGTGTGCGAAATTTGCCATAGAACCCACAGATCCCAGGCCGGGACCTACATTACCCATACACGCAATCGCTCCTGAAACTGCTGCCTTCATATTCACTCCCGCCATACTGGCTGCAACAGCTGCCGCAAAAACGACGGCCAGATATATAATGATATATATTACATTCGCGTGAACCACATCATCGCCAATCGATTGTTTTCCAATACGCACAGCCACAACCGCATTCGGATGCCTGAGTTTTGTTAACTGCTGCAAAAACGCTTTTGCGAGCAACACGATACGGTCCGTCTTGATCCCTCCGGAGGTGGATCCTGAACAGGCACACTGCAACGCAAAGAACATCAGGAGCAGCTGGGATGTTACCGGCCAGACCGCCGTATCTGCACTTGCGAATCCGGTTGATGTGGCCACTGAAACGACATTAAATACCGCGTTCCTTAATGCGGTGTTCCAGGCAGCATCTGCGCTTTGATGCAGATTAAAAGTGGTGATCAATACCCCGATCAGAATTGAAAGCAGATAATAATGTAATACCGGGGTTTTAAGCACATCTTTGATCTTTCCGGTAACGGCAAAAAACAGTAGAATAAAATTTATCCCGGACAAGAGCATAAACAGGATGATGACCGTTTCAATGGCGGTGCTGTGATAATAAGCTATGCTGGCGTTTCTGGTACTGAATCCACCGGTGGCAATCGTTGCGAATGAATGCGTCACCGCATCGAAAAGATCCATACCCGCTATGATCAGGGCAATGGTTTCCAGCAGGGTCAGTCCCACATATACACCGGCTATTATCTGAATGCCCTTGCGAGCGCGGCTGTGAAAACTGTCCCGCGCCAGGGCGGAAAGTTCGGTACGGAAAAGTATCATTTCCGCGATACCCAGGAAAGGTAAAACAGCCATTACAAAAATGATGATGCCGATGCCGCCGATCCAGTGGGTTGCCGCCCGCCAGAACATCAGACTCTTTGGAAGCAGCTCGACATTCTCCAGAATACTGGAGCCGGTTGTTGTGAATCCCGATACACTTTCAAACCAGGCATTGGTTACCGAAAAAGGTTCACCCCACAATATATATGGCAGGGTGCCGAACAGGCAGGTTACCAGCCAGCTGGTCGTGACGATAAGCAATCCTTCCTTGTTGGTGATATCATACACCGGCGGGGTGAAAATCAGAGGAAATAATCCGAACAGCGCAGTAACCAATGTACTGTACAGAAGGGGTAATAAGGCACCATCGCTATACAAAACGGCTATCAGGGCAGATATCCCCATGAACAGGGCGTTCAAGAGCAGCGCCAGCGCTACATATCGGAGAACGACGTATATTCTCATTCCCTGATGTTCCTAGACATCTCCAGATCGGTCAGATCGCGAATGGCATTCGCAAGATCCTGCAGTTCATCATGGGTGTTGATCTCAATCTCGAAGGGCCGTTTTTTTTCACGGAACTCATCAATCCGCTTTGTAATACGGATTATTGGGGTGACCATTAAATAATTTATCAGCATATTGAATACCAGGGTAAAGGCCAAGGCCGCCACAATGGCCACAATACCAGGCATAATAGCACGATTGGCCCGGTTCTGCAACACCGAAGCCGTTTCATACATCATGCTGTCATTCAGTGCGGTAAGATCGTTTACTGCTTTTTTAACCGCCGCAAATGCTTTGTGTACCCGGTCAAAATACCATTCCAGACTGCCCTCCCGTTCCGTGTCCACGATGGGCCGTTCCCAGAGTGATTTGTATGCATGATATTTCAGCCTGATCGAATCTAGTGCGGCCTGCTCTCCGGGTACGGAAATATTGCTATAGGCGAACTCCAGATTGGCCATGAACATGCTGTCGGCGCTGTTGATAATCCGGCGGCCCTCGATCCATTGCCCGAGCTGCAACAGCAGCACTGCGCTGTCTTCTCTTTCCAGCGCTTCATTCATCAATTTCGCGGCATGGATGCTGCGGTAATTTTCATCCAGGATCTTTTTGACCGACGTGCCCATATTACTGAGTTCATAGATGGACCACACGCCGGCTAGGGCCAGCATGACTGCCAGGATCAGAAATCCGGACAATATCTTAAAACGTAATCCCATAATGGTATCCTATCGGATAAGACGCGACCACTTAATATACAGAGGGAATAATAATATTAAAACAGCGATTTAATCAGCTGCCTGAATATTTGAGTATTTTCACACAGATTATGTAAGGATCGCGCATCAGTGATACACTTTGGATGAGATATATCAGGAAGCCTGGTATAATAAATCATGTGGCATGATTTCTTAGGACGGGATAACAGGATGAACAGGATAGCAGAAATGCTGATGTATTTTGTTAATCCTGTGGCTCTGTCTGATTTGTGCTAAATACAAATCTATTTTAAACAATAAAAATCCAAAACCCGACCGTGCAGAGGATTTTGGATTTTTATCGTAGCGCGTAGGGGATTCGAACCCCTGTTACCGGCGTGAGAGGCCAGCGTCCTAGACCCCTAGACGAACGCGCCCTAAAAAAAATCCCAAAACCCAAAAGCCAAACCCCAGATCATAAACCATAAATCCGCATCTACGGGTAAAATTTGGGATCTGGATACTGGGATTTGGGATTTATCCTTGTACGCCCGGGAGGATTCGAACCCCCAACCTTTTGGTCCGTAGCCAAACGCTCTATCCAATTGAGCTACGGGCGCATGTCTGTAATCGTTTCTGCTACAAATATCTTAAAATTTACAAACAGTTGATGTGTGAATCAAGATGTGTTGTGATGTTTGTTTATTGCCCTCCAGCCACCGGCTCCTTACTATTCTTTCTTCACGCCGATCATCTGACCGATACCTGCCTCTAACACAATTTTTGATATATCTGCAAAACCTGCGTTTTTCATCCAGGTACGTACTTCCCTTTCAGAGTAACAATCGCCGCCTTCAACCCCCACCAGCATATTGATTGAAAATATTGCACCCTGTACCGGCTCAGTTTTAGATTCATTCATGATCCAGTCCTGAATAACTATTTTTCCATGGGGATTTAATGAATGGAAGCACTTATTAACCAACAGCTGGTTCGTTTCCGGAGTATTACTGTGGATAATGGCTGAAAGAAATACCAGATCGAAACCGGTGGGAAGATCATCTGATGTGTAATCTCCGCCATAGTGTTCGATCTTGCCGGAAAATCCTTCTTTCATGATAATTTTCTTTGAAATGGGAATTACATTGGGCAGATCGAAGATTGCGGACTTTAAACCAGGTTTTCTACGTATGAATTCCATAGTGAAGCACCCGGAGCCTCCACCAACATCCAGCACAGATTCCACATTTTGTAAATCAATTTTTGCAATCTGAGCAGGCGCCTGTTTTTTACCACGGTCGTGCATCGCATTTATAAAGGCTTCCAGCCATTCTTCCCCTCTTTCATTGATTTCCGCATCGTGGGCGGCAATTCCGGTTTTCACCACCTTGGTCAGGTGGCTCCAGGTATGCCACAAATGGTTCGAGTGCATCAGTCCACCCACATACGCAGGGCTATTTTTCGACAGAAACATTAAACTGTCTCTGGTGTTACTGTAGTTTTCATTTTTCTTTTCCAGTAGTTTTAAAGCCACCAGTGCATTCAACAATCTTTCGATGGCATTTTTATTCAGGTTCAGTGCGTTTGATACGGTTTCAGCATTACAGTTTTTCTCACCGATAAAGGTGAAAATATCCAGTTCATAAGCCGTCAGCAGAATTCTGCTTTTCTGATATGCCATGACGACTTCTCTTATTTCCTTCGGATCCATTATATTTCCATTTATTTTAAATTATTATCAAACCTGCAGATCGTTTATCCGATAGACGTATGAACCATCAAAAGACATTGCGTAAAATTTTCGCTTACATATTTCAGAGGTCCGGAGAGATATCCGTCGCTTCGATACGTCCCGAGGATCGGTCGTCTCGATACAATCCTTCGGATCACGCGACGACCGACTACTACCTTCGACAGGCTCGGAGTAGACGACAACCGGGAATTCGGTCGCTGAGTAGATCGCATATGCGATCATATCGAAACGACCGGACACCTATATTCCCCGCAGTCAGTAGATCAATGTCTGGATCGCGTGCGGTGAAATATACACTGTTGTCTGTTGATCGCCGACGAGCAGCTTATAGGTGATCTCCAGATCGCTCTGGTTCATGACCACTGTGGCCATCCTGCCATCCGGATTGAGAAACGAAGTTGCCAGCAGCTGGCTCCTGCTCGGAGCCGTGCTGATCCGTCGTGCCGCGGGGCGGATAAATTTTGAGAAATGGCCGATATAGTAATACGAGGGGGTGTAGATCAGTTCCCCGGTGGTCAGATCGCCATGCAACGGTGCAAAACAAAAATTGCCTACATGGTTGGGACCACCCTGCTGGTCGAGCAGGATGTTCCAGTCGGTCCATCCCACCGTCCCCTGGTTAAAATCGTTTATCATCGACCGGCCGTATTTCTCGCCGTTCTCCCATGCCAGGAGACGTTCCGGCGTATAACTATCCGCACAACCCTCGGTAAAGATCAGGCTCTTATCGGGAAACGCTTCCTGCACCAGATCAACATTGTTGAACATGGGCTGGCCACCGGACCACGGTTCATACCAGTGAAAACCTATCCCCCAGACAAATTTTGCCGCTGACGGATCCCCCAGAATCGTATTGACCCGGTGATTGATCAGATCCCGGTTGTGGTCCCAGATGATGATCTTTTTTTCACCCAGACCCGCTTTTTCCATGGTTGGTCCCAGATGGTTTTTGAGAAAATCCCGCTCTTCTTCGGCGGTGAAAATACATGATTCCCAGGTCTGTGTGGCCATCGGTTCATTCTGGATCGTAATCCCCCAGATGGTAATCCCTTCCTTTTCATAGGCATGGATGAATTTCACATAATAATTGGCCCAGGATTGGAAATATGCCGGCAGCAGCTTACCGCCATGGAGCATGTCGTTATTGCTTTTCATGAACGCCGGCGGGCTCCAGGGGCTGGCATACAACACCAGCGATCCTGCCGCCGCAATCGCTTTCTTGATAAGTGGAATTCTATACCGGCGGTCATGTTCGATACTGAAACTCGTTAAACTGCTGTCCCCCTCATCAATATAGGTATAACTGGCGCTGCTGAAATCACAGCTGTGGATCGGCGTACGGGCCAGCGTATACCCGATACCACGGTCAACAGTATAGTAGGCATCAAGCACTTCCTGTTGTTTTTCTTCCGGTAGCGCCGCAAACACTTCCGCCGATGCATCGGTCAGAGCGCCCCCTATCCCCAGAAAGGTCTGAAACCTTTTTTCCGTATTGACAAAGACCGCGACTTCGGTTTCCAGCGGCTGGACGGCATTTTCAAATTCCAGAACTTCTGTCTGAGCCAGCCGCAGGTCCGTGCCGGATGCGGTTGTATATACCGTAATTGATTTTCCGGTGGTAGAGAATCCCGTATTTTCCGTACTGCCTCCCTGGCGATTCACACAGCCGTAGCTGATCATAAAGAGTACCAACAGTATGGCAGTTTTCATATAGCCCTCTCCTGATTTTAGCATAAAAGATGAGATAATCAGTATCGAAGATAAGCTTTAAAGCAGTCAGATGCCATCAAATGTTCTTTTCAAAAGAAATCCGCCCCTTTTTACTTTTTTTTCCGTCACAGAACAACACTCTTATACGTGAGTAAATTATTTCCAAGCGATAGATTTCATTTTCGATTGATAATACCTGATCAGATCCGGCATAACATCCCTGGATTCATCGCGCAGCATTACCGTTCAGATCTGCTCGCCGGTGCTCCGATTTTGATCATAAAAATGATAAACAATCCCGTTCCGATTCCAGAACAGCTATGCGTATCGGGAATATTACCCGGTGCACGAACCGTTGTAGAAAGCATTTTGCTAGCTATCCCCTTATTTGCTCTCTAAATTGGATTTAAGTATGAAATTATTCTGCTGTTTTTTAGGTTTAATATTTTTGGTAAACGCCGCAGTCTCCGCTTCAAAAGAAGAGCCAGTCAAAATATCCCGGCTGGAGGGAACAATAACCCTCGACGGTCTGGTTGATGAGCCGGCGTGGCAAAAGGTCAGCCCTTTTATCATGACCTCGCACTGGCCGGAGTACGGAAACCCGCCAACCGATCCCTCCGAGATCAGAGTGGCTTATGACGATAACTATATATACCTTTCAGGTGTCCTTGATGCTGCTCCGGAGAATATTCTGGCAGCCTCTTTCAAGCGGGACCTGTTTACTATGGGAACCGACTACCTGACCATCTTTCTTGATACCTTTAATGATAATGAAAATGCCCTCATGTTCTCCACTACCCCAACCGGCAACCGAATTGATGTAGCATTTTTTAACGATGCCGGCAGCAACGACGAAAGCTGGAATACGTTCTGGGACGCTGAGGCACATGAAAACGGCCACGGGTGGACTGCGGAAATGCGCATCCCGTTTTCCAGCCTTGGTTTTCAGGACCATGATGGCGAAGTGACCATGGGTATGGTGGTTTACCGGTATACAGCCCGCAAGAATGAACTCGTCCTCTATCCGGCGATCGAACCCAACTGGGGATTCTGGAGTTTTGCCAAACCTTCCCGGATGCAAAAAGTGACATTTACCGGCATCAGAAGTGATAATCCGGTCTATCTTACGCCCTATGTTCTCGGCGGCCTGGGACAGGAAAATCTGTTAAACGACAGTGAAACAGCTTATGAACGCAAGGATGCTATTGATAGAGGCCTCGGACTGGATCTGAAATACAATGTGACCGACAACCTCACCTTTGATTTTTCCCTGAACACCGATTTTGCTCAGGTGGAAGCCGATGATCAGCAGATTAACCTGACCCGATTTTCGCTTTTTTTTCCTGAAAAGCGGCGATTCTTTCTGGAACGCGCCAGTATCTTTGATTTCAGTTTCGGAGGCCCCAATCGTCTGTTCTATAGCCGTCAGATCGGTCTGAATGAGGACGAGCAGGTTAATATCATTGCCGGTGGAAGGCTCGTTGGCCGGATCGGCGGATGGGATGTCGGAGTGCTCAATGTCCAGACCGGCTCTGAAACGGAACTGGCAGCCGAAAACTTCGGTGTCCTGCGTTTGCGGAAACAGGTTTTTAATCCATACTCTTTCATGGGCGGCATGCTCACCAGCCGCATCGATCAGAACGGCACTTACAACCTGGGGTACGGTCTGGACGGTGTGATCCGGATGTTTGGGGAGGATTACCTGTCCTTTAACTTGGCACAAACCTATACCGATACGCTCAGTACCGGTTTTGATGCCTTAGAGGCCAGCCGTATCCGGTTGCTGTGGGAGAACCGATCCTATAATCAATTTGCCTATCAGTTTGCGGTTGAACGCGCCGGGAAGGATTACTTTCCGGCAAGTGGATTCGAACTACGGCAGGACTTTTCGCGTTATTTTAATCAGCTGTCCTACGGCTGGACGTTCAAAGGACACCCCTTTTTCCAGCGACACCAGATTGCTCTCGCCACTGATGTCTATACCCGTCACTCCGACGGGGTGATCGAAACCCTCGATCTCAGCCCGTCCTGGAGCGGTGCGCTGACTTCCGGTTCATTTTTTACACTTGGCCTCAATGGCGTGCATGAACACCTGAATGAAGGATTTGATCTTTCACATGATGTGGACATCCCGGCAGGCGAATATACCTACTACAGCATCTTTGCCGAATACAACACTCCTTACGGGAATGATCTGAGTACGGACATCAATGCCCGGTACGGATCATTTTTTGATGGCATCCGGTTTTCTGCCGGATTAGATCCAAAATGGATCGCTTCCCGTTACCTTGAGTTAACCGGATCTTATCAGTTCAATCATGTGGATTTCCAAGACCGGAATCAAACATTGATAAATCATATCGTGAGGCTGCGGGCGTTGTTTACGCTCAACACGGCCATTTCCCTTGCAGCCTTTATACAGTATAACAGTACCGCCCATCTCAGTCTCGCTAATGTTCGCTTCCGTTATAACCCGCGTGAAGGGAATGATCTGTATATCGTATATAATGAACAGTTCAATTCGGACAGAACCCGGGAGATCCCTACGCTCCCTGCCTGGACCAACCGTACGGTTATCATCAAGTATACCCACACCTTTACCTTCTGACACCCAACTGGCTCTGCCAATTGGCGCCGGTATCTCCCGCTCCTCACTTAGCGGCGAAATGCCGAAAGATGCAAGGTATCAGTCAAAGTGCGATATCATCAGAGATGCTGCCGGTGAACTGGATATATGTGAGGATGTCACACCGGCTTGCGGATTGCAGTATTTGTAAAAAGGGATCAATATCGGTTATGAAATCCCCTGGCAAGAGCAATTGAGAAATAGTCTCAGTCTATATATAAATTATTTCACCATCACGGTAATAATGCGGGTTTACTCCTAGCTCCCGGCGATTTTAATAATCCGGATATTAGGCCAATTTAGCCTTTCATTTCATAAAAAGTATTTTCTCTGTCGTTTGATAATTTCCAGCTCTAAGGTCAATGATATATACCCCTGACGATAAATTTACTGGATGCCATGGTACTTGATATTCGCCTTGTGACTGAAATGAATTGACGAGTGTGGCTACCAGTTGACCCTGAGTATTATAAATATTCAATTCAACCACACTTTCTTGGGATAAATTATAATAAATATAAGTACTTGGATTAAAGGGATTTGGGTAAGTTTTTAATAATAAATGTGAGATTTCATTCTGTTTTTGAGCCTGTGTTTCATGCAGCTCATAAGGCACCCTTTTTTCCAATACATTAGGAGTTACGTCTTTAACTTTTCCATAAATAGAAATATAATTACCTTCATCATCGTAACCTATTGCTCCGGCAAAAAATATTTCGTTTTTCCTTGATATATCAATACCGCCTGCACCTGCAGATCTGCCGTCGGACACTACCACGCCTTCACCAACTTTTAGAGGTGAGCCAATAGTAGTTCCCTTTGCGACATTTATTTTATATAAATAAGATTCATCTGTCAAAAAGCCGATCCTTAAGGCATACAGTGCATCCTGGTCGGTTTGGAAATCAATACTCGGATAATTGCCATTATCTGGCAGAGATGTCATAAAATCAGGATCTAAAATCCAGTCGCCGTTATTAATCCACTTCACTAATTTTCCGTTTGTGACATGCCACCATGCACTGGTAAAGCAGATATTTTCACTTGTATTCAATAACACATCTTGCTGAGGATTAATACCCGTTATAAAGAGAGTTTCTGCTTTAAATTCAAATGGATATCTGACTGGAGTGCATTTAATAACGGTTCCAGAGCTCCCGGAGACATAAACTATAGTATTATTACCCTGACCTGTTACTTTTATGCCCCTGGGTGCGTCTGGCAATATACACACACGTGATAGATTTTTACCATTAGGTAAACACTGCCATAAAGAATATTCGGATGGTAGCCCGCCCTCTGCAAGAAGCATTACCGCAATATAGATTTTTTGATCCAGGGCTATATCTATTCCATAAGGTCCAGGCCATCGCCCTTGCCAAGAAGGATCGCCAAAGGAATCAATTGGCTTCTCGGGATTCTGGGAATTGAAAATATGGATTACATCATTATATGAATCAGAAATATAGATTTTTGTACCGGCTTCGTTAATTGCTATATCCCTGAATATATTATTTTCTCCGGGTGACTTAAAGGACCATTCCAGTTCGAGTTGTGCCAAAAGATTGCTTGAAAACAGAAAAATGAAAAAAATTAGCATCGAACAGAAATTGATACCTTTTGTTGAGCAGCACATATAGACCTCCTGTGTTTATGGTAAATACACTTTTGTCAAATAAAAATTGTCTTTCACTTTTTCTGGTGCAAATTAAAATTGACGGAGGGGAACGTCCTTGCTGGTATTTAAAAGATTTTTCCGTTAAAAAAATTAAATCAAACTGCATAGCAATGGTTTTCATACGACATGCTCTGCTTCATGTGTCAGAGTAAGAATATCTGCTTGCCCAAATAGAATAAAATAGTGAAGTTATAATATCACAGCGAATCTAAGGTATAGATGGAGTACTGACGTATTTTACGACGATTGAGTTCGAGTCGAGAATAAGATCAAATGCAAAAATGCCAAATAAACGAGTAAGAAGCTGAGAATCCGATCTGAAATAGTTCCAATTGGAATTTATCAAATTTAATGTGAAATACAAATATATTTTTAGTATGATTGTTTTAAAAAAAGGTGATATTTGAATCTTATTATAAGTCTTTTATTTATCGACTAAGTAATCTCTTTGGTATTTATATTGAATCCACACTAAATTGGTATTTGTTTAGAGCTGCCGAATAAAAATGCCATTCTTTTGAGATAGACCTTATCCATTCATAAGGCGTTTTTCGTTCAAATGATTTATGCGATGTATCAAAGTTATAAAACTGTTCCCAATATTCCAATTCCTTGTTCTGATCAACATCGCTTGTTTAAGTTAGTGACTTATAAAATCCTTCCTAATCTGTCCGAAGAAAGCGTTTCACTTTGCTGTTTAGCCGGGGAGAACCTGGTTTGACATAGATGAATCTCGTTCACTTATATTCAACATGCAAATGAAAACATACTTGAAATTTATGCCCTGGAGCGGTATCGCTGTTGTAAATTCGGAATGGAAATTTATCTTCTACATATTCAATAAACTCACTAGAAATTTTGTGGGTATGACAGTAATGTATTACTAATCCGATTATTTTAGGTTGCATCTTCTATAGCCGATTATTGGAAATGGTTTATCTGTTTACCAGCATCATCCACTTAACATCAAATTCTCTACGGTTTCAGCAGCGCTTCAAATATCCTTGTCACACGCAAGTATAAATATTATTATACATTGATCAAGAAAATCTTTAACCTCTTGATTAATTACCGGAACTCCATTAATATCTCTTAGATTCGTTTAAAATTTGTCCGTAAGAGTCTGAAATATCTTAGTTTATAATATCTATCACTCTGATTAACATTAACAAATTTCCCGGCTGGTTCTAAGCATTGACATTCCGGTCGTTGTGGTAAATAATTAAAACCGAAAGATCGCAAGGATTAATTTTTATGGGAAAATTGAAGTGTTACTCACAATTCAAGAAAATATCACAATACGATACTTTTTCTCAGTGAACTTCTGATAATGACCGAATCGCGAAAAGAGTATTTTTAACGGCCCGTATTCAATTAACGCTTGCGGTTAAATCAAACAAAGTATTATCAATCAAGCACGAAGAACAAAATGTTAAAATACTTTTTCAGAAGGAATCACAGAATATTCAGGATATGATCAAACCTATTTTGATAAATGTTTATCAACAAAGTTTAACAGATAATTTGCATCTGCAGCAAAAAAACGCAAAATTTTTCTTGTCCTTTTGTCCACTATTTGTGCAAGTCTTTTCTGATCCTGTCAATCCTGTAATACTGTCTAATTTTCCCTTATTTTAACAGGACCATCTTCCGGGATTGCCGGTGCGCCCCGGCTTCGATCCTGTATATATAAATTCCGCTGGCAATCCCCCGGCCGTCAAACACATAACGATGCGTGCCTGCCTTGAGGTCTTCCGCGACGAGAACATCGACCTGTTCACCCTGAATGGTATGGATGGTCAACCGAACCGGTGCTGTCTCCGGCAGTGTAACTACAATTGTTGTCAGAGGATTGAACGGATTCGGGTAGTTCTGCGCAAGGGAAAATTCTTTGGGAACCGTACTTATTTCCGGAACACTACTTGGAAACCGGAAATCCAGAAGGTTCATCTGTTCAATGGTGAGGGGTTTGGCGAACAGCATCTGGGTGCCGTCTGCACCTGTTTTCAGATACGACCACCTGGCAGGATCAAACGGCTGGTCAATCGGATCGGTTGCGGCACCCGTATAGGTCACGAAATCAAATTGTAAAGCGGTCTGCCATTCCGGCGGCACCGGCACCGCACCGGTTGCACCAACGATTTTTTTATCTGTATCATCCCAGCGCGTGACGGTTATTTTCCCATCCGCAAAATATGCTTTTACATGTTCATTGCGGTGGCAATCCATACATTCACGGACTTTGCGCTTTACCGTATGGGCGGTATATGGTGCGATTGCATAGAACGTCGTATCCCTGTACGTCAGCGCCTGAAATGTGGCTGTCGTGATTTTGCCCGTTTTTTCACTGTTGACCAGCATGATAAAATCATGCATCGGCGGCGGACCGTAAAAGCGCTTCTTATCCTGAGCAGTCTCGGTTTCAAAATGACAGCTGGTGCAGGAGATCACCGATTGTACATGACAGGCGGCACAGTCGGTGGTTTCCAGGTGGAGATCATGGTAAACATTCTGCGGAAGTTCCTCTGTCGGGTGGCAGCCGCTGTTTGTACATCCGGCTTTGATGGCCCCGGGTTCAAATATGGAATTATAGGTCTGTCCATCGCCATGCAATTCTTCCAACTGATGACAGTCTGTACAGCGCATGCCTGCGTCACGGTGCACATCACTGAAATGATCCGCGGCTGCAGGACTGCCGGCTAGATCAATCTCCGTTTTCTGCCGGCTGTGACAGCCAAGACATGTTTCCTGTCCAACGGGCAGCCATTGTTTACGATCATGGCAGTCATAGCAGTCAGGCTGATAGGTGGCATCATCGATCGCAGTGCCGTCAGCCTTGGCCGCTCCATGGCACTTCTGGCAGGCCAGGCTATCCATCGGCACATTGGTGAGGGACTCGAAACCGCCATTCTTCTTTTCATACCAGTATGCCTTGCCACGGCGGGTGGCATGCAGGCTGGTTTCAAATGATGCCAGATCCGGCAGGATGCCGTGCGGTCCCGGACCCGGTGCAAGTCGTTCCCCATGGCAGACCTGGCAATCGGTCAGGACGCCGGCTTTCCCCTGCAGGGCGATCATCTGGGCGTTATCCTGTGCCAACGTTGACGGATATTCAGCATGGGGAGAGCCGTGGCAGAAGCTGCAGGCAACCCCGGCATGACCTTCCGAATCTTTGAAGAGTTTACCCGGCTCCGGTGCATATTCGGATGCATGGCAGCCGGCATCGGCACATCCTGGTTCTTCCAGCCACGGCTCGCGGCCATCCCTGATGGAATTAGCAACCTGTCGCACATTGCCGTGGCAGTGCACACAATCCAATCCGCTGCTGAACATGATCCCGCGATTAAATTCTGCCTGTGGACCTGCATGACAGTTATAACAGTTATTGGTCCGCCCGACATGCCTGTCATGAATTACCTCCGAAAAGGATTCCAGGCCGGGAGTGCCGGAGGTACCGGCAAGGTTTGATGCGTGGCAGGACACACACAGGATTGGTTTATTATTCGGGTCAAAGCCGTCTTCCTCTTCATGCCGGTTCAGGATATCCTGCTCACTGCTGTGGCAGCCGCTGCTGACGCAGTTTATCTCATTTGACACCGGAATGACCGGCCGGGTTTCGGTAAGCAGATTATCATTCAGGTCATATACCCTGATGTAGGCCAGCTGATAAGGATCTGCATTTTGCAGATCACCGTCCTGATAGGGTGTAAGCGGGATGCCCTGGGCAATATAACAATTATCCTTCAGGATCATTTCGCCACTAAGGCCTAGTCCGGTCAAGCCCAGATTATCCGGTGGAGAGTTCACACCATAGAGCTTATCTGCATATTCCCAGAAATTCGTTTTACCGGCAGAGTAAGTATTACCCGGTATTTCATAGATTACTTTGATCCCTGACGTAACGATCTCCGGCAAACCGGTCTTTTCCCCGACCCGGATAACCTGTGCGCGCAGCACATTATGTGGCGGATTCAGCGCAAAATTGCTGAAATCCTGCCTGAATTCATGTATGCCGGTTTCATGCCAGCCGACAACGATATACTTTTGTGCAAACAGAGGAAGTGTCAGGAGTGAAAAACAAATACATACTCCCAGGATTTGTGTTTTTTTTCGCATATCCGCTCCCAGCCTTTTTACTGCTGCCTACCGGCAGCACCTGAAATGGTTAATTGAAAAAAGATAACAGAATTTTTGTAATATATTGATCTTATACTAGAAATAATAGGTTTTTATTAATGAAAATGACGTGACAAAACGCACAGAATGGAGGGCGGCGTGCGGAATATGGAATGCGAAACGAAGAAACGGGAGGCAGGAGTCAGATTGCCTTTAGTAGTTATTAGCGAGGGATTAGGGATAATAAAATCTACTGAAAATACGCGTACGGTAATATATAAATTACCGTTACCAGACTTAGTTTTTGTACAAATATCTTCCATAAAAAATATGAATATTTACCCTGCCAGGGTGGGATGACGACCAAATGGTTAAATAGTCATTTTAATTCGTAAATCCATGGTCATGACAAAACATATAGATTAAAAATTCACGAATTTCATTCTGGTTTTTAAAATGCATTTTCAGGATGATCAAAGATCTGGGTATTTAATAACGTCCGAAGGATGGGTGATCACAACCCCGGATTTTAATCCGGGGAAATCACATCAGGCATACATAATATATCAGGTACATCACAACAAATTAGGACCTGCTCCTACCCAGACATAAAATTAAATATGTATATATTTTTTTGCCTTTTATCTTTATTCTTTTGTCTCTAAACTCAAACAAAAAAACCCGTCTCAATGACGGGTTTTTCGCTGCGGGACAGGGATTCGAACCCCGGCTACCTGGGCCAGAACCAGGCGTCCTGCCACTAGACGATCCCGCAGTAGATAACGACAATTTAAAAAGATATGATTTTTAAATCAAGATGCAGCATCATTGCCTTTAGTTCAGAATAACCAGCTTTTCTATCACCTCGCGCTGCTGGCTGCCGTCCTTCAGAATTATCTTATAAAGATAAACACCGTTTGCCAGCAGATCCCCGTCATCATCACGACCATCCCAGAAATAATGGTTGAAACCAGGCTGCGGTCTGGTCAGTCCCTCCAGCAAACGAATCATCCGGCCTGCTACGGTATAAATTTTAATACGCACCTCGGCGTTGGGCGAGATCCCCTGCGTCTGAAAAGTAAAATTGGTTTCTCCGGCAAACGGATTGGGATAGTTCACGACATTCTCCAGAACCAGACCGACTTCCTCGGCAATACGGAAACGAATTTCCACGTTTGTCGGATTATTCAGATTATCCCATGCCTGTAACGACAGACTGTGCTCTCCCGGATTCAGATCTTCAAGATTATAATTCAGTTTTCCGCTGACATAGCTGTCACGGTCATAGGAAAAAAAGGAGGTTATGTTGACCGGCTGTGCATCATCCACTTTTATTTCGATTGTATGTCCGATTTCACCAGTCAAATTGATGCCGTTCTCATCCTCTAATTCGGCTATGATGACTGGATTGGCCGGGACAAGATCTCCGAGATTGAACTGGGTCTGACCTTTAAAATAGATCTCGATATCGGGACCGGCTGCATCGGTTAAGTTTTCGGATGTCCCGTTAAAAAGAAGGTCATCGGCATACCCGATAGCTTCCTGCCGGGTATTTTCATCCCAGGAGAATACGGTCAGGCGGCCCGACGGTTTATCGAAATACCGGATCGATTTAGGTACGATAAAGTTCCCGTTGAACTGTCCACCATCAACTGTGACTTCGCCTTTAAAGATACGCGGCCCGATCTGGGTATAATAATCCGGACCACCGGTATTTACCGAGTCATACCGGGCATCATTTGCGATCAGGACTGCCCCGCCGGAAAACGTTACACTTTGCTCACCGTCCCTGTTTTCAACGATCAGGCCGTCAACCGATACCTTTGTCAGCGCCTTCAGGGTATCCGGTTGAATGCGCGCGATCCGGATAGATTTTCGCGGATCGGCGAGGTACATGGTCGGATCGGCGAACAGATGATACTTTTGGTCATTGGGCCCTGAACCGGTGGCAAGCAGCATGGCTTCACCCAAACGCCGGCTCGCTTCTCCATCGGGGAATAAATGTATGAAGAAATCACGGTTTATCTCATAATTTTCGTTCGAATACACCAGCCGTGATGAGGAAAGCATACCGATTGCACCGCGGTTTTCCACCCAGATAAGTGCCTCGGTAAAGCTGGGATCTTCCGGATCGTCATATTTGCCGAAATCACAGGTTGCGGCAATCCAAAAGGTCAATTTTCCTTCATTCTGGATGCGGTTAAGATCCCGCGACATATTGAGCACATTTTCATGCGCCCATTCTTTCGGACTGCCGTGCCCGACATAATTGATCAGTAAAGTCCCTTCATTCAGCTGATCGATAATTGCCTTATTGGCCTCCGGTTTAACCCGGCCAAATCCTCCCGGAGTGGAATTGAATGCAGATAAATAAATTTTGCGTTTGATGAATTTGTTCAGTTGACCAAGCGTGGCCAGCTGCTCAGCCTGACGCTGATGGATCCACTCTGAACTGCTCAGACTGGTTACTTCATCATCTCCGACAAAGGTCAAAACTGTCTGCCATCCGTCACGGTTGCGCTCATTCTCATAACGCTTTAATTTATCGACCATCCGGATAGCATCAATTTCACTTTCCACAGGTAATCTTCCGATTGCCAGGTTCGGCGTGATATAGCTGAATCCGGTCGAATTAAAATCGACATCAACATAGAAATTATCGGTCTCCCGGCTATCGATCTCGTAATCGAAACTGATCTCATATGGTGGAATCCAGTTTGTATCGGCGACAACAATATTTCTGTAATCATAGTGGCCGTCACCAAAGAGCAGCACATAAAATGGTTTTGGATCCGCCCACTGATGATAGGCGTAGCGGATAAAATCACGAATGGCCACCGGATCATGAACACCACTACCGAACCAAAAATATATATCATCGGTTGAAACCGTTTTTCCGGTCAACGGATGCTCTCCCTGGTTGCGCAATTTCACTATTTCCTCGGCATAGCCGGTAAAAGCCGGATGGGTTATTACCAGGAGATCGGCGCTGTTGAGCGGGTCAAGCAGATTGGCCTGTGGCGTTACCTGTTGTAGTGCTGATACAGTATTGATCCCGGTAGAATTGGTGGTCATTGCAACCAGCCGCCGGTGGCGGTTGTCTGAAAGATTCAGTTTTAAATTCAGGATTCCGTTCTGAATATTACTGTCATGACTGATCACAGATACATTTTCCGGATCGGTTATATCGAGAATCCTGACTTCACCGCCGGTAAATCCGTTGATTGTATAATTGGCAACACCACCCAAAGTATTAGTGTAAAAGAACAGCAAATTGTTTTTTGCGGTGAGCGCCCTTGGATAATATACTTCAATCCAGTCAAGATAGGCATTGCATTCCTGGTAATTACCCTTATAGTCAACTTTAAATGTATTGTTACCGGTGATCAGATAATCCGATGTGATGACGGAAGTTTCGAATATCCTGCTGATGCGGCTTGACAGCCGGCTGTTTATAAATACCGGACTGGCAACACGTTCGGGATTGATAAAAACCGTAAAAAAATATTCGTATTTCAGTGGATCCAGCCATCTGATTCCGTTTCCTGATTTAAACTTAAATTTGAATCTGGCTGGTATATCAGCCCCTGGCAGGGGATCAAGTACTGCTGTCTGGGTATAACTGCCGTTTAATCCGAAAAACCGGTTACCATACCAGTCAGTTCCCGAGGCGAGCAGATTATATTTATCTTCTTCAATCCGGACACGGTCGGTAAACCATGTTTCATTAACAGAAACTGCTGCGCCAGGGATATCGGTTATCTGCATACGTTTGCCGGCAGCACCGCCATAGCTCAGCCAGTAGAAATTCCTTATATCATAAGGCTGTTCGGTGTAGATGAAATCATTGGCACCGGAGTCAAATGACCACCCGCCAGGGCCGCTCCCAAAAAAAAGGATATAATCATTTTCATCAAAACTGCCATCTTCTTCTCCGACCACCAGGACAGCGTTCTCCTGTGGACCCAGGTCTTCAAGCGGTGTGGCACTTGTTTGAACCGGAAGTGGATTACCGCCATGGCTGAAGATACGGAGGGTTCGCGGGTCCAGTGAAGCGACGTCAATCCCGGCCTGAATCAGCCCATTGCGATCAATCCGGTAAATCCCGTCTTGTTTAATTTCCATCCTGAACCACGGTCCGGACGGAATATCGGCTGCCTTCCGCAATGTACGTTGCGTGGTACGGAGCCATTGCCTGCCCTGTTCAAAATTTATGACTTTTTGCTGGTAGATATAATCCCCTGCCGACTTGCTCATTCGCCCTGCACCGCCGGTACTCCCGTTGCTGAAATGAATCTGTAGAACCGCCGATTGAATAAGCTCAACAACACGCCGCTGATCATCAAAACTTACCGGATAAAACCGCACCCGGACGATGGGCAGATCCCTGAAATACTGTATTTCGGAGACGTCTGTAAGCGCTGCAGGTCTGAAATTATAATTGGTCGGATCGGCTTTCAGGTCATAGACCGTTAAACCGAATTTGTCCCTTCCCTGGACACCGGCCGGCAGGGGGCGAACATCAGGATAATACTTTCGTTTCTTTTCAGCTACCAAGACCGTTATTTTCGCACCAGCCGGAACAGCAATATAGAATTCTTTGTAAGGTATTTGAGGCTTTCCTGGATCTTTGGTCATTGTACTCTGGTTGAAATCAATATAGTGAAAATTGCCCGTATTATCGGAAATCCGACTTATATCAAGCTCGTCCAGGTGCCATTTTAATGTGAGTTCTGTCCGGGAAAAGTTGTCAACAGTTAGATTCTGGTCAGCGGCAAACAGAAAGGCGGGAAAAATCACTAACAGCACGCTTATTACCGTCATGAATTTGCATCCTGACATTTTTCAACTCCTGATAATTTCTGGTTCGTAGCAATTCTTGACCGGTTTTCCTCGTGCTTTATATTATAGAATATTTTTTATTCTCGATCAAAAAGATAAAAGTATTTGTATATACTGGTCAATATATCCTGCAAATGAATTCTGGTATGTTTCAAACAGGTGCTGTCCGGCTGATATTTATCACAGTCTTTATTGCTTCTTTTTTTGGAATGGAGTTCTGTCTCCAACCCGTCACAAACATCCTTAAAAATTACGCTCAGGATATTAAAATTTAAATTTAATCCGATTACCGGGATGAGTCAATCGACAATTATCGTTATGAGGATATTAACCACTGATTGGGAGATTATGTTCCGAAAGAATACAAAATTTACTTTTAGCAAAAAAAATCGAAGATTCTTTATTTTGATCCGAATAATTAGGATAAAGTTCAGATGAGATATTGATATGAGCAGTTTAAATGACCAGGAAAATAACTTGAATAGCAAAATATGCGTCGTTAAATTAAATAATATTAACAATTTTTGAAGAAAGGTTCCGGATTTTGTCAAAATTTTGGCTTTACATTTTTTCTGTCCTTTTTGCCATGCTGTTCTTCAGCAATGCGGCTGTTGCTGTCGAAAAACGTAGTATTGGGATTCTTCCCTTTGAGAATCTTAAAAATGAACAGCGGTATGAATGGATTAATTTTGGTTTACAGTATCTATTGTCCAATAAACTCGCAAATGTATCTGCTTTTTATGTTCCGGATCAATCGATAATCAAGAAGGTTCTCGCAGAATCCGCATTTTCCTCCGGTAAAATTAACGGCGACCTCGTATATCGGATCGGACGTGAAACCGGTATAAACATTGGAATCACAGGCTCTTATGCGACAAATGGCCAGAACCTGATTATTAATCTCAACGTAGTCAATTCGTTTAACGGCGCCTCTATTTTATCGAAGCAGTACAGTCAGACTTTGAATGATATATTCAGTATAGCCGATGATATCGCCCAGAATATACTGAATCTCGCTGCGGTGACGCTTACGCCCCAGGAACAGGCAATTGTCAGCCGGCGCATCACTTCATCCCCCAAAGCATTTGAATATTTCTGCCTGGGATATATTGAAAATGAAAAAGCCAATAAGCAGATGGAGATTATCACCGGCCTGTTCCGGCAGGCTATCCGGGAGGATAGTAAATTCTGGGAAGCTTTCTACAACCTGGGAATCGCCTACTTCAATAACCATGAATACGATAACGCTCTGCAGCAGTTTGACATTATCATCAAATCCCTGCCGAATTTCGAAAAACCATATTTTGGCCGGGCTCTTATCTACATGCGCAAGGAGGATTACAACCGGGCAAAAGCGGATTTTACCAAAGTTACCGAATTCAATCCCAATGATTATAAACCGTTCTATTATCTCGGATCGCTAAGCGGAAAATTAAAACAGTACAAAGAAGCCGAAGACTATTTGAACAAAGCAACGGAATTGAATCCCGACTTCGCCGACACGTACGCCGAAATGGGGAATATATTCTTTGATCAGAATTTATTCCGGCAGGCTATTACACACTATAAACGTGCCGCAGAGCTGGATCCCTCGAATTATACGGTAAAGCAAAAATTGGGTGAGAGTTATTACCGCGTGCAGACATACTACAGTGCTTACGCTGAATTTAAGAAAATTCTGGAAGTTTATCCCACGGATCCGGCAGCAAATTTCATGCTCGGCATCACGGCATACAAGCAGGCCGTACTGAGCGAACTGATTGAGGCATTTTTAGAAATGTTCGATCCAAATCTGGCAGAAGAACAGCGGCAGCGTTCAAAAGCCGGTTCATCGGTCAGAGAACGCACAGACGTATATCATGAAATGGCCAGGTCATTTTATACAGCGCAGAAAGCTTCCAATGGTTTTCTGGAGGCAACGTTCAATTTGGCGCTAACATATCATGAGATGAATCAGCTTGACAGTGCAAAGATTTATTATGAGAAATCGATCCAGATCCAGCCGGATCTGATCCGGGCACACATAAAACTGGCAAAACTGTATGAGGAAAAGGGCGAAAAAGGGAAATCACTGGCCAAATATAAAGAAGTCGTTGAAATAGATCCAACCTATTTCGCGGTTCATCCCACACTGGGACCTTTTCACAATTATATCAATATCATCGAGGTGGTGCTGAGTGATCTGGACAAAGTACTGAAGGAGCGTCCTGAAGATCTCTCCGCGAATCTGACACTGGCAAAGATTTATTACGCACAGGGCTTCCACGGGAAGGCCGCAAATGTATTCAGAAAAGTATTGACGATCAATCCTAATGAGCCGGAGGCGAAAAAAATGCTCGCCCAGCTGGAGCGTCGCTGAATAGGGCTATTCTTTCAGAAGATCAATAATCTCCTTATTTTCAGGGAATCTCCCCTGGCGTAACTTTGAATATATCAAATCCCCGTCACGGGCTATCTCAAATGCACCGCCCGAGCTTTTTATCATTTCAATTTCGATTCCGCTGATTTTTTTTTTCAATTCTTCAGCCAGACCGGCTGCACGCGGATAATAATTTCAGACCACACAGTATTCAATAGTTACCTTCATTACATATTCCTATTTAAGTAATTTTATTTTTTCAATCAACGCATCGGTTAGTTCCTGGGTTGTACTCGATCCCCCGAGATCCGGCGTCATATGACTTTTTTCTGCCAGATAGAGGGTAATCGCTGCGCGTATGCGGGCGGCCACCTTTTCTTCACCAATGTAGCGCAGCATCATTACCGCTGAGGCAATTGTGGCAAGTGGATTTGCAATTCCTTTACCCGCAATATCTGGCGCACTGCCATGGACCGATTCAAAGACGGCAAGTTTGTCGCCTATATTGGCACCGGGTACAAGTCCAAGCCCGCCTACTAATCCTGCCGTGAGATCAGAAATGATGTCGCCGTAGAGATTGGTCAGCACCAAAACATCGAACTGTTCCGGTCGCATGACCAACTGCATGGCGCAGTTATCGACGATAATCTCACGATAATCGATTTCCGGAAACTTTTTTGCCACATTACGAACACATTTCAGAAACAGTCCATCGCTTTTCTTCATGATATTAGCCTTGTGGACCGCATGAACCATTCGTCTGTTATTCTCTCTCGCCCATGAGAACGCGAAATTTGCTATTCGTGTCGAGGCTTTTTCGGTAATAATTTTAAGTCCCTGGGCAATTCCAGGGGCGATTTCATTCTCCATACCGCTGTACAGATCCTCTGTATTTTCCCGGAAAATGATTAAATCTATCGGTGCATGATGGTAAGAGATGCCGAGTGATGAGCGAACCGGCCGCACGTTGGCATACAGGTCCAGTTTCTTTCTGAGTTCAACGTTCACCGACCGGAATCCCTCACCTACCGGTGTAGTCAGCGGACCCTTCAAAGCGACCCGATTGCGCCTTATCGATTCAATTGTCGCGTCAGGCAGCGAGTCGCCATAGGTATCTACGGCGGTAACGCCGGCATCGACAATCTCCCAGTCAATTATTACCCCAGCAGCAGCCAGGACTTTACGTGCCGCCGACGTCACCTCCGGTCCAATACCGTCTCCCGGAATGAGTGTGATCGTATATTTTTTTAAAGCGGCCATAATTACATCCAGATAAATAAAAAGCGCATCAGGGTGATGCGCCTCGCTTATAAATTACATGCCGGTCAGGCCACAGTAATCTCTTTCTGCAGATAGACATCCTGAATGAGGTTGAGCAGCGCTGCACCGTCCTTCATCGGACGTTGAAAGGCCTTGCGACCGGAAATCAGTCCCATTCCTCCGGCCCGTTTATTAATTACTGCGGTCATCGCCGCTTCGGCAAAATCGTTGGCACCGGAAGCGCCACCGGAATTGATCAGACCGGCCCGTCCCATATAATTATTGACAACCTGATAGCGGGTCAGATCGATCGGGTGATCAGTGGTCAATTCTGAATATACCTTTTCCGAAGTTTTCCCAAAACTGCCAAGTTTTTTAGCCACGGCTATGTATCCGCTGTTATTTTCAGGTAATTTTTGCTTGATAATGTCCGCCTCGATGGTGACCCCCAGATGGTTGGCCTGTCCCGTAAGATCGGCGGATACATGATAATCCTTGCCATCGATTTTGAAATTTGAATTGCGCAGATAACACCACAAGACCGTTACCATACCGAGCTCATGGGCATACTGAAAAGCTTCGCTGACTTCTATGATCTGCCGCCCGGATTCTTCCGACCCAAAATAGATCGTTGCCCCCACGGCCACAGCGCCCATATCCGCAGCCTGTTTTACACCAGCGAACATGATCTGATCATATTTATTAGGTGCTGTCAGAAGTTCATTATGATTTATTTTGACAATAAACGGTATTTTGTGAGCGTATTTCCGTGCCACTGCGCCAAGCACGCCCAGTGTTGACGCACATGCATTGCAACCGCCCTCGATGGCCAGTTTTACAATATTTTCCGGATCAAAATATAACGGATTGGGCGCAAATGAAGCGCCCCCGGAATGTTCGATCCCCTGATCTACAGGCAGAATAGACAGATATCCCGATCCTGCCAGTCTGCCACTGTTTAATATCAGCTGCATATTACGCAATACGGACACCGGCCGGTCTGAGTTGATCCAGACCCGGTCGACAAAATCCGGTCCAGGCAAATGCAACATACTTTTCTCGACTGTCTTACATTTATGCTCCAGTAAATCCCGGGATGCATCACCCAGATACTTGATAATTTTATCCATCATGGTTTAATCTCCTTGTGAAACGTCTTCCTAAGTATATTATCCATAAGTGTTTATTTTACTAAAAAAGAGAATAGAAATAAATAGTCCATGGTCTAATTCTCCTGCTCATTTTTTTCCACGTACACGGGCAGAAGAATCCTGAAGCTGGTTCCCTTTCCGATCTCGCTTTCAACGGTAATCTGGCCGCCGTGTTCCAGTATGATCTGATAGACGATGGACAGGCCCAGCCCGGTACCGTATGATTTGGTGGTGAAAAATGGATTGTACATATTGTTCAGGGTATCATTGTCCATGCCGATTCCTGTATCGGAAATGGTGATTTCATTGTAAACATCCGAGAAGAGCTTCGGGATCCGCTGCCGTCGGTCGATCATCAACTTTGTTTCTTCCGGCAAGCGGGCGCGGATAGTCAGGGTTCCGCCCTTTGACATCGCATCGATCGCATTAATGATCAGGTTAAAAAATACTTGTTCAATCTGATGAAAATCGACAAATATTTCTTTCAGATCCCTCGAATAGATCTCTTTTACGACAATGTTGTGCTCCTTAATCTTACGGCGAAAAAGGGGCAGTACTTCATGTAGGATGTCAGGGATCTTACAGCGTACCGGATTCGGCCTCTGTGGTTTGGCATAGGAAAAAAATGATTTCAGCAGTTCATCCAGACGGTTCACCTGCCGGACAATGCGTTCAACATACTCTACCCTTCCCTGATCCTCCTGCAACTCATCCTGAAGGGCCTGGGCCATAGCTTTGATCCCAGCCAGCGGATTCCGGATCTCATGAGCGATACCGGATGCCAGCACCCCGAGAGAAGCCATCCGGTCCATTCGGATGATTTCCGCCTGCACACGTTTAGTCTGGGAGATTTCCATAAAGGTCATCGCATAGCGGCGACCTTTTTTGGTGGAGACATCGTAGATCGAATATCCCATATAAAACATTCTATCTGCTTCCCTGATCACCATCATTTCCTGCCGCAGCACAGGAAATTCGTTTTTTTCAAGATATTTCCCGATTTCAAGTGGAGCCTGAGGGCCAAGAACATTATTTAGGATAAATTTTTCCGAAGGCTTTACCCGGAGAGCCAGTCGAGCAAATTTGTTCATATACAGGATATCGAACCGCCGGTTGAAGATCAGTATGCCAAACTTCAGCATATCAAGCATCTCCTGAAGATCAGGGGATAACTCGCCGACCTCCATGGCCGGCATGTTACGCAGTAAAATACCCTCAAGATGATAGATCATTCTCTGAACCGTGATCATCGTCAGTGCGATATCGTTCGCATTGAAAACGGGCCGTGAAAGCTTATTGATCAGGACAAACCCCCCCACAGGTTTCTGAATCACCATCAGCGGGATAAACATCATTGACCTGATGCCGATTCCGAGGGATTCTTCCGCTTCCTGAACAAAAGGATCTATGAGTGTTTGATTGTCAAATACCACTGGTTGGTTTCTTAAAAATGCGGAACGGATTTCACTGTCACTAAAATTGTAACTGACCAGTTGGGTAATATGTTCGAAGGATTTGCCGTATGACTTGTGGATGAGCAAGTTTTTCTTCTCATCATATTCCAAAAACACCACATGTTCGGCCGCAAAAGTCAATTCCATTCTCTGCGTAAACTGGGTCTGCAAGTTATAGAAGAATTCCGGGTTGGTTTGGCATTCACCCAGCGAAGGAATCTGCAAAATGGTATCGAGATGATAGATGAGTTTTTTTTCGCTTTCGATCACATCATCATAAAACAAACTTTTCTGTTCAAGTTTTCGCACTGCAATCAGGTTGCGACACAGAGTGAGCATTTCAATCTCATTATAAGACTCGAGAAGTGAAGCGCTGTATTCATCTTTCAGAATTTCGATCCTGCTCTTACTCTGCTTTTCATGAAGCAAAAACAGGAAGGGAACTTGTAAATAATCGCTTGGTACACGGAGGGAAAAGATTTCTTTCAAATCAATATAAGGATTGGTAACGCAATCGAAAATAATGAGGTCAAAATCCTGACTTTTAAATTCCGAGAAAGAAACATCCTTAAAGGTAATGTGAGTGCATTCGGCTTCTATATGGCGCAATTGAGCGGTGAAATGGTCGGCGCGTTCTTGATCATTGGAAATGCAGGCTATTTTTGCAGGTTCTGCTCTCATGTAGGTGAATTCGTTCAGGAGAAATCAGAACGAAACGATTCATAATCAAGAATAATTATCTTATTCCCTTCTTTACGCACATATCCCTGTTCTGCCAGGGATTTCAATACACGGGAGATGGTTTCACGGCTGGTACCGGCCATGTTTGCAAGGTCCTGCTGCGGCGGCAGTTTTGAAATTTCCACCTGACCAAGGTGAATCTTTCCTGAATCATCGGCAATTCGTAAAAGTGTACTGGCTACTTTACCGGTGGCATTTTGGAGAGATAAGCTTTTTATCTGTGAGTCACTCCGGCGTAAACGGTGGGCGAGCTCTTTGAGCAGATTAATCGCAATTTGCGGGTAATCATGCAGCATCTGGAGGAAGTCCTCACGATGAATAACCATGATGGTTGAGTCTTCCAGCGTCACAACGTTAGCGGAGCGGGCCTGACCATCCAGAATGGACATTTCACCGAAAAAATCACCTTCACTGAGGATGGAGAGAATTACTTCCCGCCCTTCATCACTGATCCGGCTGATCTTGACGCGACCTTCCAGGATAATAAACATAGTGGATCCGACTTCTTCTTCAATCAGGATCATATTATCCTTGCGAAACACCTGTTTTACTGCGACTTTGGTTATTTCAGCCAGGTCATGATCGCTCAATTCGGAAAAAAGGGGGATATATTTTAGGTGAGAGATGTCCATACAGCCTCTGCTAAATTATTGAGTTTTTACGATCCGATAAGGGATATTATATGTATCTTTTAATTCTTCGGCATATTTCCGCGTATCATCGGAATCATTTTTACCGGTAATCCAGACGCAGAACAGCGGTTTTCCGTTAATCTCACGATTAACAATTTTGGCATCCAGTCGATGTTGATTCAGCAGATCGAGCATTTTTTTGGCATTATCATGATAGCTGAACGCACCAACCTGTATGGCATAAAGAGGTTCATCAGGTTGTAAAGGAGGACTTTCTCTTTCAGGTGATGTCATACCAATTTTCGCCTGAGGCAGGCTGCCCGGTTTACGTTTTGCAACCTCTGCATAGCTCGCCGCTTTAACATAATAACCCCGTGCATAGTAATATTGGGCTATCTTATCTGCGGTTACTGTTCTAAGCCACCCGTCGGACTCCTGATACAACCGTTCAAAAGCAGTTAAAGCCTCATCCCCGTTTTCATTGAATATCGTTCTGAAGAATATGATATCCGGGATCTGGGCGGCGCTTTCCGGCAAGGTCGCCAGGGTTTGTGCCAGTCGTTCAATGGCGCGCTCTTCATACAGGGTATAAATTTCTGCTAGATCCTGGGCGCGGGCTAAACCGGCCCACAAAACAGGCAGGATGCAGAGTAAAAGGTTAAAATTAATCTGTACCCGATTCATCTTTATTGACATTCTTGCGTTCGATCAGTTCCACAACATTATCGGTAAATTTGCGTTCCATCAATTCTACTGCCATTTTGGCCGCTTCTTTAAACTGGCTTTTATCAAAAAGTACACGGATCATCTGAGCCTGAATCATAGCCTGATCGATTTCCTTTTTTTGAGACTGCTGAAGCAGTTTGAGAGCATCGTTATATTCACCCTTCTTCCGGTAGATATCTGAGAGAGAGATTATCGCCTCCAGATTGTCTTCATTATCCTGCAATATATTTAGATATAATTCCTCGATCTTACTGAACCGGCCTTTTTCATAATGTGCTTTTTCCAGCCGCTCGAAGGCTAAAAACGCTTTTTCGGGTACTTTATCGCACAATTCCATCCAGGAATTTATGGCATCATTGGTCCGATCTTCGTTCCGGTATGAATCTCCAAGATGGAGGTAGGCTTCGGCACATTTCTTGTCAAGTTTGATCGCATCCTTATATACGATTCGTGCCGCCCGTTCATCTTTTTCGCGCGCAACCCGTTCGCCATCAAGAACTTTATAATACGCCAGTTTCTGCTTTCCCTGGGCGGTATCACTCAGATCGCTTTGTTCGTACAATTCGTAGGCCTTTTGCCATTCCTTCCGCTCCTCATAAATTTTTAGCAGATAAGGGGTGACCCAATTAATCAACGATTTATTCTGGCGAAGTTCATCAAGCAGTTTTTCGGCTTTTTCAAATTGTTTTGCATACCAGTAATCCAATGCCAGATTCTTACGGATCTCTATCTTTGCATCATCGGCAATATTTCCGCGCAGCATCAAATCTTTATGTATCCGGATAGCATTATTATAGAGCCCTTCACGGCGCAGAATGACACCAATTTTGATATAAGCATCCAGATTATCGGAATCATGTCTGACCGTCTCTTTAAATTTTTCGATCGCCCGCCGGCTTTCGCCATCCGCCATGTAGCGCAATCCTTCGAGGTATGACGTATCTTCCCGGGTTCGAATCCGCTTACGTTCATAATAGATATAAAGAAAACTCAGGGCAACCGTAATAAACAGCAGGATGATCAACCAGAATTCTATCGAGAGCGCATTTTCCATCGGTTACTTCTCCAGAAGGTCTATCGATTTTGATTCGCCATCGATCTTGGTGTCAGCATCCGGGATCTCATCAATGGACATATTTCGCAGCCCGTCAAGTTCACGCATCAGCTTTGATCTTTCCTTCCTTAGTGCACGTACTTCTGATTTGGCGCTAAGTACATAGGATGACAGGAAAATAGCTCCGACAATCGTACCTATGAAAAAAGTAATAAATATGACAACGATGAGGTTAACATTTTGGTAGGTTGCATGGAAAAGGTGAATCGTCACATATTGACCCAGATTCATGGCAAAAAACCACAGCACGATTGCTCCGATGATGATCCAAACAAATACACCCAGAATGCGCATGTCAGCTCCACACTTAAATTTCTATTATTTATAAATATAACGGTGCAGAGCAAAAGTTAAGTAAAATGCCTGAGAATTACAAGCCTTTAAAATGGGGTGTTTCCGGTGAGATCAGCATCCAAATTTTCGAATTCTAGACTGTATTTGCCATTAGCGAGGATTTCTTTCAGGATCGTAAACAATTTTGGATCCCATAAACCGGCCTTGGTTTCGTTTTCCATAATTTTCAGCGCCTCTTCTTTCGGGAGGGCCTTGCGATACGGGCGTTCGGTCGTCAGAGCATCAAAACAGTCCACCACCCCGATAATCCGTGCGTGAATCGGTATTTTATCCCCCTTCAACCCTTCCGGATATCCACTGCCATCGTATCTTTCCTGGTGATACCGGATAACCGGCAGGACTGGCTGCAGTGTTTTAAGGGGTCGACATATATTCTCACCGATAACCGGATGGGTCTTGATAATCTCAAATTCCGCTTCGGTCAGGGGACCCGGCTTAAGCAGAATTGAATCGTCGATGGCAATTTTACCAATATCATGAAGCACCCCGCCCCGTTTTAGAATCAACTGATCCGCATCGGATAATTCCAATTCCTCACCAATATAGTGCGCAAGAATGGATAACCGTTCACAATGACCTTCGGTATATTCGTCTTTCGCTTCAACTGCCCGGGCGAGACTGAAGATCACCTGTTCTGCATGTTCAAGTTCGTTGATATAACTGCGTAATTTAAGCAGGTTCTTAACCCGTGCAAGCAGCTCATAAACGTTGAACGGTTTGGAAATAAAATCGTCAACGCCCGCATCCAAACCTCTCAGGCGATCCTGCTGACTGTCAAGTGCCGTGATCATAACGACCGGTACCAACCTGGTTTTAGGATCATCCTTAATGGTTTTGCACACCTGGAACCCGTCCATACCCGGCATAACCACATCAAGCATTATCAGGTCAGGAATGATCGTTTTAATGAATTCGAGTGCCTCGATACCATCTCGGGCAGAATAGATCGCATAGCTGTCGTCATGACGATTCAGAACTTCTGCGATCAGACGGATATTTTGCGGAGAATCATCCACAACCAAAATGGCTGGCTTTGTGGAATTCGCCTGACGCATTGTCTCATTATCCGGATAATCTGTCAAATAAAATTGATTCATACTTGCCACATATCACCTGCAAAGAACATTTCCCTAAGATTACATGCACCTTACTTTTCAGTCGCGCTTTCCATTTCGCTGAATAAAAGTTTCCCCGCAGCAAGATTTCACAATAAATCGAAACCTTTCAACCGGTGCCGGCGAGTGCTGATCAGCAGTTACACGCCAGGACTCCGGTCATCTGCAATGTTGATTCGTCCACCTACTCTAATTTATACACCGCAGGGATCCCAATCAACACAATGATATCCATACCATCGGCACAAATACGTTGATCTTTACTAATTTTCAGCGGCTGATTACGGTTTAGCTGCAAAATATAATCCTTTACTCTGATTTCCACCTTATACAGCAGTAAGTTATTATGGCGATCATATCGTTAACGTACGTTGACTAACGGTCCCCTTGAAAGACAAATCATTATCAGCGGTAAAACGGAGGTTTGTATTCCGGACCGCCTGTGTTTTCTTATCCGGCGTGGTTATCCAAGCTCCTGCCGAATAATTTACTCGTTGATACTTCAATACCGCTGCCTTTATACTGATTATCGTTCCGATATGCAATATAGATTTAAAGAATCATCTGCAGTGTCGATTATAAGAGTAACAGGAGGAAATGTTCTATGTCCATTTTTAAAAAGATCTTCGGTAAAAAAGAAGTGCCTGTAATCAAACGGGATGCACCCGTGACCGACAGCGATCTGTCAGATTTTAATATGTTCATGGATAGCGGAACCGAGCGACAGGATTCTGATCTGAATGAAGTGAATGAACATCTGAATTTTGTCAGTGGCGGGGCAAGTACGTTTAAGCGCAGGCTGTGAGCTTTGAGGCAGCGACAGAGGGGGAAAATACCAAATCGCTGCCTTTTCCTCATTCTGCCCTTATATTAATTCTATGTATGGTACTTGCAACACAGTTTTATATATTTATTCCCTGTACAAACATCTGCTGGCAGTGTGTCGTTGAATTCCGCTGACTTCATCCCTCCAAAGCGCATCACGGGAAATACTTTCGCGAACTGTTTTTATTATCATACCGGTATTCGAGATAAGCCAGTTTGGTGCCTGGAGGAACTTTGAATACCAGCAATCCATCGGCCATCGGTTTTGCATCATTCAATACCTGATTCTCAAGACTCTTGCCTTTCAGGAAAATATTCATCATATCCGTATCCATCTGAAAGCTCTCACCGCTGGCACCGACCAGCCGAAAGCGATCCACATTGAGATTTACCGGAGTTGGCAGGTAATTTTTCACCGTTACATCAAAGATCAGTTGCATTTTTTGCTGCCGCATATCGGCAATTGCCAGCGAAACCTGATCCCGGTAATTGAGGACTGATATGGTTTTCTGGCGGATTTTATTCAGCAGATTAAGGAGATCCTGGTCATTGGGATCATAATCCGAAGCCTTTTTGACATAGTATTCAGAAATAAAATAATAATCCACATCACGCATTTTACGGGCCTTTTCATAGGAATCATAGGCTTTGGTTTTCATGCTCTCAAAGTTATCCCGAAGAAATTTCTCCATCAGGGAATCGGCTGCGACATTGGCCGTATCCATTGACTGCGCATTTTTAATGTTAACAAAAGCTTCATTCAGATTGCCCTCCTTTTCCAGGTCGTTTGCCGGAACCGCATTCATATAAGCGTCCGCTAAAGCCACAAGGATCTTTGAATACAGACGCTTAAATTCCTCCGATGGGGAGCCCGGAATGAATTCAGCCGCTTTCTCGATATTTCCGGCAAAGCTCTGCACATTACGCGTCTTATCATAGAGCTCCTTACCCCGGAGCATATACGAAAGAGCAATTTTTTCATCGATGGCTTTGCTGTACATCGGTTGTTCTTTTTTCAGAGTTGTGAAGAGGCGTATGGATTTGGTATAGTCACCGTTCTGAAAAGCCTGCTCGGCCTCAGCCATTGGATCTGATCCACATTGCCAGAGCAAAGCGGCAGAAAAAAGGATGAAAATGGTCTGTGAAATCTTCATGATAAACTTACCTCATTTTATAAAACATATCGGCTGATACTCCATAACAACTGATCCATGCTTCTTCAGACAGCTTTTATCTACTCATGATAAATATTCGGAAAATATTCAGTTAACTATAATAAATACCGATATTTTAAATCAATTCGTTTTAGTCGGTTAATGAATACATTTATAATTTTACTCTTAACTAGACAATTAACAACATTCCAATACAATTCATGATAATCTGTTAACATTTCCTTAGATTTTTTTATTTTTATTCTTATTTTTATTTGATTTAGTGCATTTATGGAAATATATTGCCGCTCAGATGAGTTTCTTACTCCATCGGATGAATTTTCCCGGATCTGCTTTACAGCATTTTTATATGGTTAAATCGGCGAAATCTGACCCGCCGGTTTATTGATTTCTCGGTTGTTTATTCAGAGATACTTTCCATAGTGTAATCCAAAATAGATGAGGAGGTGATGCATTTGCTTGTCCACTGATCTTTTTTGTGTTTTTTCAGAATCAAAATCCATCAACCATGTATGATTTAACTGGGGTAATCACATGAAGAGAAGAGAGTTTATGAAGACCGCAGGTTTAACCGGGGCTGCTCTGCTGCTGCCCTGGAAACTGAACATGCGGAATCTGTATGCGCAAATTCCCGGTGGGACACTTTCACCGCATGATGTAGCGAAATATGCACTCCCATTAATCAAACCACCTGCCATGCCGATGAGCAGAGGGAGCAACAAAAACAAAGCAAAATACAAAATCGCCGTAAGGCAATTTCAACAGAGAATTTTATCCCCGCCCCATCCCATGACAAAGGTTTGGAGTTACGGCTCGGCAGATTTTCCGGGAACGGTGGCAGAGGGCGGCACCTTCAACTATCCGGCCTTTACCATTGAAAATATCTGGAATAAAACCACACAGGTGCAATGGATAAATGATTTGGTGGATGCCAATGGCAATTTTCTGCCGCATCTGCTGCCGGTCGACCAGACGTTGCACTGGGCCAATCCGCCGGGCGGTCTCGCAGGCAGAGATCGGCGAGGGTTTGATCCAACGCCCTACCTGGGTCCGGTACCGATTATTACGCACGTCCATGGGGCGCATACCACGGAAGACAGCGACGGGTATGCGGAGGCCTGGTATCTGCCGAATGCCATGAACATTCCGGCGGGATACGCGACCACCGGTACATTTTTCGATTATTTCAATCTTAAATACGGGGCAGGTTGGACCCAGGGCAGGGTCTCATTCAAATATCCGAATGACCAGCCTGCGACTACACTCTGGTATCACGATCATACACTGGGCATGACCCGTCTGAATGTATATGCCGGTCCGGCAGGCTACTGGCTGATCCGGGGTGGCCCCAACGATATGGAACTTGGCTATGTTGCTCCGGGTGTCGGTGATGATCCGCTTGGTGAATACACCGAAATCCCGATCGTGATTCAGGACCGTTCCTTTAATGCCGACGGATCCCTGTTCTATCCGGATAACCGGGCATTCTTTGAGGGCCTCGATCCGGCACAGCTGCAGATTCCGTTTATCCCGGACATCGCCTGCGACGGATTGCCCAGTGATGTCTCACCGATCTGGAATCCTGAATTCTTCGGCAACATGATGGTGGTCAACGGCTTCACCTGGCCGTATCTCGAGGTCGAGCAGCGCCGGTACCGCTTCCGCTTGCTGAATGGATGCAACTCCCGTTTTCTGATCTTAAAAACCGATAACGGAATGCCTTTCTACCAGATCGGCGGTGATCAGGGATTTCTACCATCTACAGTGGAACTTAATCAGTTGCTAATGGCACCGGCCGAACGGGCGGATGTGATCATGGATTTTACCAACGTTCCGGTCGGCACTGAGATCACTCTTATGAATCTCGGTCCCGATGAACCGTTTGGCGGCGGTATGCCGGGTGTGGATTTCGATCCTGCCGATCCTGGCAGCACCGGTCAGGTGATGCAGTTCCGTGTTAAACCGGCGACCAGCGCTGACAACTCGATTCTTCCGACAAACCTGCCCGCAGCACTGCCGGTAACAGCAACGGTCTTTAAAGACGTTTCCCTAAATGAAGAGGAATCGGCCAGCGTCAGAGCCAGTGAAGACGCATTAGGAAATATTATTCTGGATTGTGATACCGGCGAAATCTTTGGCCCAACATCGGCCCTGCTGGGAACAGTGAATCCGGATGGTACGGGTAATCCGCTGCTCTGGATGGATACCATTTCAGAAAATCCTGCAGTCGGAGCAACAGAGGAATGGGCTATTCATAATTTCACTATGGATGCCCATCCGATTCATGTGCATCTGGTACACTTTGATGTTGTAAATCGTCAGGTGGTTGATCCTGCTCTCTCCCCCCATGGTGATCTTGGCGCCGGTGCAATAATCGCGCCGGAAGCCTGGGAAAATGGTCCCAAAGATACAGTAATCGCCTACCCTGGAGAGATCACACGGATCAAAATGCTCTTTGACCTGCCCGGATTCTATGTCTGGCACTGCCATATCGTCGAGCACGAGGACAACGAGATGATGCGGCCGTTTCACGTCGGACCAATTCCGCCCGATTCGCCCGTAATGCTGGCGAAAAAGAACGCTGATCTGGCCAAGGCCGCAACAGCTGCGACCACCTTCGAGCTCAAACAGAACTATCCCAATCCGTTCAATCCGTCAACCACGATCAATTTCCGGTTGCCGTCCGACGAGCGGGTGGTTCTGAAGGTGTACAACAGCCGCGGACAGCTGGTCAAAACACTGATCGACCGTAATTATTCCTCCGGCAGCCATTCAGTTTCCTGGGATGGTACCAACGAGCACGGAAAATCGGTAGCCAGCGGTGTGTATATCTACCGGATCAAAGCCGGGAAATACAGCAAATCGGTGAAAATGAACCTGGTGCGGTAATTGGCCGCAGCGGTTCATCTGAACCTGTATTGATTAAAAAGGCTGCCCGAAAGGCGGCCTTTTTTATTAGTGGGCCGAATGATATAAAAGTACGGCTGAGGGTTATGGGGTGAATGGCCTTATCAGCCGGCATCAGACAATTTAGGTTCACCCCCAGGGCAACCATTCGCCGGTGGATCGATCGACTGTTACAATCCGGACCGGCTGTTTGAATTTTGGCATTCTTCCGGATGACGGTTATGCCCATTTATGGATTTCATCCCTGATGGACAGAGCCAGTCCGGCGCCCCGGATTTATACTTTGACCATTTTTTATGCACTGCAATAATATTCATAAAGTCGTGTTGATTATTTCCGACTATAAGCATAGAACCAACAAACGGAATGACCGTGAAACTTCCACAGGAAAAATTTGAACTGATCCAATCCTTCGAAGAGTATATCGCCCGGGGGGGTGACATCCTCTCATTTGCCGATTATTATAACACCACCAATTATACCGAGGATCTCAGCCCGGTAAAAGAGGTAATCATCCTGGGCCTGTGTGAGGAATATGCCCGGGTCGGTGAATATGACCGTATATTCCAGATTCTGAATATTATATTCAGCCTGGAAAAATGGAAGTTGAATAATTTCAAGCGTTTTATGGCTTGTATTGAGGATTCAGAGATACTGGGACCGCTTTACAAAAGCATCTTCAACCTTTACGAAAATTGTAAAAATTATATCAAGTGTTCTTAATCTGCATCCTACCAATATATCCTGCAATCATGATTTATTATAGTGTTGTGCTATACCGATATTCGGACCGGAAATGGTCTGCGTGCCGGCAATCGATCGACGAATTGATGATTATGATAGTCAGGATTTTTCAAATTCTGGACAATAGTGTGTTACTCATGTGGTGAGAATATTTCTCCATCGCCGGCCCAGCTGACGGTTGCGTCATCGACGAGTCATCTCAAATTAACCGTTCTGCTTTTTTCTGCCAAATCTGGTCCGTCTTTGATATAAGTATCATAACTACAATAATATCAATATATTATACGATCTTCTCAACCGGCGCTCGATCAAATTTTTTGGCGACCAATCTGATCAGATTTTAGCAATCATAAAATAATTAAAAAAACTCTTGACAATTACTTATAATTACGTATTATATGCGCCAAATTTTGGTGTGCAACAAACCTGGACATAAAACACCAACAAGAAAGGAAACCTGATCATGAGACAACTTCATATACTGGATGAGGAGACCGATGAACCTCCGCCCCTGCCTAGTGACGCGGAAACAAATTCTTCGTCGGTTCTAACAACCGTCTCCTCTATCTCCCCGCTTACCCGTACCAGTAAGCCCCAAACGATTCAAAATCGTAACAAAATCCTCATCGATAAATTTAACAAATCCCGCAGCACCCCATTAATGTACACCAAGTCTGCGAACGATTTTATAATCAGTCCGGCAGTTTCGGAATTCCGTAAGCGCTTTTATCCCGATTCAACCAGACAACAATGGAATGATTGGCGCTGGCAGTTGCGGAACCGCATTAAGGACCTGCAGGGTCTGGAGCATATCCTGCTACTCTCCCGGGCGGAAAGAACAGCTATTTCATCCCACAGCGGTCCGCTGCCGAGTTCAGTCAGCCCTTATTATGCAAGTCTTATCGATCCGATTAATGCCGATAATCCCCTGCGCCGCACGGTGGTGATGGTTTCTCAGGAGAACGATATTTCACCCTCAGAGGCCGTTGATCCGCTTGATGAAGATAAGGATTCACCGGTTCCTGGACTGGTTCATCGATATCCGGACAGGGTGCTTTTCCTGGTCACCGGTTTTTGTGCCGTTTATTGCCGCTATTGCACCAGATCACGTATGGTCGGTAACCAGGGTGGTGAGTACCGGTTCAGCCTCACCCAATGGGAAAACGCGCTTGAATATATCAGGTCACATACAGAGATCAGGGATGTCCTGCTTTCCGGTGGTGATCCGCTGACACTCGCCGATGAAAAACTTGAGTGGTTGCTCTCCAGACTGCGACGTATTCCGCATATCGAGTTTGTACGCATCGGCACCAAAGTCCCGGTGGTATTACCTCAAAGGATCACTCCCGGTTTGCTGAATATCCTGCGTCGCTTTCATCCGCTCTGGTTGAGTATACACTTTACCCATCCGGATGAGCTGACTCCTGAAGTGGCGCAGGCTTGCGGCCGGCTGGCCGATGCCGGTATCCCCCTGGGCAGTCAGACTGTATTGCTGAAAGGTGTTAACGATTGTATCGAAACGATGAAACGTCTCTATCAAGGACTGCTCAAAATTCGGGTAAAACCATATTATCTCTATCAGTGTGATCCCGTGGCGGGCACTTCGCACTTCAGAACATCGGTTTCAAAAGGTTTGGAGATTATTGCCGGGCTGCGTGGTCATACTACCGGTTATGCCGTACCTACATATGTCGTCGACGCACCCGGTGGTGGAGGAAAGGTTCCGCTTCTGCCACAAACAGTTGCCGGAAGGGATGGTGATGACCTGCTTTTACGAAATTATACCGGTACAATCTACCGTTATCCGGATCCGGCAGAATAGAAATAAGCAATGAGTAAGTTGAGTTTAGGGATGCGAGTCTGTTCCAGTTGGCGGTAGGCTGGAAGCGATTGGTTTTAACATGGTTACTTATGTGTTAATTGTATGCCTCAACGCTGTTCATCAGCCATCGACCATTGCCCTTTTCTCAAAAATGTTTAATCACTGTAATACAGAAAGGCTGTAACATGTTAAAAATCGGACTGACTTATGATTTGCGTCAGGATTATCTTGATCTGGGATATGGAGAGGAGGAGACTGCCGAATTCGACCGTCCTGATACAATCGACAGTCTGGAATCGGCTTTAATCAGTCTGGATTATGAAACCGATCGCATCGGAAATATCTGGAATCTCACCCGTCGCCTGACTGCCGGAAACCGTTGGGATATTGTTTTCAATATTGCTGAAGGCCTTTATGGAATCAGCCGCGAAGCACAGGTCCCGACGCTGCTTGAGGCGTTTAACCTGCCTTATACATTTTCTGATCCACTGGTTCTAACGCTTTCGCTGCATAAAGGTATGGCCAAGCGGATTTTCAGGGATCTGGGTATATCAACACCGGAATTCAATGAGATAGAAAGTGCTGACCAGATTGACCGGCTCACACTCGACTTCCCTGCTTTTGCCAAACCGATTGCCGAGGGAACCGGCAAAGGTATCGATTCTGCTTCCCGTATCTCGGATCAATTCGAATTAAAAGAAGTATGTATACGGCTGCTCAATACATATCAACAACCGGTTCTGGTGGAAACCTATCTTCCCGGCCGGGAATTTACCGTAGGCATTGTGGGGACCGGTGAAAAAGCCCGGTCCGTTGGAGTGATCGAAGTGATTTTGCTGGAGTCGGCTGAACAGAACGCGTATTCGTATATCAATAAAGAAAAATGTGAAGAACTTGTCGAATACCGCAAAGCTACCGATTCTGAAGCCCGGGAGGCTGAGCTGACAGCACTTTCTGCCTGGCGCGGGCTGGGCTGTCGGGATGCAGGCCGGGTTGACCTGCGCTCCGATGCCAGAGGTGTGCCGAATATAATGGAGATTAATCCGCTGGCCGGAATTCATCCTGATCACTCTGATCTGCCCATCATATGCAAGTTACACGGAATTCCCTATATTGAGCTTATCAGGATGATCATGGAAAGCGCCTTGAGCAGATATAACCATGGAAAAAATGCGGTATCACGTGATGTGACCAAATTATTTAATAATCCGATTACCTGAGCGGGATGAAAGGTAGAAAACCTCAGGCTGATTGCCATGTCTGATATAAGAAATCCGATGGTCGTGATTCTGCATAATAAAGTTGACAGGGAAAGCACGCAGGATGAACTGGATGTCATAGCCCAGGTCGATTCTGTATCACAGGCACTTGTTGAATTGGGGTATAAAACCATGCCTGTACCGTTATCCCTTAATCTGCATGAGGGTTTTGATCATTTAAAATCGCTGAAGCCCGCCTTCGTTTTTAATCTTGTCGAGTCGATTGACGGAACCGGCCGCTTTATATATTTTGCTTCTGCTCTGCTCGACCAGCTGCAACTGCCTTTCAGCGGCGCCGGAACTGATGCTCTATACATCACGACCAATAAACTTCTGTCCAAAAGATGGCTGCATGCCCATGGTATTGCAACACCCTCCTGGATCCCGATGGATGGATCTGCCGGGAAAATGCCGGATTTTGATCCACCTTATATTCTGAAGCCGGTCTGGGAAGACGCATCGGTCGGTTTGGACGACAATTCCGTCTTTTTTACCGGGGATGCTTTCCGAAAAAGAATTGAAAACCAGCAAGATCCTGAGGGAGATTGGTTTGCCGAAGCTTACATCCCCGGAAGGGAATTTAATATTTCTATTCTGGCAGGTGAAAGAACACCGCAAATCCTTCCCGTTGCTGAGATTGATTTTGTCGGTTATCCGTCAGGCAAACCGCGGATTGTGGATTATCGCGCAAAATGGGACGCGGATTCATTCGAGTATCATCATACGGTACGCCGGTTCGATTTTTCCAAAGGTGATGAAGAACTGCTTCTGAAACTACGTGACATCAGCCTGCGGTGCTGGAATCTATTCGATCTCCACGGGTATGCACGGGTGGATTTCCGGGTTGACCGGAACGGAAAACCCTGGGTTCTCGAGATAAATGCCAATCCGTGTATTTCGCCAGACAGTGGCTTTGTGGCGGCCGCACAACATGCCGGGCTCGATTTCAAGACCGTTGTCCGCCGTATCATTAATGATATTCCCCGATTCCGCCACCGGTTGGTGCATTGACCATGTTTCGCATCCAACGCATATACGATCAAAGTTCGACCCAGAATAATGAGATCATTCTGCAGGTGCAAACGATCCTTACCACTCAGTTTAAAGGTATTTCCGTGGAGGAAATAGCCAAATTATCTGAACACCTGCGTAATCCTGTTAAATACCGTTTCCGGTCGGTATTGTTTATTGCGGATGATGAAAAAGGTCATTTAAAAGGATTTGCCCTGCTCCACCATGCATCAGATCTGCGTTTCTGCTTTCTGGATTATATTTCCGCCACTGCTGAAAGAACCGGGCGTGGCATTGGTGGTGCTCTGTATGATGACGTCCGTGATTATACGCTGAGTCAGAAAGTTATCGGCCTGTTTTTTGAATGTCTTCCCGATAATCCGGATCTGTGCAAGGATGATAAGGAGTTAAACCAGAATATCGCGCGGTTGCGTTTTTATGAACGATATGGCGCACGCCCGATTATTAATACGGCCTATGAAACGCCGGTATCAGAGCAGGATACCTGTCCTCCCCACCTGGTTTTTGATGATCTCGGTATGTACAGGCTGCCGAGCAAGAAACAGCTGCGTGCTATAATCCGTGCCATCCTCGAGCGTAAATATGGAGATTTATGTCCGCCGGAATATATTGCCAAGGTCGAAAAATCAATTGTCGATGATCCTATCCGCCTGCGTTCTTATCGGTATATCAAAACTGAGAAACTGGCAGCAAAAAAAATTCCAAGTACAGGAGAAAAAATTCTGCTGGTGATAAACGACCGCCATGATATTCACCACGTGCGGGAACGGGGATATGTGGAATCACCGGTACGCATCCAGTCTATTCTCAAGGATATTGAACCATCTGGTCTGTTCGAACAAAAAATGCCGCGCAGGTACGGGGAAAAATACATTTCAGCAGTTCATAATCCCGAATACATCCGATATCTGAGGAAGGTATGCAACAATGTACCGCCTAAAAAATCAATCTACCCGTATGTATTCCCGATTCGTAACAATGCCCGTCCACCGGTGGAGTTGCCGGTTCGCGCCGGCTATTACTGTATTGATACGTTCACACCATTGAATCACAATGCGTATCTTGCCGCCAGGCGGGCTGTCGACTGTGCACTTACCGCCGCCCATGCTGTTCTGAAAGGTCGGACGCTGGCCTATGTGCTTGTCAGGCCACCGGGACATCATGCCGAATACCAGGCTTTTGGTGGTTTTTGCTATTTTAATTCGGTTGCCGTAACAGCCAATTATCTGAGCAAATATGGCCGGATCGCTATCCTGGATATCGATTATCATCACGGAAACGGCCAGCAAAATATTTTCTATCATCGCGATGATGTTCTGACTGTTTCGATCCATGGTCATCCAAAGTTCGCCTATCCTTACTTCAGCGGCTTTAAAGATGAAACCGGCAAACGGGATGGTAAAGGATTCAACGTGAATTATCCCCTGCCGGAGAAGATAAATGGTGCGCAGTATCGTGAAACACTATCGAAAGCGATACGTCGTATAGAAAGGCATAAACCGAGCTACCTGGTGGTCGCGCTTGGCCTTGATACCGCTAAAGGTGATCCGACCGGAACCTGGTTTTTGCAGGCGCGGGATTTCGAACAAAATGGAAAGATGATCGGTAAAATAGGTATTCCCACCCTGGTCATCCAGGAGGGCGGTTACCGTGTACGGTCACTCGGAACGAATACTTATAATTTCTTCTCTGGATTATGGAGCGGATTTTATCAGGAAGCAACTTTACCTCAATAAAGAAAGAAAGTCATGTTTAAATTAGACATTCGGTACCGGCAGGATGTGACGCCGGCAGATCAGCAAAACGTCCACGATATCGTAGAATCCACGGGCTTTTTTTCTCCTGATGAACTCAATATTGCGGTTGAACTGGTGACCGAACGTTTACAGAAAGGTTTGGAGAGTGGCTATCATTTTCTGTTTGCGGAATTTGAAGAAAGCACAATCGGTTACAGTTGTTTCGGTCCAATCCCGGCAACACGCTATAGCTATGATCTGTATTGGATTGCAGTGCATAAGGACTGGCGTGGAAAAGGTATCGGACGTCTGGTGCTCGATGCCAGTGAGAAAGCGATTAAAAATCTCGGTGGACAGCGGGTGTATATCGAAACATCCGGTCGTGATCAATACAGTCCTACCAGAGCTTTTTATATTTCATGCGGCTATCGGGAAGAAGCGCACCTGGAAGGATTTTATGCGCCAGGTGACGCCAAATATTTTTATGTCAAAGTGCTGGGCGATTAGTCCACGAGATATGTGTCACAAATGATGATGAAAGTATGGCTTCGAGCTGGCTGACAACTTCAGTGCTTTTTGAAATAAGAATACCCATCAAATAACAGGAAAGATAACAGAGTTGCCTTTTTGATTAACCGGTATCGATAGGTTTTGCAGGCCGACGGCATTTACTAGCTAATTGAAGAGTCCGGATCCTTATTTTGCATCCGGGTAATCAGAGATTTTAAGTTCTCATAATTTTCCAGGGAGTTATATTTTTCAAGAGTACTAAAGGGGAAGAATTTTATCACTACAAAATACTTGCTCTGAAATTCTGCCGCATTTTCGACCCGTATGACGTAGCCTTTCAGCGCATTGATGTGATGGCCTTCGGTTTGAAGATCAAATATCAATTCCTGTTCCGTCTCGAATACGTTTGGGGCAAGAAAGCGGGCACTGTTGTAAGAAAAATCGACAAGTTTATGCCCTGCAGCCTGTTCTGCAGCGGCATGCACCCGCAATGTACCTTGCTGGGCATTGAATCTTCTTGCACTCCTCCGATCATTCATATACAAAACATAATACCTTTAGTTTGATTTATTCACAATTTTACGCATTCCCGTTATTTTATTCGTGACCGGTATCACGATTCGCTCTATGATAAATTTCACTCAGATGGCTTAACCGGGCGAGTTTATTAGGCGCATTATAATCCCGTCTGTTCCCGTAAGGCGCAAATTGCATGCCTACCCGTTGTCTTCCGGAGACCTTATTAGCAACAACCCATTTTACCTGACCACGAAGTACGAGGTTTTGCTCCCCTGGTATGAGGATTTTTATTTTGATCAGGTCCTGCAGATATAGGGGTTTGGTACTCAGAAATCCTGCTCCGCTTTTACTGATATCCAGCAAATCCCCGGTTTCCTCATACTGGCTGAACGCAGTAAAACCTATATCATGTTTATATTTCAACCTGCCCTTCGGAATTCTAAATCTTATCTGAGTGCGTTTATCATCCATATACTATATGTTTCAGATTAGTTGAATATATACAGATTCTTTAAGAATCGGTGTATATCGATAATTCTTTAATAATAAAATCAGGTCCGGAACCAATGTCCGGCTGTCTTGCCTGCCTGAAGATTAAGACACAATGGAAAACCACTGATAAAACCGCATGTATGGTATTTTGCTGGGTAATTCCGTTATTTATTTATCAGGGTGACAATGGGAACAGTTGGTTTGGTGTATGATAGATCAAATATCAGGAACAAAAAAAGCGCCGGGTGATCACACGCGACGCTTTGGGGAAGAATGGATCAGTTATTCTGAGACTTTGGTCAAATTCGTGGCTTCAAGACCTTTTCGCCCCTGAACAACCTCAAACTCGACCTTCTGTCCATCTTCCAGAACACGGTACCCATCGCCTTGAATTGAACTATAGTGGATAAAAACATCCTCACCACTTTCACGGTTGATAAAACCGTACCCCTTCTTGGCATCGAACCATTTGACCGTGCCCATCTCGCGTTCTGACATAATACAAAATCTCCAAAATAATTAAAACTAGACAATTATGACTATGCACTGTGTGTACATATGATCTAAATGTAAATATTTTGGTTATTTTATACAATAAAATAAATATGAATTTTAATTTCAGGAATGGTCTGCTAAAAATATGGGGATAAATGCAAAATATTGCATGATGCAACCCGCCGCACTATGATCATACCAAAATGATGATTTTGGCAGGATTCATTGAAACTTAATCGCCAGGAGGGTGATATCGTCGAAATTATGTACGGCATAATCCTTGAGTAACTTCCAAAGCTTATCCACAAAATCATCGGCGGTTAACTGGTGATTTTCCCTTATGAATGCAGCGAGGCGTTTTTCACTGAATTCCTGATTAGACTGGTTACGCGCTTCGATTAATCCGTCGGTATAGAGTACCAGAAGATCACCTGTGCTTACCTGAACTGTCTCGTATTTAAATTCCGGTTCGGCGATCAATCCGATAGCCGGCGCTGTCGGTGAAAGCCAGCGAATATCATTATCTGTTGACTGCCAAAGCATAGGAGCATGATGACCTGCATTGCAGTAATACAAGGTATGGTTTATCACGTCAAGCGCACCTATAAATAGAGAAATAAATCTGATCAGTTTTAAATTACATCTGAACAAGCGGTTCAGATGGTCTGACAACCGGTCAAGACGATCATAGCCGGGTCCCAGAATTCTTAAAGAAGCCTGTAGATTAGACATCAGCATACTGGCGGCCAGACCCTTACCCATAACATCACCGATGGCGAAACCTTGTTGGCCGTTTTTCAGAATGAAAAAATCATGATAATCCCCCCCGACGACGTGGGCCGACGCATATTTTACAGCAAACCCAATCCTCTCGATCGAAGGAACGCAGGCCGGTAAGAGCTGCTGCTGTACTTTTGCGGCCAGTTCAAGATCGCGCTCGAGTTCACGCAGCTGCTCTTCCGAGTAGCAATCCAGGCAAACATTTGTTGAATAATCCTGCTCAAGACGTTCCAATTCCACTTCGCCATTGCAAACCACACACCTGCCAAAGACGTTATCATCGATCTGCCTGAGCAGTGCCTTAAATTCCTCCATTTCGGCAAGTACTTCTGACACCGCCGCGGTTCCCAGGTGGATTGATTTTTTTTTCTCAGTATCGTTCAGCCAATGCATCAGGTCATCACGATGTTTCGCAATGGATTCCCTAAACTGATCCAGAACGCGGTTATTCATCCGAAGTCTTTTCCATTTGTAAACTATATAGCATACGTAATTATTATATCAGAGTTGCTTAACAGAATAAGAATGGGTCCGAATTTGAGTTCCCGGTTTGTGTGTAAATTGTACATCTGTTTTTTAACAAATGACTCAGCTATTGGTGTACATTAATATCCGGTTTAATGTTGCCGGTGCACATTACTCCCATAACATTGATCGTCCTCATGGGCGGATGATAAAATGCTGATATGACTCAACAGTTAATCGAATCAATGGTTCAACATTTCAGCACTACCCCGCACATTTCCAGTCGCCAGCTGCCAATCATAAAAAGCATCAAGATAATCATAAGTGGCCATGAAATAATTTAAAACAGCCGATTCCAGCTGGACGCGGGCATCTTTGAGTTCAAGTTGGGTTGCCAGGCCATTATCCGCACTTGATTCGGCTATCTCAAATGCCCGACGGGCCGATTCTCTTGTTGTTTTGGCGGAAAGGATACGATCGTATGCCTCATTCAGACGTAACCGGATATTCTTAAGGTCCCGGTAGATATCATTTTGCGTTTTCCCTATCCGGATTTCAGTTTTGTCGAGTTCCACGATCGCCTTCTGGACCTGGGCACTCGTATAGCCGCCGGTAAAGATAGGTATTTGCAGATTCACTCCGACAAAGTAGGTTGAATTCTGGCGGTCAAAATCGAATTCATCTGACGAAGAAGTAAAACTGTAGACAAAATGTCCAGTCAAATAGGGATAATAGCCAGCCCTTTCGGCACTCACCCCGGTTTCACGCAGATTTCTTTCCCAGATCAGCGCATTAAAGTCCGGTCGAAGGTCGAGTACAGTGTCAAAAGTCAGCGAATCGGGAATAGCCGGATAGGTTTCAAGATCGCCGTCAAGTAATATTTCGGTCTCGACCGGGATGCCGGCAAAATTTTTCAGCATGATCATACCCATCTCATAATTTCGTTTTGCCTGGCTCGTTTCGGGAATCTTATTTTTCCAGTTCACTTCCGCCTGTAAGAGATCAAATTCAGAAACCAAACCGTTCTCAAACTTTTGTTGCACATTTTGATAATTTTCCTGCGCATTTTCTTCAGCAGCCTGTTTCACCTCCCAAATTTTTTTCAGCATCAGTGCCCGGTAAAACCCTTTTTTGGCAATAGAAATGACGGTCTGAAAACTGTACTGATATAAATAATCGGTCAGCTTGTCATATTGCTTGGCGGCTCTGAGCGCATCGCCGACCTGGAGACTGAACAGGGTCTGTTGCAAGCGGGCGCTGGCGCTGAAATCGTTGTTATAGGAAATCTGAAATTTCTGGCTGGTCATTTCACCGGTATCCATATCCGGGAAATCGACATACAGAAACATTCTGGCAAGGTTGCGGTTGTAATTAGCTTCCGCATATATCTTTGGCAGTGCGGTGGATAGTGCTTCCTGATAACGGGCTTCGGCCATTTCCAGTTCCTTTTCAGCCATCCTCAGATCCTTGCTGTTCGCTTCCACCAACGCGATAAACTGATCGAGATTGTAGGTTTCGGAACCGGCCTTGCTAATCAGCAGAATGATGAATAGAAAAACAGTATAGTGCATGATCAATTCTCCTCCGGTGCAGGTTCGGATTTGGTCGTCAGATAATAAAGCGCCGGAATTACAACCAGGGCCAGCAATGAAGAAACAATCAAGCCACCGATGCTGACGATTCCCATTGGCTGACGAAATTCGCGGCCGGCAGCTCCGATACCCAGAGCCATTGGCAACATTCCCAGGATAATTGCAACCGTAGCCATAATGATCGGCTTCAGTTTTACCGGCCCTGCCGCAAGCAGCGCATCATGGACATTCATCCCTCGCCGGCGTAAGATATTCGCATAGTCCAGCAACAGTATGGCATTATTTACCACAATACCCAAAAGCATGACAATAGCCATCATTGAAACGGTATTCATGGTTTTGCCCGTAATGAAAAGGGCGCCAAAAACGCCGATAAGGGCAAGCGGTACGGTTCCCAGGATCAAAAGGGGCTGTGTGAGATTCTCGAGAATTGCCGCCAGCAACATATAGGTCAAAAGCAGAGCGATCAGGAAGGTCCGCAACATCTCAATAATCGTTTCCTGCATCAGTTCCGCATCACCGCCCCAGTCCACTTTATATCCCGGTGCAAAATCAATCTGAGCAATTTCCGCGTTGATCTGATTAACCACATCCCCGAGTGCGACACCGGCTCCCACATACGCATTAACCTCGATCGACTTGAATTTATCTTTATGCAGAATTCGACTGTAACCTTCGGTGAACTCGAGTTCAGCCAGCTGTGATAAACGGTAGACTCCACGGGGTGAAATGATGGCGATGTTTTTTATTTCCTCAGGAGTATCAACCGAAGCATTATTCATAGCTATCCGGATATCATATTCGTTTCCAGCTTCCCGGTAGCGGGTTGCAATTATTCCTTCAACCGCTCCGCGCAGGGTCATCGCCACATCGTAGACACTCAAACCCAGCAAGGCAATTTTAGTCCGGTCCGGAATAAGTGTAATTTCCGGTTTTCCCGGACGCGAACTCGTATTCAGGTTTATAAGTCCCGGTATATTTTTGATCCTGCCTATCAGCTGTTCTTTATAAGCTTCGAGGCGCTGGTCATTCTGCCCGAGCAGATAAAACTGGATAGGAGCTTCGCCGCCTCCGATAGAGGAAAGTGCCGCCACCCTGATCTGCGCATTCGGGATATCGGACAGATCCGTGATAAATTGACTGGTCATTTCCTGACTGGAATACAGGCGTTCATCTGCTGCCACGAGCTTGATCTTAACCAGTGCGAGGTTTGTCGCTTTTTCCAGTTCACTGATCGAACCCATTGTAACGAGGATATGCCTTACCTCCTCATATTTCTGAAGCCGTTGTTCAATAACCTCCAGCAGGTTGGCGGTCTCTTCAAGATTATACCCTTGAGGCAATTCGACCTGAATATTTATATCTCCCTCATCAAGCATCGGCATGAATTCAAATCCAACCAGACCGGCAATAAAAAAACTGAGTATAAAAGCGACGATCGATATCAACACGACTAGAAAACTGCGCAACTTGCCGGCCAGAATTTTTCTTAGAATATCACGATACCATTCTTCCCACTTATGAAACATAGCCTCCAGTCTTTCACCCAGTGGATGCTTTTTGGTGTCAGTTTCCGGCAATAACATGGATGCCAGCATCGGTGTTACGGTAAATGATGCAATAATGGAGAACACAGTGGCATAGGTCACTGTTAATGCAAATTCCTTGAAGAATTGTCCGACCATACTTGACATTGCGGCGATGGGCAGGAATACAACAATATTGGTCAGAGTAGAAGCGATCACCGCAACCGCGATTTCAGATGTGCCCTTGTCAGCAGCTTCACCTCTCGTGTGCCCCATTTCCTTATGCCTGAAAATGTTCTCGAGTACCACCACTGAGTTGGTCACTAAAATACCGACCGCTGTGGAGAGCCCCATGAGAGTCATGATATTCAGCGAAAAACCAGATACCTGCAGCAGCAGAAACGTGGAAATAATCGAAAACGGCATGGCGGTCGCAACGATCAGAGTCGAGCGAAGGTCGTGCAGGAAAAACAGCAGGACCAGACCGGTCAGGATCACCCCCATAATTATATTGCCAAGGGTATCCTGTACAGAACTTTCAATAAAAACGGAACCATCGCGCACGACTGCAAGCCGGCTGCCTGCCGGTAATTCGCGCTCGATCTGCGGCATAGCCCGTTTAATTTCATTGGCCATATCCACCGTGTTACCATCAGGGCTTTTTATAATACTAAAAAGTATCGCCTTGTCTTCACGAATCTTATCCACATTATTGAAATAGGTTGTCCGCTCCCTGATTTCAGCCCCAGTATCTATCACTTCTGCCAGATTGCCCAGTTTTTTCACTCCGAATGACGTAGGCACTTCTAATTCGCGTATTGTTTCCAGGTCATTATATTCACCTTTGAGCCGCAGGGAGTACTCCTGGCTGCGCTGCTTGAAATTACCGGCCGGCATGTCCATATTATGTGCGGCCAGGATCTGGGCCATGGTCTGGAGCGATATGGCATTCTGGAATACAATCCGGTTATCCAGTTCGACTCTGATCTCCCGTTCTTCCCCACCCAGAATTTCGACTTTCCCGACGCCTTCCACCTGCGAGAACCTGTCTTTGAGCCTTTTGTCAGCAATCTCAAACAGGTCTCTTACGGGTAATTCGCCGGTAAATACAATATCCATGACCGGGAAGGAACTGATATCGAATTTTTCAATTACCGGTAATTCGGCATCTCGTGGCAATTCATTGAGAATTGCATTGACCTTGTCCTTAACCTCCTGATTGGCAATGTCGACATCTTTGTCCAGTTCAAACCGCATGATCACGAAAGAAACCCCTTCCATCGAGTATGACTGGATAAAATCAATCTGGCTGATCGTTGAAACTGCATCCTCAATTTTTTTGGATATCTGAATCTCGATTTCTCTTGGACCGGAACCGGGGTAAATGATCTGAACGGTAACATAGGGAAATTCCACATCAGGCATAAGATTGAGGGTGAGACCAAAATAGGCAAGCGCCCCGAAAACGACAAAGGCGATCAAAAACATACTGACCATAACGGGCCGTTTTATGGATAAACTTGATAAAAACATGGTGGAGCCTCACTCGATTATTCTTATTTTTGCATCGGGCACAAGCAGCATCTGACCTTCGATGATCAGCTGCTCTCCCGGTGAAATCCCTTCCAGGATCTCCACCCGTAACCGATTTTGCCTGCCCGGAGAAACAAATTTCCTGGCGGCACGGTCATTTTCAACTGTGTAAACATAATACCGGTCACCTTCCCTCAGTAAATCCTTGACGTCTGCCACGATCGCCGAATCTGTTTTATACACTTCAATAAATATATCTGCGGTAATCCCAAATTTTTTTATTTTTTTATGATTATCGAAAACCAGATCCGCTCCAAATGCCTGATGGATCTGATCCAGAGCCATGTCAACCTGGACCACTTTGCCCTTTATTTCAGCATCCTGCCAGCGGGCATAGGCATGCATTCCCGGCGACAGATAACTGATATCCTGTTCCGAAATCCAGACGCGGGCTTTCAGTTGATCCATACGCGAAATGGTGAACAGCTCAGCCTCCTTTTTTACATTATCCGATTCACGGACATTAACTTTGGTCACATATCCACTGATCGGAGCTTTGACCATGACCGACTTTTGTGCTGCATCCCAATTGGCTGCCGCCACCTCAAACGACGCTCTGGCGTTATCCAGCTGTTGCTTGGCAATACCACCTGTCTGATACATATTGGCAATACGTTCATAAGCCAGTTTTGCATTATCGTAGGCTACTTTTGCCTGGAAAAACTGCGCATCCGGTGAATTTGTCGGGAAAACCAGCAGGATATCATCTTTATTGACGTAATCACCAACCCTGACGTTTACCTTTTCAACCTTTTCACCCACGCCCGCATAGGCAGCAGATTCCTCAATACCGGTAAGCACCGCATGATACATCAGCTCAACAGCAAACGGCTCCGGGGTAATATTTTTTACCCGGACCGGTACACCTTCTTCTCTATATATCTGCTCCATACTCCGGCTTTCTATTTCATCACTGGAACAGGAGATCAATACCCCGATCAATCCGAGTTCTAGCGTTGTCCTGATCCACCTTTTCATGACTTCCTCCAATCGTACCTGCTATTTTGTTTCAATTTTATTCCTTAAACCACGATCTGTGATGGCCCATTGTCAAACTGTCAACAATACCTGTGAGACGCCAGCATATCACCTTGAGCAGGATCTGCGCAAGGTTGACATCTTATTTAATTTTTCAGATATCACTGCGCATATGACTTACTGCCAACCTGATTTATTTGATCCGTTCCCCGATATGCACAGGTATATAATAAAATTTTAGATTGTAAGCACTGGAGAGTTATTAAGCAATAATTTTCACAACTAATAACGGGTGAAGTTTGTTTGCGCAGATAAATTCTAAAATTGGAATGGATCAGGTGTCTCTTTTTATTAGCTGCAGACTATGGTTATACGTATTGAAATAACGAACAACCGGATTATGCAGAATATTTAAAAGGTACAGGGAAATTTTACCGGTTTTGGTGCTTTGCAAACTGTTTCGTAAAAAAGTTATATTCCCTACACAGATGAAAATCACGGAAAATTTTGATCGATTGCATGCACCAAACTAGCGCACAGTACTCTATTTAATAATCTGTTTAAGTCCGAGTCATTCCATAGTGACTGGGATAAAAGCATCGAAGGTGATATAAAATTGGCAATAATCGGTAATTCGTTGCGCTGACCAATCAGAGATCAAAACTATAGCGCAGACTTGCACTCCAGATAAAGCGTGAGGATTCAATCGAAAGTTCACTTTTATGATAGAATATCAATGAAGGAACGATTGATACGGTTAATTGTTCGAGAGCGGGATAAACGACCACCGCAGTAAGCATGGTATTTGCCAGACCGGTGACCGTTTCCGAGGTTATCACCTCGGTTCCGGTACCTTTCTTACCTTTCCCTTTGTGTAAAAAACGTTCATCAACCGTCTGTGACATAAATACAAATTGTACCATTGGAAGCAAATAGAACGGACCGGTTTCCTGAAAAGCTGAAAGATCAACACTGAAATAGGAGGCACCGTTGTCCCCCAGAAAGCGGTCAAATGAGAATCCCAGTTCAACAACCTCAAGATCGATATTCAGGTTAGCTGAAAGGGAGTTTGAATATTGCGAAAATATATGAGCAGTGTCACTGCTGTAAATATAATGCCCAAATTCAGCATAAAAATCCAAACGCGGAATAATTTCCGTTTCATAACCGATATCCAATGCCAGCTGCTGCGCATCCTCGACTGAGCTGGTGGGTCTGGTATAATAGGCATCGGCATACAGACCGGATCGGTGGCCGATCGACATGTTTGCACCCCATGCGGGACTATCTCCGGCCAGATCAATCCCATAGGCGACGAACCGGCTGAGGTATTTCATTCCCACGGACATACCGAATGCCGGTCGCATCTCATTCTGTGCACCGGCAGCGGTGTAAAAAGTGAGAATGAATATCGGTATTATCACACGGTTTTTGCGCATACATTTTAAATGGGGGTGTTATACCATGGTAAAACACCCCCCGGCTACCTCTCCAGACTCCTGATGCCGCTTAATTATTTTTCTGTTTTTTCGCTTCTTTTTTGGCTTCTTTTTTAGCCTCTTTTTGGGCTTCCTTTGCTTCCTTCTTGGCCTCTTTCATTTCCTTTTCAGTCGTGCGTTTTTGTTCCTGCACTTCTTGTCTCTCTTTGCCGGCCTGATCACTTTCCACTTCACCTTCACGCTCCCGAACCTTTTCCTCTTCACGTTCCATTTTTTGTTCGGATTTATCCGCTGCTTTGTCCAGCTGTTCGGTTTTCTTCTCCGCCTGTTCCATCTTCTTTGCAGCCTGTTTTTCCTTATCCTGATCCATCATTTTCTCGGCCTGCTGCTCCTTTTTCTCGATCTGCTGCTTTTTTTGCTCAACCTGTTTGGTGTCCTGTGCTTCTTCGGTTATTTTCTCGGCCTCCTGAATTTTTTCCCCGGTCGCCTCCTTATTTTGTTCCATTTGCTTGGCGTCCTTTGCCTGGTCGGCTACTTTTTCGGTCTGCTGTTTTTCTTTCTCGGTCACCTTTTCCTGTGCGCAGAGTGCGATAGGAACAACACAAATCAAAAGAATTATTGTGAATAATTTCATTTTACACCTCCTTATAATAAAAATGTTAAGATGAAAAGTTACTGCTGCCGGCCGCCCCGGTTTGCCGTTTTTTAAACCTTGTAAAAGTAAAATGAAGGATGTTATAAGTATAATTTATTATGAGCAGCATTGATATTCAAATAAATCCGTATAAATGTACTTAAAATCTGGGTAAAAAAATCAATGATCTCCTTAAATCAGCGACCTCACTCGCTATCCGCAGTATGATTAAATACGAAAGAGCTTTTTCTTAAAGGTAATCTATCACAGTTGATCGACCGGGGCTCTAAAACGGTTGCATTTTTGATGATTTATTGCGAGAATTTCAGCTCTATGAAGAAAACCAGTATACCTGTCTCTGCTTTTTTACTCGTTACGATTATGGTCTGCGGTATTTTCGCTCAAACTATGAACAAAGCGCCTGCACCGGATAGTGTCCTTTATGAACTCACACCGATAGTGGTTACTGCAATGCGCATTCCGCAGAGTCAGATTGACGCACCTTACGCCCTTACCCCGCTCGATGCCGTTACCATTCAGCAGGCCCGGCGTCAACTTTCCCTCAAGGAATCACTCGGTACTGTTCCAGGCCTTTTTGTACTGAATGCCAATAATTTTGCCCAGGATTTACGTCTGGCGATACGGGGATTCGGCACACGGGCAGCCTTTGGTATCCGGGGTATCAAAATACTGATTGATGGTATTCCGGAGACTACTCCGGACGGACAGACTCAGCTGGATAATCTGGATATGGGGTTGATCCAAAAGATAGAAGTGATCCGGGGACCGGTTTCTGCACTTTATGGCAATGCTGCCGGCGGGGTGGTCAGCCTGTCCTCGGAGATCGGTAATCTCTATCCACATGCAGGGATACGTATGGCAACCGGAGCCTTTGGATATAATCAGGCACAAATACAGTATGGACAACAGAATTTGCTGCTATCCCTGGTTCACAACAGGATCGACGGCTTTCGCAAACATAGTGCCATGCGCAACTATCTGTTCAACAGTCTGTTCAAATTCGGCTCCGATTCCACCTGGAAGATAAACGCCCGAATCAATGTGGAATACAGCCCGCAGGCACAGGATGCAGGCGGTTTAAACAGAGCGCAGGTCGACGAGGATCCAACGCAGGCCAATATCACCAATGTGTATTATAATGCCGGCGAGGAAGTGCTTCAGGGCCGGCTTGGTATATTATATATCAGTCAACCTGATTCCAATAATGAATTTCGTCTGAGCGGCAACTGTACCAGAAGAATATTCGATAACCGGTTAACCTTCACGGAGGGCGGTATCGTTCACCTTGACCGGTACTACACGATGCTCAGTGCCGTATATAACCGGCTTGAAAAGCGCCTGAGGCTGCCCATGCAGATCCAGACGGGCCTGGACCTGGCGTATCAACATGATCATCGTAAAAGGTATGACAATATGAACGATATACAGGGTGATCTTCGTTTCGATCAGATTGAAAAATATATGAGTCTGGGTATTTTCCTGCAGAACAGAATTGTACTTAATTCTTTTCTGAAGATGCAATTTGGATTACGCTTTGATCAGATCCGGATCACCGCCGACCATCAACTCGAGCGTGATTCAGACTATTCAGGCCATAGAGACTATTATGGATTCAATGGTATGGGCGGCATATTGTTCGATATCAGCAGCGGTATGAAGATCTATACCAACATTTCAAGCGGCTTTGATACGCCGGCCCTGATCGAACTTTCTACCAATCCGGCCGGCACCGGAGGCCTCAATCCATATCTTAATGCCCAGCGATCGCTGAGTATCGGGGCCGGCTTAAAGGGTATTCTTTCCGATCGGTTTCAATATGAACTTTCCCTGTTTACGATTGACGTGCGGGATGAACTTATTCCCTATGAATTACCGGAAACACCCGGCAGGACATATTATAAGAATGCCGGAAAATCCAGGCACCGTGGTCTGGAATTCGGTCTGAATGGCATCATACTGCGGGGATTGACATTTTCCCTCGCCTATACGGCAGGGAGCTATCGTTATACAGCGTACCGGACCGGTGAAAGTGATTTTAGCGGGAAGCGGATTCCCGGTCTTCCTGAACAATATGTTTTTGGTGAAATTTACTATGTTCATCCTGTTGGATTTTTCACCCGACTTGAGTTGAATGCAACTGGAAAACTGTATACCGACGATGCTAATTCCGCCACCGAAAACGCTTATTTTACTGCCCATATTCAGGCCGGATATCGTTTCCTGATCGGGAGATTGAAGACCGAACCGTTTATCGGGCTGAACAACATGACTAACCGGCAATATTCAGACAATATCCGGATAAACGCAGCAGGGGGACGTTTTTACGAACCTGCACCTGGTTTCAATCTGTACGGCGGGGTAAAGATAGAATGGACGCTATGAGCCGTCTTTTAAATTGCTCGATGATTATACATCCATCATTTATTATCTGCGTTTGAAAGCCGCAGGATCCTTCCGGGATCATTCAGGGCAACATAAATTGCACCATCCGGACCGGCAACGACATCCCGCACCCGGCCATAGTTTTTCAGGATGAGCTCCTCATGTAGCACCCGATTATCCTCGATATCCAGCAGTCTGACTTCTTCATATTTAAGTGCTCCGACCAGCAGTTTATTTTGCCATTTGGGAAATTCATCCCCCCGGTAGAAGTCGAGGCCGCAAACAGCAATTGAAGGACGCCAGTAATATACGGGCTGCGCCATGTCTTCCCTGTGGGTCAGGTCCGAGATCGTGCTGCCGTCATAATTTTTTCCGTAGGTTATCACCGGCCAGCCATAGTTTATGCCCGACCGGATCAGATTCAGTTCATCGCCACCCAGCGGACCGTGTTCTGTTTCCCAGAGCTCATCGGTTACCGGATGAACGGCCAGACCCTGCGGATTACGGTTGCCATATGAATAGATGGAAGGCACCGGTCCGTTAACCAACGGATTGTCTTCGGGTATACTTGCGTCAGGATAGATCCGGTGGATTTTCCCGTTAGGGCGGTCCGTATTCTGGGCATGCTCCATAATCCCTCGTTCACCGATTGAGAAATAAAGATATCCCTTCTTATCGAATACGATCCGGCAGCCGTAATGATGTTTGGTGCTGAGATAATGGTCATGATCCGCCTCATACAAAATCTGCTGATCTTCCCAGCGGTTTTTCCGGATCTTTCCCCGGACAATCCGGGTCATAGCAAGTCCGTTATCAAGTTCATGGCTGTATGCAAGGTATACCCAACCGTTCTTTGCATAGCCGGGATCAACTGCCACATCCAGCAGGCCTCCCTGACCTTTATGCAGGACCTCGGGCGTCTCCGCAACCGGTTCGGGTTGCAGGCTTCCTTTCCTGACCACTCGTAAATAACCCGGACGCTCTGTAACCAGCGCCAGATCAGCTTCAGGAAAATCAATCGCCCACGGGATATCGAGGTCATCGATCCAGATCTCCACCCTGAGATCATAGTCAAGCAATTTTATCTCTCCGATGAGTTCATTCGATACAGCAGGTGCTGTGCCTTCGTTTTTTTGCACATAGGCCAGGATATTCCGGATATCATCATCTGAGAGTGTGCCTTCAAAGCCCGGCATCCCGCGATCCAAAATGCCGTACTTTACATTTCTGAAAATGTGGCTGTCTTTTGAACCGAACTGCCAGTCACCGTCGATCAGACTCCCGGCCATACCCCCATCCAGGTCATCGCCGTGACAGGTTGTGCAGTACTCTTCATAAAGTTGCTCACCACGTTCAATATCTTCGGCGGTGAGTGTACCATATATCAGAACACCGCCTGCAGCGATCACTATCAAGACAAAAATCAGATGATATCGTTTCATTTTATTTATTTTGCTTACCCTGTCCACATCAGTTTACTTTATGTAACTTCACCATGATTCTAAGATATCCCGGCGTATGAATCAATTCATGCACCCATCATCCCCGGACAATGGTACAGGTCCGATGCCGGTTATTTTTTTTTTCGCCTAGAAATAAATGGCCAGGGTAAGCACACCGGCAGATGCTAGGCCCCAGATCATCCGGCTTCCCTGCTTGGTAGTCACAGTTGTATTACCCTGCGTGCGTTCCTCATCCTTGCGGGAAAGCTGCTGGAGACCAAGCCGATACTCGGCGGCAAGGCTTAGATTCTTGATAATGAAAATTTCCACTCCTGCAATCCCAAACAGCGTGAATTCGGTGCCGCCAAAATAGCCGAATTGTCCATTCCTGTTATTTTTTATGGTTACCTGATCGACCGGATCGGCTTCGGCACTTTTTGATTCCGTGGACGTAAAGCTTACTCCCAGGCCGCCGCCGAGATAAGGGCTGACCCGGGCGGTATCCAGATGATACTCAACAGCACCGAAAATCCCGAACTGCGTGGCACTGGCCTCTCCATCGATGCCATTGGTCCCCTGAAAGGGAATATCTTCACTGATCGAAGCAAACTGCACCCCCCCGCGGATAGCGAGTTTCGGCTGAATAAAATATTTGCCGCCGATACCGCCATTAAATGAATTTGCCCCAAGGTTATCAAATCCCTGGAACTCAAACAGCACTGCCTTCGATCCCTTCTCAAAAAAGGGTTTGTTCTGCTGGGCAAACAATGGTGAAGCAAGCAATGAAAAGACGATCAAGATAAGCGTTAAATATCGCATAACACCTCCCCTGTATTATGGCAATGATTGCCTTGTCCTCATTCAATTCTACATTAAAACTAACTGTTCTTTGCTGCCGTACAATTCAGACAGTGAACAAACCGATAACATATTCCCGGATATTTTGAAAAAAATTACTACGAAATGTTCAAATAAATACCAGTAAAGTAAGCATCTATCCCGCGTAACACAAGAAAAATCAACAGCGCAAACGAAAAGGTAATGGCTGCGCGAATTGGTGATAAGCGTGTCGAACGGCCTGATATTCATCATACAGGATGCTCAATTTTCAAAAAAACGGTCGATAATGGATATATTGAAACTATCGGGAGTACTTCATGAGTCGAAAATCTCTGATTACCTCCGTTTCGTTCACTATCTTCATTTCGATCCTGGCTGTCATGCTGCTTCTCGCCCTGGTGCTTCATTCGCTGCTTACCTGCGTGGCATCCCTGTTCAGCGGTTTTTGATTATTCCTTACGCAATCATTGGACCTGTCCGGGAAAGTCCAGTTCCCGGCAAGCAGACAGCGCCTGATCAAAACATCCACTATATCAGAGCATCTGTGGTAAATTTAATTCTATGAGACTTCTGAATAATAATACTTTGATAATCAGGCAAAAAAATCATCGCAATAAAAGCATTTTTTTCACTTTTGAGGCATGGGCAGTTTCAAGTTTATACCAGTAAACACCACTGGGCATTTCCTGTCCGTTGAATTCTATCCTATGTTCACCGGCAGGCATATCTCTATCCAACACTGTCCTGACCAACTGGCCAAGGTTGTTATAGATACGTATGGTTACGTGCCCGGTTTTCGGCAGATAAAAACCGATACAGGTGCGGGGGTTGAATGGATTGGGATAATTCTGGTATAAAGAAAAATCGCCACCCAACCCCGCAGGATGAATGTCAGGTGATTCAAGACCGCTTACCAATTCCGGTGCAGCAATCGCGTCAGCCCAGTTACCGTCAATCAGGATCTTTTCCCCGCTTATCCTTTTTGTAAACTTGCCATACCTGATCGTAAATCCGGCCCCGAATGTGGCAACTCTTGTCCCGTAGGGGATATTAAAACCGGCCAGATATGACCAGGCGTTACCCGAAAATTGCATGATGCGTGTTCTTTTTAGGCCCGGATCAAATCCGATATGGGGGTGCAGGACGTATGCAATTTCGTTCTCCTCTATGGAGAACACAGGATTGCTGATAACACTTATTCGCAGGGAGTTCTGGCCGCCCGGCATCAGATCCGCAGGAATAACTTCCAGCTCAACCGCCGGCAATTCGATTGCGTCACGGATCAGCAGGATATAGACCTGCTCGGTTTTGACCAATTCTTTGCCGGCATTATAAAAAGTAAAGACCAGATCAACATCGGCGATACCGGCCAGGGTTTGAAATTCAAGGGAATCGGTATAACAGGTTTCCGAAATCCGGCCGCTGAGTATGACCGTATCACCAGCCGCTACTGAATAGGAAGCCACCGCGTCCGTTACAAAAAATTCAAGCGGAATGATACCTTCATAAATACCACCGTTGACCGGGCTGGTAATCACCGCCTGGTTATATTCTGCGAATGCCTGCCAAACAGGCCGCGGCGCACCGAATTTATCGGCCAGATCCGAGAAGCCGATCAAACCGAACCATTCCTCGGCCACCGGGTCATGTATGAATTCATTCCCGCCCTTCCACCAGCCGTCATGGTATTGGAATACACATCCCCCCTGCGCGCCGGCATCGATCAATTCACGATACATAAGCAGGTCGCCGCTTACCTGCTGATCGAGGGTGTTGCCGCCGTATCCGTACTCCGCCTGAGGAATTCCCGGAGAGACCGACAATCCAAATTCGGTAATGATCATGGGCTTTGCAGGAGCCCGGTGTTGTTTCAGGTAGTTTAAATAACCGCCGTATCCATGTGAACCGGATAGCGTAACCGGGTTGTAGATATAAGCATTATATCCGGCAAAATCAAATATATCCATGTTGATATAATCGCCGATCATGGTATTGGAAAATGAGACCGGAATCCCCGGATGTTCAGTATGGATCAGCGTGATCACCGATTGCCATAAATCGTACAGATTTCCGGCGCCTTTATCATATATATGCTCAACCAATGGTTCATTCATGATCAGATAGCCGATGATGCACTTGTATTTTTTCGAATAGGATAACACCTGTGAAACCTGGTTAAGCGCACTGGTTCTGAAACCGGCATCTCCAAAATCGCCGTGCGGATCGATCCAGATCCCGAATAACAGTTTCAGCCCGGAGGATTCGACCAGTTGCAGTTCTTCTTCTGAAAGCGCGCCCCAGGTTCGGATCGTATTATAACCGGCTTCCCTGATCCGGTTGAGGTCAAATGTGATCAGATCGGCATCAAACGTGTATACCCACGGCACCTGGCCGGGTCGCGTATGGGTTTCATAGCCAATGCCTTTTACGAAAAACTTTGCGCCGTCAATAAAATACCAGCCATCCCTGATCTGGATTTCCTGTGGTCTGATATGGCTGATAAACATGCAGGATAATATGATACACATGAACCCTTTATATCCGGTCATGGTTCTCTCTCTTTTGGTATATATCAATTGATTAAAATCCAGCTACGCAACGATATTTTTATATCTGTATGGGCTCAATAGAGACGCCGGATGCGACGCAATAATTTTCTATCCGCCAATCGATCGTTCAGAACATTGGATTGGTGTACAGCGCCCGGTATTCAACTCCTGCAGTCAGCGATTTGCTTTCTGCCACAAGGCTCTGAGCTTGGTATATTTGAGAAAGTTTGCAAAGGCCGATATCCGGCAGATAATGTATCCTTCATAACCGTCTAAAATTCCGAGGAGTAAGAAATATTTTCGTATGAAGGTTGCTATTGGATTCAGAATGATATCAATAATCAGACCGGCTTTTTTACCTTTTTCAAATGCCTGACGGGCGGCAATGTCGGAATATTTATTGGCCGTGATGATGTGGTCGGTGATCGAATCAAAAGCATAATGCAGCAGATCACCTTCAAGGTGGCCAATCTGTGCACCATTCTGCATAACCACCATTTCGTGGATGGCCCCCTGCCAGGATCCTTTTTGCCGGTTCCATAAGCGCAGTTTCCGATCGGGATACCAGCCGCAATGCCGGATCCATCTGCCGCAATAATTCGTCCGCCGGTTGACAAAATAGCCATCCATCATCTCATCCTGCTTTATCCGGCGGATATTTTCAACAAGCTCGGCCGACAGGGCTTCGTCGGCATCCAGAGACAGGATATAATCATACCTGGCCTGCTCGTTGGCATAATTCTTACTATTTGAAAAATCCTCCCAGTCGCGCTGTATAAACCTGACATTATATTGACGGGCAATCTCTTCAGTCCGGTCGGTGGAAAATGCGTCCAGAACGATAATCTCGTCGGCAATGGCGTGAACCGATTCAAGACATCGTGCGATGTTTTTTTCTTCGTTCAGTGTGATGACTACGGCTGATATTTTCATCGGTAAAATGCTTATTGTCCGCAGATGTATGAATATATGCAAAAGACAATAGATGAAAGAAGTATTTGGGATATCTGCCCTGAAACCTTTATCTGGTAAATTTTACAATTCATATGGAATAGTAAAGCATGAGATTTTAAATAAATAATTAAATTATGAATTTAAACTGTCACTCCTTCATTGTCAAACCTGACCTGTACAGCCTGCTATTCCTGGCGGAAAAATATTGATCCTTCCCTTTAAAGTATTGCCTGTGCCTGCGATTCTATGTATTTTTTGTGCAGAATCCGATATAAGCACCGGCTCCGGAAAAATATTCATCGGGAATTACTCCCATGATAAAATTATTTTTTATTCTTTCCATTATATTGCTTTTCCATTGCGGTATTTTTGCTCAGGGACCTCAACTCATGTTCGAACGGTTCAGCAATGCTCAATTAGGAGATTGGGTGCGCTGCATGTATCAGGACAGCCGTGGATTTATATGGATCGGCAGGGCTGCCGACCTGCGACGTTACGACGGCTATAATATCGTCAGTTATGAGTCACAACCCGGTGATACAACCTCCCTTTCCGGTAATTTTATCCAGTGTATTTTTGAGGATCATAACGGCACACTCTGGATCGGTACTCTATCCGATGGCCTGAACAAATACAACCGGTATACGAATACATTTACACGCTATCAGCATGATGATAATAATCCGTTCAGTATATCGAGTAATCGCATCAATGCCATTTTTGAAGATAAGGAGCAATATTTATGGATTGCAGCCGGTAATGATTTGAACAGATTTGATCGGGAAACAAACCGTTTTACATGTTATAAACAGAATACTGGCATGATCAATGCCATTAACGAGAATGAATCAGGGATGATATTCATCACAACCTCAGGCGGTCTCTTCGTTTTTGACCGGGATCAGGAGCGTTTTATTCCTTTCGGAGAATACTATTCAAATGAAGATCCATTTAAAAATAAAAAAACAAAGATATTTTGCCGTGATCGCAACCACAATGCCTGGATTGGTGCCGACGGCTTATATCAATTTAGCGAAAGATCCAGGACAGTTAACCATTATCTGATAAACGCATCCGGCGGTGATCCGGTCCGTTCCAATACGATACAGGCAATTTGCGACGTTGGAACTTTTCTGTGGATTGGTACGGAAGACGGTCTCTACCGATTTGACAAGAATGAAAAACATTTTACCCGTTTTGAACATGATCCGGCGAATTATTTTAGCCTGTTCGAAAACAACATTTTTGCCATTCTGAAAGACCGAAGCGGGTGCTACTGGTTCAGCAGTTATGATAAAGGTATAAATAAAAGGAACAGCATACGTGACTGTGTAAAATTCTATTTACCGAATCCTTTTGACAGCAGGAGCATTGAGGACCAGATTGGTGCCATGTGTCTATCACCGTCCGGGAAAATCTGGATCGGTACACGTGCCAATGGTCTCTTTAGTTTTGACAAGCTCACGGAAAAATTCCGGCAATATCGGCACAATCCGGGTGATCCGAACAGCTTGTGTGATAACTGGGTTCATTCCGTCATCGAAGATACGCATGGCTTTGTATGGATAGCAACCGGCAACGGGCTTAATAAATTCGATCCGGTAACAAACAGATTTATCCGGTACAGAAACATGTCCGGGGATCCGAATTCTCTCAGCCATAACCGTGTACAGTCGCTGCTCGAAACAACCGATGGCTCGATCTATGTCGGGACCGACGATGGGCTCAATCATATCGATCCAAAGTCAGAAAAATTCACCCGCTATATGCCGAACCCGGCGGTTCCAACCAGTATCAGCCACCAGGATATCCTTACCCTGCATGAAGATACCGATCTGATTATCTGGATCGGAACTATGGGAGGCGGATTGAACCGGTTTGATCCGAAGACCGGCCAATTCAGGCACTATAAGAACGATCCATTCAATCCGTATTCCATCAGCAGCAATACCGTTCAGGCAATCTACGAATTTCCCTTTGAAAATCGGCCGACACTTTGGATCGGCACCCAGGGAGGCGGGTTGTGCCGGTTTGACAAAAAAACGGAACAATTTTATACCTACTCCCAAAAGGATGGATTGCCCGCAAACCGTGTAGTGCAGATTATTTCCGATCTTAAAGGAAATCTCTGGCTGGCCACGGTCGAAAATATCACCAGATTTAATCCATATAGTCTGGACATAAAAATTTTCGAGTGGAGCAGTGAAATGCCGATTAATCCACACACCTGTGTGATCGACCGTGAAGGTGAAATTTTTTTCGGGGGATTCCACGGAATGGTCCGCTTTTTTCCGGACAGTTTAAAAGATAACACGCACGTTCCGCAGGTGGTGATCACTGAGTTCAATGTGAACAATCAGCCAGTACAGGTGGATACAGTTTTAACCGAAAAAAAACATCTTGTTCTTTCGTATCCGGAAAATAATCTCAGTTTTGAATTTGCGGCGCTCGACTACAACCGCCCTGAAATGAATCAATATGCTTATAAAATGGAGGGGCTGGATAATGACTGGGTGTATACGAATGCCAGGCGACGTTATGCCGCTTACACCTATCTCGATCCCGGTGAATATGTATTTCGTATCAAAGCTTCAAATAATGACGGGCTGTGGAATGAACAGGGCACATCTGTGCATATCATCATTACACCCCCCTGGTGGAAAACAAGCTGGGCTTACACACTCTACCTCTTTTTAGGTATTGGATTACTTGTAGGTCTCTGGCATTTTCAGACCAGCCGAATTAAAATAAGGCATCAGCTGGAAATCGAACATATTCACGCCGTAAAATTGCATGAAATCGATCGTATGAGATCGCGGTTTTTCGCCAATATTTCCCATGAATTCCGCACCCCACTGACGCTGATCCTGGGTCCGGTCGAACAGATGCTTTCCGGAAAGTTCAGAGGCAACCTGCAGGAACAATATCAATTGATCCTGCGTAACGGCCGTCGTCTGCTAAGACTGATCAATCAATTGCTTGATCTCTCCCGACTGGAATCAGGCGGGATGATCCTGCAGGCCTGTGAAGAAAATATTGTCAAACTTATCCGGCGGTATGTTCAGGCCTTCGAATCCCTGGCCAAAAGGAAAGGTATTCACCTGACTTTCGAGGCGGATAGGGATACCATACCCCTCTTCGTTGACCGAGATAAGATAGAAAAGATTTTGAATAATCTGCTATCCAATGCCTTTAAGTATACGGATGAGGGTGGGAATATTATTGTACGTTGTGGGATCCGGAAGGCGGACTTGGATGGGGAGCAAAAACTCACAAAACCGGGACGGCCAGACAGAATTCTTCAGACGGAACCAATGGGTCAAGAACCACCAGCAGAAATCCTTCGGTCACAACCCAATTTCGTGTGTATTTCTGTCACCGATACCGGAACTGGCATTCCATCGGACCGGCTGGCCAGAATATTCGACCGCTTTTATCAGGTGGATGACTCTCAGAAACGCAGGTTTGAAGGTACGGGTATCGGCCTGGCACTGACCAGAGAACTGGTCGAGCTGCACCACGGAGAAATATATGTTCAGAGTGACCTGAACAAAGGCAGTGTTTTTACCCTCCTTCTGCCTATGGGCAAAGATCACCTGAAAGGGGAAGAGCTTGGTTATGACCGCACTGATATTATCACCTCTGACGACATTGATGAATTTGAGCAGGACTTCAGCCCGGCCCCTTCCCTTTCGGAATTGCAAACGGTCCCATCAAAAGCCAAACTGCCGCTGATCCTGATTGCTGAGGATAATCCGGATATGCGCGCGTATATGCGCAGCCATCTCGATCAATTCTACAGTGTAATTGAGGCGGTAAATGGTGAGAAGGGATGGAATGCAGCCATCCGTTACATTCCGGACCTGATCATCAGCGATGTCATGATGCCCGAAATGGACGGTATTGAATTCTGTACCAGAATTAAAACAGATGAACGCACCAGTCATATTCCGGTCATCTTGCTGACCGCCCGGGTTGAAAGCGGGGATAAAATCGAAGGACTGGAAACCGGCGCCGACGACTATGTGGTGAAGCCCTTTGTCGCCGGTGAATTACTGGCGCGCATCCGAAATCTCATCCAGCAAAGGCGTAAGTTGCGCGAACGCTTCTACCGGGAAAGCGGCCTGATGGTTAACAGCCTGGCGCCTGGCTCGGTAGACGCGGATTTTTTAAAACGGTTGTTTAATATCATCATCGACAAACTGCCGGACGCCGATTTCAAAATCGAACGATTAGCGGACGAGATCGGGATGAGCCGCATGACCCTCCATCGCAAGATCATAGGCCTCTCCGGGCAGTCGCCGGGTCATTTTGTGCGCATGGTGCGGCTGAAACGTGCTGCCGAGCTGCTGAAAAACAAATCGGTCAATATCTCCGAAATCGCCTTTGCGGTCGG